>Ga0302184_10000468_pt1 | contig 26640 bp, 20 predicted proteins | sample I_Palsa_N3_3_FD_200233 | JGI IMG/M metagenome (GOLD analysis project Ga0302184, IMG submission 200233) | Peat permafrost microbial communities from Stordalen Mire near Abisko, Sweden - I_Palsa_N3_3 | ecosystem: Environmental > Terrestrial > Soil > Palsa > Peat permafrost | place: Sweden...
TGCGGCCGGCCGCCTCGATCGCGCTCAGCCCGTCGCTGGCGATCGTCGCGCCATAGCCGGCCCGCTCGAGGTACCGGGCCACGACCTCGGCGATCGTCGGCTCGTCGTCGACCACCAGCACAGAGCGACGCAGATGATTGTCCACACTGGCGATTGTCCCAGCACGGCGCCCTTCCGACCAGCCCTCATAAGGCGCAGTTAAGCGGCTGTTCAGAGTCGCGCCGCCGGCCGGTACGCTGCGCCTCCTAAATGCCCTCGAGTTATCGCGGACTGCTGATCGACTGGGGCGGCGTGCTGACGAGCAGCCTGTTCGCCTCGTTCGGCGCCTTCTGCGAGAGCGAGGGACTCGCGCCCGATGCGCTCGCCCGCCGCTTCGCGGGCGACCGAGCGTCGCGCGAGTTGCTGATCGGCATGGAGACCGGGCAGCTCGAGGAGCTCGAGTTCGAGCGGCAGCTGGCGACGGCGCTGGGCGTCGACCCGGAGCGCCTGATCGATCGGATGTTCGTGGAGGTCGTCCCGGATCAGGCGATGATCGGCGCCGTGCGCCGCGCGCGCGCCGCCGGGATCCGGACCGGGCTGATCTCGAACTCGTGGGGCAACCGCCACTACGACCGCGACCTGCTGTCGGAGCTGTTCGACGCAGTCGTCATCTCCGGCGAGGAGGGAATCCGCAAGCCGGCGCCGCAGATGTACGTGCTGGGAGCCAGCCGCGCCGGGATCCCCCCGGCCGAGTGCGTCTACGTCGACGACCTGCAGTTCAACCTCGTCCCGGCGGGCGAGCTGGGGATGGCCACCGTGCAGCACGTGACCGCCGCGCAGACGATCGCCGAGCTCGAGCGCGTGCTCGCGGTCCCGCTCGCGTAGCCGCTCTCTGTTTGCACAAACCCAAGAAAGTCAATCTTCTTTGTTGGGAAGATGGTAGGCTGCCACCGCCTGTCCGGGCCCGGCCGGCACCCCGTTCCCAATCAAAGAAAGCAAAGCCATGCATCGACTCCATCGTGAGCACTTGCGCGTGCCCGCACGTTCGCACAGCCGTAGGCTCGCACGGCAGGCAGGGGCCGCGGCCGCAGCACTGGCAGCCGGCGCCCTGATCCCGTTGGTCCTGGTCAGCGCCGCCCAGGCGAGCAGCGCGACCACGACGACTACCACGACGCCGACCGCACCCCCGCCGCTGACGGTCCTGACCGGAACCGCCGCCCAGGGCCAGGGTGATCTGTTCCTCACGCCGACGGGCGACACCACTCAGTACGCCAATGGCCCGGAGATCCTCAGCCCGAGCGGCGAGGAGCTCTGGTTCCAGGCGGTGCCCCCGGGCGAGACCGCGGCCGACTTCCGCGTCCAGAAGCTGCACGGCCAGCCGGTGCTGACCTACTGGGCCGGCGAGGGGCTCGGTGGACTCTCGAACGGCACCGACTACATCCTCAACGATCAGTACCAGCAGATCGCCACCGTCAACGCCGGCAACGGCCTGGCGACCGACGGTCACGAGTTCCTGATCACGCCGTGGAACACCGCGCTGATCCTCTCCTATGTCCCCGCGACCGCGAACCTCACGTCGATCGGCGGCCCTGAGGATCAGCAGGTCATCGACGGCGTCGTCCAGGAGATCGACATCCGCACGGGCCGTGTGCTGTTCCAATGGAACAGCGCCGACCACGTTCCCTACAGCCAGAGCGAGCAGCCGCTGCCGAGCTCGGCGAGCACACCGTGGGACTGGTTCCACATCAACGCGGTGCACATCGGGCCGAACGACACGCTGCTGATCGACGCGCGCGACACGTGGACGACGTACGACGTCGAGCTCCACACGGGCGCGATCCTGTGGCAGATCGGCGGCAAGGACTCGAGCTTCACGCTCGTCGCAGGTCCCGGGCAGTCGCTCGACTCTGCCGGCGAGATCTTCGCGTGGCAGCACGACCCAGAGTACCTCGGCAACGACACGTTCACGTGGTTCGACAACGAGTCGTCGGGGACGGCCCTATTCCCGACAAGCCGCACCGTCACCGTCCAGGTCGATCCGGAGACGTGGACCGCGACGCTCATCTCGAGCAACGTCCAGCCCGAGGGGCTCGTCGCTCCCTCGCAGGGCAACGCCCAAACGCTGTCGAACGGCGATCAGCTCGTCGACTGGGGCGCCCTGCCCTACCTGTCGGAGTTCTCGCCGACAGGAACCCTGCTGTTCGACGCCAGCTGGCCGACCGGCGTCAACAGCTACCGCGGGTACCTGCTCCCGTGGAACCCGCCGAGCGCCACCTCAGCCGGGGGCTGATCCCGACCCCGCGTGACTACACGACCCCGGGCCGGCACGGAAGCCGCTCCGGGGCCGCTCGGCCGCGAGTGGACTGACGAGGGTGGAGCCGGCCCCGGCGAGGGTCGCAGCCGTCGCGCCGGCGGCGGTGATCGCCGCGTTCGCGACAATCGCTACGACCGCAGCGCAGATGAGCCCTTTAGGTATCACGCTTGAGGGCAACCATTCGGCCCGCGCGAAGGCTAGTGCAGTGATTCACAAGTCCCTTGATGATCGGGCGAGTGGCTGGGCGTGGCTGAGGCCGGCCGTTCCAACAGCAGGTACTGGTGGTACCTGCGTTGGGACGGATGGACTCAGGCGCGTCCAGACGCCGCCAGATCGCAAGCGACTTGTGAATCGGTGCACTAGTCATGCACGGCGACGACGACCAGATCGTTCCGTACGCCGATTCCGGACCATTGTCGGCGGAGCTCGTGCAGAACGGGACGCTCAAGACGTACGCAGGATTCCCCCACGGTATGCCGACCACCCAGGCCGAAACGATCAACGCCGACCTGCTCGCCTTCCTGCAGTCCTGACTGCGGCGGTGGCGACGATGACTCGGCGCGAGCTCCCGGCCACACCGATCAGCCCAGCTCGACGACTGTCGGTACGGTCGGCATGAAAAGCTCCCGCAGCGCATCGGCGCTCATCGGGCGGGCGAGCAGAAAGCCCTGCGCATAATCGCAGCCGAGCTCCTTGAGCCGAGTCTCCTGCTCGGGCCGTTCGACCCCCTCGGCGATACAGCGTAGGTCGAGCACGCGGGCTAGGCCGATGATCGCCGTCGTGAGCCTGCTCTCCCGATCGTCGCGGTCCACGCTGTCGATAAATCTCTTGTCGATCTTGAGGATGTCGATCGGCAGCTGGAGGATGTAGCTCAGTGAGGAGTAGCCAGTGCCGAAGTCGTCGATGGCGACCCGAACGCCGAGGCTCCGCAGCGCACCAAGCCGATCGATCGCGACCTCAACGTCGGATATCAGCAGGGTCTCGGTGATCTCGACGATCAGGCAGTGCGGATCGAGCCCGCTCGAATGCAGAGCATGACGCACCTCTTCGACGATCTCCACACGAGCCAACTGCTGCGCTGAAATGTTGACTGACACGAAGCGATGCTGCGCATCGGGGTCGGCGTGCTGGAAAGCCACTGCTTGCTCGCACGCGCGCTGAAGGACCCAGCGGCCGAGGGCGACGATCAGGCCAGACTGTTCGGCCACAGGTATGAAGGTGGAGGGTGGCACGCTGCCTCGCACCGCATGATCCCAACGCAGCAGAGCTTCGTACCCGCTGATCTCATCGGTCGCCACGTCGAAGATCGGCTGGTAGGCGAGCGTGAGCTCGTTGGCCGCGGTGGCCGCCTTGAGGTCTGCGCGCAGCGCGAGCTGTTTGGCCACGGTCTCGTGCATCGCCGGCTTGAAGTGGCGAAACGTGTTGCCGCCGGCGGCTTTTGCCTGGTACATCGCGACATCGGCGTTGCGCAGCAACTCATCGACCGTAGTGGATGGCCCGATGTCCCGGGTCGAGCGTGCGACGGCGATTCCGATGCTGCACTCGACGGTCGCCTCTCGGCCGTCCACCGGCACGGGAGCGCTGACGATCTCGAGCAACCGCGCGACGATCTCGGAGATGTTGGCCCCGTGGTCGATGTCCTCGAGCAGAACCGCGAACTCATCGCCGCCGAGGCGTGCGACGGTGTCGCTTTCGCGCGCCGAAGAACGGAGACGTGTCGAGATCGTCTGTAGTACGCGGTCGCCGGCGTCGTGGCCGAATGTGTCGTTGACGACCTTGAAGTCGTCGAGGTCTAAGAAGAGCATGGCGAGGGACCGACTGGCGTCACCGCGGCGGCTGAGCGCGTGCTCGACGCGATCGCGGAACAGCGCGCGGTTCGCGAGATCGGTGACTGGATCGTGAAAGGCCTGGTAGGTGAGTCGCTCTTCGAACTGCTTGCGCTCGGTGACATCGCGAAGGTTGACCACGACCCCTCCAACCGCCGGGTGCTCCAGCAGGTTGGTGAACAGACACTCGGTGTACAGCCGGCGACCATCGCGATGGCGGACGCGAAACTCAAACGCCTCCGAGGACGTCGAGGCGCGCGCAAGTAGCCCGCCGAGCCCCGACTCCAGAAGCACTCGGTCCTCTTCGAGGACCTCGTCCAAGAAGCGTCGGCCGGCGAAGTCGGCAAAGTCGTATCCCAGGACCTGGCGGACCGAAGGACTCGCGTACGCCACCGCCATATCGGACGTGAGCACAAGGATCACGTCGCTCGAATGCTGGACCAGCGCGCCCAGGCGGACCTCACTCTCGGTCCGCAGCACGCTCTCACGTAGCGCGGTCTCCCGCCCGGCGGCCGCCTCCTGCGCCCTCGCGAGCCCGATCATCCGCACGACGACAAGCCCGAACATCACGATCGTGGCGCCACCGATCACGATCGCGTCAGAGTTACCTTGCGCCGATGACTTGAGCATCTCCACGACCGGTGCGATCAGGGCGGCGACGGAGATTCCGAGGATCCGCACACGCGTCACCTTAGGCTTCGACGCCGTAGCGTCCGAGACGGTTGTCATCGACGGGTGCAGCGCGGCCGCGCCCAACAACACGTAGTACAGGATCCAGCCACCGTCAAGCGGATCGCCCGGCGTATACGTACCGTGTAGTTGAATCCAGCCGTAAATGGAATCGGTGATCAGCACTGCGGCGATCGCGGCGACCATCATGGCGTAGGCAGGCCCGTGGCGGCCTCCTCCGACGGCCATCCGCACCGCAACGCCGAGCATCAGGATGTCGCCGAGCGGGTAGCCGACCGAAACCAGCTTGGTCCCCAGGTGTAGGGCCGAGTCGTGCGCGTACGGTGAGATCAGGAAGACCCAAGACAGCAGCGCCAAGCCGATCGTCACGATCAGCGAATCGACCAGACTCGCCCAATCACGGCCCGGATTACGCCGGCGGATCAGGAGCAGGAGCCCGGCGATCGTGAACGGGTAAACCCCGGCCAGGTAGACCGCGTCGGCGACCGAGGGGAATGGCAGCGCCGTGCCGAAGAGGGCCTTGTAGTTGTACGACAGCACGTCCCCTGCGACGAAGAAAGCCTGCCCCGCCGCGATCAGGTACCACGCGAGTCGAGCGGCGGGCTTGTGCGCGCGCACCCCGACCACGATCGCGATGACGGCACTGAACCCAATCAGGTTGAAGACCGGCCCGCTGTTGAGCGGCCCCACGAGGTACGCAACCGCGATCGGCGCAATCAACGCCAGATATAGCCACCAAGCGTGGCGGGAAAGGCGCATCTCGCTGATCACCGACTCATGGGCAATTCGTGGCCAGCCCTGCACCGCATACGGATCCATCGGCATCGAGAGGCGTTCACACGAGAAATCCGGCGGCTCGAGACCGGATAAACGCAGCCTCCTGTTGACTTTTTGAGCTAACGAGACTGATGGGTATCGGAACTGTGCTACAGTTCTCTTTACGGAACCAGCAGGTTCCGTAAAGACTACGGCGCCGACGTGAAAGGGGCAGCCGAAGATGACGAACGACTCCCCAGCGACGCGAACGATCGGGAGGCCGCGAGACGCCAGAGCGGGCCGCGCGATCCTCACGGCGACCCTGCAGCTGATGGCCGAGCGTGGGGTCCGTGACCTTCGTATGGATGATGTCGCAGACCGTGCCGGCGTCGGGAAGGCCACGATCTACCGACGTTACCGCTCCAAGGATGAGCTGGTCAGCGATGCCATCGCGACCCTGGTCAGCGAGATCACGATCCCCGATACCGGGTCAACGCGGGCGGATCTGAGGGCGCTGATGACGCAGGCGATTGAGCTCTACAGCGGCTCGCTCGCGGCCAGGCTGATGCCCGCGGTCCTCGAGGAGGCGCGCCGGCGCCCCGAGCTGGCGAGCACGGTCCGCGATCAGTTTCTCGCCGGACGCCGAGCGGCGCTGAGCGCCGTCCTGAAGCGTGGCGTGCGGCGCGGGGACCTGCATCAGGGGCTCGATCTCGAGCTCGCGCTCGATGTGCTCGCCGGCGCCATCTTCTACCGGCTGCTGGTGACAGGCGGACCGATTGACGACCGTCTCGCGGAAGGCATCGTCGAGCTCGTCCTGCGCGGCTTCGCGCCCGTCCGGCAAGGCGGTGGCGCCTGACGCCGTCCGGATCCGCCATCGATGCGCTCCGCGGCTCGCCCGGACGCGCCCGCCGCGAGCAGGACCCCTCAACAGAATGACCCCTTAGATCGGAGCACCGAATGAAGATTCATGCCCTCACCACCGGAGCCGTCAGCGTCAAACAGAGCTTCCTCCATCCCCTCCCGGGCCCACGCCGCCAGCTCGGTCTGTTCCTGCCTGACACATGGTCTGCGCCGTTGCCGATCCATTGCTGGGCAATCGAGCACGACGGAGTGCTGAGACTCGTGGACACCGGCGAGACCGCCGCCGCGCGGGACGTCCCATTCGCTCGCATGCACGTGACGGCCGAGCAGGAGCTGCCGGCCGTGATCGCCGCAGCCGGCCTCGCGGTCGACGACGTCGCCGAGGTCGTGCTCACCCACGCCCACGGCGACCACATGGACGGACTGGTCCACGTTCGCGCACCGGTCCTGATCAACGAGGACGAGCTGCGCTTCCTCGCCTCGCCGATGGCGCGCGTGATGCGCCGCGTGCTACACCAGCCGCTGCCGGCTGGGTTTGCGCCAGAGCCGTTCGCGCTTGACAGCGGGCCGTTCGGGGCATTTGCCCGAAGCCGTGCTCTCAGCGATGACGGACGCATCGTCGCCGTCGCCACGCCGGGGCACACTCCCGGTCACATCTCCGTCATCTGCGTCGATGACTCCGGCCGACACGTGATGCTCGCCGGTGACGCGACCGACTCGCTCGAGCAACTGCACGGACGACGCGCGGACGCGGTCGGACCTGACCCCAAAATCCATGTCGCGACGCTCGACACGATCCTCGCTCACTGCGCGGATCACGCGACCGTCTACCTCCCGTCGCACGACCCGGACTCGCTCGCGAGGTTCACAGCCGCAACGACGGTCAACTTCGACGGTGCCGATCAGCCCGTCGGGGTCGCCGAGCACGCCTGAGGGGTGTCGGCCGTCCTCAGCGAAACAACCCTGCCGGACCCGACAACGGGGGTCAGAAACCCGAGAAGTACGGTCACGCGCTTGCGTCGGCGACGTGGGGAGAGTACGTTGCAGGGGCCGTTTCGACGCGATTAGGGGTATCGCGCCGGGATGGCGTTTGTACCGCTGACTGCGGAGCGCGGTGACACGATCGCCGTCCTGTTCGGTCTGTGCCCAGTCTCGTTCCGTCGGACCGACTGCCGATCGCGTGCACGCGACCGGCGCTCTCCCTCGTCGAAAGGTAGGTAGCGATGCGTGGTCTTGCTCGGTGGTGCATCGCCCATCGCCGTCGCGTCGTCGTGGCCTGGATCGCCGGAGCGGTCCTGATCACCGTCGTCTCGCATGCGGTCGGTCCGAACTACGTCACCGCCTTCGGTCTCCCGGGGACCCAGTCCCAGCAGGCGCTCGACCTGCTCAAGCACGATTTCAAGGCTCAGAGCGGCGATGCCGACGCCGTCGTGTTCCACGTCTCGCACGGAACCGTCGACGCGCCGGCGGTACGCAGCGCAATGACCCGGCTGCTGGCGCGGGTGAGCGTCCTGCCCCATGTGGCGGGTGTCGTCAGCCCCTACGGGCCGGGAGGATCGGTCCAGGTCTCCCCGAACCGGATGACGGCGTTCGCGACGGTCAACTACGACCAGCCGGCGAACGTGCTGGCGAGCAGCACGGGCAAGCCGCTGCTGGCCCGGGTAGCCGCTGTCCACCTCCCGGGCCTGCAGGTCGCGGCCGGCGGGCAAGTCGTCGAGAACGCGGAGGGGTTCAGCACCGGCCCGGCGACCGAGGTCGGGATACTCGCGGCGCTGGTCATCCTGCTGCTGACCTTCGGCTCGCTTGCCGCGGCGGGGATGCCGTTGATCACCGCCGGCCTAGGTCTGATCACCGGGGTCGCCCTGATCGGCCTCGGCACCCATGTGACGAACATGTCGAACATCTCGCCCGAGCTGGCCCTGATGATCGGCTTGGGGGTCGGGATCGACTACGCGCTGTTCATCGTCACCCGCTTCCGAGAGAACTACGTCGAATTCGTCGATCTGGAGCGGTCGATTGTCGAGGCGATGGACACCTCAGGCCGGGCGATCCTGCTCGCCGGCGCGACCGTGGTGATCGCCCTGCTCGGGATGTTCGCCACGGGCGTGGCCTTCATGTACGGACTTGCGATCGCGGCCGTGCTCGCCGTGCTTGCGGTCCTCGCCGCGTCGCTCACGCTGCTGCCAGCGCTCCTGTCACGCTTCGGCCCCAGACTCGTCCGCACCCCTGGCGCGCGCGCGGGCCGGTTCGCTCGTCGCCGGGCGGCGGCGCGCGCGGTCGGGGCCACCGGCCCAGCCGGGGCGAACGGCGGCGTTGGCGCGGTCGTCCTGACGCCGCCGCCGTCGGCGTGGAGACGATGGAGCGCGACGGTACAGGCGCGGCCGTGGCCACTGGCGATCGTCTCGTCGGCCGTGATGATCCTGCTGCTGGTGCCGGTCTTCACGATGCGGCTCGACTCAAGTGACGCCGGGAACGACCCCGCCAGCACCAGCTCACGTCACGCATTCGATCTGCTCGCGAAGGGCTTCGGCGCGGGGTTCAATGGTCCGTTGCTGCTCGTCGCCGAGCTCTCGGGCGGAGATCGTGCGGCACTCCCGGCGTTGCGCGCCGCGGTCAGCGCCGCGCCCGGTGTGGTGGCAGTGACCGAGCCACGGATCGCGCCATCGGGCGCGGTCGCCGTCCTCGAGGCGTATCCGGACTCTGCTCCGCAAGCGGTCGCCACGACGAATCTGGTGAACCACCTCCGCGATACCGTCCTGCCGGCGCTGAAGCGTCACACCGGCGTGACGGTCCTCGTGGGCGGGTTCACGGCGTCCTCGATCGACTTCTCGCATGTCTTGGCCGGCAAACTGCCGCTGTTCTTCGGGCTCGTGATCCTGCTCTCGGCGTTGCTTTTGTTCGTGATGTTCCGTTCCCTGGTGATCCCGGTCCAAGCCGCGGTGATGAACCTGCTCACGATCGGAGCCGCGCTCGGGGTCACCGTGCTCGTCTTTCAGCACGGCTGGCTCGCGGGCGTGCTCGGGGTCCAGGAGGGCCCGATCGAAGCGTGGGTTCCGGTGATCATGTTCGCGGTCGTGTTCGGGCTCTCGATGGACTACGAGGTGTTCCTCGTCTCCCGCGTGCACGAGCAATGGATCAAGCGTGCGGACGCCTCGGCCGCGGTCGCGGACGGGATCTCGTTCACTGGCCGGGTGATCAGTGCCGCAGCCGCGATCATGGTCTGCGTGTTTTTGTCCTTCACCCTCGGTGACGAGCGCACCTTGAAGGAATTTGGGTTCGGTCTCGCCGTCGCTGTGTTCCTGGATGCACTCGTGGTCCGCTGTGTGCTCCTCCCGGCCGTGCTCGAGTTGCTCGGCCCGACCACATGGCGCCTGCCGCGGTGGCTCGAGACGAGGCTGCCGCACATCAACATCGAAGGGTCAACCGCCCGCGCGCTGCCCGCAATCGAACCACTTCCTGTCGGTGAGTCCTCCGAGCTGAAGTCCGTCTCAACAGAGCCAGAACCGGTGCCGTGACAGCGCGGCGAGGACGTCGCAGCTCAGGCGCGAGCTCGACCCGCCGCAACTATCTAATGGTGTTCGTGGTGATCTGTGCGCCGCGGGCTGGGGCGTCACGTGCTCCGTCGCGGCGCGAAGCATAACGGCGGCTCGAGCGTGGTCTCGAAGTTCGTCGGGCGAGGTCGAACCTTCGATATCGGTGAACAGGAAGGTGAGCGTCCTCGTGTGCGAAGACCAGTGGTGCAGGATGGCCCACTAGGGTGAGGCTCGTTGACACGGCTGCGGGCGGGCACTACCGTCGCCACGGGACCGGGGCGTCGTGCCAGATGTGTTTCTCTCATATTCGCGGCGTGACTCGGAATTCGTGCGGCGGCTCGCTGTTGCGCTCCAGGATCGGGGCAAGGACGTCTGGGTCGATGTCGAGGGGATTCGCGATGCTGAGATTTTCCCGGAGGCACTGCGGCTGGCGGTGGAGTCAAGCGACGCGTTCGTGTTCGTGATCAGCCCGGATTCGGTCCGCTCCCAGTTCTGCGAACAGGAGGTCACGCGGGCGGCTGAGCTGAACAAGCGCATCATCCCCCTGTCTCGACGCCCGGTTGATGACCAAGAAGTCCCGGAGGAAGTGCGGGTCCGCAACTGGATCCCCGCAGACGACGACGGCTTCCAGAACACCGTCGACCGTCTGGTCAAGGCGCTGAACACCGACCTTGACTGGGAGCGTCAGCACTCGCGCCTGACGGTAAAGGCACTGGAGTGGGAGCAGGCCGGCCGTGATCGCAGCTTCCTGCTGCGTGGCTCAGACCTCAGCGCCGCGGAGCTCTGGCTTGCCGCCGGTGCGGGCAAGGATCCCGGACCGACTCGCCTCGAGAGCGAGTATCTGGCTGTCGCCCGCGCCGCCGCGGCGCGCAGGCAGCGCAACCTGGTCGCGGCCAGTCTGGTGGTCGCGGCGGTGTCGGTCGCGTTGCTGGTGTTCGCGCTGATCTCTCGCGCCGACGCGATCCGTTCCGGCAACGCGGCAAAGGCCCAGGCGCTTACCTCCGACGCCGAGCGAGTCGGCGCGCAGGCGCTGACCGAAAAGAGCTTGGACCTCGCGATGCTCTATGCGGTTCTCGGGGTGAAGCTCCAGAACCGCCTTCAGACTCGCGGCGACCTGCTTGCCGAACTCCAGAACAATCCCGCGGCGATCAGGGAGATCCGCCCGTCGAACAACCAGATCATGTCGCTGGCGGTCGGCTCGCGCGGGCATCTGCTGGCGACCGGTGATACCGCCGGGGTGGTGCGCTTCGAGGACATGTCGCGCTGGACCCCCAGCGGCTCGCCCATCATGCTCGGTGGTTCGATTCCCTGGGAGGCGATGGCCTTCTCTCCGCGCGGCGACACGCTCGCGGTCCTCACCGAGGGGGGCAGTCCCGAGGGCGGCATCCAGGTCGGGCGCACGAACCTCTATGCGATCGACGTCGCGACCCGCAGGGTCCGCTTGCTCGGCTCCTGGCAAGGCGTGTTTGCCTCCGTCCCCTACCCCGCGGCTTCACTGGCCTATGACCCCAGCGGGCGCTACCTCGCGCTGTCACTGTCGACCAGTTCGCCAGCTGGAGACTTCACGGCAGACAGCCTGGCACTGCTCGACGCCTCGACCGGCCGGACGGTCTGGCGCCGGCGCTATCCGCTCGTCGCCGGCCAGTCGGAGGCCCGGGTGGAGTTCGCTCCCGATGGGTCGCTCTTGACCTCGGCGCAGCAGGGGGACACGCTGCTGTGGAGTGCTCGAACGGGGCGAGTGCAGCGACGCTTCGCGATCGGCGGGCAGCCCGCGATCAGTCCCAACGGGGAAACCGTTGCGCTTGCGATCAACCCCCCCTTCCTCGGAACCGGGGCTGCCCGGATCGCCGTCCTGAACCTGCGCAGCGGCCGCTACCGCTTCCTGCCCGCATCGGTTCCGAACGTCTGGCTGCGGGGGTTCGCGTTCGACCGGACCGCCGCGCCGCCGTCCACCGGCACCAGCCTCGTCGGCGAAACGATTCACGGCGACGTCTACATCTGGGATGTCGCGAGCGGATCGATCACCGAGACCATCCCCGCGCCGCCCGGCGCGCGTGCTTCAGAGCTTCTCGATCCGACCGGGCGCACGGTGCTGGTCGGCTCACAGGCCGGGACCGTGGTCGCGTCGGACCTGTCGGGCGGGCGGCGCTTGGGACGGGCCTTTCAGTGGAACACGCCTGATCAGTCGTGTGACAGCAACCCGTGTCTGATTGTGAATCGGCAGAGCAAACTGATGGCTGTCGGCCAGGGCGACGGCTCCGTGGCGCTGATCGATCTGCGGACCCTGCGGCGGACGGCCACTCTGCCGCCACGCGACGGACCAGAAGTGACTGGGTTGGCACTGTTTCCCGACAGCGGCACGCTTCTCACCGGAGGCATCAACGGGCATCTGACGCTCTGGGATGTCCGCTCTCGCGAAGTGGTGCGCACGATCAGCCTGGGTGAGCCCGTCTGGGCCGCGGCGGTGAGCCCGGACGGCCGGCTGGTCGCAGCGCAGACGCAGGCCGAGAGCAGCCCGAACTCGGAGGTCCAGGTTCGCCCCGTCGCGGGCGCCAAGCCGCTCTGGACTCACGAGGTTCAGGACGGGACGGGCGGCCTGTACTTCAGTCCGGATGGGAGGGAGGTGGCGGCGCTCGGTTGTTGCACGTCGTTCTCGACGGTCGTCAGCTGGGGGTCGCGCTCCGGTCGGCAGTTGTTCCGATCGCGTCTTGCCAGCCACGCCACGGCGATCGCCTATTCCCCGGACTCACGTCTGCTGGCCGTCGGGACCGAGGACGGCCAGGTGCTGTTCTGGAATGCCCGCACCGGCATAGCGCAGGCGCCACCCCTGCACGTCTCCCCCGCCACGATTGCCGGGATCTCGTTCTCCCCCGACGGGACCCTGATGGCGGTTTCATCATATGACGGCAGCACCACGCTGTGGGATCTGCGCTCCCATCAGCAGCTCGGAAGCTCGTTCCCAGAGCGGCCCAGCACCATCACGACGCCCGTATTCGAGCCTGACGGCCGGCTGCTGATCGACTATGACGCCGACGCCGAAGAGTGGCCGATCGATGTCCACGCCTGGGAGCGATTCGCCTGCCAGGTCGCCGGGCGCGACCTCACCCGCGCTGAATGGCATGACCTTCTGCCGACGCGGCCGTATATGAAGGTTTGCCCGTGACCTCGGCCCCGACGGGCTAGCGCGTCGGGACCGGCGAGGTGATCTCGGTGGCGCTGTACTCGGCGCTGGTTCCCGGATACGTGCAGCCATAGCCGGCGGAGTCGCCGATCGACAGCTGCGCGAGGACGACGTTCGAAAGCTTGCTGCAGCTCTGGCTGCGGCTCTGGCGGTAGGCGAAGTCCGTCGGCTCGAGGTTGATCGCGAGGATCGGCGCCCACGTCGGCACGGTGATGCCGAGGATCTCGCCGGGGACCACCGGCATTGGCTGGAGCAGCGGAAACTGCGTGACCTCGCCTAGATACGGCAGGAGCTGGACGGGCTGGCTCTCCGCCGCAACCGCCCAGCGGAAGCTCGCGTGCGGACCAGCCGGCCGCAGCACGGTCAGCGCGGCTTGCGGCGTGCCGCCATAACGCGACTCGAGATAGGCGAGGTCCGCTTGGAAGGTCTTCGCGTTGGTCGAGATCGGCGAGACCCCGAGCGAGAACGCGACGATCTCGCCGGCGTGATGGACCTGCGTCGGGTAGGCGAGGCCGTCTCGCAGGGTCTCGAACACCGTCATCTCGGTCAGCACGATGTTGCAGGCGCCCTTGGCCGGGCAGGTCGGGGCTGTGAGGGGCGTGGTCGTTTGGCCCAGCTCGAGCTCGGCGGCGGCGGCGGAGCCGCCCAAGGGGCCGAGGACGACCGCCGCAGCGGCGACCAGGATGCTCGAGATCGCGGCCGCACGGGCCCGAGTGAAGCGTTTCATCTGAGCTATTGAACACGAGCGGGGCGCAACGGTTGCGCCTCACGTTGCAGAACCGCGTATCCGACCGAAATCTGGCGGCCCGGCCCCTGGGTCAAACCTCGATCTTCGTGGCTAGATCTTCGTGACGTTGACCGCCTTCGGCCCCTTCGGGCCGGCCTCCTCCTCATAGGAGACCTTCGACCCCTCCGGCAGCGAGCGATATCCGTCGCCGTTGATGCCGCTGTAATGGACGAACAGGTCCCTCCCCCCGTCATCTGGCGTGATGAAGCCGAACCCCTTGTCGTCGCTGAACCATTTGACGGTTCCTGTAGCCATGTGCGTGTGCTTTTCCCTTCAGAGCTGCTCGGTTGAACTATCGGGCGGCCCACTGGCCCCGACCTAAACGAGAAAAAAGTAGCAGGGAGGATGGCCACCCCGCCGGGCGCACGTCGACCGGTGCCGCTACCCAAGGGAGCGAAGCTCAGCCGCGACGCGGGCGATCTCGTCCGGGTCGCCCGGCGTCGGGCGCCACGGCAGCTCCAGCGGATCTCCGACGTACCGTGGCAGCACGTGGATGTGGAAGTGAAACACCGTCTGCCACGCCGCCGGCTCGGACGAGTTGATCAGGTTGATGCCGTCGGCGTCGAGGCGCTCGCGGATGCGGCGCGCCAGACGCTGCGCCGCGAGCGCGGTTGCCGTCAGATCCTCGGGCGGCAGATCGAGCAGGTTGCGCGAGTGCCGGCGCGGGATCACCAGCGAGTGCCCGCGGGTGCCCGGGCTGATGTCCATGAACGAGATCGTCAGCTCGTCCTCGTCGACGATCTGCGCGGGGAGCCCACCCGCGACGATCTTGCAGAAGATGCAGTCCGGATCGGTCGCGCTCACGGGCGCAGCCTATCGTCCGGCGAGCAGCTCGCGCGCGAGCGCGAATGCCTGCGCTGCGTCCTGCACCTCGCCGGCATACGCGGCCTCGGTCAGCTCCGCCAGCAGCGGCCCCAGCAGGGGCCCGGGCGCGATCTCGAGCGCGGCCGCGAGCTCGTCGCCTCGCACCGGCGGTCGCGGCGGCGCCGCCCGGAATCGCAGCGCTGCGGGCAGCAGCTCGCGGGCCAGCTCGAGATGGAGCTCGACTGCCCGCTCGCTCCCGTCCCCGAGCGTCGCGAGCCGGTCCGCCACGCTCACGACGGTCACGTCGACCGACACCGGCTGGGTGGCGGTCAGGTAGCGATATACCGTTCGACGGTCGAGCGGCCGCTCGTGCACGAGGAAGCCGAGGCGCAGATGGTGGCGCGTCAGCGCCGCAACGTGCGCGGCCAAGCGGTCGGAAGCGCGCAGCCGCGTCAGGATCGCGCCGGCCAGCTCGCCGCCGGCCTGATCGTGCCCGATGAACGACACCCGCCCGTCCGGCAGGACGCCGCGGGTGAGCGGCTTGGCGATGTCGTGGAAGATCGCGCCGAAGCGAAGCGCCTGCCCCCGCGTCAGCTCGTTGGCGAGCGGCTCGGCGAGAACCTGGGCCAGCTCCCCGGCCGCCGGGCCGAACCAGCGCACTGGCTCGTGCGTCACCTCGATCACGTGCTCGAGCGTCGCAAGCGTGTGGTCGTGGACGTCGAGGTGGTGGAAGCGGCTCTGCTGCACCCCCCTCAGCGCCAGTACTTCGGGCAGCACGGCCGCCATCGCTCCGACGTGCTCCATCGTCAGCAGGCCGAGCACCGGTCGCGGCCCCGACACGATCTGGATCAGCTCGGCCAGCACCCGCTCGGGTGAGACCCCGGCCAGCGCGGGTGCGCTCGCCAGCGCGGCCGCTGCGGTGGCGGGATCCAGAGCGAAGTCGAGCTCGGCGCGCAGCCGCGCGAGCCGGATCACGCGCAGCGGGTCCTCGACGAACGAGCGAGGTCCGACCATCCGCAGCCGCCGCGCGGCGAGGTCGGCCTGCCCCCCGAATGGGTCGATCAGCCCGCCGCCGGCGAGCGGCCGCGCGATCGCGTTGACCGCCAGGTCGCGGCGCGCGAGATCGGCCTCGATCGTGCCGCCGGCGAGCTCGATCAGGTCGATGCGCCAGGCGCGGTCGCGCGCGAGCACCCGCCACGCACCGAACGCCTCCGACAGCACGAACGCGTGGGCGCCCGCGGTCCTCGCCAGCCGTCGCGCCAGCTCGGGCGCCGAGCCGTCGACGACCACGTCGAGATCGACCGAGGGACGGCCGAGCAGTTCGTCGCGGACGGCGCCGCCGACCAGCCAGGCGGGCTCGCCGAGGGGGGCGAGCGCCGCCAGCGGCTGCGGGGGACGGACGGGCGGGTTTCCATTCACGGCTCCGCGCCGTCCCGGTGGTGGCGCCGCGGGACTCGGCGCGAGATCCGGCAGAGCACCTCGTACGAGATCGTGCCCGTCCGCCGCGCGATCTCCTCGGCGGTCTGGCGCTCGCCGCCGTCGACGCCGATCAGCGTCACCGTCTGGCCAACCTTCACATCGGCGTCCGGCCCCAGCTCGACCGTGATGTTGTCCATGCTGACCGTCCCGACCAGCGGATAGCGCCGCCCCCCGATCAGCACGTCGCAGTTGCCTGAGAGCCCGCGGTCCACCCCGTCCCCGTAGCCGATCGGCACCGTCGCAAGCACCGTCTCGCGCGTGGCCACGAAGCGCCTGCCGTAGCCGGCGCTCTCCCCGCGCCGCGCCGGCTTGACCGCGGCCACGTACGAGCGCAGTGACAGCGCCGGCTCCAGCCCGTGCGCCGCCGGGTCGAGGTTCATCGGGTCGCTCCCGTACACGGCGATCCCGCACCTCACCATGTCGAACTGCGCGGCGGCGACCCGCAGCGTCGCGGCGCTGTTGGCCGCGTGCCCTACCACTCGCCCGGGCGCGAGCACACGCACCGCGGCCAGGAAGGGGATGAACGCGCGCAACTGATGCTCGACGTACTCGAGGTCCTCGTCGGCAGTCGCGAAGTGGGTCATCGCCCCCGCCAGCTCGAGTGCGGGGGCTCCTTCCAGAGCCGCCCGCGCGACCGCCATCGCCCGCTCGGGATCGCGGGTGCCGAGCCGCCCGAGGCCGCTGTCCAGCTTGACGTGCACGCGCACCGGCGCGGCGAGTGGCGGCTTGGCAGCGGCCGCCGCGCTTCGCACCGCGGCCACGAACCGCTCGTCCCAGGCAACCAGCTCGGCCCGAGCGCCGAGCGCGACGGGGAGCTCCTCGCCGCTGAGCGCCCCCAGCACCAGCACCGGCGCGCCGATCCCAGCGGCACGCAGCTCGGCCGCCTCCTCGGCACTCGCAACCGAGAGTCCGCTCGCGCCGCCCCGCAAGGCGGCGCGGGCGGCAGCCACCGCCCCGTGGCCGTACGCGTTCGCCTTGACGACCGCCGACAGCCGCGTACCGGGCGTCAGGCGCGAGATCAGGCGCGCAACGTTGCGCTCGATCGCGGCGAGGTTGACCTCTGCCACCGCGCGGACGGCCACGCTACTTCCTCGCCGACGCGACCAGCACGCGCGGCAGCGCAAGGATCACGTCGCTGGCGAGCACGCCCTCCACGCCGAACGCGAGCCCGGCGATCCGCCCGGCCCGCGCGTGCGCGCAGACGCCGGCGCAGGCGGCAACGAACGGGTCCATCCGCTTGGCGAGAAACGCGCCGATCACGCCAGAGAGGACGTCGCCGGTGCCCGCGGTCGCGAGCGCCGGCACGTCGCCGGGGCTGACCGCGACGCGACCGCCGGGCTCGACGACGAGCGTGTCATCGCCCTTCAGCACGACGATCGCACGAGCCAGCTGGGCAACCTCGCGGGCGCGCGCGAGCCGGTGCGCGTCGACCTCGCCGCTGTCGATTCCGAGCAGCCGCCCGAGCTCGCCGGCGTGCGGCGTCAGCACCGTCGGCGCCTGCCGCGAGGCCAGCCAGCGCAGCGCGTTGCCCGCGTGCGCATTGAGGCCGTCGGCATCGAGCACCAGCGGTATGTCGACTCGCGGCGCGAGCGCCCGCGCGAAGTCCTGGGTCGCAGGATCGCGCCCGAGTCCGGGGCCGAGAACGAGGCTCTGGAGCCGCTCCGCGCGCCCCAGCACCGTCTCGACCGCGGCCGACCCGATCGCTCCGCCCTCATCCGGCAGCGGCACCTGCATCACCTCCACCAGCTTTGACGCGAACACCTGGAGCAGTGAGGAGGGGACGGCGACCGTCACGTACCCTGCGCCCGCACGCGCGGCGGCCATCGAGGCGAGCGTTGGCGCCCCGGTGAGACCGGTCGAGCCGCCGCAGACGAGCACGCTGCCGGCGCTGAACTTGGTCGAATCGGCGCCGCGCCGGGGGACCTGTGCCAGGACGGCGTCGCGGAGCAGCCCGATCTCCGCTTCAACTGGACGCGGGCCGGCGGGGATCCCGATGTCGATCACGGTGACCGTCCCGGCGTGGCGCTTGCCGGGCGCGATCCACAGGCCTGGCTTGGCGGCGTGGAAGGTGACGGTCGCGTGGGCACGGACGGCGCCGGCCGTGACCTCGCCGGTCGATGCGTCGACGCCGCTGGGTACGTCGCAGGCGATCACCTCGGCCGCGTCGCGCCGCTCGTTGATCGCCGCGATCGCGCCGGCTGCCGGCTCGCGCGGGACGCCCGCGAAGCCGGTCCCGAGGATCGCATCGACGATCAGCGCGGCGGCGCCGAGCCCGGCGGGCGTGAACGGCTCGGGCGGTGCGCCGGGCAGGCGCTCGAGGTTGAGCCGGGCGTCGCCCCGCAGCTCTTGGGGATCGGCGAGCAGGAGCACGCTGACCTCACGGCCCTGCTCCCGCAGGAGCCGGGCCGTGACCAGGCCGTCGCCGCCGTTGTTGCCCCTGCCGCAGACAACGGCGACCGGCCCGTCCGGCACACGCTCGGTGCAGACGCGCGCCAGCCCTGCGCCGGCGCGCTCCATCAGGTCGGCGCCCGGGATCCCGCGATCCTCGATTGCCCACGCGTCGAGTGCACGCTGCTCCGCGGCGTCGGGCAGCGCCTCGAGCCACTCCGGCAGGGCGCTCATACGAGGATCGCGACCGCGCCGGCGCTGGTTGCGGTGTGCGTCAGTGACACCTCGACGGCGACGCCCAGCTCGGCCGCTCGCGCGGCGGCGGCGCCGTACAGCGTGACCGACGGGACGCCGTCGGTTTGGTTGACCACCTCGACGTCGCGAAAGCTCCAGCCGCCGAGCGCGAGCGCCTTGGCGACGGCCTCCTTGGCGCAGAACCGCGCCGCCAGGTGCTGGCCCGGCCGCGCCCGCGCCTGCGCGTAGGCTCGCTCGGCGTCGGTGAACAGCCGCTCGGCCAGCTTGGGGTGCCGCGCGAGCGCCTGCTCGAGCCGGTCGATCTCGAGCAGGTCGAACCCGATCCGTTGGCGCGGCCCAGCCGTCACGTCACTCCACCGTGACCGTCTTGGCGAGGTTCCGCGGCTGGTCGACGTTCAACCCGCGCCGCCGCGCGATCCGGTAGGCGAGCAGCTGCAGCGGGATCACCGCGAGCAGCGGCGCGAGCATCCAGTCGGTCCTGGGGACCCGGATCACCTCGTCGGCGTGCTCGCCGATCTCGGCGTCACCCTCGGACGCGACCGCGATCACGCGGGCGCCCCGGACCCGCACCTCCTGGATGTTGGACATCACCTTGTCGAGCACCGGCGACTCGGTGGCGACGACCACGACCGGCGTGTTCTCGTCGAGCAGCGCGATCGGGCCGTGCTTCATCTCGCCCGCCGCGTACGCGTCGGTCGCGATGTACGAGATCTCCTTGAGCTTCAGCGCCCCCTCGAGCGCGACGGGCAGCCCGATGTGACGGCCGAGGTAGAGGAAGAACGGCGCGTCGTAGTGGGCCTCGGCGATCGCGTCGATCCCCGCGACGTCGCGCTCGAGCAGCTCGGTGATCAGGTGTGGCAGGCGCTTGAGGTCGGAGATCACAGGCTTGAGCTCGGCGCGGCCCATCACCCCGCGAACCTCGGCGATCCGCAGCGCCAGCAGGTACATGGCCGTGATCTGGCTGACGAACGTCTTGGTCGCTGCGACTCCGATCTCGAGGCCCGCGCGGGTGTACAGCACGCCGTCGGCCTCGCGGGTGATCTGGGCGCCCATCACGTTGGTGACGGCCAGGGCCGCGGCGCCACGTTCGCGGGCGGTGCGCATCGCGACGAGCGTGTCGAGCGTCTCGCCGGACTGCGAGATCCCGATCACCAGGTCATCGGGCCCGACGACGGGGTTTCGATACCGGTACTCGGAGGCGACATCGACCTCGACCGGGACCCGGGCCCACTGCTCGATCGCGTAGCGACCGATCAGCCCGGCGTGGTAGGCGGTGCCGCAGGCGACGATCACCACCCGGCGGATCCGCCTGAGCAGCTCGTCGTCGATCTCGGTGGCGTGGGGGTGGCCGGGCGGGGTCAGGTCCCCAAGGTCGATACCCCAGCCCCGGGCCGCACGCTCGCCGATCGTCTCGGCCACCGCGCTCGCCTGCTCGTAGATCTCCTTGAGCATGAACGTCTCGTAGCCCTGCTTCTCGGCGGTGTCGGCGTCCCAGTCGATCTCGACGATCTCGCGCTCCAGCGGCTCGCCGTCGGGCGAGAAGAACTGCACGTCGTCGGGGGTCAGCAGAACGAGCTCGTCGTCGGACATGAACTGCACCCTGCGCGTCTCATTCAGAAACGCCGGAATCGCCGAGGCGATGAACTGCTCGCCGTCGCCGCGACCGACGATCAGCGGGCACTCCCGGCGGGCGCCGACCAGCACACCGGGCTGATGCGCGGCCATCGCAACGAACGCGTAGTGCCCGCGCAGCTGGGCATAGGCGGCCCGCACCGCCGCCAGCAGGTCGCCCTCGTAGTGGTGGGCGACGAGGTGGGCGATAACCTCGGCGTCGGTCTCCGAGGTGAAGACCGCGCCCTCCTCCAGCAGCTTGACCTTGAGCGCGATGTAGTTCTCGACGATCCCGTTGACGACGATGTGAACGTTGTGGGTGCTGTCGTAGTGCGGGTGCGCGTTCTCCTCGGTGACGCGGCCGTGGGTGGCCCAGCGGGTGTGGCCGATCCCGGTCGCGGCCGGCTCCGCCACCGGGGGTTGATCGCTCTCGGCGTCGCGGGACTCGACCAGCGCGATCGCCGATCGCAGCGCGCTCAGGTTGCCGACCGCGCGGACCGAGTCGACGTGGTCGCCCGCCAGGACCGAGATGCCGGCGCTGTCGTAGCCGCGGTATTCGAGCTTCTCGAGGCCGGCGAGCAGGAGCGGCCGCGCCTTCCGGGGTCCGACGTAGCCGACGATGCCACACATACAGGCGCTCCTGACGACGGGGAATGGACTCTCTCGAGTGGTCGAGTCGCAGCGGCGACCCGCGTCCGCGCCGGTTTCTCGTGCGCGAGCGAAATCCTGATTTTACCTGCAGGGGCCGGCGGAGCCGGTTCCTGGGTTCCTGGCTTCTTGGCCCATGTTCGGTCGTGGGTTTGGTAGCGAGCGTCCGGGGGGTTGAATCCTGCGCTCACGGAGGACGCCCGGGCACGACCACAACTCCGCACACCCCGTCGGTCATCACGGGGGTAGTGGGATTGGGGTCGCGTGGGATACCTCAACTCCGCAACCCCCTCCGGGCGGGTGGGGGTGTGTGGAGTTGTGGTCGTCGTGGCGATCACGGCGCCGGGCGAGCGGCGGGTCGGATCGAGCCCCACGACCGAACGCTTACTCGGAGCCTGGGCCGCTGCGCCCGGGGCCCCTTCCGGGATCAACCGCCGAGGGCGCTCTCGACCACGCGCGCGAGGCGCGCGCACACCTCATCGGTCTCCTGCTCGCTCGGCGCCTCGACCATCACGCGGATCAGCGGCTCGGTGCCGGATGCCCGCACGAGCACGCGACCGCGACCGCCCAGGGCGGCGTCGGCGTCGGCGATCGCGTGCTGCACGGCCTCGTGCGCCATCGCCGCGACGAGGTTGGCACGGTCCGATGCACGGATGTTCACGAGCCGCTGGGGGAGCTTGTGCATCGCACTGCGGTCGCGCAGGTCCCGGTCGCCGAGCGCCTCGAGCGCCAGCAGCGCCGACGCGATGCCGTCGCCGGAGGGACCGAGGCCGAGGTTGATGATGTGGCCTGATTGCTCGCCGCCGAGCACCCAGCCGCGGCGGCGCAGCTCATCGAGCACGTAACGGTCGCCGACCGCGGTCGTCGCCACCTCGATCCCGAGCTCCCGCATCGCGGCGTGGAAGCCGTAGTTCGTCATCACCGTCACCACGACGCCGCCGCCGGTGAGCCCACCCCGGTCGCGCATGTGCACCGCCGCGAGCGCGATCAGCTCGTCGCCGTCGACGACCTGACCGTCGCGGTCGAGCGCCAGCACGCGGTCGCCGTCGCCGTCGAACGCGAAGCCGGCGTCGTAGTCGCGGCGGGCGATCGCGGCCGCGATCGCCTGCAGATGGGTCGAACCGCAGCCGGCGTTGATGTTGCGCCCGTCGGGAGCGTCGGCGATCAGGTCGACGTCCGCGCCGAGCAGCCGGAAGATCTCCGGCGCGGCGCGATAGGTGGCGCCGTTGGCGGTGTCGAGCACGAACCGGCGGCCCGTCAAGTCGAGCTCCGCGAAGCGGCTGTGCAGCTCGCTTACGTAGTCCTCGAGGGCGCCTCGCAGCCGGCGAACCCCGCCGATCCGCTCCGGGCGGCGCGGCTGGCGCTCGAGCTCCCGCTCGATCTCGTGCTCGGTCTCGTCGTCGAGCTTGAAGCCGTCGGCGGCGAACAGCTTGATCCCGTTGTCCTCGTAGAGGTTGTGCGAGGCCGAGATGACCGCGGCCAGGCCGAGCCCGTGGCGGCGCACGAGCAGCGGCGCGGCGGGGGTCGGCAGCACGCCGGCGAGGAAGGCGTCGCCGCCGGCAGCGGTGACCCCGGCGGCGATCGCCGCCTCGAGCATCTCGCCCGACTCGCGGGTGTCCCGGACGATCAGCACCTGCGGGCGGCTGTCGGGGGCGAGCGTGACGGCCGCCCGTGCCAGTCCGAGCGCGAGGTCGGCGGTCAGGAACTCGCCCGCGCGCCCTCGCACGCCATCGGTTCCGAACAGCTGACGGGTCAGCGCTTCGAGAACTGCGGCCGCTTGCGGGCCTTCTTGAGCCCGGCCTTCTTGCGCTCCTTGACGCGCGGGTCGCGCGTCAGGAAGCCGCGGCGCTTGAGCTCGCCACGCAGGTTCGGGTCGGCCTCGAGCAGCGCCCGCGAGATGCCGTGGCGCAGCGCGCCGGCCTGGGACGAGACGCCGCCGCCGTGCATGTTGGCGACCACGTCCATCCGCGCGTCATAGCCGACCGCCTCGAGCGGCTGACGGATCACCCGCTGGAGCGTCGCGCGCGGAAAGAACGTGTCGAGCGGTTTGCCGTTGATCAAGTAGGTGCCCGTGCCGGGCTTGAGGATCACGCGCGCGACCGCGGTCTTGCGCTTGCCGGTCGCGGTGTAGCGCGCGCCGGCCGCGAGGTCAATCGCAGCGTCGGCGATCGGCTGCGCCTCGACCTGAGGCTCCTCGTCGGCGGCCCGCCTGGCGGCCTCTTCGGCCTCCGCCTCGGCGGCGGCACGAGCCTCGGCATCGAGAAACTGGTCGCTGTCGGTGACGATGTCCGGCACGAGGTCGGCGCCCGGGATCGCCGGCTTCTGACGCGGCGGAAGCTCCTCCTCGATGTACTCGACCTCCGCGATCACCACTTCCGTGGGATCGAGAACGACGGCGTCTTCGTCGACCGGCTGATCGCCGACCATGCTCTCCAGCGCGGGCTCGACCGGGATGATGATCGCGTCGCTCAGATCCTCGCCGGCGCCCGTCGGCTCCGGAGCGGCTTCGGGTGCGGGCTCCTCAGAGTCCGTCTGGTCTTCAAACTCATCGGTCACGACGAAAGCTCCATCGGCGAAGGTTGCTGGGCTGCGTGCGGATGCTCCGGCCCGGCGTACACCTTGAGCTTGGTGATCTGCCTGCGGGCGAGCCGGTTGCGCGGAAGCATCCCCTTGACGGCGATCCGGATGACCTCCTCAGGCCGGCGCTCCAGCATCTCGTTGAGAGACCGCGACTTGAGTCCGCCGGGATAGCCGGAGTGGCGGTAGTAGCGCTTGTCCTCGCGCTTGTTGCCGGTCACCGCGATCTTCTCGGCATTGACGACGATCACGAAGTCGCCGGTGTCGACGTGCGGCGTGTAGGTCGGCTTACGCTTGCCGCGCAGCGCATCCGCGATCTGGGTGGCGAGCCGCCCGAGCGTCTGCCCGGTGGCATCGACGATCAGCCAGTTGCGCTCGCGGTCGGCGGGTGTAGCGACGTAGGTCTTCATGGCACGCGTAGGCCGCGGGTCTCCGCGGCACGAGCGATCGATGATAGCCAGTCGCGCGAGCAACGTCGTCTGCCCTCGCCCATCTCCTACGCTGATGGGCAGTGGAGCTCCCGGTCACATTGCGCCGCATCGCCTACCGCGCCGGCTACAACGTCCTGCGGCTGGTCTGGCTGGTGCGGCGCCCGGCGGTCGACGGGGTCAAGTGCGTGATCACCGACGGTGACAGCGTGCTGCTCGTCCGCCACACCTACGGCAGCCCCCGCTGGGACCTCCCGGGCGGCCGGGTCGGCCGCGCCGAGCCGCCGCTGGACACCGCCCGCCGCGAGATGACCGAGGAGCTCGGCGTGCAGATCGCCGACTGGAACCCGCTCGGCGAGCTGCACGTCGAGATCGACCACCGCCGCGACACGATCCATCTGTTCCGCACCGAGCTGCGCTCGCCATCATTCCGCATCGACCGCGGCGAGCTGTCCGTCGTCCGCTGGTTCCGCCGCGCCGAGCTGCCCGCCGACCTGGCGCCGCACGTGATACCGATCCTCGCGCGCGCCGACCCGCTGCCAGCTCCCTGACACACGAACACGTCGGGCATCAGACCCCGGAAAGCATCAGACCCCGGCAAGCATCAGACCCAGGCAGGTTACATTGCCAAGATGGGGCCTCCGGGGGATCGCGCCAGCTCGCACGACCTTGGCTCGCGGTCCGCGCATGCGTGGCTCGAGGCGGTCACGCGCGAGGAACGGCGGGGCGAGCTCTTGGCCGCCTTCGACCTGGCCGAGCAGGGGTTGACCGAGCACCCTCAGGAGTTATCGCTCAAGCACAGAGCGGTGCTGGCGCTCGCGCGCGCCGGAGCGACCGATGAGGCCGCGCGGCGCTTTGGGGAGTACGGCCTCGACGGCGCCCAGGACGAGGACGTCGCGGCGCTGGGGGCCCGGATCGCCAAGGACTTCGCGCTGCGCGAGGAGGGCGAGGAGCGTCGCCGTCGAGCCGGAAGGGCGGCGCGGCGCTACCAGGCGGTGTTCGAGAGCACGGGTGGCTACTACCCGGCCATCAACGCGGCAACGCTGCTCCTGATCGCCGGGGAAGAAGCGCGCTCGCGCGAGCTGGCGGAGGTAGTGCTGGGCCTGCTCGAGGTGGAGGGAGACAACTCCTACTACTCCGCCGCAACGGAGGCGGAGGCGCACCTCCTGCTTGGCCACCAGAACGCCGCCGCGGCCGCTCTCGGGCGCGCGGCAGCGTGCCACGGCGGCGACTACGGGGCGCTGGCCACGACGCGCCGCCAGCTGCGACTGGTGTGCGAGACGCGCGCGCTCGATCAAACGGTGCTGAGTCCGCTCAGCGGTCCCGGGGTCGTCTATTTCTGCGGCCACCGGATCGCGGCCGAGCACGATTCTGGCCGGTTTCCGGCCGACGCGGAGGCACGCTGCACCACGGCCATGGCCCAGGTGGTCGCAAGCCGGCCGCCGGCTTTCGCCTACGGCGCCCTGGCAGGCGGTGCGGACATCCTCTGGGCGGAGGCGCTACTCGCGCACGGCGGCTGCGAGCTGCACGTTGTGCTCCCGTTCGCGCTCGACGAGTTCATGCGGTGGTCGGTCGCGCCATGCGGCCCCAGCTGGGTCGAGCGCTGCGAGCGCCTGCTCGCGGCCGCCGCCGATGTCCGCTATGCGACCGACGACGCGTTCCTGGGTGACGACGTGTTGTTTCGCTACGGCGGCGAGTTCGCGATGGGCCTGGCGCTGCTGCGCGCCCGCTACCTGGACGCCGAGGCGTGGCAGCTCGCTCTCTGGGACGGCGGCCCCGCCCTGGGTATGGCGGGCACAGCGATCGACGTGGCCACATGGCGTGCCACCGGCCGCCTGGCCACGATCGTCTCGCCGGACGGAGGCGTCACTACGCACGAGCGCGGGCAGCCACGGCGCGCTTCCGCTGACCACCCGGCGTCCAGTCCGGGATCGACGCCGGCGTCTGCCGGGCGGGTCGTGCGAGCGATGCTGTTCGGCGACCTCACCGGGTTCTCGAAGCTCACCGACGAGCAGCTGCCGACCTTCACGACGCGCGTCCTCGGCGCCCTGGCCGACGTCGTTCAGACACATCAGGAGCGCATCCTGTATCGGAACACGTGGGGCGACGCGCTGTACCTGGTGCTCACCGACGCGGCGGCAGCCGCGTCGTGCGCGCTCGACCTCCAGCAGGCGATGGCGCGGATCGACCTCGAGTCCGACCGCCTGCCCGCCCACCTCGCGCTCCGGCTGGGCGGACACCTGGGCCCCGTGTTCCCAACCCACGACCCAGTACTCGACAGTGACGTGTTCATGGGCTCGCACGTCAGCCGCACCGCGCGAATCGAGCCCGTGACTCCGGCCGGAGCCGTGTACGTGACGGAGGCGTTCGCGGCCGCGCTGGTCCTCGCCGGCCAAATCGAGCTGACTTGTGACTACGTCGGCCACATGGCGGCAGCCAAAGGCTACGGGCGCCTCCGGATGTACCGGCTCCGGAGAGCGAGCGGTTCCGATTGGCCGGCTACTCCCACTCGATCGTGCCGGG
>Ga0302184_10000471_pt1 | contig 26599 bp, 23 predicted proteins | sample I_Palsa_N3_3_FD_200233 | JGI IMG/M metagenome (GOLD analysis project Ga0302184, IMG submission 200233) | Peat permafrost microbial communities from Stordalen Mire near Abisko, Sweden - I_Palsa_N3_3 | ecosystem: Environmental > Terrestrial > Soil > Palsa > Peat permafrost | place: Sweden...
TCCCGCCTCTTCCGATGAACGAGCGACTGGTCATATGCAGGCGGGCGGCCATGGAGCTGATGCCAGGGGCCGTGGTCAACCTCGGGTACGGCATCCCTGACGGCATCGGCAGCGTCGCTGCCCAGGAAGACGTGACCGCGCTGTTCACGCTCACCACGGAGGTCGGCGCTATCGGCGGCTGGCCCGGCTCTGGCCTGGACTTCGGGACCTCGTCCAACGCCGAAGCGTTCATTGAGCACCAGGCGATGTTCGACTGGTATGACGGCGGCGGCATCGACATGGCCTTTCTCGGCCTCGCCCAGGCCGACAGGCAGGGAAACGTGAACGTCAGCCGTTTCAGCGGCAGGGCTGTCGGCATCGGCGGTTTCGTCAATGTCGCCCATGGCAGCAAGGCAGTCATCTACTGCGGGTCGTTCACCGCCGGCGGCCTGGAGGTGGCTACCGGTGACGGAGAGCTCCGCGTAGTCCAGGAAGGCAAGCAGAAGAAATTCCTCGAACATGTCGAGGAGATCAGCTTCAGCGGCCCCTACGCGGCTGACTCGGGACAGCGCGTGCTCTATGTCACCGAGCGGGCCGTATTCGAGCTCCGCGACGGGGATATTACCCTGATCGAGATCGCCCCCGGCGTCGACCTGGAGCGCGACGTGCTGGGCCAGATGAATTTCACTCCGGCGGTGGCCGCAGACCTGGCGCTCATGCCGACCGAGATCTTCTGCGAACACTGGGGGAAACTGCGCGCAATCGTCGAGGGCCGCACCCCCTCCGTCCCAGGACAACCACAGACCTGAAAATTAGCTCGCTGATGCTGGGCACGACGGCCCTGTGATGAGTGAGGGGCTGCGGATTACCTAACTAACAGCCTGAACGGCATCCTCATTCGGGCCTGGTGCGGTCAGTGTGGCGCCGGGACCAGGCCTGTCTCGTATGCGGCGATGACGAGCTGTATCCGGTCCCTGGCGCCCAGCTTGGCCAGAGCCGGGCCACGTGGGTCTTGGCGGTGCCCGCGGTGATGTACAGGGCGGCGGCGATCTCGGCGTTGGACATGCCGAGGCCCGCTAGCCTGAGCACCTCGCGTTCGCGGTCGGTGATCCCGGTGAGCTTCTTAGGGCGCCCGCGACCACGCGAATTGCGGCCAGGATGTCCTCCAGCGCCATGTCCTTGACCAGGAACGCCCTCGCCCCCGCCCGCAGCGCGCCGTACATGAAATAGATAAAACCGCTGGTGGGGCGGGTGGGGCTCGAACCCACGACCGGCGGATTATGAGAGCCCGGCCCGGCGCTCCGGGCGCACTAGCTGCACAGATACCACGGAGCCGCGCCACTGATGGCGCTAATTGCACCATCTGCACGGGTGACTCGGTCCACAAACCGGTCCACGCCTTAACATGGCGATCGCCAGATTTCGTCACAGAATGTTACGGCCGCGCGGCCGACCAGCGCGCCCGCGCCCAGAGGCATAAGACCGTCCAAGAGAGCCGAACGTTGCTAACCGCCGAGCCACTGGATCTTGACTACAAGCACGAGATCATCAGGCGGGTACACCAGGAACGTGACCAAGCCCCCGCCGTCCAGGCCGAAATGCAGTGAGCGCAGCGGCATAGAGACGTCATCACGCTCGTCGCGGCGACGCTGGTACTGCACCGGGTCCACAATCACGACCGCGTCCATGAATGCCGCCAGGGACGCTCGCGCGGCCGGAGGCAGGTCGGCGAACTCCTGCTGAGCCGGGCCATCCAGCTCCCACCGGTACACGCGTCAGACGCCAAACTGGGCCCGGATCTCCTCCCGGCTCATCCGCTGCTCTGGAGCCGGCGGACCCTCGCCCCGGTAGCTGTCGATACGACCTAGGAACTCCCGCTGCGCTTGAGGATCACACCAGGCATCCGCCTCGAACCACCAGCGCTTGACCGTCTGCACCAGCGGCGTGACGTCACCTTGCTCGCGAGCCTGCTCGAACGCCGCATCCAGCTCCTCGTCATACCGCCGAAGGACGTCGCCATCGGCGTTGGCGGCCAGCACGGCCCGGATCGCCGTCGGCGTGCAGGCCGGGCGAGGCAGAACCTGAGGTTGCCTGGCATGCGGCGCAGTCATCAGCAGCTCTCCTGTAGGTCGCCCTTCGCTCAGCATAAACGCGTCCGCCGACAGACAGCGGCCACCTCACATTCCCGGCGCGCGATTCTGCTGGCGGCCACCACGACCTGCCCGCTGGCTGGCAGGAGAAGGCAATCTCGTTCGTGGGGCGGGTGGGGCTCGAACCCACGACCGGCGGATTATGAGAAGCACGGCCCCATGCGGCATGCGCGCTAGCTGCACAGATGGCACGAGTTATCGCACTGATGGCACTCGCCGCGCTGGGATTAACTGAAGCGCCGGTCCACGAACCGGTCCACGGGAGGCGGTAGGCGATATCCGTGGCCGTAACTCAGCGTAGCGGCCGGCACTCCAGCACTGCGATGGCCCATCTGACGTTCTGGCTCGGGGAGATCCGGGACGAGGCCAAGAGGCCCACTTTGCGAGTCGCTTTCGGCTACGGAGCTGACCAACGAGGGCGACCGGATGGCGGGCTCGGTAACTACAGGGTGCTGGTCTCCTGTCTGAGGTCGAGGGTGCTGGCTGCCGCAGCATCGGCTGTGTCTTCCTGGACTCCACGCCTGAGCCCGCGCAGCGCCACCAACGCCGCCACCGCCATGATGATGGCCATGGCGTAGAGGACTTCGCGGATAGCGCCCGCGAAGTCGGCGCGGATGAAGACCGGAATGGCGGTGATGTTCCCGTTGCCGCCCTGCAACTGGGCGATCTTGGCGGCCTGCGCCGACGCGGCGGGCCCAGACATGCCCTTGGCCGTGAGCGAGGAGGTGATCCGGGACCGGAACTCGGAGATCACGATGGTGCCCAGGATGGCAAAGCCGAGGCTGGCACCGTAGTTGCGGACGGTCTGGGTGATGCCGGTGGCCTCGCCGTAGGAGAACTGGGACGCCCGGTTTACCGCATCGGTGTTGGCCTGGCCGAGCATCAGCCCCATCCCGGCCCCCGCCATGACGATGTAGATAACCTGGGCGCCGACATGCAGGTCGGTCGCCTGCCCGGCCCATAGCGCGAACCCGGCAGCAGCCAGGGCGCAGCCGAGCACCACGGGTCGCTTGGCCCCGCTCCGGTCCAGCATCCGGCCGCCGATCTGCGCGCAGACCACGAAGCCGAGGAAGAAGTACAAGATGAGGAGGCTGGCCGTGGTGGCCTTCTCCGCCAGAGCGATCTGCCCGTACTCGCTGGCGAAGAAGAACACCGGGATGAACGCCATCATGGCGATTCCGAGGATGACGTTCTCCACGGCGAACGCCCGGTCGGCGAAGATGTGCACGTTGATCAGCGGTGAGGTGGTCTGGCGCTCGACGGCGACGAACACGGCCAGGATCACCACGCCCGCGGCGATGCACGCCTCGATGGCCGGGTTGCCCCAGCCCCAGATGGAGGACTGCTGCAGGCCGAACACGCTCAGGCCGACACCGGTGACGATGAGGGCCAGGCCGCGGTAGTCCATCGGGGCGGGCCGGTGCTCGGTGGCGGGCTTGGAGAGGGCGATCAGCGCCAGGGCGATCAGCGCGACGGGGACGTTGATCCAGAAGATCGCCCGCCAGGTCCACTCCAGCAGGTAGCCCCCGGCGATCGGGCCGATCGCGGTCAGACCCCCGGCGATGCCGAAGAACAGGGCCAGGGCCCGGCCGCGCGAATGCAGGTCGAACGTCTCCACCACGATGGCCAGCGCGGCCGGGAACATGATCGCCCCGCCCAGGCCCTGGACCGCGCGGAACGCCACGATCCACGTCTCGGCTAGGCCGCCGCGTGGGGTCAGGCCGCACAGCGCCGAGGAGGCGGCGAAGATGATCACCCCGAGCACCACCATCTTGCGGTGCCCCACGGTGTCCGCCAGCCGGCCGCCGAAGGCGAAGAACGCAGCCAGCGCCAGCAGGTAGGCATTGATCGCCCACTGCATGCCGCTGCTGGACAGGCCAAGGTCCTGCTGGATCTTGGGCGCGGCGATCGACACGATCGTCTGGTCGATGAACGTCATCGCGACCGCGAAGATCATCGCCGTCAGGACCAGGTTCCTTGACCGGCCGCCCGTGCTAGATGCGTGTGTCATGACAACTCCTTTAGTGCGTGGCGGCAAGGGCGCCGCCGGCGGTTCGTAAGGCATGGTTTCGTGCGGGATTGTCGATGACTGATCGTCATGACCGCCGCTTGCTGACGGGAATGCATGGCCCTGGCGTCCGGGGCAGTCACCGCCGGGGCGCAGCGAAGCTTTCCTCGCCCTTCGTGACGAGTTCCGCGCTGCTCTCGGCGCGTTCCCGGCGATAGGGTCAGGACGTGCGCCGCAAGGGCGGGGAACTGCCTGCTGCTGCTTGTGCCTGCCGCGCTTTTGTTGCTCTCGCGGCTCGCCGCCGCTTGATCCACATCCAGATCAGCATTGGTGCCCCTTTCGGTAAGGTACCTGGACCTATTGCTTTACCGGACTTCACAACAGGTACTGGCTAAATTCTGTGGTCTGCGCTGCGATCTTTCTTCTGTCAAATGACTGCCTCAAAGTGATTCCTTATAAAGAGCGAGATCAGCAGCGCGCAAGCCAGCGCGTAGCGCACTGTCGCCCTCATGGCTCGCCACCGAGCTGTTGCTGTGGGTCATGGACAGCTGCATGTGCGGCCGGACACATTCACGGTCGGGCATACGGGGATAGCCCCGGCGGTGATCCATACGAGGCATCAGTCGCTGCAGCCGGGTAGGGGAACCCCGAGCCCAGAATCGTGGCGAGAACCAGAGCCTGCCGTAAACCGGGATCAGGGAGAGCTGGCGAGGGCCATCAGCAGTGCGTAGCCGTCGAGGACGGCGTATGTTCCAGCGAAGTGGCGGTGCGCGGGCTCCGGTACTGCAGCTCCGGTGGGGTGCGCACGCGGCGGCTGGGCCTGGCGGGGCCGGCGCTGGCCGGCCTGGGCGTGTTCGGCCTGTCGCCTTACGGCGGTCGGCGCGGCGGCAGATTGGCAGCGGCACCCTGGCAGGGGTTGTTATCTGCGAGGGTGCCGCTGCGGTGATGTCTGGCCTCAGGACTTGAAGAAGTTCAGCAGGTCAGTGTTGAACTCGTCCTTGTAGGCGGTGGTGTTGGCGAGGCCGTGCGGGGCGCCGGGGTAGACCTTCAGGGTCGCGTCCTTGACGATCTTCGATGACTGCAGGGCGGCGGCGCCGATGGGCACGATCTGGTCGTCGTCACCGTGGATTATCAGGGTCGGCACGTCGATCTTCTTGAGGTCTTCAGTGAGGTCGGTCTCGGAGAAGGCCTTGACGCAGTCGTAGGCGCCTTTCACGCCGACTTGCATGCACATCTGCCAGAACCAGTCACGCAGGCCCTCGGAAACGGTGGACTCCGGCCGGTTGGCGCCGTAGAACGGCGCGCTGAGGTCCTGGTAGTACTGGGACCGGTCGGTGGTGATGCCGTTGCGGATGGCGTCGAAGACGTCGACTGGCAGGCCGCCGGGATTGGCGTCGGTCTTGAGCATCAGCGGGGGGATCGCGCTGACCAGCACGGCCTTGGCGACGCGGGTGGTGCCGTGGCGGCCTATGTAGCGGGTGACCTCGCCGCCGCCGGTGGAGTGGCCGACCAGGATCACATCGTGCAGGTCCAGTGCCTCGATGAGGTCGGCGAGGTCGTCGGCGTAGGTGTCCAGGTCGTTGCCGGCCCACGGCTGGCCGGATCGGCCGCCGCCGCGGCGGTCGTGGGCGATGGCGCGATAGCCGCTGGACGCGACCAGGAACAGCTGGTCGTCCCAGGCGTCGGCGTTCAGCGGCCAGCCGTGACTGAAGACGACCGGCTGGCCGGTGCCCCAGTCCTTGTAGAAGATCTCGGTGCCGTCCTTAGTGGTGATGGTGCCCATTGCGCTTCTCCTTTTCTGGGTGTGTGCCGGAACCGGGTGGCTGCCGGCGGAGCCGCGGGCCAGTGGTGGCCGCGGTGGTGGCCCAGCGGGGCGGACGGCCCCGCAGGGGGAATCGGGTGGTGGCGTGTACTGGCCGGGGGCCCGGTCAGGGGGTGGAGGCTCGGCGGACCGCTACAGCCCGGTTCAGTGTGTAGCCGGCGATGTTCCCGGCCGGCTTCGCTAGCGGGCCCAGAATGCGCAGTGATGTTCGGCCGCGAAGCTGGTCTGTACGTGTGGCTGCGGCGCGACTAGTGACAGCATCTGCTGGCTGCTGCTGTCGAAGCGCGGCCACGCCGCCGTGGTGGGGGCTCCAGCCTTGGCGAAGCCGGTCCAGTCCTGCTGCATGGCGGCGGCCAGGTGCTGCTGAGCGGGGGAGAGCGGTCCGGGATATCTGGTGTTGCTCAGGCTGAAGAGGTACTGCACCTCCGATTCATGGGTCGCGCCGTAGGGGAAGCCGACGGTGGCAGGTAGCGTTCCGGTGCACTGCGGTCATTGAACTCATAGGCATACGTCGGCACGTACTTCGACAGGGACTGATCTGCCGTAAGGGCCGGGCAGGCGAAGATGGCGTCGGTGCCCACGGCGCCGAGCGCCAGCGCCGGGCTGCTGTAAGCCGTGAGCGGGTACTCGGCGGCGATGGCCGCCGCGGCAGTCGCGGGGACACGGAGTGTGGCGGCGATCATGGCCCGGTAGTTCGCCGCCGTGACCGGAGGTCCGTCCTCCGGTGGCAGCTGGGACTGTGCGACGAACAATCGCCGCTCGTCGTGGTTGGTCCCGATGATCACCGGCACGCGGTTGAACTGTCCGCTGGCCAGCGCGGAACCTATCGACTGCGTGAGTACGCTGCCGTCGATGTCCGGCCGGTAGCCGGTGAAGTTCTCGTTGTCGAGGATGGTTTGGAGCGGCAGGCTTCGCAGGCACGCCGCGGTCTGGCTGGCGCAACCCGCCTTGGCGGCGAATGCCTTGCCCGCGGCTTCGGCGGTGGCCAGCGGCGCCTGGGTCAGGTTGTAGGTGCCGCTTTCGGCGATGGCACGGGAGAAAAGCCCGCGCGCGCCGGGAGAGGCGAGCTGCGCGAGGACGCTCAGGCCGCCGGAGGACTCACCGAAGAGAGTCACGTTGCGCCGGTTGCCGCCGAACCGGGCGATGTTGGCCTGCACCCAGCGCAGCGCCGCTTGCTGGTCCTCCAGGCCGTAGTTGCCGGAGGGCCCGCCCGACGTGCTGGCGAGGGCCGGATGGGCTAGGAAGCCGAGCGCGCCGAGCCGGTAGTTGACCGTGACGACGATGACGCCGCGGCGCACCAGGCCAGCCGGGTTGTAGTCGTTGCTCTCGCCGACTAGCAGCGCCCCACCGGGCAGCCACACCATGACGGGCAGCGGGTGGTTGCTGCCTGCCGACGGAACGAAGACATTCAGGTACAGGCAGCTTTCCGATGTGCTGGCCACGCCGAAGTATGAGGTCGGCTGGGGACAGTGGGGGGCAAACTGCGTCGCCTCGCGGATTCCGCGCCAGCGGGCCGGCGGGTGCGGAGGGCGCCAGCGCAGCGGACCGGTTGGCGGAGCCGCATAGGGAAGGCCGAGGAACTCGTCCATGGCGCCGGCCGGCTTGCCCCGGATCGATCCGTCGGCCGTCGCTACCACCAGTCGCGACCCGGCGCGCGCATATTTAGTCGGAGCCGTGCCGGCCACGGCTGTAGTGACGATGACGGATGCGGCGACGACAGCCAGCGTGCCTACCGCGCCGATCCTCAGGTTGCGCCTGGCGCCTGATCGCCGGCCGGTCTGGTTTCCTGACATCCGCATCTCCCTTTCCTCGGCGTACGCCCGGGGCGCAGAGGCAAATGCCGGAAATCTGCGGCCAGAAAGGCTCGGGTGGCGTACGTTTATCATTATGCGGTGCTCTGCTAAAGGCGAGCATCAGTCAAATGACTCGGTGCGTTCGCGTGTCATGATGCCGGTGCCGGGACTCGTCCAGACGGTATTTCAGTAGTCGCCTATCGCGATAAGCGTGGTGCACAAGTTGCGGAAGGCCAGCTCGAACGAGAAGCTTCCCGGAGCGGCGGCGGACGGAGTATCCAGCGTGGCGAGAAGGTGGAAGGCGCTGAGGAGATGGGCGGTCGCGTTGGCCATCGCCATGTCCCGATGGTCGATGGGACCGAGCTCAGGCAGCTCTTCTGGTTTGGCATGTTTCGCACGACTAGGCATCAGCACGTGCTCCTCCTCAGAGCCAGGCACGCGATTCACTCGCCGGACTTAAAATTGCACTCTAAAAGGGTGGCAGGTCCCGGCTGGATCTAAATCAGTCATCTGACTTTAGGCGCCGTCGCGCGCCAGTTTGAGAAAGGCGCGCAGTGCGGCTAAATAGCTTCGGTCAATGACCGTCATCAGAGCGTGGGTTGCTCGTCCGTCGGCTGGGAGGCAAGTGGCAGCTCGATCGAGATGGTCGTGCCCCGGCCGGCTGGGCTCTCCAACGCGAACCTCCCGCCCAGCGCCTCGACGCGATCGACCAGCCCGATCAGCCCCGAACCGCGAGCCAGTGCCGCTCCGCCGACACCATCGTCGGCGACAGTGGCTCCAACCCTCGCGCTATCGGAGATGACGGTCACCGAGACCTCCGCGGCCTGCGAGTGCTTCGCGGCGTTGGCCAGCGCCTCGGAGACAACGTAGTAGACGGCGGTCTCGACCGGTTCGGGGAGCCGGGCGCCCCCGGCGACATCGAGGTTGACCCGGATCGGCGACCGGCGGCCCAGCGCCCGCAAGGACGGACCGAGACCCGAGCGGGCCAGCAGCGCGGGATGCAGGCCCTGGGAGAAAATCCGGATCTCCTCGAGCACCCCTTCGAGGTCGTGGGCGACCTCGTCCAGCCCCGCCTGGACCTCGGGCGGCAACGGGAATCTCGCGCGCACCGCGCGGAGGCCAAGACCGAGGGCGAGGACCCGCGCCTGGATCCCGTCATGGAGGTTGCGTTCGATCCGGCGCCGTGTCTCGTCGCTAGCGGTAACGATCCGGGAGCGTGACGCGATCAGGTTGTTGCGGGCCTGGACGTTGGAGATCGAGCTGGCGACGAGGTGCGTGAAGTCGGTGAGCCGCGTTTCCGTATCCTCGTGGAGGATCTCGCCGGCGAGCACCACGATCACGCCCCACAGGGCGCCCTCCACCATGATCGGCGCGCCGACGACGGACCGGAAGCCCTCCTCCTCATCGGCGGCCGCCGCGTTCGGTGCGGGCCGCGTCGTCCGGTCATCGATCCGCGCGGCACGTCCGGTCTCCATCACTCTGGCCGCGACATACTTCTCGCTTTCGGAGAACGCGTGATCGTCCGGCCGGCCGGATCGGCCGGTCGAACCGAGGAGGATCACGGAACCGTCTTGGTGATAGCGGCCGACATCGACGCGCGGAACCCCAAGGGCCCGGCTGGCCTCGCCCGCGACCGCGTTGAAGATCGTGGGTGGCGAGGCCTGCTGGGCCACCAGCGTCGCGACCCGGCGCAGCGCCGCACCCTGCTGCTTTGCCAGGCCGCGAAGCTCGTCGCGCACCTGGGCGTTGGCGATGGCCGTGGCCATCAGGTTGGTGTAGTCGGCCAGCCGCGTTTCGCAGCCGGGCGGAAGAATTTCGTCGGCTTCGCCGTAGGCGGCGAGGCACCCCCAGATCGAGCCGTCGATGATGACCGGCGCGGCAACCGCCTGGCCGAAGCCTGCTTCCCGGTGCTTGGCCGCGGGTGCTCCGGGAATACCTGTCCAGTCGTCGACTCTGGCTGGCCGGCCGGTCGCTAGCACCAAGGCTCCTTCGGGACAGTCCTGCACTGGCCAGGTAGCTCCGTCAGGTACCGGGGACCGCTCGCCGTGCGTCCCGAAGATCTTGGTGAACATCTCCGTGTCCGCGTCGTAGGCAATGAGGCTGACGGCGCCCACGCCGAGAATCCGGGCCGCCTCGACCGCGACCGCGGCGAGTACCGCCTTCGGTTCCGCGCCCTCCGCGACCAGCGTCGCCACCCGCCGCAGTGCGCCCTGCGATTCCGCCAGGCTGCGATGTTCGTCGCGTGCCTGGCGAGCCTGGACGTTCGAGATGGCCGTGGCCATCAGGTGAGTGAAGTCGGCCAGCCGCGTTTCGCAGCCGGGCGGAAGTATCTCGTCGGCTTCCCCGTACGCCCCGATGCACCCCCAGATCGAACCGTCGATGATGATCGGCGCCGCGACAGCCTGGCCGTACCCGAGTTCCCGGTACCTGGCCGCGATTGGTCCTGGAACGTCTGTCCAGTCGTCGACTCTCGCTGGACGGCTGGTCGCCACGACCAAGGCTCCGTAGGGGCACTCCCATACCAGACAGCGAGTTCCGTTCGGCGCTGCGGATCTGTCACCATGCGTCCCGAAGATCTTGGTGAACATTCCGCTGTTCGCGTCGTAGCTGAGCAGGGCAACGGCGCCGACGCCGAGTATCCGGGCCGCCTCGACCGCGACCGCGGTGAATACGGCCTGCGGTTCGGCGCCCTCGGCGACCAGCGTCGCGATCCGTCGCAGCGCCGCTTGCTGCTCCGCCAGGCCACGCAGCTCCTCGCGCGCCTGCGCGCTCGCAATCGCACTGGCCACCTGCTGGCTGAAGTTGGCGAGCCGCGCCGCGGACCCGGTGGCGAGCGGTTCGGAGGTGGTCGAAACGGCGACCAGGGCGCCCCACGTCCTCCCGCCAACGACGATCGGGACACCGATGGCGCAATCGGTCCCTGCCTCCTGGGCGATCTGCGCAATCGTCTTATCCAGCTCCGCCGGATCATCGACGCGTGCTATCTGAACCTGCGCTGAAGCGAGCAGCCTGCTCGCCTCGAGGGTTACGGCCTCGAACACCGCGGGTTGCGGGGCCATATCGGTCACGAGCGTGGCGACCCGCCGGAGCGCAGCCTCCTCACGGAGAACCTGATTCAGGCTCTCGGTGGTCTCAGCCGAAATGCGGAGGCTCTGGCGCGACATTTCTCTGTTTCCACTGGGCGATCAGATCGGCGACCGCTTGAGCATCGAGGGCATCCTTGCGCAGGAAGCCGATGGCGCCACTTCCCGCCATCAGCTCCGTGAGCTCATTGCGGTCGCGTAGCGATATGAGAATTACCATCGCGGACAAGTCGCCCGACGTCAACCGCCGAGCCACCTCGATCCCGTCCTCGTCGCCGAGCTCGACATCCACGAGAGTAACGTCCGGGCTGAGCGCCGCTGCGAGTCGGAGCGCTTCGTCTCCGGAAGATGCTCGCCCGATAACGCTGACGCCCTGCAGGGAGAGCAAGCGAGTAGCTGAAGCGAGGAACTTCTCGCTGTCATCGATGATCAGACAGCTTAGGGTCACTATCACAGTCTCCCAACCGCGTGCATTGACGCAATCCAGCTAGTACTACCTGAGTCGGACTTGCCAGCAGGTTCACTGATCGCCCGCTGGCGGCACAGACACGGGCGGATCCACCTGCGATGCTGATCATTTCGGCACATGCGACTGGGAAAGGGCGAGAAAGTCCCATGGCAGACCAGCCGCGGCAGCACCCGGAGAGTCTGGCCCAGATCGAGAGCCGCTCGATCGATCACATCCCGCCCGAGGAGCGTCACGGCCGGATTCGTGACCAGTTCACCTTGTGGTTCGGCCTGAATGCGAACATCTTTCCCGTTGTCCTCGGCGGCGTGGTGGTGTTCATGGGTCTGGACCTTCTCTGGGCGTGCATCGCCATCGCGCTCGGGGTGATCATCGGTCTGGTCCTGGTCGGCTTCCATGCGATACAGGGGCCGAAGCTCGGCGTTCCGCAGATGATCCAGAGCCGCGGGCAGTTCGGCTTCTACGGCGCGGTGCTGGTGTTCGCCGCGTCGATCGTTCTCGATTTCGGTTTCCTCGCGGCTCAGCTCGTGATCCAAGCCGATGCCATGAACCTGCTGGTCAGCTCCATCAGCATTCCGGGCTGGATCGCGATCCTTACGGTGCCCGTGGTCGTCCTCACGATCTACGGCTACGACTGGATCCATCTCTTTCAGCGGTGGATGACCGTCATCCTCGGGGTCACGTTCGTGATCGTGTTCATCCAGGCGATCCTGCGCGGCGGCCTGACCGGAGCCGCGGCCAGCACTCACGCTCCCTCGTTCGCGGTGTTCATGGGAGCCACCGGGATTTTCGTCATCGCCATGGTGAGCTGGGCGCCGTACGTCTCTGACTACTCGCGTTACCTGCCCGAAACGATCAGCAAGCCCAAGACGTTCTGGGCCGTGGTCCTCGGCTGCGGGGTCCCTCAGATCTTCTGCGCGATCCTGGGCGCTTACATCACCGGGCTGCTCCCGCACGCATCGTCGACGGTGGCTGCGGTCGGGGATATCGCGGGCCGCTGGGCGCTGCCCGTGATGGCGGTGAGCCTGATCGGGTCCGACGTGGCCAATGCCTACACCGGCATGCTCGCGGTGGCGAGCATCGTCAGCTGTGTCAAGAACGTGCAGCGTTCGGTCTGGGTGCGGGTGATCGGCTCGGTGCTCGTGATCGCCGCCGGCACCGGATGCGCTCTGCTCGGTTATAAGCAGTTCGTCAACAACCTGTCGAACTTCCTCAACGTGCTGTTGTTCGTGTTCATCCCATGGTCCGCGATCAACCTCACCGACTATTACCTTGTCAAGCATGGTGACTATGACGTCGCGTCATTTTTTACCCCCCATGGTTGTTACGGGGGCTTCTTGTGGCGCGGGCTGATCGCCTACGTCCTCGCGGTCGCTGTGCAGGTCCCGTTCATCGATCAGACCTTCTACACCGGTCCGCTGGTCAAGACACTGGGGGGGACCGACATTTCCTGGGTCGTCGGCGGCGTGGCGGGCATCGCCTTTTACCTGATCGCGCTCCGGATCCCGACGCATGGTGAGACGGCCAACCTCGACCCGGGGCCGCTCGGATCGACAGCCCTGGACTCGCCGGCCTGACGCGCCGGCCAGAGGCGGAGTCCGGTTCACCCGGTTGGCTGATGCTGCAGCGCGTCTCGCAGTGCCGCGCGGGAGGTAATCCCCAGCTTCGGAAAGACCCTGTACAGGTGGGCGCTGACGGTGCGGTGGGACAGGAAAAGGCGGCTGCCGATCTGCTTGTTGCTCAGGCCGGTGGCGGCAAGCATCGCGATCTCGAGTTCCTGCGGTGTCAGCGCCTCGCGATCCTGCTGTCGTCCTTGCGATCGAGTCTGTCCCGTAGCGCGGAGTTCCATGGCAGCCCGCCCCGTCCACGTTTTTGCGCCGAGTCGCCGAAAGCCCTCAATGGCCGCGACGAGATGGAGTCGCGCCTCCGTCATTCCACCCGCGCGCCGAAGTCGCTCGCCGTAAAGCAGTTGCACACGCGCTAGGTCGAACGGCCACCGTTCGGCGTCGCTGGTCGCCAGCGATCGGTCGAACTGCTCGACGGCCTCCTCGTCCGGAGCGATCATCGCGGCGGCGGCGCCCGCCAGCATGGCTAGGCGCGAGGAGACTTTTCCGACGCCGGCCTCCTGAATCGCGCGGACGTGCGCGGCTGCTTCGCCGGTACGAGCGGTGCGCAGCGCCGCCTCGACGAGGTCCATCATGACCCACGGCGCATATGGTTCGTACGCCGCCAGCTGTCCCGCCGGGCTGATTTTGGTGGCGTGGTGATAAGCCGCCTCGAAGTCAGACCGCGCCAGCGCCGCGAGGACGCACGCGTACAGGGCACCGGTGTGCAGGTGCCGCACGCCGCGAGGTGCTGCCCATCGGATCATCTCGTCGGCCATCGCCTGGGCCAGCGCGGCGTCGCCCCGACCCGCCGCCAGGAACGCCCGCACGGCCTGCGCGTTCCAGCGCAGCAGCTGGTAGCCGCGGGCTTCACACAATTCGGCGGCGGCCTCCGCGAGCCGCTGGGCTTCGTCCCACTGCCCGGTCAGATACGCCTCGAGCGCCAGCAAGGTGTCCGCGTAGATGACCGAGGTGACGGCGCCGCCGTCGAACTCGTCGCGGGCCACCCGGCACAGTGCCTGCCGACAGTTGGGCAACCGGTCGACGGAGGCCGACGTGCCAGCGATCCGCACGATCTCGGCCGGGTCGGCCAGGTGGGGAAGTGACTCGATTTCGGCGTCGAGGCGGTCGAGCACGGCCCCGGGGCTTCGCGCTGGATCGGCGACGAGGGTGGCGTCCAGGCTGAGGCTCGCTGGGAGGTCGGGACCGAAGTTGAGGAGGTGGCGGTTGAGCGGTTTCCACAGTTCGGCGCGACCCCCGAAGTGACACACCAGGAGCAATGTCCGCAACGCTCTCTCGGCGGCCGTCAGGCTAATGTCCCGTCCGTCTGTGGTCTCGATCGCCCGCAGCAGCACACGGTGGGCGGCGGCCACGTCACCGTCGCCGTGAAGCAGCACACACGACGCGGCCGTTGCGGTTTCGACCGACGCGGTGAGATCGGCCTCGGCGAGCAGGGTTTCGGCGCGGCGGAGATCGCCGGCGACGTTCACGCTCACGTAGGCGGCGTCCGCGAGCCGCCGCGCCCGATCAAGTCGCTCATCTGCGGATGACTCAGCTATCACGGCACGAAGCCGCGGGGGGTGAGGCAACGTCAGCCGGTGCGCGCTCGGCTTCAGCTCTACCACCCGGGTCCCCTCGACGGTGCGCAGAACCCAGACCTCGCAGGCCATCGCAGGATCCGCGGCCACATCGAGGAGCATTTTCTGGCCGACCCCAGGTTCGCCGAAAAGCAGCATCGCGTCGCCTCCGCTCGCCGCGCGATCGAAGAACTCATTGATCAGCGCCATCTCCTGATCCGGTCCGAGCAGTGATCCCGGCCGCGGTCGCGGCCATGATTCTGTCAGCGGCCGCGGGACGACATCCTCTACGTGTGTCGTTTCGCTCACCGGTCGCTCCTGTTCTGCTCAGGTACCAGGCCACCTGACTCAACGATGATGGCGGCGTGCCGGTTTGTCATTGCGGCCAGCGCGCTTCATGTCCTGTCGCTACCGGGCCAGCCGGGCTCCAGCTAGCACCAGGAAACCGCGACGCTTCGTCCCGAAGCGGACTAGTGACTAGCTGCGGGAGCCGGCACTTACCGGGATGTAAGGTTCAGGCATGCCCCCAGCTCCGTCGGCAGGCGCCAGGCGCCGGGTCGTCGTGGCCGATGATGATGTCCTGCTGCGCGAAGGGCTCGTCATGCTCCTCGGTGAGGCAGGGTACGACGTGATCGAGCGCGTCGGCGACGCCCGGACGTTGGTTGATGCGGTGCGTGCCGGACATCCTGACCTCGTGGTCGTAGATATCCGGATGCCGCCGACCAATACCTTTGAGGGCATCGATGTAGCGCGCGCGATTCGCAGCGAGTTCCCCCAGATCGGAATCCTGCTTCTCTCGGGGCATGTTGAGGTCGAGACCGCGATCGACTTTCTCCGGAGCGGCGACGGCATCGGCTATCTGCTCAAGAGCCGGATCTTGAAGGTCGAGGATCTCGTCGATGCTCTTGAACGGATCGCGCTCGGCGGTACCGTGATCGACCCCGTTCTCGTTCAGGAGCTACTGGGCCAGCAACGTGGGACCGACCCGCTCGCCGTGCTCACCGCACGAGAGCAGGAGGTGCTCTCGCTCGTGGCCGAAGGCCGCTCGAACAGCGGAATCGCCCATCGGCTGTTTATCAGCGAGGGCGCCGTCGAAAAGCACGTCCGCAGCATCCTGGCGAAGCTCCAGCTGCCCGCCACCGACGAGGACCACCGTCGGGTGCTCGCGGTGTTGCTGTTCCTCGAAGCCCGCTGAGGCTCCCGCGGAGATCGGGTGCCTGATATTGGCCTCCCTCGGCAGGTAGCCCGCAAGTGTGTGTCCATGAGAAGCCGACGGTAATACTTGATAGCAAAGCAATGAAATGAGCCTAGCGAACCGGGAGCTTTAGCCGCTCTGGGTTGCGGATCCGGCGGTTAGCTGCGCGAGGTAGGCGGCGGCGCGCCGGTCGACCTCGGGGACCGGGTCGGCATAGTGCCGCAGCGTGGTGGCGCCGCCGCCGCTGTGGCCGAGGCGCGCGGCGGTGTTCCGCAGGTCGAACCCTCCGGCCAGGAGCTGGCTCGCGGTGTAATGCCGTCCGCCCTTGATGTCGAGCTCCACCCCGGCCGCGTCCGCAGCGTCAGCGATCCTGTGCGTGACCCAGTCCGGGTTCCACGGCCCGGGCGTGCGCCGGGTCGTTGGTAAACAGGTACGCGTCATCTCGTAGCTCGACACGACCGCCGCGAGCTCTGTCTTGATCTCAGCTAGGTAGCTCACGATCAGCGCACAGGTGACCGGGTCGATGGCAAGCCAGCGGTCCTGGTGGGTCTTGGTGTCCTTACGAACGCGGCTGCCGCCGCGCACGACGTAGTTGAACGCAACGTGCACCAGGGCCGCCGTCCAGGTCGACGTCACGGATCTGCAGGCCGCACAGCTCACCGCGACGGACACCGGTGACCACCACCAGCCACAAGTACAGCCCCAGGGCAGCGCTGCTGCGCGCACGAGAATGTCAGACCCAAACGTGAAGATAAGCGCAGGTCAAACGAGACTTTCAGGTGGGGCGGGTGGGGCTCGAACCCACGACCGGCGGATTATGAGAACTACGGCCCGATGCGCCGTGCGCGCTAGCTGCACGGATACCATGAGGTCGTGCCGCCGATGGCGCTAATTGCACTGTTTGCACGGGTGACTCGGTCCACGAACCGGTCCACGCCTTACCATGGCGATCACCGTATGCCAGCTACAGAACGTTACCGCCGCCCGGCCGATCAGCGCATGCCCCGCCGGATGGCATAGGGCCGCCCGAGGAAAGCCCGATGCTGCTAGCCGCCGAGCCACTGGATCTTGACGACAAGCACGAGATCATCAGGCGGGTACACCAGGAACGTGACCAGACCCCCGCCGTCCGGGCCGAAATGCAGTGAGCGCAGCGGCATAGAGACCTCATCACGCTCGTCGCGGCGGCGCTGGTACCGCGCCGGATCCACGATCACGACCGCGTCCATCAATGCCGCCAGGGATACTCGCGCGGCCGGAGGCAGGTCGGCGAACTCCTGCTGGGCCGAGCCATCCAGCTCCCACCGGTACACGCGTCAGAGGCCGAACTGGGCCCGGATCTCCTCCCGGCTCATCCGCTGTTCCGCAGGCGGCGGACCCTCGTCTTGGTAGGTGTCGATGCGAGCTAGGAACTCCCGCTGCGCTTGGGGGTCACGCCAGGCGTCCGCCTCGAACCACCAGCGCTTGACCGTCTGCACCAGCGGTGTCACGTCACCTTGGTTGCGAGCCTGTTCGAACGCCGCATCCAGATCCTCGTCGTACCGCTGGAGGACGCCGCCATCGGCGTTGGCGGCCAGCACGGCCCGGATCGCCGTCGGCGTGCAGGCCGGGCGAGGCAGAACCTGAGATTGCCTAGCATGCGGCGCAGTCATCAGCAGCTCTCCCGTAGGTCGCCGTTTCGGCCAGCATAAGCGCGCCTGCCGACAGACAACAGCCACATCGCGTTCCCGGCGCGCCAGTCTTTAGGTAACGTCACGAGGGCCGCTTCTCGATACGCGCGACGGATGGTTTTCGGCGAAGGCTACACAGCTTTTCGCCCTCATCCAGCAGTTCGCCGCCCAGAACTGCCGTAACGGCTGTTCGCACTTCGCCAACCCCACCGAAGGGGGGCGGCGGCCGAAGGCGGGCGGTGGCTGGCCGACTATGCCTGCACCGACGCCTCAGGCGATTCGCGTCATAGGCGACGACCTAGCCGCCCCAGGTCACTCCGACGGCGTCGGCCATGTGGTCCGGCTCATCGAAGTCCCCGGCGGTCGAGTAAGGCAGTTCTAGACCGTCATGGATCCGCTTGGCGTGCCGGTCGTAGAGCACCGTGTTACACAGCGGCCGACAGGTTGGCGCAGTGCCGGGTGGGAATCACCAGGAACCGGTGGCACTGGGCCAGCGTGGCCCGGCCCAGCGATCCATCCTCCGGTGCCCTGGTTTGTCAGAGGGTGGCGCTACCGTCATCTGCAGTGATCGCCGAGAGGCGGCTGGGAGGAACGAGCGATGAACGAACTGGTCTTGCCGGTGCCGAAGACGGTGTCGGCGACCTACATAGTCCCGGTACCTACGCCCATGAGCGCGGTCGAAGCGAGGCAGCAGGCCAGCAGGGCAGTCGAGGCGAAGCTGACCGGGCCGTTGCAGACGTTGATGGCAGAGTGGCTTGCCGATGGCAATGTAAAGGTAGCGGTCGAGGCGGCCGGTCCGCCGCCACCCGGATTGCTAGATAAGGATCTGTTCGGCACTCCGGAACAGCGGGCCTTCCTAGCCCGCGCGCGCGCGTTCGTCCGGTTCAGCGCCACGCAGCGAGCATCGCTGATCGGCTTGCAGGAATGGAAGGCACGCGGCCCGGCCGCGATGCTCGCCGCCGACCTCGGCGCACCCGTGCTTGACCCGCAAGCGCCCCAGGTGCTGACCGCCGAGGACGCGCTGGCCGCCTTGCCGGACACCACGCCGACGAATCCGGCCAGCATCAGCGACGGCATAACGATCGGCCTGGAGTTCAAACCCTGGGTGCGCGTAGGCCACGCCGAGTACCTGGGCATGATCGCGGTCATGACCGATGGCATGCGCCGCTTCGGACTGCCTGAGCTTAGAATGGGCCCCGCATCGCCGGATCTGCGGGAGGAGCTGACCACACTACTGAACGGGGTGGCCTTCCGCGTCTGGTCCGACCTAATCGCCCGCGCGCACAACACCCCGAACGCCGCAGGCCTGCTGAACCTACCGCGTTTCCTGCGGGTACCCGCCGAGATGGACATCCACCGCGGGGACCTGGACAGGGCAAACGGCGTCCCGAATCTAGGCGGCACGCGCACCATCATCGGACTGCAATTCGATCCGCCGGAAAGCGAAGACTCCGTGAGCTGGCTGACGGTATGCCCGCCCGCTTGCTGGGACACGAGCTGGGAGGACTTCATCGCCGATACATGCCATGCGATGTTCGCCTTCGAGAAGCCCCCTTGGCACTACATCCCAGAATTCGGCGCTGTCGTGGATGCTTTGGCCAAAGCGGCGCAAACCATGCCGAAAGCCCAGTCCCGGTTCCTGAGCGGCGACCTGCCGCCCGACGGTCGGCTCATGGTCCGGTACAACGCAGCAGACGCCGACGAACTTCGGTGGGCCACGGTCGAATCCTGGGAGGACGCCGGACACGCAGTCATCCGCGACATCGGGCGGGAACTCGCACCAGGAGTGCGGCTGAGGTGCCCCCCGGTGGCGATCGAGGCCAGGTTCATCGCTGACTGGGGCATCTGGGTGGATGGCAGCGGCGTCGTCGAGGGCGCAGGCACCGAAAGGCGCCGGCCACCATCTCTCGTAGCTATCCACGCCGGGGAGCCTGGCCTCGGTGATCAGCCACACAAGATGCTGACGCGAGCAGTCGGTTCCTAACTGCCATGCTGTGGGCTGGCTGGTGGGGCCAGGGGAATCGAATCGTACTGCTGGTTCCTGCCGGCCAGATTATTCGAATTTTTATACCAGTTATACCACCGTGGGGCGGGTTGGGCTCGAACCCACGACCGGCGGATTACGAGAGGCCCGCTCTCTCGCATCGCTGGCATGACCCGCACAGATAGCACGCCTTATGGCACCCATAGCGCTGATTGCACCGGAATTTCGCGGCCTCCCGTTCCACGACTCGTTCCACGACAGCATGAGTGAGGCTCACGTATCTGGCCTCCATCCATAGCCGACCCCGCAACCCCGGCGGGATCATCGCGGAGGAAGCCCGCCGTCTGATCCAGAGCCTGAATCTCCCAGTCGACTTGATAACTCACCGGGATGACATGCCCAGGCGGCGGCCCGCTTCCTCATGCGACACGTAGCGGATCGCCCCAGCCTCGCGCCGGGCCTGGTAACTGGCCCGGGCAGCGTCGAACTCCTCGTTGACCCGCTGCTCTTGCATCGCCTGGCGCAGCTGCTGGTACTCCTCGATGGCGACTACCACCGCTACCACCTCGCCGCTCTGGCGGATCACGTCGTGGGTGTCACCTGCGGGCAGTTCGCTCATGAGAGACATGGTAACGACGTGGACCGACAGCATGACGTCACAACCGGCGGAACCTGCCGATGGCACTGCTGGGCGTGCTTCTCATGGAGTTCGGCGACTTCGCCATGCTCCGAAAAATGCTCCGCGGGATCAAGGCACGAGCCGAATCCCTCGTCCAGGACCGGCCAGAGGGGAAAGCACGATGAGCAGGACCGAGCCGGGGGCAGCCGCTACTTCCTCCCACCGCATCCCCGCTCCCAACGCTGCCCCGGGTGACGGAGCCGGCGGCGGTATTGACACCCTGCCGGCCCGGCGACACCAGAGGCAGCCTGACCTCCCGCTGCTTGTGGGGCTGGCCACGGTCGCTTTCACCACGGTGCTTCATCTCGGACCTGATCGAGGTGGCCCAAGGCGGCTTCTCAACGTTCCGGCTCATCCTGACCTACGCAGGCGAAGCAGCGCTCCCGCTCTTTGTCATCGGCCTCTACGCCGTGCAACGTCCCAGGATCGGACGCCTCGGATTCGTCGGAGCCATCGCATACGCCTACTCCTACGTGTTTTTCACCAGCACAGTGATCTACGCGCTCATCTCCGGAATCCCGAACTACAAAGCACTTACCAAGGTATTCGGCGCCATGACATCGCGCGGACCGTGGCGGCCGCAGTCCCCGCCATGGCCTTCATTGGCATGGGACCGCCTTGCTACGGGACCGAAATACCGTCACGCGACCACCTGAATTGGCTCATCCCACCGGGAAGATCCTGAGGCCGTCGTAGCGGTGTTCGTTGACAGAGGAACGTCATTGTCCCAACTACACCACGGTCCGCCTAGGCCTGTGCCCTTTGCCGTCCTGCTCCGGACCACCTGGGTATCCAAGGTGCGGGACTCGGTTCTACGATGACCGGGGAGCCACCGAAGAGGGGACCACGTGATGCTGCAGGGCGCAACCAGCAGTGGGGGATGCTGGACTGGGCGGCGACAGGTACACGCAGCGAGCCGGGTACATGCAATGCCGCATTGCGGGGCTATGCGACCATTCCTGCACCTTGCTACCCGGCCGCCCCGGCAGAGGATGCCGAGGCGGCGATTGAGTTGCCGTTCGCAGTACCCTGCGGGGCGGGTGGGGAATCCTGGATCGGCGCGAGTGTCTGCCCGATCTCTGGTGCGATGTGCTGAGAGTGGCGTTCGGCGCGACGGCAGGGCAGCGCAAGATCGTCTTGTGGGAGGGCTGGCTGTCCCGGACTTGCTGTTGGAGATGGCCGCCGACCAGACGCCCTTGTGCGCGTCGTCGGCCTACGGCGAGATGACGTTGTTGTACAGCTCCCTGATAGCGGATTAGACACATGGCTATCGGCGTCCGAGCCCTGGTGGGCACGCGCTGGGGGCTCTTCGTGCTTTGGGGGGATGACGACCGCCGAGGCTGGCGGGTGGATGGCCCGATGCTTGATGGCTGGGGTGTGTACCACGCGACGGTCGATGGACGCGATGGCACGGTCTACGCGGCGGCGAACCATATCGTCTATGGCCCGACGGTGCAACGCTCGGCCGACGGCGGCAAGACGTGGAAGCGGTCGAAGAAGATCCGCCTGCCCCAGTGGTCGGGGCTGACTGTAAACGCGACGTGGCACATCGAGCCGGGCCTTCCGCAGCAGCCCGGGACGCTGTACCTCGGGGCGGATCCCGGGCTGCTCTTCCGCTCTGATGATGCCGGGGAAACCTGGGAGCCGAACCGCAGCATCCTGGAGGACCCCACGCGTGATCGCTGGGTTCCTGGCCGCGGCGGGGTGCTTTGCGATTCGATCCAGCTTGATCCAGGCGAGCCGCTACGCATGTACATCTGTATCACCTCGGTCGGCACGCTCCGGACCGATGATGGCGGACAAACCTGGTTGCTGGTCAACAAGAATGTCGCGACCGAGTACCTTCCCGTCCTTTATCCGGAAACCGGACAGTGCGTGCACAAGCTGCTGCTGCACCCGGCGCGGCCGGAACGCCTGTGGCAGCAAAACCACTGCGGTGTCTACCGCTCCGACAATTGCGGCAATTCCTGGGTGCGGCTAGATGAGAACGGGCTCCCGAGCGGCTTCGGCTTCCCGATCATGATCGACCCGAAGGACCCGGATAAGGCGTTCGTGATCCCGGAGAGAAGCCACGAGTATCACTACGGGACGAACCGGCGGTTGGCCGTCTACGGCACAAGGGACGCCGGGCAGACCTGGGGGGAGATGTCGGACGGCTTGCCGCAGCAGTCCTGGGCAACTGTGCTTCGTGAGGCCTCGGCCTCTGACGCGGACTCGCTGTATTTCGGCACCCAGAACGGCTCATTCTTCGCCCTAGCTGAAGGCGAGACATGGGTCGAGGCGGCGCGGAATCTTCCGCCCATAATGTCGGTGGAGGTGACGCAATGGTCCGGGTAGTGGTCCCGAGCATCGTTGCTGCCCAGGCGGACGGTAGGCAGCGCTTCGACGTGGAGGCGGAGACGGTGGGGGAAGCGCTGCGGGCGCTGCCCGTTGCCGACCTTCTCCTTGACGAGCGGGGTGAGTGGAGCAGGAATCTGTGGGTGTACGTCGACGAGACGGACGCGCGCGAGAGGGGCGGTCCTGCCTGCCCGCTCGCCGGTGCCCACGAAATACGCATCGTAGCCGCGCTTTCCGGCGGTTAGCGTCCGGTCCAGGTTCAGGGATGACTTCTCGCCGTGCCAAAAGGCAAATGCAGCTGGCGGGCCGCGGTGCCGAAGCGGCACGGCTGGACCGGCTGCTAGCGGATGCGCGGGCGGGGCGGAGCGCGGTGCTAGTGCTGCGGGGCGAACCGGGGATCGGTAAGACAGCGCTAATGGGGTACGCGGCCGAGCGTGCTGCGGGCTTCCGGGTGGTCAGAGCGGCCGGGGTCGAGTCGGAGATGGAGCTTCCCTTTGCCGGCCTGCATCAGTTGTGCAGGCCGATACTGGGCGGCTTCGGGCAGCTGCCGCCGCCGCAACGCGATGCGCTCGGGACGGCGTTCGGGTTGAGCTCGGGGACGCAGCCCGACCGGTTCCTGATCGGGCTGGCGGTGCTCAGCTTGCTCTCCGACACCGCCGAGGAACGGCCCCTGCTGTGTCTGGTTGATGATGCCCAGTGGCTTGACCGGTCCTCGGCGCAGGTGCTTGCGTTCGTGGCGCGGCGGCTGCAGGCGGAGTCGGTCGTCCTGCTGTTCGCCGAGCGTGAGCCGGGCGAGCTTGACGAGCTGGCCGGGCTGCCGGACTTGCAGCTGCAGGGACTGCCGGACGACTGCGCGCGCGACCTGCTCGCCTCGGCCATCACCGCGCCGCTAGACGAGCGCGTGCGGGATCGGATACTCGCCGAGACGCGCGGGAATCCGCTGGCGCTGCTTGAGCTGCCCCGCGAACTGTCCCCGGCGAGACTGGCTGGCGGCTTCGGCCTGCCGGGCGAGCAACCGCTGCCGGGCCGGATCGAAGCGAGCTTCCGGTGGCGCGTCCAGCGGCTGCCCGCCGCGACCCAACGGCTGCTGCTGGTGGCTGCGGCCGAGCCGACCGGTGAGCCGATTCTGCTTTGGAGAGCGGCCGCGGTCCTGGGCATCCCAGCTGAGGCGGTAACTCCCGCGGAAGCGGATGGCCTGCTTGAGGTCGGCGAGCAGGTCATGTTCCGCCACTCGCTGCTGCGGTCAACGGTCTACCATGCGGCGGCCGCCGAGGAACGCCGAAATGCGCATGGGGCGCTGGCCGCGGCCACCGATACAGAGGTCGATCCGGACCGTCGGGCCTGGCACCGCGCCCACGCCGCGCTCGTGCCCGACGAGGACGTCGCCTGGGAGCTGGAGCGCTCAGCCGAGCGGGCGCAGGCGCGCGGCGGGCTGGCCGCAGCTGCTGCTTTCCTGCAGCGCGCCGCGGCACTGACGCCTGACCAAGGTCGGAGGGCGCGGCGCGCGCTTGAGGCCGCGCGGGCCAAGCAGCTAGCCGGAGCACCCCAAGAGGCTTCCGCGCTCCTCGCAACCGCAGCGGCCGGGGCGCTGGGCAAGTTCGACCAGGCCGTGCTTCAGCGCCTGCGCGGACAGCTCGCCTTGGACTTGAGGCGCGGCGGAGCCGCAGTGCCGCTGCTCCTTGATGCGGCCAGGCAGCTGGAACTGCTCGATCCGGGCCTGGCGCGAGAGACATATCTTGAGGCCCTGCGCGCGGCGAGCATCGCAGGGCGCCTTGGCGGCGGTGTGCTGGAGGCCGCCGAGGCCGCTCGCCGGGCCCCGTCCCCGCAAGGGGTGCCGCGTGCCGCCGACCTGTTGCTCGATGGCCTCGCCCCCCGTTTCGTGGACGGGTACACGGCCAGCGCGCCGGCGCTCAAGCATGCACTCAGCGCGGTTCGCGACCAAGGCCGCAGTGGCGGGCGAGACGTGCGCTGGCCGTGGATTGCCCGTCGCGTCGCGCCTGACCTGTTCGATGACGAGACATGGGATGAACTGGCCCACCGCAACGTGCAGATCGCACGGGACGTTGGCGCGCTGGCTGTGCTCCCGCTCGCCCTCAACTTCCTCGCGGATAGGCGCGTTTTCTGCGGCAATCTAGATGCTGCGGCGGCGCTGCTCGATGAAGCCGACGCGATCGCGGAGGCGACGGGCACCCCGCCCATACTGTTCGCAAGACCGATGCTCCCTGCGTGCCGCGGCGACGAGGCACAAACATCGGCGCTAATAGAGGCCAGCGACTCAACGGCGATCGCCCGAGGTGAGGGGGTGACGCTCACCTTCGGCGAACTCGCGTGCGCGGTACTCCATAACGGCCTCGGTCACTATCAGGCGGCGCTGGGCCCGGCTGAGAGCGCGAGCGCGCGGGACGAGCTCATGGCTTCGGTCTGGTCACTGCCTGAGCTGGTCGAGGCGGCCACACGCTGCGGCAGGACCGAGCTCGCGGCCGAAGCGATGGAGCGGCTCTCCGAGCGAACGCAGGCCGCTGGGACCCAGTTGGCGCTCGGAGTCGAGGCGCGGGCACGAGCGTTGCTCAGTGATGGCGAGCACGCCGAGCGCCTCTACCGCGAGGCGATCCAGTGGCTCGGTCGTACTCGCCTGCGCCCTGCCCTGGTCCGCGGCCATCTCCTGTACGGCGAGTGGCTGCGGCGCGAGAAACGCCGCGCAGACGCGCGCGTGCAACTGCGCATTGCCTACGAGGGCTTCATCGCAATGGGCATGGAGGGGTTCGCTGAGCGCAGCCGTCGCGAGTTGCTGGCCACGGGCGAGCCTGTACGCAGGCGCACGACCCAACCGGTCGAGGAGTTCACCGCGCAGGAGATGCAGATCGCGCGGCTCGCAGGTGACGGGTTGACGAATACGGAAATCGGTGCCCAGCTGTTCCTCAGCGCCCGTACGGTCGAATGGCACCTGCGCAAGATCTTCACCAAGCTCGACATCAGCTCCCGCAGACAGCTTCGCGTGGCATTGCGCGACGCCGGGACCGACAGCCGTGCCGACCTAGCCAGATCGCTGCCCGCACCTGGCCGGGCACCCTGATCTATCCGAAGGTGAACGCGTAGGCCTGGACCCCAGGGTCCAGGAAGGTAATCTCGAAGGTGCGGTCGGTAATGGGGCCGGGTTGCCTTAGAAGCTGGTACAGCCGCTGCTCGGCCAAGGTTCCGTTACCTTGGTCGTCCACATCGACCCCATGTGCCGCGCCCGGCGGCTGCCGGTCGAGAAGCATGCGGAATCGTATGGATGTGTCCCGTACTGCCGGGCCCATGACCAAGTGGAGGTCGCGGGCGTGGAAGCGGTAGCTAATCTGCCCGTTGGCCTCGTTCAGCGTGGCAGCCCGTTCGCCCACCGTCCAGTCTCCGGACAGGGCCCAGTGATTCAGTTTCAGCTGCGCCGGGGCCGTGTAGACCTGACGATTGCCCAGCACCGCGCCACCGGGGGACGAGAAGTTCTCGGCGCGTTCGTAGCCGGTGTAGTTCTCCGGTGACCGCAGGTTGGCCCAGTCGGCGGGAGCTTCAACTCCACGGGCATCGACTGACACTAGCTCAGGACCTGCGCCGACGGATCCCGCCTCGGCCAGTAGCTGCTGGATTATCATCTCCGACTGCTGGTATCCGCCTTCACCGAAGTGGTGATGCCGGATCAGTCCTCCGGTGTCCGCGAAATAGATGGCCGGCCAGTAGTAATTGTCGAAAGCACTCCATACCGCATAGATATTGTCGATCGCGACCGGATAATCGATCCTCATCTCCTGCACGGCCCGGCTGACGTTGTCGACGTTATGCTCGAACGCGAACTCGGGTGTGTGCACGCCGACTACCACCAGTCCCTGGCTGGAGTACTTCCCGGCCCACGCGCGGAGATAGGGAAGCTGGCGTAGCCAGTTGATGCAGGTATAAGTCCAGAAATCAACCAGGACCACCTTCCCGCGCAGCCCCGCAGGCGTGAGTGGCGGCGAATTGAGCCATCGCGTCGCGCCGCCGAAAGAACGCAGCTCGCCCTCGATGGGTAGCGGAGCCGAGGCCGGATGCAGCCCGGCGGGCACCGGCCATTGTGGTTTCATGACAATGCCTTCCTTGTGACTGGATGTCGTGGCCAGCGGGCCGCGCGTCGGACACGCCCGGCAGGGGGGTCTCGGCGACCGCCAGCCGGGCGACCCGGCCGGGGTGGTCGGCGGCCAGGGCGTAGCCGATCCACATCCCGGTGTCATGACCGGCCACG
>Ga0302184_10000473_pt1 | contig 26589 bp, 16 predicted proteins | sample I_Palsa_N3_3_FD_200233 | JGI IMG/M metagenome (GOLD analysis project Ga0302184, IMG submission 200233) | Peat permafrost microbial communities from Stordalen Mire near Abisko, Sweden - I_Palsa_N3_3 | ecosystem: Environmental > Terrestrial > Soil > Palsa > Peat permafrost | place: Sweden...
CCGTGCAGTACTACTGGCGCCCGTCGATCGAGCGTGGCCTGACGCGCACCACGCTCTACGCTGACGAGTGCGACCTCATGATGGACATGCCGCTCGATTCGGAGCGCGTGCTGACCACCGAGGCGATTTATCGCACGACTTTTGTCCTCGCGTACCGCGACGACAGGAATCTCTCCTTCAAGAATCTCGACGACCCGAGACTGAAGAAACTCAAGATCGGCGTGTATCAGACTTCCGCGATGCGCGAGGCGCTCTCGGAGCATGACGTCGTCGACAACGTCGTCATCCATTACCTCTCTCACGATGCCGACCTGGTGCCGGAGAATCAGCCTTCCTATCAGGTACAGGAGGTGATCGACGGCAAGCTCGACGTGGCGGCCGTGTGGGGTCCGTTCGCCGGCTACTACAAGGTGATGAAGCACGCGCCCCTGACCGTGCAACCGGTCAACATGATGGAAGACGCCGTGCCGATGGAATACGACATGGCATTTGCCGTGCGCACCACTGATAAGGCGCTGCGCGAGCAGCTGCAGGCTGCGATCCATAAGGAGCGCGACGGCATTCGCGCGATACTGGTCGAATTCGGCGTGCCGCTCGTGAAGTGCGACACCTGCCTCGTGAGCGGCGACCTGCCTTCGCATGGCCCTTACCCGCAGCCCAAGCCACATCACGGCGACCCGACGCCCTCGGTCGTCTCGATTGCGACTCTCAATGACTGGCTCGCGCATGGCGCCAATGTCAATGAAGAGCTGAACCATGCGATCCTGGGCGACGATATAAAGCGCGTCGCCTACCTCATCGAGAAGAAGCGCGCCGATGTCAATGCTCGCGACCTGCAGGGCGAGACGCCTCTGCAGAACGCCATCCATATGTCGGCGCTTGGGCTCGTGCGCTATCTCGTGAGCCACGGCGCTGAGGTAAGTGTGCAGGACCGCGACGGCTGGACGCCCCTCATGACGGCGGCCTGGCTCGATAACGGCGAGATCGTGCACTTTCTCATCGAGCACAAGGCCGACCCGAACGGCAAGGGCGCAGGGGATCTGACGCCGCTCGCAATCGCCTCGCAGAACGGCAAGGACGTTGCGGCGGTTGCCCTGATCGAGGGCCACGCCGATGCCAATCAGACCGTCGGCGGCGGCGGCTACACGCCACTCATGCTGGCGGTTGCGGATCACTCGACCGCGACGGCGCAGGCGCTGGTCAATCATGGCGCCGACGTCAACGCCAAGAACAGTGGCGGTCTCACGGCCCTCATGATCGCCGCCGCGGCCAATCAGCCGGCGCTCGTGACGCTGCTCATGAAGGCGGGCGCCGATGTCGGCGCGCGCGATGAAAAAGGCGAAACGGCTTTGAGTATTGCGCGCGACAAGGACGGCCAGGCGGTCATCAAGCTATTGGAACAACCCGCGTCTTCCGCCGTTCCAAATGCAGGCAGCTCGGGCGCGTGAGCGCGTAGACAAGAATCAAATCGACGAGGAGACGGGCAGTGTCGAAGAAAGTTTGGGTTGGCTGTCTAGCAGTGTTGACGTTGAGCGGTATTGCCGTCATGAGTGCCCAAGCACAGACCGCACCGCCGCCTGCTGCGGCAAAGCCTGCTGCGGGCGCAGCGGCAGCCCCTGCGGCCGGCGCTGCCATAACGCCGCAGGCGCGCGTCGACAGCACTCCCAAGGGGAAGCTTGCGAATCCCTACAAAGACAGCGATGCGGCTATCGTAGCGGCCGGCAAGGGGCTCTATTTTCATTCCGGCTGCAATGGCTGTCACGGCGGCAGTGGGGGCGGTGGCATGTGTCCGCCGCTGATCAATGACATCTGGGTATACGGCGGCGATGACGACACGCTCTTCAGGCTCGTAACCTTGGGCTCTGACGCACTGCAGGCGAAGGGCTATATGCGGATGGGGATGGAACATGTAGTTGGCCCCATGCCCCCAATGGGTGCAATCGTTCCGACGGATGATGACTTATGGAAGATCCTCACTTTCGTGCGCTCCAACTACGACGGTTCCCCGAAGTGTAAATTTGGCTGCCCGGTGGACGCGCCGCCTCCCGGTAACGAATGAGAGCGCGCAGGGCGCAAGCTGAGCTTTTCGTCTTAAGCCTTTAGCGGTAATCTGATCGGGTTCAGCTCGTGCCACGCGCGCGCCGCGGGGGCGCGCGCAGAGCGGTTGGCTGGCGGATGCCGACGTCAAGCCACGATGCGCCGCACGGATCCTGCAGTGCACACAAGAGACGGGGCCGGACGAGAGGGGTGTTCATGCGACTGCGACTAGAGAGCCGAGGCCACGCGCAGCTGGTGCAAGCCGCCGTGCGCGGAGGTTTGACCGGGCTTAGCATCGATGAGGCCGTGCGCTGCTCCTGGGACCGCTGCCTCACTACATATGCGCTCGACGCCCAGCAGCCGAAGAAGCCGACGACCGTGGAGCGCGGCGACCTAAGGGACAGAAAGGAGCGCCTCGGCTCCTTGCTCTCGATTGCAAGAATCGAGATGGCGAATCTGGCGCGGCTCATGCAGCACTCGCAGTACGGCATCATGCTCACCGACTGGGATGGCGTCATCGTCAGCTACGCGGGCGACACCGGATTTGCCGCCACCGCGCGCCGCAGCGGGTTTCGCGAGGGCGTCATCTGGAGCGAGCGCGAACTCGGGACCAACGGCATGGGCACCTGTCTTGCAACCCAGCGCCCCATCGTCATTCACCGCCGCGACCACTTCCTCGTGCAGAACACGCAGCTCACCTGCTCAGCCGCGCCAATCTTTGACATGCAAGGCAAACTGCTTGCGACTCTCGACATCTCCGGCGCTTCCTCGCGTGCGCAGACTCATACGCTCGCCCTCGTTGACATCGCCGCGCAGAACATCGAGAACCGTGCACTCCTGGAAGCGTGCCGGAAATTTGGCCTCGTGCGCTTTCACCGCTGCGCTGAATTTGTCAGCACGCCGGGCGAGGGCGTGCTCGCATTCGATGAGACCGGGATCATCAGAGGAGCCAATCGCGGCGCGTTGAAGCTGCTCGGCTATCGCAATCACGAAGCGCTGTGCGGCCAGCGCATCGAGGCGGTGCTCGACACCTCCCTTGAGGCGCTCCTGCACCTGTCCTGGCGCCATGGGTTTCGGCCGGACTTTCTGCCGCCGCGTTTCGGTCCGCAGCGCTGGTTTGCATCCGTGCAGGCCCCGGCCGAGGCGCTGCGCCGGCCGAGCCTCACCGCGACCGCCGTAACCGCCGCCCCGGCGGTTTCCGGCGCAGGCCTGCCCGTCCCCCAGGGCGCCGCGGCAACGGGCGTTCCGGCGCCGCAGCGAGCCGCCGATACCGAGGGCGCGGACGTTCTCGGCAGCGCCGAATGCGCGGCTCTGCGCCGCACTCTTGAGGCGTGCCGGTGGAACATCAGCGCGACCGCCGTGCGCCTGCGCCTGAGCCGCCGCACGATTTACCGCAAAATGTATCGCCATGGCATCGCGCGCCATGACCTCGACGAGGGCTCCGCCAAGTAGGACGGCGCGCGCGCGAGCGGCAGCGCCCGATCTTCTGGTAAATGCCGCGCGCGCCGCGCGGCACAGGCTTTACAGGCTGCCGATCCGGCAGCTGCTTTACGAATTTTTCAGTGGCACCCGCGTGCCGGCACTGACACACTGCGCACCAGATCGTGTCGATGAGCGGGCTCGACCGTCGCAAGTTGGCGACATGCTGGCGCACTTGTGAATGGTGGCAGGAGGAGCCATATCAGCGACTTCGTTCGAGGAGTCAGCGGTGCTTCCCCTACGTGCGCAGATGGTGGCGTTCATTGCCGCTTTAGTCATATCGGGTGCCCAGGCGCGGGCCGAGCCCGCTGCCGCACCACCGCACATCGAGCCCTTCAGCTTCGCAACCGTCGAGCACATGGCGCAGCAGCGCTCCCTGCAATCCTATCGCGACCGCTCGGCGCCGCTGCCGCAGCGCTTGGCGAAGTTGAGCTACGACGCCTACCGCGACATCCGTTTCAAGCCGGCGGCTGCGCTCTGGCACGACCAGGCATTGTTTGAAGTGCAGTTCTTTCATCGCGGCTTTACTTTCAACCACCAGGTCAACATCAACGAAGTCAACGCCGCGGGGACGAGTCGGCCGATCGTCTACAGCCCGGGATACTTCACCTTTGGCAAGCTCACGGCCATGACCGCCAAAGATCTGCCGCCGCGCACGGGATTTGCCGGCTTTCGCGTGCATTACCCGCTGCACACGCCCTTGTACAAGGACGAGCTCGCCGTGTTCCTCGGAGCCTCGTATTTCAAGGTGCTCGGCCGGCGGCAGGGGTACGGGCTCTCGGCCCGCGGGCTGGCGGTCAACACCGCAACCGTCGGCGGGGAGGAGTTTCCCTCCTTCACCGATTTCTGGCTCGTGCGCCCGCAGGCGCAGCAGCGCTCGCTCACGATCTATGCGCTCCTCGACAGTGAGAGCGTCACCGGCGCCTACCGATTCGACATCCATCCGGGCTCGATGACGCAGGTCGAGGTCACGAGCGAGATCTACCCGCGCAACGACATTGAAAAGGTCGGAATCGCCCCGCTCACGTCGATGTTCCTGTTTGGCGAGGATCACTCCGGGCGGCACTTCGACGACTTCCGCCCGGAGGTACACGACAGCGACGGCTTGATGGCGCAGACCGGCAAAGGCGAATGGCTGTGGCGGCCGCTGTCGAATCCGCACGAGCTGCGCGTCAGCCGCCTGATCGATCACAATCCGCACGGCTTCGGTCTCATCCAGCGCGACCGCAACTTCGACCATTACCAGGACGCCGAGTCACGCTTCCAGGCTCGCCCGAGCTATTGGGTTGAGCCGCATGGCGACTGGGGCGATGGTGGCGTGGAGCTTGTGGAGATCCCGAGCGACGAGGAGACCAACGACAACATCGTCGCCTACTGGGTGCCGAATGCGGCGGTGAAGGCGCATCAGGTGCTCAAATACTCTTATTTGCTGTCAGCGTACTCCGAATCGCCGCTGTGGCCGCCCGCGGGCAAGGTAATTGCGACGCGAACGGGCAGTGCCGCCGCCGGAGGCGGCAACACGGCGCACGGGCGGCGGCGCTTCGTGATCGACTTCGCCGGTGGACCCTTGGGAGATCTTAATCCGTCGCAGGCGGTCACCGCACAGGTGACGGCAAGCCACGGGCAGATTGACAATGTGACCGTGGAGAGGATCCTCGAGACTGGCGCATGGCGCGTTGCCTTCCGCTACACCCCGGATGGCACCCGCCCTGCGGACCTGCACTGTTTCTTGATGCTGTACGGAGAGTCACTGTCGGAAACGTGGACATATCTATGGAACCTCTGAATTACACCCCGAGCGTCGCGCAGCGCCTGCAGGCGCTCGTGAGGCAGGTGCTTTTCTTTGGCTTGACGCTGGCGCTGACGGCATTCGCCACCGGCCTCATGCTCAGCATTCTCGAGGCGAACGGCCTCACGACGCTCAAGATCGTGGCGCTCACGCTGTTCGCGGTGCTGTTCACGTGGATTTGCGGAGCCTTCTGGACGGCGGTTGCGGGTTTCGTGATCAAGCTCATCGGTCACGACTCCGCGGTCATCAATCCGCGCGACGTAGCCGGACGAGCGCTCGCGTCGCGCACCGCGATCGTCATGCCGATTTACAACGAGGACGTCACGCGCGTCGCCACCGGCATCGACGCCATCTGGACCTCGGTCATGGCGCAGCCCGACGCCGCCGCCTTCGATTTTTTCATTCTCTCCGATACGCGCTCCGATGAGATCGGTGCCGCCGAGGAGCGCGCCTGGCGCACGCTCGTGGCGCGCCATCAGGCCGACGGGCGCCTCTTCTATCGCCGCCGCGCGCAGAACCTCGGCCGAAAGTCGGGCAACATTGCCGATTTCGTCCGCAACTGGGGCGGCGCCTACGATTACTTCGTGATCCTCGATGCGGACAGCATCATGACCGGGGATGCACTGGTGACGCTCGCCCGGCTCATGGATGCGCATCCCCAGGCCGGCATCATCCAGGGCCTGCCGCTTCCGGCCGGCCGCGATACGCTCTTCGCGCGCATGATCCAGTTCGCCGCGCGCCTGAACGGGCCCATGCTCGCAAGCGGCCTTGCGTTCTGGCAACTTGGCGGCGGCAACTACTGGGGGCATAACGCGATCTTGCGCATGCGGCCCTTTGCAGCCTTCTGCGCCTTGCCGGTGCTGCCGGGGGTTGCGCCTCTCGGGGGCGAGATCTTGAGCCACGACTTCGTCGAGGCCGCCTTCATGCGCCGCGCCGGCTACGAGGTCTGGCTGGTTCCGGATCTCGGCGGCAGCTGGGAGGAGGTGCCCTCCAATGTCATCGACTTCGCGGCGCGCGACCGGCGCTGGACGCAGGGAAACCTGCAGCACAGCCGCGTGCTGGCGTTCAGCGGCCTGCCCTGGATGAGCCGCCTGCACATGCTCACCGGCATCCTCTCGTACCTCACCTCGCCCATGTGGTTTGCGATCCTGGTGGTGAGCTCGATCATCACCTGCATGGAAGCCTTGCACGAGCCGGTTTATTTTCAGCCGGGCGTGCGCGCGCTGTTCCCGGACTGGCCGATTTCCCGCCCGCACGAAATTGCCATGCTCTTGCTCCTGACCATCATCGTGCTCCTCTTGCCGAAGCTGCTCGGAGCAACTTTGGCCATGACCAAGCGCTCACTGCGCCGCGGATTCGGCGGCATCCATCGCCTGGTGCCGAGCCTGCTTGTCGAGCAGATCTTCAGCATGCTGCTGGCGCCGGTGATGATGGTGTATCACTCGGTGTTCGTCGTGAGCACGCTCGCGGGCAAGACGGTCACGTGGGACGCGCAGGCGCGCGGGGATCGTGGCCTCACCTACGGCGAGGCGCTCAGACGGCATGCGCTGCATGTCCTACTCGGTCTGGTCTGGGGCGCGGTCATCCTGGAGCTTGCGCCGCGCTTCATCTGGTGGATCATGCCGGTGCTGGCGGGCCTGCTCTTCTCGGTATTCCTCGCCGTCTGGACGAGCGGACCCAGGCTCGGGCGCTGGCTGCGCAAATGGGGGTTGCTCCTCACCCCGGAGGAGACCCACACCCCCCGGGAGCTTGCAGCCGTGCACGGCGCTACCCCTCTTCGCATCGATGCTGCCGCTGAGCCTGCCATGCGCGTGCCGGCGCCCGCGCCGCTGCGTATGGACCCCGCGCCGCGCGTGTACATCGGACTGCACGGCGCCATAGGAGCGCTCTCCCAGGTCGCCCCGGATGCTCCAGCGCTGGTGGTGGCGCCGCCCGATCCGCTGCGGATCCCCTGAAGCTACGTTGAGCGGCAAAGGGGGCAGCGCAGTGAGCGTCCTGGATGCATTTCACCCGGCCGTGGCTGCCTGGTTCCGGCGCAGCTTCGACGCCCCGACGCCCGCCCAGGTAGAGGCTTGGCCTGCCATCCGGGCCGCCAAACACGTGCTGATCGCCGCCCCGACGGGATCGGGGAAAACCTTCGCCGCATTTTTGACGGCCATCGACGAGCTCGTGCGCAGCGGCTTGAAGAGCACGCTTCCGGATGCAGTGCAGCTCGTGTACGTCTCGCCATTGAAGGCGCTGTCGAACGACATCCTGCGCAACCTCGAGGCGCCGCTCGCCGGCATCCGCGCTGAGCTGCGCGCGCTCGGCCTGCCGGACGTTGAGATCCGCACGCTGGTGCGCACCGGCGACACCCCGCAGGCCGAGCGCGCGAGCATGCGCCGCCATCCTCCGCACGTCATCGTCACGACCCCCGAATCGCTGTACATCCTGCTGGGATCCGAATCGGGCAGGAAGGCGCTTGCGACGACGCGTACTGTGATCGTGGATGAAATCCACGCGCTCGCCGGTAGCAAGCGCGGTGCGCATCTGGCGCTGTCGCTCGAGCGGCTGCGCGCATTGACGGGCGGCAACCTTGCGCGCATCGGCCTGTCCGCGACACAGAAACCCATCGCGGAGGTCGCGCGTCTGCTGGTCGGCGGCGAAGGCACGGGTGCAGCGCTCCCGTGCACGATTGTCGATATGGGACACGCGCGCGCGCGCGATATTGCCATCGAGGTGCCGCGCTCGCCGCTCGAGGCGGTGATGTCCGGCGAGGTGTGGACGGAAGTTTACGATCGCCTGGCCGAGCTCATCCGCGAGCACCGCACGACGCTCGTGTTCGTCAACACGCGCCGCCTCGCCGAGCGCGCCGCGCGCCATTTATCCGAGCGGCTCGGCACTGAACACGTCGCCGCACATCACGGCAGCCTCGCCAGGGAGCGGCGCCTGGATGCGGAGCAGCGCCTGAAGCGCGGCGACCTGAAGTGCCTGGTCGCCACCGCCTCGCTCGAACTGGGCATCGACATCGGCGATGTCGATCTCGTGTGCCAGTTGAGCTCGCCGCGCTCGATCAACGCCTTCCTGCAGCGCGTGGGGCGTGCGGGCCATGCGGTCGGGGGTACGTCGAAGGGCCGCATCTTCGCGCTGTCGCGCGACGACCTTGTGGAATGTGCAGCCCTCCTCGATGCGGTGCGCCGCGGCGAGCTCGACCTTTTGCACGTGGCCGGCGATTCACTCGACGTGCTCGCGCAGCAGATCACCGCGGAAGTTTCCGCGCAGGAGTGGGATGAGGAGGCGCTATTTGAGCTCGTCAGGCGCGCCTATCCCTACCGGCATCTTGAACGCAAGAGCTTCGATGCGGTGCTCGACATGCTCGCGACCGGCTTCAGCACGCGGCGCGGCCGGCACGGCGCGCTCGTGCACCATGACGCCATCCATCACCGCTTGCGGCCCCGGCGCGGCGCACGACTGACGGCGCTCACCTCGGGCGGCACGATTCCGGACACGGCGGACTATCAGGTCCTGCTCGAGCCTGAGTCGCACGTTGTCGGTACCGTGCACGAGGACTTCGCGGTCGAGAGTCTCGCGGGCGATGTGTTCCAGCTCGGCAACACCTCGTACCGCATCCTGCGCGTCGAGCGCGGCAAGGTGCGCGTGGAGGATGCGCGCGGGCAGCCGCCCACGATTCCCTTCTGGCTGGGCGAGGCGCCGGGCAGAAGCGCGGAGCTCTCCCTTGCGGTGTCGCGCCTGCGGCGCGAATTCGAAGAGGCGTTCGCGCGCGGTTTTGAGGCGGCGCTCGCCTGGCTCCGCGACGACCTTGGGCTCGGTGCGCCGGTCGCCGCGCAGCTGACGGCCTATCTGGGCAGCGCACGCGCCGCCCTCGGCTGCCTGCCGACGCAGGAAACGGTGGTGTTCGAGCGCTTCTTCGACGAGGCGGGCGGGATGCAGCTCGTCATTCATACGCCCTTCGGCAGTCGTGTGAACCGCGCCTGGGGACTCGCGCTGCGCAAGCGCTTCTGCCGCAAGTTCAATTTCGAGCTGCAGGCGGCGGCCACCGAGGACAATCTGGTGCTGTCGCTCACGACGGCGCACAGCTTTGATCTGGAGGATGCCGCGCGCTACCTGCACTCGGCAAGCGTGCGCGCGCTCCTGGTGCAGGCGCTGTGCGCCGCCCCCATGTTTGGCGTGCGCTGGCGCTGGGTCGCAGGGGTCGCGCTCGCGCTGCCGCGCTACCGCGGCGGCAAGAAGGTGCCGCCGCAGATTGCGCGCATGAATGCCGAGGATCTGCTCGCGTCGGTGTTTCCCGACCAGGTCGCCTGCGCCGAGAACCTAAGCGGGGAGCTGGAGATTCCCGACCATCCGCTGGTTACCCAGGCGGTGCGTGATTGTCTTGAGGAGGCGATGGATATTGACGGCCTCGAGCGGCTGTTGCGCGCGCTCGAAGGCGGCGCGATCCGCGTCGTGGCGCGCGACCTCACCGAGCCCTCGCCGCTCGCGCTCGAAGTGCTCGCGGCACGTCCCTATGCCTATCTTGACGACGCACCGCTCGAAGAGCGGCGTACGCAGGCGGTGATGAGCCGCCGCTGGCTCGATCCGCAAAGCGCGGCCGACATCGGCAGGCTCGACGCCGAGGCCATCGAGCGCGTGCGCGCGCAGGCATGGCCGGATGCGGGAAGTGCAGATGAGCTGCACGATGCGCTCCTGTGGCTCGCTTTCCTGACCGCGGATGAGGTGGCCGCAAATTCCGCTTGGCCGGCGCTCATCGATGAGCTCGCGCGCGCGCAGCGCGTGGTGCAGGTCAATGTTGGCGCTGGAGCTTCGCTTTGGGTGGCCGCGGAGCGGCGCGCGCTCTTCACCGCCCTCGATGCCGCGGCGACGGCTCCTGCGGCCATGATTGAGATCGTGCGCGGTCGCCTGGAAGGATCGGGCCCCGTGACGGCGCACGCCATCGCAGGCGCTCTCGGGACGGATGCCGCCGGGATCGACCAGGCGTTTCTGGCACTGCAGACGGAGGGCTTTGCGCTGCGCGGGCGTTTCACGCCCGGGGCGGCGAGCGATGAGTGGTGCGAACGGCGGCTCCTGGCGCGCATCCATCGCTATACGGTCAACCGCTTGCGCGCCGAAATCGAGCCCGTGCCGGCGCGCGACTATCTGCGCTTTCTCTTCGAATGGCAGCGCGTCGCACCGGATGCGCGCATGCAAGGCCCCGATGCCGTCGCCGCCGTGCTCGGCCAGCTCGAGGGCTGCGAGCTGCCGGCCGGCTCCTGGGAGACGGAGATTCTTCCGGCGCGCATCAACGAGTACGAGCCCGCGTGGCTTGATGAGCATTGTCTTGCCGGACGGTTCGTGTGGACGCGCCTCGCAGCCCGTGCAGCCGATCCGGAGCGCGGCGCGGCGCCCGTGCGCGCAACTCCGATTGCACTCATTGCGCGGCGCAATCTGCGCGTCTGGTCGGCCTTTACCACTGCGCTGCAGCCCGAGCAGCTCTCCGCCAATGCGCGCGCGCTCGCCGAGTGTCTGCGCTCCCAGGGAGCCTCGTTCTTCGATGATCTTGTCGAAGGCGCGCAGCTTCTGCCCACCCAGGTCGAGGCGGCGCTTGCCGAGCTGGTCGCGCTCGGTGTCGTGAACTCCGACAGCTTCGGCGGCTTGCGCGCGCTGCTCGTGCCCGCCGATCGCAGGAAATCCGCAGCCGGCGCGCCACGCCGGCGGCGCATCGCGCTATTTGGCATGGCGGATGCGGGGCGCTGGTCGCTCGTGCGCCGGCCGACGGGGCCCGAGGCGCCGGCGCGCGCGGACAATGCGGACGAGGATGGCGTCGAATACGTGGTGCGCACGCTCCTGCGCCGTTGGGGAGTGCTCTTCTGGAGCATGCTCGCGCGCGAAGCGCACTGGCTGCCGCCGTGGCGTGACCTCCTGCGCTGCTGCCGGCGCCTGGAGGCGCGCGGCGAGATCCGCGGCGGGCGATTCGTCGCGGGCTTTTCCGGCGAACAATATGCGACGCCCGACGCCGTGGGCCTGCTGCGCGACATGCGGCGCAAGCAACCCGACGGCAAATGGCTGTCGCTCTCGGCGGCTGATCCGCTGAATCTCATCGGCATCCTCACTCCCGGCGCGCGGCTGCCGGCGCTCACCGGCAACCGGCTGCTGTATCGCGACGGCCTGCCCGTGGCGGTGCTCGCCGCCGGCGAGGTCAAATTTCTGCAGGAGCTCGATGCGGCGACAGCGTGGGAAGCTCAGAACATGCTCCTGCGGCGCCACGTGCCCGCGTTGCTTGCCGACCTTGCCTGAGCCAAGCGCGCCTATGCAAAAAGACGTGCTTGTCAGCGCTGCGACTTCCGCGGCAGCGGCGCCTGCCGCCGGCATCGACCGCGCCGACATTGCCGCGGCGCACGCCACCATTCGCGCCTGCATTCGCCGCACGCCCGTCATCGAGGTCGATGGCGCCGATTTTGGCCGCGGCGCATTTCGCGCCTATCTCAAGCTCGAATTTCTGCAGAATGCGGGCTCCTTCATGGCGCGCGGCGCATTCGCGAACCTCCTGCTGCGCGACGTGCCCGACGCCGGCGTCGTCGCCGCCTCCGGCGGCAATCACGGCGTCGCGGTGGCGTTCGCCGCGATGCGCCTGGGGAAGCCGGCGCGGATCTTCGTGCCCAGCATTGCATCGCCTGCGAAGATGGCGCGGATTCGCGAGTGCGGCGCAGAGCTCGTGGTGGCAGGGGAGCGCTATGCCGATGCGCTGGCGGAGAGCGAGGCCTGGGCGCGCGGCTCCGGGGCGCTGCAAGTGCATGCCTTTGATCAGCGCGAGACACTCCTCGGCCAGGGCACGGTGGCCCTGGAATTCGAGGAGCAGGTGCCCGAGCTTGATACGCTCCTCGTCGCGGTCGGCGGCGGGGGCCTGATCGGCGGCATTGCCGCATGGTACGCAGGTGCCGTGCGCGTCGTCGGCGTCGAACCGGAGGCGGCACCCACTCTGACGCGGGCTCTTGCGAGCGGGCGGCCGGTGGCGGCCGAGGCCGGCGGCATCGCCGCGGATTCGCTCGCCCCCAAGCAGGTCGGTGCGCTCATGTTTCCGATTGCGCAACGCCATGTGGAGCGCGTTATTCTCGTCACGGACGCGGCCATTCACGAAGCGCAGCAGATGTTGTGGAATACGCTCAGGATAGTCACCGAGCCCGGGGGTGCTGCCGCTTTCGCCGCGCTGGCCTGCGGCGCATATCGGCCGCGCGCCGATGAACGGGTCGGTGTGCTTCTGTGCGGGGGCAATACCACGGCCGTCGACTTCAGCGCGAGGACAGCAACCGTATGAAAGCCATCCGTGTGCAAAAGCCAGGCGGCCGCGAGGCGCTCGAGTACAGCGACGTGCCTGAGCCGCGCCCCGAGCGCGGTCAGGCGCTGGTGGCGATCGAGTACGCCGGAGTCAACTTCTACGATGTCTATCAGCGCGTGGGGCTCTACCCGGTCGCGGCGCCTTTCACGCTGGGCACGGAAGCGGCGGGGCGCGTGGTCGCGGTCGGAGCGGATGTCAGCGACTTTCGCGACGGCGATCGCGTCGCCTTCCAGGGAGTCCAAGGCACATACGCCGAGCGGGCGGTCGTGGCTGCTGACCGACTGATCCGGCTCCCCGAGGCCGTCTCCACCCGCACCGCTGCCGCATTCATATTGCAGGGTCTGACGGCGCATTATCTGGCAACTTCGACCTACGTACTCAAGGCAGGTGACACGGCTGTCGTGCACGCGGCGGCCGGCGGCGTCGGACTCCTCCTGTGTCAGATCGCGAAACTGCGCGGCGCGAAAGTCATTGGCACGGTGTCAACCGCGGAGAAGGCGGAACTTGCGCGCAAGGCCGGCGCCGACCATGTGATCCTGTATACGCAGCAGGATTTCGCCGTGGAAACCAAGCGCCTGACCGGTAACCGCGGGGTCGAGGTCGTGTACGACTCCGTCGGCCGCACTACCTTTGACCAGGGCCTCAATTGTCTTGCGCCGCGAGGCCTGATGGCGCTCTTCGGGCAGTCGAGCGGTCCGGTTCCGCCGGTCAACCCGCAGCTCCTTAATCAGAAGGGTTCGCTGTATCTGACAAGGCCAACGCTTGCCAACTATGTCGCGACGCGCGCCGAGCTGCTCAGTCGCGCCGGTGAGCTTTTCGATTGGCTGCGCGATAAGAAGCTCTCCGTGCGCATTGATCGCGAGGTGCCGCTGCAGGACGTGGCCGAGGCGCACCGCGCGCTGGAGAGTCGCGAAACGACCGGCAAGGTCATCCTGAAGGTCTAAAAAAGGCGCAGGTCCGTTTTCGCCAAGGCGGCGCGAAGTTGCGCAGAAACATTTTCGCGCTGGCCGCGCGCTGCGTGGCATTTCCCGGGCGGATGAATCTGCCGCGGTAGTTGCGAACCGGCGCATTGCGCCGCGCCGCGGGAGAAGCGGCCAGAGGATGCTGCAACTTCCGGGCGACTGCCGTTACATTAGGCGCCTCATTCAGGGGGGGAACTCTATGCTTTCGAGTCGGTATGCCCGCGCACGGCGCGGCCTTAAGTCAGCGCTCCTCGTCCCGGTACTCGCGATGAGCTCAGCCGGCCTCGCGGCGGACCCGCCGCAGGCGGCATATCCCAACTATCCGAGCGAGACGCCGGCGAAGTTCACGCCGGTAACCGACAGTTACGACTACACGCTGCGCGATGTGATGATCGCGATGCGCGACGGCGTCAAGCTGCACACAATCATTTTGATCCCCAAAGGCGCTGCACACGCGGGCATGCTCCTGACACGCACGCCCTACAACGCCAAGGAACTGACCGCTCACAGCCAGAGCGGTCACTTGGACACCATGCTCGAGGGCTACGACAACGCGACCGACGTCATCGTCGAGGATGGCTACATCCGCGTCGTGCAGGACGTGCGCGGCAAATACGGCTCGGAGGGCGATTACGTCATGAATCGCCCCGTCCACGGCGCGCAGAATCCTACTTCCGTCGATGATGCCACCGACACCTATGACAGCATCGACTGGCTGGTGAAGAACGTACCGGAGAGCAACGGCAAGGTCGGCACGCTCGGCATTTCCTACGATGGCTTTGAGCCACTCATGGCGCTGGTGCATCCCCACCCGGCGCTCAAAGTGTCAGTGCCGATGAACCCGATGGTGGATGGCTGGATGGGCGATGACTGGTTCCACAACGGGGCCTTTCGCCAGCAAAACCTCTCCTACATTTACGAGCAGGTCGCCACCCGCGACAACAGCATCAAATGGTGGACGAGCTATCACGATGAATATGACCTCTTCATGCAGGCCGGCTCCGCCGGCGAGCTCGCACATCGCTACGGCATGGAGCAGCTCGGGTTCTGGAACAAGATCGTCGCGCATCCCGCCTACGACGCTTTCTGGAGTGAGCAGGCCGTGGACAAGGTGCTTGCCGCCGAGCCTCTGAAGGTGCCGGTCATGCTGGTGCACAGCCTCTGGGATCAGGAGGACAGCTACGGCGCGCTTGCGGTCTATGCAGCCATAAAGCCCAAGGATGCGAACGGCGATGCGGTCAAACTCGTCATGGGCCCCTGGCATCACGGCCAGGAAATCGAGGATGGCAGCGCGCTCGGTCCGATCCGCTTCGGCAGTGACACCGCCAAATATTTTCGCGAGGAGATATTGCGGCCGTTCCTTGCGCAGTATTTGAAGGACGGTGCGCCGAAGGCCGACATCGCTGCGGTCACCGCGTTCGAGACTGGCACCAATGAGTGGCGCCGGCTTGATCGCTGGCCGCCGGCGTGCGCGAGCGGCTGTCCCGCCACGAGTCGCCCGCTCTACCTGCAACCCGGTCAGAAGCTCGCATTTACCCGACCCGTCGCCCGCGCGGGCTACGCAGAATACATTTCTGATCCGGCGCACCCGGTGCCGTTTCGCGCCCGGCCGATCCAGCCCATGGGTTACGACCCCGGACAGACCTGGTCGCTGTGGCTCGTGGATGATCAGCGCGAGGCTTCCGGCCGCACCGACGTGCTCACCTTCACGTCCGAAGTGTTGACTGCCCCGGTGAAAATAAGCGGCAGCCCCGGCGTGCATCTGCTCGCCTCGACGAGCGGTACGGACAGCGATTGGGTGGTGAAACTCATCGATGTCTATCCGGACCAGGTGCCTTCCCAGCCCGAGATGGGCGGCTATCAGCTCGGGGTGGGCATGGACGTCTTTCGCGGCCGTTACCGTGAGAGCTTCGTCAACCCGAGGCCCATCGAGGCGAATAGGCCGCTCGCCTATAATTTCAGCCTACCTGCGGCCAATCACGTCTTCCTGCCGGGCCACCGCATCATGCTGCAGGTGCAATCGAGCTGGTTTCCGCTGTATGACCGAAATCCGCAAACCTTCGTGCCCAACATACTGCGCGCCACGCCCGGCGATTACCGCAAGGCGACGCAGCGCATTTACTACTCGGCCGACGCGGCCTCGTATGTCGCGCTGCCGGTAGTGCAGAACTGAGCGCCCGCGAAACCGCTCCTGCAACAGGAAACCGGGCACGGCGCCCGGTTTCCTGTATCCATGTCGCGCGCTCGCTCTCCTATTTCAGGTCAAGTTCCTGGCCGGTCCAGGAACCGAGAACTCGCCGGATCTTGCCACGGTTGACGGCGCCCTGGTTGGAGGCCGCCAAGGAGCCCTCGATCTGCTTGAAGATCGCATCCGTCTTGGCGGTTGCATTGTCTAAAGCCGCCCAGTTCTTGAAGTTCACCACCAGGTAGATGTCCGGGTCGTTCTCGCCACGCGGCTCTACCGTGACCACCCTGTAGCTAAGGACATAGCCAGCCTTCTTCGACGCTTCCTGCTCTGCCTTCCAGGTGGTATCGAGATACTTCATGTACTCGTCGAATTTTCCGTATTCGGTTCGAATTGCGGCTACGTTGACAACCGGCCCTTCGGTGTACGCGTGGTCGTCTGCGATGGCCGCTACGCTTGCGAATGCAAGTCCTGCGAAAGCCGCACACGCGGCCCAGTTACGCTTGAGCATAATTTCCCCCATGTCGCTATTTGGTTTGAGTTTGAGTCGGTGGATCCGAATCAATGACTATATTGACAACAAAGAGGGCAAATGTCGACGCAGCCACGGGCAACTTGGCGGCGCGCGCTGGGCGTTGCGAACTTCAGGCGTCGTGGACGGTTGCCGGCGCCGCTGCCGCAAGATGCGTGCGCACGCGCACGATGAAGTGCTGCGGGTCATGCGGCGTGACGACGATGGTGCGCTTCTTGAACTTCAGGATCACGGCGCGTCCCGGATCGGTGGCAAATGCGCGATAGCACCCGAGCCCGCGCTTCCAGAAAAATCCCGTGAACGAGAATATGCCGCCGTTGCCGAAAAGACGCAGCGCGCCCCTGAATACTTCCGCATCCCCGGCGACCGATGAGAGCTGCGCCAGCGGGAATACCGTGTTCCACAGAGGCCGCTTGACTGCAAGTTGCGTGGCCGTGAGCGTATAGCCGGACACCATGCCGAGGAACGCGATCCCGAGGACGCCCGCCGGCAGGGCGATCATGAGAGCGCGCGCGAGCAGCATGCGCGCGGGCATGACGAGGATGCCGGCGGCCGCAACGATCGCGAGCATGACGACGGCAACGCCCGATGCCACCTTCAGCGAGCGGCTCCACGGCGCGCCGAATTCAAGCGCCATCAGCGGGCAGCGATGCCGAGCTGCTTGAGCGCCTGCATCTGCAGCTGCGTCGAATCCGAATCCTGCAGCAGATGATTTGCATGGCTCACGAAGGCCATGACTTCCTGCGCGGGCAGGGGTTTGCTGATGAGAAATCCCTGCGCGAGGTCGCAGCCGAGGCGGCGCAGGAGATTCCAAACCTCGACATTCTCGACGCCCTCGGCGACGACGCGCAGTCCCATGCTGTGCGCGAGCTCGATCGTCGAGGTGACGATCATCGCGTCATCCGGGCGCGCGTGCGCGAATGCGATCAGCGACCGATCGATCTTGAGCTCATCGACCGGCAGGCGGCTCAGCTGCGAGAGCGATGAATAACCGGTGCCGAAGTCGTCCATGGCGAAACGCACGCCCGCCACGCGCAGCAACTGCATGTGGCGCGCCGCGAGCAGCGGATCGCGCATCACCGCGCTCTCGGTGATCTCCAGCAGGAGCTTGGTCGGCGAGACGCCGTGTTTTTCGAGGCAGCGCAGCACTTCGCTGCCGAGCTGCGGATCGAGGATGTCGGAAGCCGACAGATTGACGGCGACGTCGATGTCGAGCCCGAGCGCGCGCCACTCCGCCATCTGCCGGATGGCCTCGCCGACGACCCAGCTCGTGAGCCGGCGCGTATTGCCGGTCTGCTCTGCAAGCGGCACGAATTCAGCGGGCGAGACCTCGCCGAGCAGCGGATGCGTCCAGCGCGCGAGCGCCTCCAGGCTCTTCACGGTACGCGTTCCCATCTCAACTTTCGGCTGGTAGACGAGCTTCAATCCCATGTTCTGCTCGAGCGCGCGCCGCAACTCGGCGACCAGCGCCAGCCGGCGCCGGTGCTGCTCGTCGCGTCCGGCGCGGTAGATCGCAACCGGGGTACGCGCATCCTGTGCGTCGTGCAGCGCCATCTGTGCGCAACGCAAGAGCTCGCGCGCGCTCTGGCCGTGTTCCTGATATGCGGAGATGCCAGCGGAGGGATGCAATTCGAGGCCCACATCAGCGACCACGAAATCTGCGGCGATGATGCCGATCAGCTGTTCGGCAAGGAGCGGCGCGCGCTGCAGCGAGCACGGGTCGGCCACGATCAGGAACTGCTGTGCGGACAGGCGCGCGACGAGATCGCTCGGTCCTACGTTTTCGCGCAGACGCCGCGCCGCTTCGCTCAAGGCGTCATCGCCCACATGATGTCCGAGCGAGGCGTTGATCTCCGGAAGGTTGCGCAGATCGATCAGGATCAGCGCAAAGGGGGTCGTCGCATCGTCGCGTATGCGCGCATCGATGTGATTCTCTGCATAGGGCCGGTTGGGAAGGACGGTGAGCGTGTCGTGATAGGCAAGCTGCGTGATGCGCGCCTCGCGCTCCGCGATGCCCGCCTGCATGGTGTTGAACGTCGCGGCGAGGCGGCGGAAATCCTTGGCGCCGCGCGGCACGACCGGGCGGTTGTAGCGGCCTTCCTCGATGCGCCGCGCCGCGCTTACGAGCTCGGCGATCGGGCGCGACGCGCTGCGGCCGGCCAGCATGCCGATGCCGGCGGCAAGCAGCAGCGCGACAGTGCCGATCAGGAGCATGGCGTCGCGCAGGTCGCGATAGGGTGCAAGCACCTCCTGCATGGGCTGATGCACCCAGACATCGACCGGATCGGGGCTCACGGCGAGGCTGCGTGTGACGGTCAGATACTCCTCGCCGCCGAGCCACAGCCGCGAGGCCGCCGCCTGGCGACGCGCGGCGCCGCCGTGCAGCGCCACGAGGGCAGAGCGCGATGCGCCGTCCAAGGTGGTCGCAACGTGCGTGACGCCCGCCTGGTCCCGGCTCACGAAGCTGATGGCGGTTCCTGCAAGTTCGCTCATGCGGCGCGCCAGCGCATCGTCGATGGCAAAGCCCATCGCCACCCAGCCGATGACATCCGGCGCGCGCACCGGCGCGAGGAAGAACTGATAGGCGCGTCCGCCCAACACCATGACATGCGGGCTGTCGCCGCCCATGTCGGCGGCGCTCAGGAGCCGCTGCAGTGCGGGCTCGGAGACATGCGCGGTGGAGGCGAGCACATGGCCGTGGTTGTCGATCAGCACCACGAGGTCCGCGCCGATCCGCTGCACATCATTTTGGGCAGCGGAGAGCATGGTCGGGCCGTCGCCGGAGGCGAACGCCTCGCGGAATCCGAAGTCCGCGGCCAAGACTGCGACACCGCTTGCCAGCTGCGCCGCGCGGAAGCGCACGAGTTGCTCGACAAACACGCTTCCGGCGACGAGCTGCTTCGCGGCGCGCTCTTCGACGGAGTGCTCGGTGCGCGCCAGCACTGCGATCAGCGTCACAGTTTGAGTGACGCAGACCAATCCGATGATCACCGCGAGAAGTTGGTTGCGGAAGCTTCCCATAATCTAGGCTCAAATGACCCGGTCGATACTATGCGCCGCCGCCCGAGGGGTGCGAGCGCGGCACGGCTGGACTGAGATATTGCGCACGTCATCATGTTGCGAATAAGTGCCGGGATTTTCGGCTTCATGATGCTGTGCCCCGCGTTGCCGGTCCTGGCGGGAACCATCAGCGTGCAGGCAATGCTCGCGAACCACGAACCCTTTGCCGGCGCCGTCATCACCGTGCGCGGCGAGACGAGTCATGCACCCGTTGCGCCCATCAGTGCCATTCTCGATCAGATCAATCTGACGTTCGTGCCGGACATCATCGTCATTCCGGTAGGCTCGACCGTGGAGTTCCCCAACAGCGACTCCGTCAGCCATCAAATTTATTCATTCTCGCCGACCAAGCGCTTCCAGCTGCCGCTCTATCACGGCAAGCCTTATCCGCCGGTGCATTTTGATGAGGCGGGCGTCGTCACGCTCGGCTGCAATATCCACGACCGCATGGTGGGCTACATTGTCGTAACGGACGCTGCGTATTTTGGCCGCACCGATGCGCGCGGAATCTGGTCCGCGACGAATGTGCCGCGCGGCACCTATCACGTGAGCCTCTGGCATCCGCTGCTGCGCGACAGCGCCGCTTCCCTCGATCGGGAGGTATCGGTCACGGGCGATGAGTCCGCGACCGCCACCGTGCAGCTGGCGCAGGCGTTGCGGCCGGCGCCGCTGCCGGCCACCGCGCGCTCAAGGGATGCATATTGAACGCTCTGCGCACATTGGTCGCGGCGTCGGCGCTGTGCGCGGCGGCGCCCGGCATTGCCTGGAGCACGGATTGGGAACTGTCGGCGGACATGCGGCTCGTGGATTCCGACGGGCAGCGCTCCTTGTTTGACGGCGGTTTCGGCGCGCTGCAGTACGACCGTGAACACGACGGCGTGCAGATCGGGCGGCTGCGCGCCGCCATTACCCAACCTTTGGGCGATGTTTGGGCACTGAAAGTCGATGCGTCCTACTTCGGTCAGGACGATCAGCATCCGCTTGGCGTAACCGAGGCGTACCTCGAATATCGTCCTTATCCGATCGATGGCTGGCGCACACGCGTGCGCATCGGCGCCTACTATCCGCCCGTGTCGCTGGAAGATACGGCGTCCGGCTGGTCATCGCCCTACACGCTGTCCAATTCCGCTCTCAATTCCTGGCTCGGCGAGGAGGTTCGCGCCATCGGGGTTGAAGGCCAATTGGAATGGCTCGGCACGCGGACGGGCCACGACTTTGACCTGGGTATGACCGGCGCGATCTTCGGCTGGAACGAGCCGGCCGGGACGGTAGTGGGTACGGGCGGCTTCTCACTGAGCGATTTTCAGACCTCGATCCCGCAGGGCTATGTCGGCGGGCGCGGTGCGGCAGCCTTTCCGGAGCAGCCGATCTTCCACGAGATCGATGGGCACGAAGGGTTCTATCTCGGCGCCGACGCACGCTACCTCGATCGCGTGACTCTGCTTGCGCTGCACTACGACGATCGCGCGAACCCCACGGCCGTGGATCTCGCCGGCAACGAGGCGTGGGATACGCACTTCAACTCCGCAGGCGTGAAGGTGGACGCCGGCGGCGGCTGGACGGCGATCATCCAGTGGCTCGCGGGAACGACCGCCGTCGTCTACAGCGGGGATGCCTACTCGTATCCCTTCCACGCGCGTTTCGCCCTGATCTCGCGCGAATGGGGGCGCAATACGGTGAGCGCACGCTACGATGTCTTCGGAATTGAGAGCAATGCAGAGGACGACCTCGGCGCTGAAGACGGACACGCCTGGACGGTGGCCTATATTTTTGATCAAAGCCTGCGGTGGCGCTTCGCGCTTGAGTGGATGCACGTGACGAGCGACTCGGCAGCTCGCGTCGTGCTTCTCGATGAGCCCGGATATGCGCGCGAAAATCAGACGCAGCTTTCGGTGCGCTACACCATCGGGTCGGGCCGCTAGCGGACTCTATTTGGATGTGTGGGCTGGATCGCGCGCCATCTCGGGGGCATCCGTCTTATGCGCCTGCTCCTCCGCCTGCCGCGTCATCAGGATGATGCTGATGCGGCGGTTGATGGCGGCGCGCGGGTTGTCCTTGTCGAAGAGGACGGAGGAGGACAACCCGACGATGCGCGCAACCTTGTCCGGCGCAAGACCTGCCGCCTCAAGCGAGCGGCGCGCCGCATTCGCCCGATCCGCGGACAGTTCCCAGTTCGTGTGGCCGGTATGGCCGGCATACGGCGTGGTGTCCGTGTGGCCGGTGAGGCTGATGCGGTTGGGAACCGAATTCAGGTAGGGCGTAAGTTCGCGCAGGATCTTGTCCGTGTAGTCCTTCACTTGCGCGCTGCCGCTGTCGAACATCGGACGATTCTGCTCATCGACGATCTGGATGCGCAGGCCCTCGGGGGTGATGTCGAGAAGCAGTTGATCCTTGAAGGGCTGCAGCGCCTGGCTCTTGCTGATCGCTTCGGTCAGGTTCTTCATGAGCGCCTGCAGGTGCTGGTTCTCCTCGCCGTCGCCTTCGGCGCTCTGCGCCGCGCTGGGTGCCGCCGCCGCGGTGGCCGCGTCGGCAGCGGGGGTGTGCTGCGGCGCAGGCGGCGCCACAGGTATGCCGATGCCGGGCTTCACGGTGTCCTGTACCGTGCGTGGCGCATCCAGCCCGCCGCCAAGGTTGATCGGACTTGTGCTCGCGCCGCCCGGACCCATCTGCCCTGGCGCGGGCTTCACGCTCTTGCCGGGCTCCATGCTGGGATTCTTGAAGTACTCGAAGAGCGCGGCGCGCTGCTCCTTGGTGACCGAGGCAACGAGCCACATGACGAGGAAGAACGCCATCATGGCGGTGACGAAATCCGCGTACGCGACCTTCCATGCCCCGCCGTGATGTCCGCCCTCATCGCGCCGCTGGCGCTTGACGATGATGATGGGCCGTTCGGACTTCGCCACGGACAGCCTCCTCAGGCGGCCTTGGCTGGCGGCTTGCTCTTGCCCTTCAGATGCGCTTCCAGATCGTTGAACGTGGGGCGGACTTCACTGAAGAGAAGCTTGCGTGCGAACTCAACCGCGACCGGCGGTGCATAGCCGCGCACGCTGGCGACGAGGGCCATCTTCACAACCTCGAAGGCCTTGGCCTCCTCGTGCGCGCGATGGGCCATCGCCGAGGCGATGGGTCCGATGAAGCCGTAGGCGACGAGAATACCGAGGAAAGTGCCGACGAGGGCTGCGCCGACCTTCTGGCCGATGGTCACGGTGTCTGCGCCCTGGATGCTCGCCATCGTGTCGATGATGCCGAGCACCGCGGCGACGATGCCAAAGCCGGGCAGCGAATCGGCCGTCTTCTGCACCGCGTGCGCAGGTTCGTGCGCTTCGCGGTGATGCGTCTCGAGCTCGTACTCGAGCAGGCTCTCGAGCTCGTGCGGATCAAGATTGCCGCCGACGATGAGGCGCAGGCAGTCGGTGATGAACACCAGCACGTGATGATCCGCGAGGATGTGCGGATACTTCTGAAAGAGCGCACTTTTGTGCGGATTCTCCAGATCGTTCTCGATGGCCATGACGCCGTCCTTGCGCATCTTGACCAGGATGTCATAGAGAAGCTTAAGCAAGGTCACGTAGTCGTCGCGGCTGTAGCTCGGCCCTTTGACGAGGGCAATGGCGCGCGAGAAGGCGTCCTTGACGACCTTGAGGGGATTACTCGTGAGGAACGCGCCGAATGCGGCGCCGACGATGATCATGATCTCGGACGGATGCCACAGCAGCAGCAGGCTCCCCCCCTGCACGAGGAAGCCTCCCACTACGCATCCGATCACGACCACTGAGCCGACGATTTGAATCATGTGCTATGGCGATATGAGTAGGGTGCGGCCGCACTTTCGGCGGCTTCCCCTGTATCGACCGCGGGGCCTTGATCTTGAGGCGCTGGGAGTGTGCCGCAGGTCTCGCAGGCCGGGCGGCGCGGAAAGCCGCTTGAACCGGGTAAACTTACGCCCCCTTGAATTCGCGCCCGGGCCTTACATGTTCGAAAGCCTCGACCGCCTGCCGCCTGACCCCATTCTCGGATCAATGGCGGCTTACCGCGCGGACGGCGATCCTGCCAAGGTGGATCTGGGCGTTGGCGTTTATCGCGACGAGCGCGGCGACACGCCAGTGCTTGCGGCAGTGAAGCGCGCGGAAGCCGCCGTGCTCGCTCGCCAGATGACGAAATCGTACGTCGGATCCATCGGCAATGCGGAATTCAACCGCGCGATGGAGGAGCTCACGCTCGGCGCCGCGCATGCTGCGCTCGCCGGCGGACGCGTGCGCACCATCCAGGCGCCGGGAGGCTGCGGCGCGCTGCGCCTCGGCGCGGAGCTGATCAAGGCGTCTGCCGCGCGCTCCGTCGTCCATGTCAGTACGCCCACCTGGGCCAATCACACGCCGCTCATCGGCGGCTCGGGCCTCAAGCTTGCAAATTATGTCTACTACGATGCCGCAAGCGGCGGACTTGATTTCGCGGGCATGGTGCAGGCTCTTGGGAAGCTGCCCGCCGGCGGTGTTGTGCTGCTGCAGGCAAGCTGCCATAACCCGACGGGCGTCGATCTGACCGATGCGCAATGGCGCGAGCTCCTTTCTGTCTTCAAGCGCGGCGCGCTCCTGCCGTTCATCGACATGGCGTACCAAGGATTGGGCCGGGGCCTGGCGGAGGATACCTTTGGGATACGCCTCTTTGCCGCGGAGCTGCCGGAGGTGCTGATCGCGGTGTCGTGCTCAAAGAATTTCGGGCTCTATCGCGAGCGCACCGGTGCACTGCACGTCGTCGCCGCGTCCGCCGCGGCGGCCGATACGGCGCTGAGTCAGCTGGCGCGCATCGCCCGCACCATCTATTCGATGCCGCCAGATCACGGCGCCGCCATCGTGCAGGAGATCATGGCCAACGAGGTGCTGCGGACGGCGTGGCTCGACGAAGTCGCCGCGATGCGCGCGCGCATCGCGGGGCTGCGCGCTGAGTTCGTGCAGCATTTGAGCACGGCGTGTCCGGAGCGCGACTTCAGTTGGATTGCACGCCAGCACGGCATGTTTTCGTTGCTGGGGATCGATCCGGCGCAGGTTCAGGAAATGCGCGCCAAGCACCATGTCTACATGATGGACGACAGCCGCATCAATATTGCCGGTCTACGCGCGGGAAACCTGGCCTACGTTGCCCGCGCCCTCGCCCAGGTGCTGCGCGAGAGCGTCTAGGGAATCGATGGGGGCCGAGCAGGTGGTGCCGCGGCAGAGGTAGGCAATGGCGGCTCCCCGCGGCGTCTTGTCTTTGAGCGCCGGCGGCAGATCGGCCGTGTCGGCGGGGATCGCCAGCACCAGGCGGCGCGGCGCATACACCTTGGCAAGCTCGCTCTGCCACGCTTCCATGGCAGCTGGAGCGCCTCTTAGGATCACGACTTCCGTCGGGTTCAGGATCTCTTCGAGCGCGAGAAGCAGGCTCGTATGGGCCTGCGGATATTTCTCAAGTGCCGCCCATGCGGTGCGTACGGTGCGATCGGCAGCATCGAGATAGCGCGTCTCGCCGAGAAGATACCCCATGCGCACGAGTGCATGGGCGGCAATGCCGTTGCCGGCAGGTGTTGCATCATCGCTCAGGGATTTTGAGCGATGCATCAGGATCTCATGATCGTCGGAGGTGAAGAAGAAGCCTCCTGCATCGCGATCCTCGAAATGCCTGAGCAGCACCTCGAGGAGATCCTTGGCGAAGGCGAGCTCCGTAGCGTCAAAGCGCAGCTGCTGCAGTTCGAGAATGGCATCGGCCAGGTAGGCGTAGTCATCCAGATACGCATTCAGGTGGGCGCGGCCGTCCTTGTAGGTTGCGAGCAGGCGCCCGTCGCGCCACATCGTACTGCGGATGAAGTTGAGCGCGCGTGTCGCAGCGGCGGTGAAGTCCTCGCGGCCGAATGCGCGCGCCGCGATGGCGAGGCCGCGGATCATGAGTGCATTCCAGGAGACCAGGATCTTGTCGTCTCGGGCAGGCCATACACGCAGCTCACGGATCGCAAGGAGCTTCGTGCGCGCGCTGTCGATGAGCGCTGTGACATCGGCGCTCGTGCGCTTGGTATGGGCCGCAATCTCATCGACCGACTGATAGATATGAAGGTGCCAATGACTACCCTCGAAATTGGGTGGACGATCGAGGCCAAAGCGCGGTGCAAACACGGCGTATTCATCTGCGGTCAAAGCGCCGCGCACCTCGGCCTGTTCCCAGACATAGAATTTGCCCTCGTGACCCTCGGAGCTGGCATCGAAACTCGAATAAAAGCCGCCTTCAGGCGATTGCATCTCGCGCATGGCCCACTCGGCGGTGTCAATTGCGATGTGCCGGTAGAAGGCGTCGCCCGTGGCGAGTGCCGCCTGGGCATAGACCGCGAGCAGCGAGCCATTGTCGTACAGCATTTTTTCGAAATGGGGGATCATCCATTTCGCATCGACGCTGTAGCGCGAGAACCCACCGCCGAGCTGATCGTAGATGCCCCCTTCGCCCATGCGGCGCAGGCTCAAGGTCGCAATATAGAGCGCTTGCAGGTCAGGCTCCGCATCACCGGCTGTTGCCCGCCAGTCGCGCAGCAGCCGCTCGATGGATCCGGGGTGGGGGAACTTCGGAGCGCCGCCGAAACCGCCGAAGGCATCGTCAAAGGTCTCGGCGAGCCGCCGGCGGGCGAGTTCCAGCGGTGCGGTCGAGAGTGTCGTACCGGCCGCTGCTGCGGGCGGATTGAGTTCTTCGAAGGCGCGCATGAGCGCTGCGCTCTGCTCGCGCAGGGCCGACTCATGCTCGCGATAATATTCAGCCACGCGTTCCAGCACCTGCCGGAAGGACGGCATGCCGTAGCGCGGTGTATCAGGGAAATACGTACCGCCAAAAAACGGCCGCTGGTCATCAGGCGTCAGGAACATCGTAAGCGGCCAGCCGCCCGATCGCTGCGTCAGCATCTGCTGCGCTATTTGATAGATGCGGTCGATATCCGGGCGCTCTTCTCGATCTACCTTGATATTGACGAAGTTTTCATTAAGGAATCGTGCAGTGTCTTCGTCCTCAAAGCTCTCCTTGGAAAACACGTCGCACCACCAGCATGCACGGTAACCGACACTTAAGTGCACAGGTTTATGTTCATTACGCGCGCGTTTGAAGGCTTCTTGTCCCCATGGATACCAGTCCACGGGATTATGAGCATGGTGTTGCAGATACGGGCTTGTCTCGGTGGCCAAACGGTTGGTGTATTTCGGCGTGCCGTCTTCATTGAAATGTCCTCTTTTC
>Ga0302184_10000477_pt1 | contig 26403 bp, 22 predicted proteins | sample I_Palsa_N3_3_FD_200233 | JGI IMG/M metagenome (GOLD analysis project Ga0302184, IMG submission 200233) | Peat permafrost microbial communities from Stordalen Mire near Abisko, Sweden - I_Palsa_N3_3 | ecosystem: Environmental > Terrestrial > Soil > Palsa > Peat permafrost | place: Sweden...
GGCACACCGTCCGGCACACGTGCAGCCAGGCCGCCGCTGTGTTCCCGCCGGCGAGCAGAAACGAGCGCAGCGGCTCGAGCGTCTCGTTCACCTCATCGCACGCGCCCTCCAGCCATGCGACCTGCGCCGGATCGACGCGTAGCCGATCCTTGTCGCCGCCTTCCGGCACCGCCAGATCAGCGCCGACATCGAACAGGTCGTTCTGGATGCGCCGCAGCCACTCGATCGTGCGCTCGGGCATGCCGGGCTGGATGATCGCAACACCGATGTGCGCCCCGAGCTCGTCGACGTCGCCGTAGGCCTCGATCCGTGGATCGGTCTTCGGCACGCGGCTCATGTCGCCGAGGTGGGTCTCGCCGCCGTCGCCGAGCTTCGTGTAGATCCGCGTGAGGTTGACGGTCATCGCGCCGTTCAAGTGTGTCAGAGCGTCAGGAGCCTGTGATGGCCGGCGGATCCGGCGGGCGACGTGCCCTGCCGGCGCAGACTCTAAGATGGCTGGCGATATTGGTCGGTGGCAGGGAAGGCCGGTGAAAATCCGGCGCGGACCCGCCACTGTGACCGGGGAAGTCCCCCGCACGCGCGAGAGCGCAGGCCACTGGCTCGCCACAGCGAGCCGGGAAGGCGCGGCGGATCGTCCCGGGAGCCAGGAGACCTGCGCCGACCGCAAGCCCACAAAGACCCTCGTGGAAAGGGGTTGGCATAGATGAGAAACACCAATGCACTACGCGCATCGCGCGTGCTGCGCGCCGCTTGCGCCGCCGCCGCACTGATCGTCCTCACCGCAGTCGCAGCAGCACAGGCGAGCGGAACGGGCCCGAGCGGGCCGACCGGCCCGACGCCCGGCGTAACCGTCCGCGTCGAAGGCCTGACCAAGACGCTACTGGCGCCGACGACGGTCACGCTCCAGAGCGGCAGCGTGACCAACGACGGCAACGCCGCCGACAGCTGCAATGCCCTAAGCGCGCTCGGCGCGCTGCAGGACGCGACCAAGGGCGACTGGGCTGGAACCTGGTCGAGCTCCTACAGCGACTATTTCGTCACCGGCATCAAGGGCACCGACTATTCCGCGACAGCGCCCTACTACTGGGCGTTCTGGCTCGATGACAAGCCGGCCTCGGTTGGCGCCTGCAGCGTCGACCCAGCGAAGGACTCGAGCATCCTGTTCTTCCCCGAGTACGACGGCAAGAACAAGTCGATCAAGGCGCCGAGCGTGCTCGGCATCAGCGCCCCGGCGGGCGCGCTGATCGGCAAGTCGTTCACGATCATCGTCACCAGCTACGCCAACTCGAACGGCAAGCCGAGCCCCGCCGTCGGCGCGAAGGTGACCGCCGGCAGCTCGTCGGCGACCGTCGCGGCCGGCGGCAAGCTGACGCTGGCGATCTCCAGGTCCGGCGACGTCGAGATCGACGTGAGTGCCAAGAACTCGATCCGCGATGAGACCGCCGTCTGCATCCACAAAGCCGGAGCGACCTGTTCGGCGAAGTGACCGAGGATGGCGCGCAACACCCGCAAGCTGAGGTCCAGGGCAACGGTTGTCGCGGCCGCATTGGCGGTCGCGACGACCATCGCGGGCTGCGGCCTCGGCCCGGGCACCGCGCCCGCGGGGGACTCGCTGCTCGTGACGCAGAGCTTCGGCGCGCAGACACTGGTCCAGACCGCGAAGCCGAAGATCGTCGGCGCCGACACCGTGATGCGGATGCTCGAGCGCAACGCGACCGTCACGACGCGCTACGGCGGTGGCTTCGTCGAGTCGATCGACGGCCAGGCCGGCGGTAGCGAGGCCGGCCAGCCGGCGGACTGGTTCTACTACGTCAACGGCGTTCAGGCCGGGCGCGGCGCCGCCGCGACCAAGCTCCACAGCGGCGACCACGTCTGGTGGGATCGCCACGTCTGGAGCGCGACCCAGTCGATCCCCGCGGTCGTCGGCTCCTTCCCCGAGCCGTTCCTGAACGGCTACGGCGGCAAGCAGTACCCGACCCGTGTCGAGTGCACCCAGACCGCCTCGAAGGCCTGCACCGACGTCTACAACACGATCGCGAGCTTCCAGATCCCGGTTGGTGCCGGCTGCCTCGACTGCGCCGAGTACAACCAGTCGCTGCGGATCCTCGTCGGTCCGTTCTCGACGCTGGTCGACGACCAGACCGCGGACCAGCTGCGCGACGGCCCATCGACGACCGGCGTCTACGCGCGCTTCATCGACGGCGGACACAAGCTCGAGCTGCTCAACCAGCTCGGCCAGGTGGCAAAGACGCTCGGTGCCGGCACCGGCCTGATCGCCGCGACGCGCCTGGACGGCGCGCCACCGGTCTGGTTCGTCACCGGCACCGATGCCGCCGGCGTCGCCGCGGCCGAGCAGGCGTTCAACGCCGGCACGCTCGACGGCCACTTCGCCGTCGCGGTCGTCAACGACATCGCCCAGCCGCTTCCCCTCGGTCCCGCCGGCGGCTGATGAGCTACCTGCGGCGCTCGAGTCCGCTGCACGCGGCGCGCGCCAGCATCGGCGCCGCCTACTGCGCCGCGCTGATCCTCGCGGCGCTCCTGACCCACAACCCGCTGCTGCTCGGCGCGCTGGCCCTCGCGCTCGCGCTCGCCGGCGCCGGCGCGGGGGTCGGGCGCCGCGTGCTGCGCTCGCTCTACTACTCGCTGCCGATGTCGCTCGCGATCGCCGTGATCAACGCGCTCGTCGCGCGCGACGGCCTGACCGTGCTCGCCCGCTTCGGCTACTGGGGCCCGTTCGGCCAGGTCGACCCGACGCTCGAGGCGCTCTGCTACGGCGCGGTCTTCGGCCTCGAGGTGATCGTGATCATCGGCGCCTGCGCGCTCGCCTCGGCCGCTGTCAACCCCGACGAGCTGCTGCGCTCGCTGCGCCGCGTCTCGTTTCGCTCGGCGCTGACCGCGACGCTTGCGACGCGGATGGTCCCGTTGCTCGCGCTCGATGCGCAGCGGATCGGCGAGGCGCAACGCTCGCGCGTCAGCGGCGCATCGCGCGCCGCCGTGATGCGCGCGATCACCGCCAACGCGCTCGACCGTGCGCTCGACGTCGCGGCGACGCTCGAGGTTCGCGGCTACGCCGGCGCGCGCCGGCCGCCACGCACCCGCCGTCCGCTCTCCCGCCACGACCTCTCCTTCGCCGGCGCTGCGGTCGCGATCGCCGCGCTCGCCCTGATCAGCTCGCTCGACTCGCTCGCGCCGTTCAACTTCTACCCGACGATCTCGGCGCCGATCGGCGCGACCCAGGGCGCGCTCGCCGCAGCCTTCGTCGCGCTCGCGCTCGCACCGTTCGCCGAGCGCCGCGGGATCGAGCGATGACACAGATCCTCGAGCTGAAGCACGTCACCTATCGTTACCCGCGCGCGAAGGCCCCGGCGCTCGCCGACGTCACGCTCAGCATCGGCGAGGGCGAGCTCGTCCTGCTCGCCGGCCTCTCAGCCTCCGGCAAGAGCACGCTGCTCGGTGTCGCCTCCGGCCTCGTCCCGCACTTCCACGGCGGCAGCTTCGCCGGCAGCGCCGAGATCTGCGGCCTCAGCATTCACGACAGCGGCCCGGCGCTCCTTTCAGAGCACGTCGGGACGCTCTTCCAGGACCCCGAGACGCAGGTTGTGATGAGCACGGTCGCCGCCGAGCTCGCGTTCCCGCTCGAGAACCGCGGCCACGACGCGGTCGCGGTCGCGCGTGGGGTGGAGGAGGTCGCGCTCGCGCTCGGGATCGAGGCGCTGCTCGAGCGCCAGACGGCGACGCTTTCCGGTGGCGAGCTCCAGCGCGTCGCGCTCGGCGCCGCACTCGCCGGCCGCCCGCGCCTGCTCGCGCTCGACGAGCCGACCTCCCAGCTCGACCCGGTCGCCGGCGACGAGCTGCTGAGCCTGCTGCGCCGCCTGAACGAGGAGTGGGGGACGACGATCCTGCTCGCCGAGCACCGCCTCGAGCGCTGCCTCGCCGCCGCCGATCGTGTGATCGCCCTCGCGCACGGTCGGGTCGTCTGCGACGCGCCGCCGAGCGCCTTCCTCGACTGGGCGCACGACGCCGCGCCGGCGCTCGAGACCCCCGGCGCGCGGCTGCTCGCCTCGCTCGGCCTCGAGCCGCCGCCGGCCGGCGTCAAGGCCGCCCGCACCACGCTCCGCGCCCATAACCTCCTGCCGCCACCGGCCGCCCCCAGCTTCGCCCCGCCGCCGAAGCGCCGGCGCCACCACCGCGGCGAGCCCCAGCCACCGCTTCGCTTCGATCGCGTCTGGCACGAGCTCCCCGAAGGCCGAGCGATCCTCGCCGCCGTGACCCTGGAGGTCGCCGCAGGCGAGCTCGTGGCGCTCCTCGGCCGCAACGGCGCCGGCAAGTCAACCCTCCTCCGCCACGCCGCCAACCTTCTCCAGCCGACGCGAGGCAAGGTCAGCACCAGCGGTCACGTAGCCCTGCTCCTGCAGAACCCGTCCGCGTACTTCGTCCACGACGTCGTCGGTGATGAGCTGCCCCAAGCGCAGTTATTGGCAGCCGGTCTGGGGCAGCTCAGCAGCCGACACCCAAGAGACCTCTCGGGCGGCGAGCGACAGCGCCTCGCACTCGCGATCGTCGGTGCTGACGGCGCGACGGTGCTCTGCCTCGATGAGCCGACGCGCGGCATGGACCGCCAGGCGAAGGCCGACCTCGCCGAGCACCTCCGCGCCCGCGCCGCCGGCGGTGCCGGCGTGATCGTCGCGACCCACGACCCCGAGTTCGCGGCGAGTTTCGCGACGCGCGCGATCCTGATGGCCGACGGGCGCGTGATCGCCGACGCCGAGCCGGCGGCGATCCTCTCCGGCGGCTGGTACTTCGCGACCGAGACGGCGCGGATCCTCGGCGGCCACGCCGGCGCATTGACCGCCGAGCAGGGCCTCGAGGCGCTCGGCGCGCTACAGCCGGCACCGGCACTGCCGTGAGCTGGCAGCTCGCCTCCTACACGCTGCTCGGCCTCGCGCTGGTCGGCTTCTTCGCCTGGTTTGAGCACTCGCGACCGTCCTCGCGAACCGTCGCGCTGGCGGCAACGCTCGCCGCGCTGGCGACGCTCGGGCGGATCGCGTTCGCGGCGCTGCCCGACATCAAGCCGACGACCGACATCGTCCTGATCTCCGGCTACGCCCTCGGCGGCGCCCCCGGCTTCGCGATCGGCGCGGTCGCCGCGCTCGCCTCGAACCTCTTCTTCGGCCAGGGCCCGTGGACGCCGTGGCAGATGCTCGCCTGGGGCCTCTGCGGCCTCGCCGGCGCCGCGCTCGCCCTGCCGGGCTGGCGGATCCCGCGGATCGCGATGGCGCTGATCTGTGCCGCCGCCGGCTTCGGCTTCGGCTTCGTCCTCGACTTCTCGACCTGGCTCACGTTCACCGGCCGCCACACCTTTGCCCAGTACCTGTTGATTGAGGGCAGCGCATTCCCCTTCAACCTCGCCAACGCGATCGGCAACTTCGTCTTCTACCTCGCCTTCGGCCCGGCGCTCGTCCGCGCCCTCCAGCGCTTCCGCCTGCGCCTCGAGGTCGAGTTCGTCGGTGTCGCGCTCGCCCTGCTCCTGCTCGCCGGATTCGCCGCCGGCAGCAACGCGACGCTCGCGCGCGCGGACATCCAGCCCGCGGCGATTCGTGCGGAGCTTGGCTACCTCGCGCGCGCGCGCGACGCGAATGGGGGGTTTGGGGGGGGTCTGCATGACCCGCCAGCGCAGCTCTTCACGGCCTGGGCCGTGCTGGGCATCGCCGCCGCCGGCGGCGATCCTGCGGCGTCCGCAACCTGGATCGAGCGCCACCTCGACCAGTTACAGGGCGCGGGCGACCTCGAGCGCACGATCCTTGCGCTCCGCGCCGCACACGCGCCGTTGCACAACCTCGTCGGCGAGCTCCAGCGCGACCAGTCGCGCAACGGCTCCTTCTCCGGCCAGGTCAACCTGACCGCGTTCGCGGTCCTCGCGCTCCGCGCCGCGCACGCCTCCGGCGTTGCGGCCGCGAGCGCCTGGCTCGCAGCCCAGCAGAACTCCGGCGGCGGCTTCAGCTTCGCCCAGCGGGGCGCCGCCGCCGATGTCGACGACACTGCTGCGGCCGTGCAGGCGCTCGTCGCCGCCGGCGGCCGGGACGCCGAGGTGGACCGCGCGATCGCCTACCTGAGCCGCGCGGCCAACCGTGACGGCGGCTTCCCCGAGCAACCCGGGGGTCAGTCCAACGCGCAGTCGACCGCCTGGGCGGTCCAGGCCTTCATCGCCGCCGGCAGACCACCGTTGGGTGATGCCTACCTCGAGCACATGACGGGCACCTCCGGCGCCGTCGACTACAGCGCCGGCGTCTCCCAGACCCCGGTCTGGGTCACCGCCCAGGCGCTCGCCGCGCTCGCCGGGCGCCCCTTGCCGATCTAGTGGGCCAGCGGGCAAAAGATCGTGGTCCGACCACGACGACAGCGCGAGCGCGCTGTGAAAGCGTTCACCTCGTGCTTGTGGGGGCACTCCCGTCGGCGGCGGCGCCTCCGCTCCGGTGCAGCGGCGGCGCCGTTCGTCTCCGAGCCCCACAGGCGACGCCGGCGCGGCTGGGCCGCGTTGCGGGGCGGGTCTCGATGGGGATGGGAGCGGGCCAGGACGGCTGCCCGCCACCGCTGCACCGACACCCGGCTGCCGGCAGCGTCAGCCGCCGCTGACCACACCGAGCAGGCCGGTCACGCCGGTCGTCACGCTCTGCACGCCGCTCGTGACGGTGTTCGTCACGCCCTGGACGGCGTTGGTGGCGCTCGTCGTCACGCCCTGCGTGCCGGTCGCGGCGTCCTGCGTCACCGTCTGCACGGTGTGTGTCGCCGTCGTCAGGATCGGCGTCACGGTGTTCTTGACGATCTGTTGCGTCGCGGTCGAGACGGCGCCCACCGTGCCCGTGACCGTGTTCGTCACGCTGCCGACGACACCCGATGCGCCACTCTCGATTACGCCGGCCGCGCCGCTCGCCCCGCTGGTCACGCTGCCCGGCGCCGTGGCGTCGAGCGGCTGGCTCGGCGCGCTGCCGCTCGACGCGCCCGGCTGTGGTCCGCCGCCGCTCGTCGTGGTCTGCGAGCCGGCGGTTGTACTGCCAGCCGCTGGTGGCGTGGCGAGGGGCTCGTTGGTGCCAGCGGCGCCGCGGACGCTCGCCTTGCTCTCACCGTGCGCGGCGGCTGAGCGAGCGACGGCCGGCGCTGGCGTCGCGGCCAGCGGCGCGCTCGCGTGCCTGGCCGGCGGCGCATGCTTCGCCGGTGAGGCGAGTTGCAGCGCCCCGGTGCCCGCGACCGCGACCGCGATCGCTATCGCTGCAACGCCGGCCTTGGCGAGCTTCGAGCCCGCGTCGAACTGCACGGGGTCGGCGCTCAGCGCCACGCGGCGTAGCGATCGACCGGCATGGCGGGCCGCGCGCAGGATCAGCAGCGGCGGCACGAAGCACGCTGCAGCGGCTGAGCGCAGGCTCGTGCGGGCACGGTGGATCAGCTGGCGTACCGAGGCTTCGTCGACGTCGAGCGTGCGTGCGATCTCGCGGCCGCTGCGACCGTGGACCGCGCTCGAGAGCAGCGCCTCGCGCTGATCGTCGGGCAGCTCTGCGAGCGCCGCGAGGGCGTCGTGGACGCGCGCGCTGCGCTCCGCGGCGTCCGCCGATGATGCGCCGTCGGTCAGCGACTCCGGCAGCTCGCTCCAGCGCTGGCGGCGGTCGCGCAGCGTCGCCAGCGCCCGGCGGTGGGCGATCGTGAAGAGCCATGGCCGCAGCGCCCGCACCTCGACCCCGGCGCGCAGCGCGGTCCACGCCGTGAGCAGCGTCTCCTGTACGGCATCCTGCGCCTGGGCTTCGCCGACGACGCGAGTGCAATGTCGCAGCAGCAGGCCCTCATAACGCCCGACGATCTCGTCGAACGCAGCTTGTTCCCCGCTGCGGCTGGCTTCGATCAGCCGTTCGTCAGAAACCTGCACTAGCACCGAATATCGGAGCGAGCGGTTGCGGCGTGCAGCAACCTGGACGTCTGTTCGAACCGTCACAACAATCGCGTTACGAGCTCGCTCTGAGGGGCATGACAAGCTCGATTGACATGCACGCAGACCGCCTGACCCGGACGCTTGAGTCCCTTGCTGCGAGCCTCGCCGAGAACGCGCGGATCGCCGCGGAACTGCGCAGCACTCGCGAGCAGTTGCGCGCGTGCGAGGCCCAGCAGCGCGATCTGTTCGCGCGCGCGCCGCTGCCGATGTTCGCCTACGACCGCGAGACGCTCGAGATCGCGGCGGTCAGCGACGCGGCGAGCGAGGCCTACGGCTACACCCGCGCCGAGTTCCTCGCGATGACGATCAACGACATCCGACCGGCCGCCGACGTCGCCGGGTTCCTCGGCGACCTCGAATCGGTCGCGGGTCGGGCACGCCTCGGCACGTCACCGCGGCATCCCTGGCGCCACCAGCGCAAGGACGGCACGGTCGTCGAAGTCGAGATCGACAGCAACGATCTGACGCTCGGCGGCCGCGACTGTCGCATCGTTCTCTGCCAGGACGTCAGCGATCGCAACCGCCTTGCCGGCGAGCTTGCGCGTGAACGATTGCAGGCCGAGCAGCGCCGGCTCCGACGCTCACGCATCCTCAGCAACGTGAGCCACGAGCTGCGCACGCCGATGAACGGGGTGGTCGGGATGAACGAGCTCCTGCTCGACACGCCGCTCAGCCGCGAGCAGCGCGACTACGCCGAGCATGTCTCAAGCGCGGCCGATCAGATGGTCGCGGTCGTCGATGACCTGCTCGACATCGCCGAGATCGAAACCGGCCAGGCAGTGCTCGAGCCTGTCGATTTCTGCCTGCACGAGACGATCGAGCAGGCCTGCACGGCCGCTCGCTTCGAGGCCTCCGGCAAGGGGCTCGGACTCGAGCTCGTGATCGACCCAGAGGTGCCGCCCTACGCGCACGGCGACCTCCGGCGGCTGCGGAAGATCATCCAGCAGCTCGTCTCGAACGCGGTCAAGTTCACTGCCGAGGGTCGGATCGCCGTCCACGTCAGCGCCGACCGTCTCCAGGATGGGGCTGCGATCGTCCATGTCGAGGTGTCCGACAGCGGCATCGGTATCGATCCGGTGGTCCTCGAAAGCCTGTACGGCGCGTTCGTCCAGGGCGACGCTTCGATGACCCGCCGCTACGAGGGCGCCGGGCTAGGTCTCGCGATCGCGCGAGCGTTCGCCGAGCTGATGGGTGGAAGCATCGGTTCGGAGAGCGAGGTTGGCCTCGGCAGCACCTTCTGGCTCGAGCTGCCACTCGAGCAGGCCGCGGAACACACGCGCCTGCGGCCCCAACCGCAGGCCTTCCAGCTGCGGCGCCGCCACCAGCCGTCCTCGCCAGCGCCCGCGCTGACGCTCGTCGGCGCGAGCGCCGGGCATGGCGAGTCGGCTCCGAGCGCGGCCTGAGCCGCCAGCGTGCCGCGTCCGCTGGACATTCGTCCGCTGGCGCCAACAACTCCTGCTCGTGCGCCATCACTGGGGATGACCGTGCCGACGGAGGGCAGCGTCCACAGTGAGCCGGCCGATTTGCGTGCGCTGGCGCAGCGGCTCACTGTGGCGCTGCCTTCGCCTCGCTTGGCTGGACGTTTGTTCGAACCTGCGGAACAACCGGGTGCCCGCGCCCTCTTGGGGGTATGACGACCCCAATGAACCAGCTGGATCTGCAAAACCGATCGAACGCCAGGCTGCGCGCGTTGCGCCGCCGGCGCCTGGGCCACCTCGGGCCAGGCGAGCCGGCTGCGGCCCTGGCGCCGCTCGCCAGCGTCGCGCCGCGCACGGTCGCCACCGACGATCCGCTCGGCACAGTCCCACCGCACACGGTCCGCCAGACCCCGACGGCGTCGCCGCTGAGCAACGTCCAACCGCGCACGGCAGGTCCCGCAGGGCCCGGAGCCGCGGATCTGCGCCAGCTCCAGGGCACGCGCCTGGTCGCCACCGCGCTGATCGGCATCACCGGCGCGGAGTCCGGACGGATCATCGGGGCCACCCGCTCGCTCGCCGATCTGCTCGGCCGCGCGGCGGACGACCTCCCGGGCATGCTGCTGTCCGGCCTGATCCACCCCGACGACCGTGCGCCGTCGCTGTACGAGCGCGTTCGCCATCTCGGCCGCAGCGAGACCTCCTTCCACGGCGTCCTGCGGCTACTGAGCGCCGCTGATGAGGTCCGCTGGGTCAACGTGCACAGCTGGCTCACACCGGCCAACCCGCGCCCGCGGCTGCTGATCCGCGCGGCCGTCCTACCGCTCCGGCTGGTGCCGGTCAGGGATGCCGGCACCGGAGAGCCCGACTTCGCCACCGTGCTCGACGCAACGGCAGCGCGCGCGATTGCCGGGTGAGCTGGCCCCGCGGACGCCCTACCGAGCCGCGCCGTGGCGGCCTCGGACACCGTGTGTCCACCCGGGATTCTGGTCACATTTTCGTCACAGGAAAAGCCCAGAGTTGTCACCAGCAGGGCGGAGCGCGCGGGTTAGCTTCGGCGGGTCAGCTCTGTCCTGCACGACGCACTCCTAGGAGGCCCCGTAATGTCATCGAAGTTCTCTCGCGTGCGGCCGCGCCGCTCGCGCTTGGCGCTGCTTGCGGCGCTGCCGCTGCTCGGCGGCGGCATCTATGCCGGTGTCGCGGCGTCGGCGCAGGCTGACGGCTGGGGCGGTCCCGGCCCAAGCCTGTCACCCGGCAACCTGCTCCTCTTCACCAGCACCTACCAGACCGCGAGCCTGACGCCCGGCTCGACGGTGCTGCCCCCCGGCTGCGACGCCGCGAGCGCAGCGGGCTCCGGCACGCCCTGTGCCACAGCCGGCTACAGCGGCACATTTCCGCAGGTCTTCAACAACGACGCCGAGGACGGCAGTTTCGGCATCACCTCGCCGGTCGTGCTCGATGAGCTCGACCCCGACAGCGGCCACCTGCTCGACACCGTCCCGGTGCCGACGAGCGATCTCGTGACGAGCTTCTCCTCGAAGTCGGAGGGCGCGCTCAACCTGTCGACCAACGGCCAGTACGTGTCGTTCATGGGCTACGCGGCGCCGAGCGCAACGATCGACGCTTCGGCCTCGAACGCGCCCGGCGAGGTCGATCCGACCGATCCGGTCACGAGCTCCTACTACCGGACGGTCGCGACGCTCGACAGCCAGGGCCAGTTCCACTTCACCGAGACCAACGCCTACACCGGCGACAACGGGCGCGCGGCGATCGTCGCCGACAGTCCCGGCAGCGACCCGACGATCTTCATGGCGGGCAACGCTGGCAACGGCAACGCAACCTTCGGCACCGCCGGCAAGACGCAGTTCTCGGGCGTCGTCCTCGGCGCCGGCGCGCAGTCGATCGCACCGTCGATCGGGTCGGAGGCGTTCCAGAACCCGGGTTCGCCGCAGCCGGTCGGCAGCTTCAACGTCACGCAGCTCGGCGACAAGGAAGACAAGATCGGCAAGGACGACAACTTCCGCGGCATGACGATCTACAACAACGTCCTCTACTACACGAAGGGCAGCGGCAGCAACGGCGTCAACACCGTGTACTTCGTCGACACCACCGGGACCGCGTGCCCCGACGGCGTCGGCCTGCCGGTCCCCGGCGCGCCACTGCCCACCTCGCCGCTTGACTACAACCTGGCGTCGATCCAGGCGGGCGGGGCGCTGGCGAGCAACATCTGCATCCTCAAGGGCTTCCCGACGGAGCTCGCCAAGTCGACCGGCGTTTCCTATCCCTTCGGGATCTGGTTCGCGAACCCGGACACGATCTACCTCGCCGATGAGGGCAGTGGTGACGACACCTACTCGACGACGACCGGGACCTACACCAACGCGCTGGCGGCGAACAACCCGACCGCCGGGCTGCAGAAGTGGGTCTTCGACTCGACGACGGGTCAGTGGACACTCGCCTACACCCTGACGGACCGTCTGAACCTGGGCCAGCCGTACACGGTGCCCGGCCTACCGAGCGGCGACAACCCGGAGACGGGCCTGCCGTGGGCGCCGGCGACCGATGGTCTGCGCAACATCACGGGCCGTGTCAACCCGAACGGGACCGCGACGATCTGGGCCGAGAGCTCGACCGTCAGCGGCGACGGCGACGAGGGCGCGGACCCGAACAAGCTGTACGCGATCACCGACCAGCTCGACGCGACGACCCTGCCGACCAGCGAGTCGTTCACGGCGATCGACTCGGCCGGCTTCGGCCAGGTCTTCCGCGGCGTGTCGTTCACGCCGGGGACGGTCAACGCGAGCTTCCCGTGGAGCCCGCCTCACTTCGGCAACCGCGGGCACTAGCCGCGAGCTGCCGTGTTGATGCGAGCGGCGCTGCTGCCTCCTCGGAGGCGGCAGCGCCTTCTCGTCGGTGCAGGCCTGCGAATTGCTGCGCCGGCGCTAGCCGGGCGGTGGCACTAGCCTGGCGGCGCGCTCACGCGTGGCGTCGTCGGCCAGTGCCGCGCGCAGGACCGCGTCAGCGGCGAGCAGCTCTGCTCGGTCGACGCGGGCGCAGAGCTCGCAGTTGAGCGCCTCGATCACCGCGATCACCGCCGTCGCATAGTGCTCACCGCTCGCCGTGAGCACGACGTTCAGCTTGCGGGCGTCGTCGCGGTCTCGCTCGGTCCGCGCGTAGCCGCGCCGCTCGAGTTGCTCGAACCCCTTGCGCGCAGCCTGGCGCGTGATCCCGAGCACGTCGGCGGCCCGGCCGATCGCGATCGGTCCGCGGTGCAGCAGCCGCATCGCTGCCGCGTCGCTGCGGCGGTAGCCGGTGAAACCGAGCGCGTCGAGCCGGTGCTCCATCTGCCCGACCCAGCTCGCGCGAGCGAGCGCGAGCAGGTCGCCGAAGCGGTAGCGGGGATCGGTTGACTTGGCCGCCACGATGTTCCATAGTAGAGATATGCAACCTGGTTGCCCATCGTGACCGCGCTGGCCGGTGCGGTCGCGCTCGTGGCGCTCGCCGTGACGCTCGGGAGCCTCGCCTGGCTGCATCTCGAGCCGACCGGGCTTTCGCCGCTGCGAAATGCCGTCAGCCAGTACGGCATCACTCCGTTCAAGACCGGCTACCGGGTTGCGACGATCGCCTTCGCGGTCGCCGGCGCCGCGCTCGCGCTCGGCCTGCACCACGCGTTCGGCGGCAACGGCCAGATGGTCCCGGTGCTGGTGGCGCTGATCGTGTTCACGCTCGCACGTGCCGCGATCAGCTGGTTCCCGATGGATGCGCCTGGCGCCCCGCGCAGCTCGACCGGGCAGACGCACGGACTGCTCGCAATCGCGGCGTTCGGCGGCGCCACCTATGCCGCCTTCCGGCTCGGCAACGTCCTCTCGAGTGGGGCGCGCTGGCACGACCTGGCCGGCGTCTCGACCGCGTTCGCCGTCGCGATGCTCGTCTGCCTGCTAGCCATGGGGCTGGCGCGCCACGCACCCGCGGTGCGTGCGCACTTCGGCGCGGTCGAGCGCTGCTTCTATCTCCTGGCGATCGCCTGGTTCGCGGTCTTCGCGAGCGCGTCGCTCTGACTAGCGCGTCAGCTCGAGCTTGAATTCCATCGTCGCCTGCGGCTGGACGGTGACGAAGCCGGCGTAGTCGGGCGGCGACATCTTGAACAGGCCCCAGGCGAACGTGTAGGAGCCGACGGCCTGGATCTTCGCGCTGGCGAGCGTCAGCTCGACGGGGATGCTCAGCAGCCGCGTCGTGCCGTGCATCGTGACGTCGCCGGTGACCTTGGTGTCGACGACGCCGCCCTTCAGGGCGCTCGCCGGTAGCACCAGCGCCTTCGTCAGCTTGAAGGTCGAGGTCGGGTAGGTCGCGCTCTGGATCCCGATCGTGCGGATGTGCTCGTCGCGCATCGAGGAGTTGCTCGTGAGCGATTCGACATTGGTGACGAACGAGGCGGCGGTCACGCTGAGCGTCCCACTCGACTGCGCGAACGTCGCGCCGCCGGTGATCTGCGACGTGCGCCCGACCGCTTCGCTCATCGCCGGCAGGCTCGCGAGCTTCTCGCGCACGCGGTAGCCGGCCTGCGAGCCGGTCCCGATCTTCCAGGTTCCAGCGAGCGAAGCGGCGGAGCTGACCGCCACCGGGTGGCGCGCGGCGACGAGTCTGAACGGCGGCGGCGCCGAGGTCGGGAAGACGACGAAGTAGATGAATGCTGAGCCGGCCACGGCCATGGCGGCACAGGCCGCGGCGATCGCGGTCAGGATGCCGCGCGTGGTTTTAGGGAGCCGTCGAGCCATCGGACCGCGGGGATGCTCGCCGGCCAAGCTAAAGCGGGCCCAAACGGCGGCTGAGTGATTTCTCGCAATCGTGTGCAAACGAACTAAGTAAGGTTCGCGACCATGCTCGTTGGCGTGCCGAGGGAAACCGCCGAGGGGGAGCGCCGCGTGGCGCTCGTCCCCGACGTAGTGCGCCGGCTCGCCGCCCGCGGTGTCGAGGTGGTTGTCGAGGCCGGCGCGGGGACCGGGGCGATGATCCCCGATGCGCTCTACGAGGAGGCCGGCGCGACAGTTTCCAAGTCGGGCGCGGAGGTCTGGGCAGCGCCGGTGGTCGTGAAGGTCGCCCCCCCGAGCAAGAAGGAGATCGCGAAGCTCAAGGCCGGCGGGGTGCTGATCGCGTTCCTCGCGCCGCTCTCGAACGCCGACTCGACGAAGGGTCTCGCCGCGGGCAAGGTGACTGCGTTCGCGATGGAGGCGATCCCGCGAATCTCGCGCGCGCAGGCGATGGACGCGCTGTCCTCGCAGAGCAACGTCGCCGGCTACCGCGCGGCGCTGCTCGGCGCCACCGACATCGGGCGCTTCTATCCGATGCTGATGACCGCGGCGGGCACGATCCCGCCGGCGAAGGTGCTCGTGCTCGGCGTTGGCGTCGCCGGGCTGCAGGCGCTCGCGACCGCGCGCCGCCTCGGTGCGCAGACGACCGGCTACGACGTTCGCCCGGAGGTCGCCGAGCAGGTTCGCTCGCTCGGCGCGACGTGGCTCGATCTCGGGATCGAGGCCGCGGGGGAGGGCGGCTACGCGCGCGAGCTGACCGACGAGGAGAAGGCGGCGCAGCAGCAGGCGCTGACCGATGCGATCAAGGGCTTCGACGTCGTGATCACGACCGCGCTCGTCCCCGGCCGCCCGGCACCGCGGCTCGTCACAGCCGAGGCCGTCGAGGGGATGAAGGCCGGCTCGGTGATCGTCGATCTCGCCGGCGAAACCGGCGGCAACTGCGAGCTGACGACGCCCGGCCAGACGACCGTCGTGCACGACGTCACGATCGCCTCGCCGCTCAACCTGCCGGCCGAGATGCCCGAGCACGCCTCACAGCTCTACGCCCGCAACGTCCAGGCGTTGATCGAGCTGATGCTCGACGAGAACGACGAGCTGAAGCTCGACTTCGAAGACGAGATCATCGCCGGCGCCGCGATCACCCGCGACGGCGAGATCGTCAACGCCGGCGCCAAGGCCCTCGTGGAAGGCGGCAGGTAATGCTGATCACCAACCTCACGATCCTCGTGCTGGCCGGCTTCGTCGGCTTCGCCGTGATCTCGAAGGTGCCGAACACGCTGCACACGCCGCTGATGAGCGGCACCAACGCGATCCACGGGATCGTCCTGCTCGGCGGGCTGCTCGTGATCGGCCTGTCGGGCAACTCGACCTTCAACAAGGTGATCCTCGTGATCGCGATCGCCTTCGGCACGATCAACGTCGTCGGCGGCTTCCTCGTCACCGACCGCATGCTCGAGATGTTCAAGCGCAAGCCCGGGCCGCCACCGAAGGACGGTGAGGGGGAGTGAAGCTGGTCCCACTCACCGGGCACTGCCACGCGTTGCTGGTCCAGATCAGCCACCATCCCGCCGTCCTCAGACGTGTGGCGGCGGCGCTTGCACGCCACCACGCCTTCGGCAGCGCCCCACTGCACCATGCGGCTGTGGCGTCGGCCACGGTCTGCGCCGACATCGCGCGCTACGTCGGACTCTCCTCGCTGACTTTCGCGACGGCGAAGGCATCGACCAGCTTCATCCACAACACCGACTTCCTCCGCGTCCTCTACATCGTCGCGTTCGCGCTCTTCATCTACGGCCTGTCGGGGCTGACCGGGCCACGGACCGCGGTCCGTGGCAACCGGATCGCCGCCGTCGGGATGGCGATCGCCGTGATCGCCACGCTGCTGCAACCGGGGGAGGGCAACTGGGGGCTGATCGTGCTCGGCGTCGCGATCGGTGCCGCCGTCGGCGTGCCCGCGGCGCGGCGCGTGAAGATGACCGCGATGCCGCAGATGGTGGCGTTGTTCAACGGCGTCGGCGGCGGCGCGGTCTTCCTGATCGCCTGGGCGGAGTTCCGCAACTCCGACGGCTTCGTCGGCAAGCCGCTCTACGTCGCGGTCTTCAGCCTGTTCGCGGCGATCGTCGGCTCGGTCTCCTTCTGGGGCTCGAACATCGCCTTCGGCAAGCTGCAGGAGCTGCTGCCCGGCCGGCCGATCACGCTCGGGCGCCCGCAGCAGCTCGTCAACGGCCTGCTGTTGGCCGGCGCGATCGTGCTCGCGGTGCTGGTCGCCGACGGCTCGCACTCGCAGCTCGAGTTCATCGGCATGCTGCTCTGCGCGGCGGTGCTCGGCAACTTCGTCGTGCTGCCGATCGGCGGCGCCGACATGCCGGTCGTGATCTCGATGCTGAACGCGTTCACCGGCCTGTCGGCGGCTGCGACCGGTGTCGCGCTCAACAACCCGGCGCTGATCGTCGCCGGCATGATCGTCGGTGCCTCCGGCTCGATCCTGACGAACCTGATGGCCGTCGCGATGAACCGCTCGATCCCGGCGATCATCGCCGGCGGCTTCGGTGGCGGTGGTCAGGTCGAGGGCGCGAGCGGGGCCGGCGCGTTCGAGGGCACCGTCCGTTCGGTCAATGCGGCGGATGTGGCGATCCAGCTCGCCTACGCGCGGCTCGTCGTGATCGTGCCGGGCTACGGCATGGCGGTCGCCCAGGCCCAGCACGCGGTGCGCGAGCTTGCCAAGGCGCTCGAGGCCCGCGGTGTGGAGGTGTTGTACGCGATCCACCCCGTAGCCGGGCGGATGCCCGGCCATATGAATGTGCTGCTGGCCGAGGCCGACGTGCCCTACGAGCAGCTCAAGGAGATGGACGACATCAACCCCGAGTTCGGACGCACCGACGTCGCGCTCGTGATCGGCGCCAACGACGTGACCAACCCGGCGGCGAAGAGCAACCCCGGCTCGCCGATCTTCGGCATGCCGATTCTCGACGTCGAGGCCGCGCGATCGGTCGTCGTGATCAAGCGCTCGATGAACCCCGGCTTCGCCGGAATCGAGAACGAGCTCTATTACAAGCCGAACACCGCGATGCTGTTCGGCGACGCGAAGTCCGCGGTGGCCGACATCACCAGCGAGTTGGCGTCGGTCTGAGCCGGACCCGAGCGCTCGGTTGGATGCGGTGTTCTAGCTGCGTCCGGCGGCTTGGATTGAGTGTGCGAGCTTGATCGATCGGGTGAGTGCGTCTCTGAGTTCGGTGGCGCGGATTGGTTTGCTGATGTAGTCGTCCATTCCTGCTTCGAGGCATTTTTCGCGGTCGCCGCTCATCGAGTGGGCGGTTGTCGCGATGATTGGGATGTGCTCCTGTGGTGTCTCGCGTCGGCGGATCGCTTCGGTTGCCGCGTAGCCGTCGAGCTCGGGCATCTGGCAGTCCATCAGGATCGCCGCGTAGCTCGTGTTTGCGCTGGCTTCGAGGGCTTGGTTGCCGTCGGCGACGACCTCGGAGCGGTAGCCGCAGCGGTCGAGTAGGCGCGATGCGAGCATCTGGTTGACGGGGTTGTCCTCGGCGATCAGGACGAGTGGTGCGCTGTCGCTGAGGCTGCCGTCGCTGTCGCGCTCGCCGAGTGGGGCGAACCGGACTGGGGGATGGGTTGTCTGGTCTGCCTGGTCGGCGAGTGGGAGCTCGACCTCGAATGCGAACGTGCTGCCTTTGCCGGGGACGCTGTGGGCGGTGATGTTGCCGCCCATCAGCTCGATCAGTTGCGAGGAGATCGTCAGGCCGAGCCCGGTGCCGCCGTACTTGCGGGCGGTCGAGTTGTCGGCCTGGCTGAATGGTTGGAAGAGGCGGCTGAGCGTCTCGTCGTCGATGCCGATGCCGGTGTCGGTGACCTGGACGCGGATCATGCTGGTGGTGGGGCTGGTCGGTGTGGCGCTTGCGTGGACGGTGACGCGGCCCTTGTTGGTGAACTTGACGGCGTTGGAGAGGAGGTTGATCAGGATCTGGCGGATCCGCGCCGCGTCACCCTCGAGCCAGCCGGGGAGGTCGTGGTCGACGTGGACCTTGACCTCGAGGCCCTTCTCGTGGGCGATCGGCAGGACGAGCGCGCAGCTCTCGGCGATCAGCTCCGACAGCGCGAAGCCGACCGTGTTCAGTTCGAGCTTGCCGGCTTCGATCTTCGAGTAGTCGAGGATGTCGTTGATCACGAGCAGCAGCCCCTCGCTCGAGGTCCGCACGATGTCCGCGTACTCCCGCTGCTCGGCGTCGAGGTCTGTTTCGAGCAGCAGCTCGGCGGTGCCGATCACCCCCGACAGCGGCGTACGCAGCTCGTGGCTGACGCTGGCGACGAACACCGACTTCGCGTTTGACGCCTCGACCGCGTCGTCGCGCGCGCTCGCGCTGAGCCGCGCCTCGTCGGCCAGCTCGCGCGTTCGCTCGACGACGAGCCCGATCGCTCGGGCGCGCCCGGTCCCAAGGATCAGCACCAGCGCGCCGAGCAGCACGCTCAGCACGATGCCGCCAATCAGCAGCGCGAGTGCCCCACTGTCACCGAAGATCCCGCCGCCGGCCGCGGCGCCAAGAACCTCGAGCGTCGAACCGTCTTCCAGGTTGACGGTTACTTCCTGCGCGTGCGGCTTGGCGCTGCCGGCGGAGAACGTCAGCGCCGAGCCGCTCGAGTCGCGGCGCAGCACGATCGCCGTCCCGCGATGGCCGCGCAGTGCTGTTGCCAGCAGGACGTGCGGTAGAACCGAGACCGCTGTCCAGCCCAGGAACGCGGCCCGGCGAGCTGCGACGGTCTTTGGAACCGTGCCGCCGACGTAGATCGGGGTCGCGAGCGCCAGCGTTGCGAGACCGGTTGGCAGCCTTGTCGCCGACGCCAGCGTCTGCCCGGAGTCGCGGAGCACGAGCAGCGGGTAGATCTCGCAGTAATCCTCGTGGACCCGCGCCGCGACTGCGGCAGCCCGACTGATCGAGAGCGCGAGCAGGCAGTAGTCCGGCCGTGCGCCGGACGGAACGATGGTGAACGCGCCGCGGCTCACCTGTACATACTGCCCGCTGTTGGCGTGCGCCTCGAACGTCGGTAGCTCCGACCGTGTGACAAAGTCAATCCAGACGATCCCCTGAAGCTCGGGATAGCGAGCCTTGAGCTGGATCGCGTGCGCCCAGGTCATAAAGCTGGTCTCGGTGAGGCTCGAATGGTCGACCACGAACGCGCCCGCGGCGAGATTGAGATCCTCTTCGCGTTGCAGACCAAGTTCGACGTTGGCTGCTATCTCGACCGCGGAGGAGTGCAGCGCGACTTTTGATTTCTGGGCGTCGCTCTGGGAGACCTGATGCGCGGCGAACAGCGAAGCGGCCACTCCGACCGCGGCCAGGATCGCCGCTGCGAGCAACCAGGCTCCGGGTCGGCCGCCGATCAAGCGTCGGCTCAGGGGGCGCACAGCGGCGATTCGGCTAGCGGCCTCACTGTGCGCGACCGGGGTCCGCTCGCACTTTGCGAGCTGGCGCTGATTCGGGGTCGGCATGCCCCGTGCTGGGTCAAACGGGCTCCCCGGTTTTTCTGCAAGTCAACGTGTCTAGCTCGTATCGACAGCGGGCAGTCGATTGCCGAGGCGGGAACCAGTCGCGGCCGTCGCGCGTGCGACACTCAGAGGCCGTGAGCACTCGCTCAGATGCGCTCGATGCGCCAAGCGCGCCAACGCGCGGCGCCGCGTGATGGTCGTGCTCGACGCCAGTGGGCGGCGCTACGCCTTCGATGGCGATCCCTGGCTGATGGGGATCGTCAACGCGACGCCCGACAGCTTCTCCGACGGCGGCGTCCACGCGACGCTCGAGGCGCGCGTCACGCTGGCCGCTGAGCTGCTCGCTGCGGGAGCTGACGTGATCGACATCGGTGGTGAGTCGGGGCGCACGAACCTGCCACCGGTGGACCCCGACGAGGAGATCCGCCGCGTGGTCCCGCTGATCGAACGGGTCGCCGGCGAGCTCGGCGCGATCGTGTCCGTCGACACCTACAAGCCGGCGGTGGCCGCGGCAGCGATCGGCGCCGGTGCGGTCATCGTCAACGACGTCAGCGGTCTGCGCGATCCGGCGCTCGCCGAGGTCTGCGCCGCAGCCGGCGCGGCGCTGGTGGTGATGCACACGCGAGCGGCGCCGAAACAGCGCCTCCAGGATCCAGCGCTGTACGCCGACGTGCTCGAGGACGTGCTCGCGTTCCTCGCCGAGCGGATCGCTCTGGCGCGCGATCGCGGGCTTACCGAGGAGGCCCTGATCGTCGACCCAGGGCCGGACTTCGCGAAGACGCCGGCGCAGACGATCGAGCTGCTGCGCGGCGCCGAGAGGCTGCATGAGCTTGGCCGCCCGCTGCTGATGGCGCTGTCGCGCAAGGACTTCATCGGCGCGCTAACCGCTCGTCCGCCGCGCGAGCGGGGTGCCGGCACGCTGGCGGCGCTGGCGCACGGCCTCGACCTCGGCGGACACATCTTCCGCGTGCATGACGTGGCTGCCGCGGCGGACTTCATCGCCGTGCGCCGGGCGCTGCGCGGAGAAACGCAGCTGCCGAGCGATGCCGCGCTGCCGGAGGACCTGCGCTCGCAATCGCCGGTCGAGCGCGTAAGCTGAGTGATCACGCAGGACGCGCATGCGTCCGCGAGGGGTGCCGGCGGCTGACATCAACGCCGCTGGACGCCTACCACCCATCACGAAGGGAGCAGCATGTCGATCATCAACGCCGAGGACCTCGAGGCGAGCCCACTCGCCGACCTCCACGCCCTCGCCTCAACGCTCGGAATCGACGGCTTTCGCCGTCTGCGCAAGCCCGACCTCGTCGAGACCATCCTCAAGCGCCAGGGCGGCGCCCCACCCGAGCGCAGCACAACCAACGGCGCTGCCGCCGGCGATGAGCCGGCGCCCCGCAGCTCACGCTCGCGCCGGCGACGCGGCGGTGGTGGCGGTGGTGGCGGTCGCACCCGCGACGCCGATCCGGGCGAGGACGGCACCGCCGGCGAGCCCGCGCCAGCGCCGGCCGACGCGGCACCCCGCATCGTCGAAGGGGTCGTCGAGCTGCTCGCCAACGGATCCGGCTTCGTCACGCCGGACGGTGCGAGCGACAGCGACAGCGACGTCTACATCTCAGCGGCGCAGGCACGCCGCTGCGAGCTCGTCGCCGGCGACCGCGTTTCGGGCCCTGTCCGGGCGCCGCGGCGATCGGAGCGCCACCCGTCGCTGATCCGGATCGACACGATCAACGGCGTAGCCGCGGACGAGGCGGTCCACGGGACGCGGATCGATGACATCGAGGTCGACTGGCCTTCGCTGCGCGTCCAGCTCGACGCCGCCGACCCGATCCTGGAAGCGGTCGATGCCGCCGCGCCGTTCGGCGCCGGCTCGCGAGTCGTGATCACCGGGCCGCCGCGCTCGGGCAAGACGCTCGTGCTCGCTCGCCTGGCGGCTGCGCTGGCGGCGTCCGCCGGCTTCGAGGTCGAGCTGATCGCCGTCGGGGTGCGTCCGGAGGAGCTGAGCGAATACCGCACGCTCGCCTACACCACGAGCAGCGCGAACACGTTCGCGGCCTCACGTGAGGCACAGGAGGCCGTGGTTGACCAGGCGGTCGAGCGCGGACGGCGCGTCGCCGTGCGCGGCGGCAACGCGGTCCTCGCCATCGACACGCTCGACGGCCTCGGCGACGGCGCGGCGCGCCGGGCGCTGGCAGCGGCACGCAACCTCCGCTCCGCCGGATCGCTGACGGTCCTCGCGACCGCGCGCGAGCCGCTCGGCGGCGAGACCACCGTGATCGCGCTGGCGTCGTCGGACAAGCCCGGAGCGCTCGACGGCGCGCGCAGCGGCACGCTGCGTCCGGAGCTGCTCGTCGAGGAGTCAAAGCCCAAGGCCAAGCGCGCACCGGCAAAGCCGCGCGCGCCACGCAAGCGGGCGACACCGGCAGCTGCCAAGGTGCCGGCAGCGGACGCCGAAGCGCCGGAAGGCGATTCCGGCGAGTGATCTGACGATTCCGCTGCGGCCTGAGCCGCGGCGGGCCCACCTACCGCGCGACCCTCAGGGGCGGTAGGCGACCTTGTCCCAGGAGGGCTCGCGCGTCAGCTCGATCGGCTCGCCGCCGCGGTCGGGCTGCACGTAGGAGAAGCTGCTGGTCGTCTCGTCGAAGGCGACGTCGAGCTCGCCCTCGCGCACGCGCTGGTCGAGCCAGGCGCCGCGGAAGACCAGGCGGCGTAGCCAGTGGACGAGCGACTGGTCGGCCGGGCCGACCAGTTCGCCCCAACAGTCGCGCACGTGCTCGCCGAGCGCAGAGGCTGGCTCCTGGATCTCGCCGTTGACGGCGAGGTTCACGAGGTCTTCGAGCTCGGACTCGTCGAGGCGCTCGGAAACGAAGCCGAGTCGCAGTGCTGCCTGCTCGCAACGCTCGCGGAAATCGTCCTCGTTGAACGTAAACCGCAATTCTCCGTACTCGAGAACAAAGTCCTCTCCGGAGTTGTAATTTCCTCGACGCGCCGTGTCCATGATCAGGGGCAGAGCAAGCCCGTCGGGATCATATGCTGGATTCCTTCTGGGGCAGGTCTGGTGCACGCTTTCTTTCAGCTTTCGCGCCCTGACCCGGCGCTGTTCGCCTGACTGAGCGCTGGCGTCCGGCGGGGCGCCGGGCGCGGTCGTGCCAGCCGCGCGCCGCCCATAGCCGGGCGCGGTCGAGCTCCGTACGCGGCACCCTCGCGACCGCGGACCGAGCCGCGGGCGATCGCGGCGCTGTAGTCACCCTCGCGGCGGGGCTCGCTCAGCCGGCGGGGCGATCGGGCCGCTGCCAGGCGCCGCGCCCAGCTTCCGCGGGCCGATCGAGTGTGCTTTGGTGGGGCAAACCTGAATTCAGGTGTTGACAAGTGGGGCAGAATGGGGCATTCTCGCGCCAGCGGACCTGGCTGGAGGGGTTCCTCCCGCCCCTTCCAGCCCGGTTCGACCTCTTGAAAGCGAGCAGCGCACGTGAGATTTCGCGGATCGTTTGACTTCACCCTTGATGCAAAGAACCGGTTGACGATCCCGGTCAAGCTGCGCGCTCCATTCGCCGGCGGTGTGACGCTGGCCCAGATGCGCGACACCAGCGAGTGCGTATCGGTCTGGTGCACCGAGGACTACGAGGCCTACGTCGACAGCCTGCTCGGCAGCCTCCATCCACTCTCCGAGGAGCGCGAGAAGCTCGCTCGCTTCTACGGCGCCAACGCCCAGGACGCCGAGCTCGACGCGGCCGGCCGGGTGATCGTGCCGGCAAGGATGCTCCAGACGGCGGGCATCGCGAAGGAAGTGGTCGTCAACGGGGTCACGAACCGGCTCGAGGTATGGGCGCGCGACACGTGGAGCGCGATGAACGCAGAGCTCACCAGGGCAGTCAAAGAGATCGGGCCAACAGTTGGCAACACTGCTTGACATGACGCTCACGCACGTTCCCGTGCTCGCCGGCGAGCTGGTCGACGCACTCGACCCGCAGCCAGGGGAGACCGCGGTCGACTGCACCGCCGGCGGCGCCGGCCACGCGCGCCTGCTTGCCGGGCGCCTCGGACCGACCGGCACGCTGATCGGCATCGACCGCGACCCGACCGCGGCCGCGCGTTTCGCCGAGCTCGAGCGCGAGGTCAGCTGCGAAACGCGGTTCATCGGCGCGAGCTTCGTCGACGGTCTGCGAACGCTGCGCGACGAGGGCCTGGCGGCCGACTTCGTCTACTTCGATCTCGGCGCCTCGTCGCTGCAGATCGACGCCTGGGAGCGCGGCTTCTCGTATACCTACGACGCGCCGCTCGACATGCGCATGGACCCCAAGCAGCAGCTCTCCGCGCGCGAGATCGTGGCCGGCTGGGACGAGCGGCGCCTGGTGCAGATCTTCCGCGACTACGGCGAGGAGCGCTACGCCCGCCAGATCGCAAGCGCGATCGTTGCTGCCCGCGCGGTCGCTGCGATCGACACGACGCTCGAGCTCGTCGAGGTGATCAAGGCGGCGATTCCGGCGCCGGCCCGCTTTGCCGCCGGTCACCCCGCCAAGCGCGTCTTCCAGGCGATCAGGATCGCCGTCAACGACGAGCTCGGTCAGCTCGACGCGGCGCTGCCACTCGCCTTCGAGCTGCTCGTCCCCGGCGGCCGGATCGCCGCGATCTCCTTCCAGTCGCTCGAGGACCGGCGCGTCAAGCAGTTCCTGGCGGCACGCGCGACCGGCTGCATCTGCCCGCCCGACCTGCCCGTCTGCGTCTGCGGCCACACGCCGGAGGCGGTACTGCCGCGGCGTCGCGCGACCTTCCCGAGCGCGGGTGAGCTCGCCGATAATCCGCGCGCGGCCAGCGCGCGCATGCGCTCGGCTCGCAAGCTCGAGGCGGCGGCATGACGCCGCCGGCCAGCGCCGCTCGCGCACGGCCGGCGCTCGCGCCGGCGCCGCTCCAGCGGCCGGCGATCCCGCGTCGTGTCTCCGGCCCCACGCGCCGGCCCGCAACACAGCGCTCGCCGAGCGCGATCGTCCGTCTGCTCGACTCGCCGTTTCTCGACCGCCTGATCCGTGGCCGCGTCTGGATCGCCCTCGTCGGCTTCGCGCTGCTCGGGGTCGTCGCGATGCAGGTCGCGATCCTCCGGCTCGGTGCCAGCATCGGCGAGTCGGCGATCAAGATCGAGCAGCTCTCGACGAGCAACCAGAGCGCGGAGACCGAGATCGCGCGCGCCGAGCCCGGACGCGATGTCGGCTCGGAGGCCGCATCGCTCGGCATGGTCTACCCGCCGGCGGGGAACATCGTCTACCTGCACTTCGCGGCGGGAGCCGCAGCGGTCGCAGCGCGCTCCTACACCGCGCCGACCGCGCCGCTCTTCACATCTGCTGCCGCGAGCCTGACCGCGCCACTCGACTCGGCCGCCGCGACTAGCAGCGCAACCGCCGGCGCGGACACCACCTCGAGCACGAGCACGGGCACTACTGCCGCGACCACGCCCGCGAGTACGACGAGCGACTCGACGACCGCGGCAAGCACCGTGAGCACGCCGCCTCCCACGACCGGCGGCGGCGCATCGACAGCCCCCGCCACGACCACCACCGAGCAGAGCACGCCCGGCGCCGGCGGCGGGTCGGCAGCTCCGAGCTCCGGCGCGACCTAGTGGGCCTTCTCGGAACGTTCCACCGGTTACGGCGGCGTCTGGACGCCGTCTGGCGACATCCTCGGTCGCGGCAATGGCCCCGCCATTGCTCGCTCCCTGCGTCCTTGCCAGCCGACCCCAGCCACTGGGCCGCCTGCCCCCCGAACGGGGGGTTTCCCGCTCAACGTTCCAAGAAGACCCACTAGAGGTGCCCGTGGCGCTCGCCCACCGGCGAATCCGCCTGCTGTTCGCGCTCTTCGCCGGGCTGCTCGTCGTTGGTGCGTTGCGCGACGCCGACCTCGGCACGCTGCAGGCCGCTCATCTGAGCGCGGTTGCGACCGAGCACCAGGTCGTGAGCGGCACCGTCACGCCGCTGCGCGGCGCGATCTTCGACCGCAACGGCGACGCCCTCGCACTGAGCGAGCCGGGCGACGACATCGAGGCCTACGAGGTCGCCAAGCCCTACGAGGCGGCCGTCAAGCTCGCCCCGATCCTGCACCAGAGCGTCGCGACGCTCGCCCACACGCTCGTCAGCCACCGTGCCTTCCAGTACCTCGCACGCCAGCTACCCGCGGCGCGGGCGAACAGCATCGCTGCGCTCGACATTCCCGGCATCGCGCTCGCCACCGACGACATCCGCTACTACCCGTTCGGCGCGCTCGCCGGCCAGGTGCTCGGCGGCGTTCACATCAACGGCTCCGGCGCCGGTGGCCTCGAGCAGGAGCTCAACGGCCAGCTTGCCGGCCGAAGTGGCGAGAGCTCGACCGTCTACGCCGCCAACGGCAAGCCGATCAGCGTCAACGTCGCCCGGCAGACGCGGCCCGGCGAGTCGGTCCGGCTGACGCTCGACGCCGCGCTGCAGGGGGAGGCCGAGACCGTGCTTGCCGGCGTCGGTCACACCTACGACCCGGTCAGCGCATCGGCGATCGCGATGAACCCGCGCACCGGTGCCGTCCTCGCGCTCGCGAACTGGCCGAGCGCGAACCCCAACAACCCAGGGAGCGGCACCAACTGGAAGGACAGCGCGATCGAGCTCAACTACGAGCCAGGCTCGACGTTCAAGATCGTCGTCGTCGGCGGCGCCCTCTCCGACGGGCTGATCACGCCGAACACGCCGTTCA
>Ga0302184_10000482_pt1 | contig 26216 bp, 22 predicted proteins | sample I_Palsa_N3_3_FD_200233 | JGI IMG/M metagenome (GOLD analysis project Ga0302184, IMG submission 200233) | Peat permafrost microbial communities from Stordalen Mire near Abisko, Sweden - I_Palsa_N3_3 | ecosystem: Environmental > Terrestrial > Soil > Palsa > Peat permafrost | place: Sweden...
CCCCCGCGGCCCCCGCGGCCGCCGCGGCCCCTGCGGCTAGGCGGGGCGATATCCAGTTCGGACTCCCGACGCGGCCGGGCCGATGTGGTCGATTTTCACCATGCGATGGGCAAAATCGACCAAATCGCCGCGGGCACGGGGGCCGCGGCCGCCGCCAGATACTTGCCGACGAGCAAGTGTGGGAGATAACTACCGCATGGCGATACATGTCTCCCAGACTGGATTCCGGTGGCATCGCGGGTGACGCCTCCGGCCTGCACCGCTGGATCGGTGCGCCGCGCGTCGTGTGCGGCGAACGCGTTCTGCGCGTGACCAGCCAGTCCTCAGCCCGTACCCGCGGCGCGGGCCAGCAGCACGGTCATCACGATCGCGGCCAGGACCATCACGCCGAGCTCACGCTGGACGATCGTCATCATGACCACGCGCTGCTCGGGGGGCTCGAGCTTGCCGACCTCGGCGGCGGACTCGAAGCCACGGGCGTCCATCACCATCTGCGCGGAGGCGATCCGCAGCTGCTCGGCGACGAACGAGACCGCGATCGGCACGAGGCCGTAGATCAGGTGCAACTCGGAGGCGTGCCGGCCGCTGGCCTCCCAGATCCCGCCGAGGACCGCCTCGACCACGATGAACCCCTGCCCGGCTCGCAGGAGCCACCAGAAGACCCGCGACGAGTAGTTCGCCCGGTACCAGCACCAGATGCCCCAGACGGCGGCGGAGCCGGTGAGGCCGAGACACAGCACGCCGGTGACGATGTGGACGATCTTCATGGAAGCTTGGGGGTCTGAGACGCGGGCGTGAGCAAAAGCCGCAATCGGCACTTGCCGCATTCCGCACTAAGTAACAAGGTGTTACAAGCGTGACCTAAGGAGTGGTATAAGACAGGTGTGATCCGCAGCTACCTGCCGGCGATCGTATTCCTCATTCTCGGCGGCGCCATCGGCGGCCTGTTCGGGACCTTGAACCTGGTGACCGGCAAGCGCAACCGCCGACGCGAGGTCTCCAAGCACGACCCGTACGAGTGCGGCCTGCCGTCGGAGATCCAGCGCGGCTTCCGGTTCGGCATCAGCTTCTACATGATCGCGATGCTGTTCATCCTGTTCGACATCGAGGTCATCTTCATCTACCCGATCGCGGTGGAACTGCGGGCCTTCGGGACGTTTGCGCTGACCGAGACGATCGTGTTCATCGTCCTGTTGATGATCGCGTTCGGCTACGTCTGGCGCCGGGGAGCCCTCGAATGGAGATAAAGCGAGAGACGGTCGACCCGTCCGATTTCCGGGTCCGCCAACTCAATGCCCGGGACATGCTCCGTGGCGACCTGGTCGGCGAGGAGCTCGATAAGTTCGTCGAGCAGTCGGTGATGACGACGACCCTTGAGAAGGCGGTCTCGTGGTCGCAGGGCAACTCGATCTACCCGATGACGTTCGGGCTCGCCTGCTGCGCGATCGAGATGATGTCGATCGTCGGTATGCGTGTCGACATCGCTCGGTTCGGCTGGGAGGCGTTCCGCGCCTCGCCGCGCCAAGCCGACCTGCTGATCCTCTCGGGCCGCGTCTCGGTCAAGATGGCGCCGGTGATCCGGCGCATCTACGACCAGATGCTCGAGCCCAAGTGGGCGATCTCGATGGGCGCCTGCTGCTCGTCGATGGGCGTCTTCAACAACTACGCGCTGGTCCCGTCGGACAAATTCATGCCGATCGACGTGCACGTGCCCGGCTGTCCGCCGCGGCCCGAGGCGCTGATGCACGGGATTCTGCGCCTGCGGGACAAGATCCAGGGCCACCCGCCCGACGGCTGGCGCGAGCGCTATGACGCGGTCGGCACCGAGGAGGTGCTGACGCCGGAGCAGCAGCGCCGCTCCGCGCAGGACCCAGCGATCAACGTGTTTCCGGGAGGCGACACCGCCGGTGCCTGACGCGACCGGCCTCGAGCTGATCGCCCACGAGCTGCGCGAGGCGAACGAGGGATCGATCCTGCAAACCGAGTTTCGCCACCGGCGGGCGGTGCTCGAGGTCGCCCCGGAGCATGTGCCCGCCGTCCTGCAGCAGCTGCACGACAAGGGCTACACGTTCCTCGCCAGTCTGCACGGGGTCGACTACTACCCCGAGGAGCCGCGGCTCGGCGTGCTGTACGAGTTGATGGACATGCATGAGGTCGACCGCATCAGCGTCAAGGCCCGGGTCAGCACTCAAGCCCCGCGGATCCCGACCGCCACCGGCCTGTTTCCCGGCGCCAACTTCCCCGAGCGCGAGGTCTACGACATGTTCGGGGTCGTGTTCGACGGCCATCCGGACATGCGCCGGATCCTGATGCCCGAGGACTTCGAGGGCTTCCCCCAGCGCCGTGACTTCCCGGTCGGCGGCGAGCCGGTGCTGTTCACCTACAACGAAGAGACCGGATACGGCAAGTACCAATGAGCGCGCTCGACACGTCCACCTATCGCCAGCGCGAGGAGTCGATCACCTACCAGGCCGAATCGGCCGGGATGGGCGAGACCCACGAGCTGCTGACGCTCAACATCGGTCCCCACCATCCCGCCACCCACGGGGTGCTGCGGCTGCTGACGACGATGGAGGGCGAGGTGATCCGCGACGTCAAGCCGATCATCGGCTACGTCCACACCGGGATCGAGAAGACCGCCGAGCAGAAGGCCTACTGGAAGGTGATCCCCGTCATCGAGCGGATGGACTACCTGTCGTATTACTTCAACGCGATGGCGTTCTGCGGCGCCGTCGAGGACCTGCTCGAGGTCGAGGTGCCCGAGCGCGCCCAATATCTACGCGTGATCCACCTGGAGCTCGACCGGATCATGTCCCACATGGTCTGGCTGGGCACGAGCGCGCTGGACCTCGGCGCGATCTCGATGTTCTGGTACTGCTTCCGTGAACGCGAGACGATCCTCGACCTGTTCGAGATGTCGTCGGGCCAGCGGATGCACACGCGCTACTTCCAGGTCGGCGGCGTGATCGAGGACATCCCGCGTGGCTTCGTGGCCAAGGTCAAGCAGTTCTGCAACGAGATGCCGACCCGCGCCGACCAGTACGCCGACATGCTGGAGAAGAACCAGATCGTGCTCGAGCGGCTGCGCGGAACCTGCGCGATGTCGGCCGAGGAGCTGCTCAAGTTCGGCGTCACCGGCCCGCTGCTGCGCGCCGCCGGCAACCCGTGGGACCTGCGTAAGGCGGCGCCGTACTCCAGCTACGACAAGTTCGACTTCAAGATCCCGGTCGGCACCGTCGGCGATAACTACGATCGCTATCGGGTCCGCCACGCCGAGATCTACGAGTCGGTCAAGATCATCGAGCAGGCGATCGACGGTCTGCCCGAGGGCCCGTACATCACGCCTGACCGCAAGGTCGCGCTGCCGCCGCGCCACGAGCTGGCGACCAGCATGGAGGCGCTGATCCATCACTTCAAGCTCGTCACCGAGGGCTTCCGGGTGCCGCCGGGCGAGGCCTACCACGCGATCGAGGGTCCGCGCGGCGAGCTCGGCTGCTTCGTACGTGCCGACGGATCGGGCAAGCCCGCGCGCGTGCACATGCGCGACCCCAGCTTCACCCATCTGCAGGCGCTGGCGCCGATGGTCAAGGACGCCTATCTGGCCGACATGATCGCGACGCTGGCGATGCTCGATCCGATCCTCGGCGGCATCGACCGCTGACCGCAGACGACGCACACCGTATGAGCTTCACGAACCGCCCGATGTCGATTCCGCGCTACCGTCACGGCAGCCGCGTGCCCGGCTGGGACGACGCGGTCGACCTGACCAAGGAACCGGCGACCGTCCCGGACCCGGCGACGACCCCGGTTCCGGCGGAGCTGCGCGCCGCGATCGAGGCGGCGATGGCCAAGTATCCGGACAAGCGCTCGGCGGCAATCCCGGCGCTGCACGCGGCCCAGAGCCTGTACGGCTGGTGCTCACCGGAGGCGATCGACCAGGTGGCGGCCGTGATGCAGCTGACGCCCGCGTACGTGACTGCGGTGGCGACGTTCTACGACATGCTCGAGACGCAGCCGCGACCGATCCACGACGACGTCTATGTGTGCACGAACATCTCGTGCTCGCTGCTCGGCGCCGACGAGCTGTTTGACGCGATGCTGAAGGCCGCCGACGGCGACGAGACGATCCACGTCAGCTCGTTCGAGTGCCTCGGCGCCTGCGACATCGCCCCGATGGCGTCGGTCAATGGCGAGTACATCGGACCGCTGGATCCGCTCGACGCGCCGCGGATCGTCGACCAGCTGCGCGCCGGCGAGGCCGTGCTCCCGGACAAGAACCTGCGCCTGCGCGCCTGCCAGGACCCCAACTCGCACTCCGAAGGCGACAACGGAAACGCCCCCTCAAGCGAGAGGCACTGATGCCAAAGCTCCTCCTGTTCGACAACATCGACGAGCCAGGTCTGGCGACGCTGCCCGTGTACGAGCGCCGGGGCGGCTATGCGTCGCTGCGCAAGGCGCTGTCGATGTCGCGCGAGGAGGTCCTGCAGCAGTTGCTGGATTCCGCGATCCGCGGTCGCGGCGGCGCCGGCTTCCCGACCGGGCGCAAGATCTCGTTCCTGCCCAAGGGCGACATGCAGAAGTACCTGGTGTGCAACGCCGACGAGTCCGAGCCGGGCACGTTCAAGGACCGCGAGCTGATGCAGAAGAGCCCGCACATGCTCGTCGAGGGCGTGATCATCGCGGCCTATGCCGGCAACATCTCGACCGCGTTCATCTACATTCGCGGCGAGTACCAGATCCAGGCCGACCTCGTCGAGCAGGCGATCGCCGACGCCAGCGCGGCCGGATACGTCGGCGACAACATCCTCGACAGTGGCGTCTCGATCTCGCTGGTCCTGCACCGCGGCGCCGGCGCCTACATCTGCGGCGAGGAGACCGGCCTGCTGGACTCCTTGGAGGGCAAGCGCGGCAACCCGCGGCTGAAGCCCCCGTTCCCGGCGGTCGAGGGTCTGTATGACGGCCCGACGTTGATCAACAACGTCGAGACGCTCGCGACCATCCCGCACATCATCCGGATGAGCGGCGCCGAATACGCCAAGCTTGGCACCGAGGGCTCGACCGGCACCAAGCTCGTGTCGATCTCCGGTGACGTCAAGCGGCCCGGCAACTACGAGATCGCGCTCGGAATCCCGTCGCGGGAGATCATCTACGGCCTCGCCGGCGGCCCGCCCAGCGGCCTGCCGGTCAAGTTCTGGTTCCCCGGCGGCTCGAGTGCGCCGGTCCTGACCGGCGACGACCTCGACATCCCCTACGACTTCGATTCGATGGCCAAGGCCGGCTCGATGCTCGGCTCGGGCGCGATCATCATCGCCGACGAGCGCCGGCGGGTGCTGGACACGGCGTTGAAGCTGGCGAAGTTCTACGCGCACGAGTCGTGCGGCAAGTGCGTCCCCTGCCGCGAGGGGACCAACTGGACCCAGAAGATGCTGCAGCGGATCTACACCGGCGAGGCGACGCCGATGGATCTCGACCTGATGGCGTCGGTCCAGGAGCAGATCATCGGCAACTGCCTGTGCGTGCTCGGCGACGCGATGGCGATGCCGATCGGCTCGATGATTGAGAAGTTCCGCCCAGAGCTGGAGGCTGAGATCGAGGCGGCACGCGCCGCCAACGAGGCCGCGTCGCTCCAGGACGTCGTCCCGATGGGCGTGGCCGACGAGCTTGCAGGCCCGCTGCCAGTTCATTAGCCATCCCACCACCCGCCCCAACGCCAACGTACTAGGGTGTCACCGCTTCCAACCGCGCCATGCCCCGCCCCGAACAGAAGATCATCCAGCTGACGATCGATGGCCGTGAGGTCGAGGCGATCGAGAACTCGATGCTGGTCGACGCCGCCAAGCAGGGCGATGTCGAGATCCCGTACTTCTGCTACGAGCCCAAGCTCGGCAACCCGGTCGGCGCCTGCCGCATGTGCCTGGTCGAGATCGAGGGCATCCCGAAGCTCCAGACCTCGTGCTCGACACCGGTCAAGGACGGGATGGTCGTCCACACCGAGACCGACCGCGTCAAGCATGCCCAGAACGCGATCGTCGAGTTCCTGCTGGTCAACCACCCGCTCGACTGTCCGGTTTGCGACAAGGGCGGCGAGTGCCCGCTGCAGGACATCACGTTCGGCTGGGGGCTCGGGCGCAGCCGGATGATCGAGCCCAAGCGGCACTTCGAGAAGCCGCTGGCGCTGTCGCCGCTGGTCGCGATCGACCGCGAGCGCTGCATCCTCTGCTACCGCTGCGTCCGCTTCAGCCAGGAGATCTCCGAGGACTACCAGCTGATCTTCACCGAGCGCGGCGCACACACCTACGTGGGCACCGACGACGGCCATCCATACGTGGCGCCGTTCAGCGGCAACATCGTCGAGCTGTGCCCGGTCGGCGCGCTGACCTCACAGCCCTACCGGTTCCGCGCTCGACCGTGGGACATCGAGCAGGCCGGCGGCGTCTGCACGCTGTGCCCGGCGCAGTGCAACGTCACCTTCACCGTCCGTGACGAGCGGGTCGTACGCGTGCTCGCGCGTGACTATGAAGGCAACCCGGATGTCGACGACGGCTGGCTGTGCGACAAGGGTCGCTTCGCGTATCAGGCGATCCATGTCGACCGGCGGATCACCCGGCCGCTGGTCCGCGACGCCGGCGTGTTGCGTGAGGTCTCCTGGGAGCGTGCCTTTGAGACCGCCGCGGCGCTCGCCAAGCACAAGGGCCGGATCGGCGCGGTGATCGGCGGGCAGGCGTCCAACGAGGAGGGCTTCCTGCTGCAGCGACTGCTGCGTGACGGCCTTCAGAGCCACGACATCGACTCCCGCCAGACGCCCGGCGCCCACGCGCCTATGCCGATCGGCGCCGCGCTCGCGAAGGCGCTGGCGACGCCTGCACTGCAGGCATCGGTGCCCGACATCGAGTTCGCGCATACGGTGCTGGTGATCGGCTCAGACCTGCGCGACGACGCCCCGATCCTCGATCTGCGGGTCCGCAAGGGCGTCCGCCGCAACGGTGTCAAGCTGCTGGTGGCGAGCGCGCGGCCGAACTCGCTCGATCCGAACGCCGCGGTCGTCGCCCGCTACGCCCCGGGCGCCGACGAGGAGCTGATCGCCGCACTGCACCGTGGCCTCGATGGAGAGCAGAACCTCGGTGAGACGATCGACGGACTCGTCGCCCAGCTGCGCGACGGCGGCGAGGACGTCGTGATCATCTACGCCGAGCGGATCGGCGCCGACGCCGCCGCCGGGGTCCTGCGCCTGGCGCAGCGGCTGAAGCTCACGCAGCGCGGAGCCGGGCTGCTCGCGATCCCCGCCGGCGCCAACGGCCGTGGCCTGCGCGAGGCCGGCTGTGTTCCCGACGCGTTACCCGGCTACGCGGCGTCGGCCGTGTCGGGCCGCTCCAGCAGCCAGATCGCCGGCGCGCTGGCCGGCGGCGAGCTGACCGCGCTGTACCTGCTGCAGGCCGACCCGATCCGCGACGAGCCCGATCGCGCCCTGTGGGAGCGCGCCCTGCACGGCGCCGCCGTCGTCGTCGCGCACGCGTCGGTGCTGACCGAGGGGCTCAACGAGCACGCGACCGTGATCTTCCCCGCTGAGTCGCACGCGGAGAAGGACGGGACGGTGACCCATCCCGATGGCCGCGTGCAGCGGTTGCGGATCGCGATCGCCCATCCTGGCGAGGTCCGGGCCGGCTGGTCCGTGCTGTCGGAGCTCGCGCGCCGCTGCGGCGCCGCCGAGCTGGGGGTCGAGACCGCCAAGCAGGCGTTCGAGCAGCTGGTCGCGGCGGTGCCGCAATACGCGGGGCTGTCGCTGGACGAGATCGCCGGGCACGGCGTCCGCTGGCCCGAGCACGAGGCGGCCGCGAAGCAATGGACCGGGGACGACGACGTCAGCAGCCCCGACGAGGATCGCGGCGCCGCGTCTCACAACGGCCGGCCGCGGCCGACCGAGGAGCAGCTCGCGCTCGGCACCTACCGCTCGATCTGGGCGGCGCCGGAGGTCGAGATCTCCCCGTCGCTGCAGTATCTGATCGCCAGGCAGCTGGTCGAGATCTCTCCCCCGGATGCGCTGCGCTACCAGATCGACGACGGCGAGGAGATCGTGATCCGCCAGAACGGCACGCTGCTCACCGGCACCGCCCACGTCCGCACGGGCATCCCCGAGGGCTCGGCGTTCCTGGCCGACGGCATCGCGACCGAGTCGGCGAACCGCCTGACCGAGCCGCTCGTCGCGGTCCAGAGCGCCCGCGCCTATCGTGACGAGCAGGAGCGCCTGGCGCGTGAGGCCGAGGAGGCCGCGGCCCGTGAAGCCGAACAAGACGCCGCCGGAACGGTGGCGAGCGCGGAGCCGCAGTCATGACCCCGGTGCTGGCGGCGGTCGACTACTTCGAACCGTGGTGGGTCCAGATCGTCAAGGCGCTGCTGATCTTCGGCGTGATCTTCGCGCTTCTGCCGATCCTGATCATCTACGAGCGCAAGCTCCTGGGCCGCTTCCAGGGCCGCTACGGCCCCAACCGCGTCGGCCCCTACGGGCTGATGCAGCCGCTGGCCGAGATCGTCAAGTTCGCCGTCAAGGAACCGTTCAAGCCGACCACGGCGGTCGGCTGGATGTTCCGGATCGCGCCGATGATCGCGATCCTGACCGCGGTCACGTCGCTGGCGATTATTCCGTTCGGCAACGTCCAGCACGTCTTCGGCGAGCGCGTCGGCCTGTACGGGATCGACGTCTCGGTCGGCGTCCTGTTCGTGTTCGCGTTCAGCGGCATCTCGTTCTACGGGATCCTCCTCGGCGGCTGGGCCTCAGGGTCGAAGTACTCGTTCCTGGGCGCGATGCGCGGCGCCGCGCAGCTGATCTCCTACGAGGTCTCGCAGGGGCTGGCGCTGGTCGGCGTGCTGATCACCGCGGGAACGCTGTCGCTGACCGGGATCGTCCACGCGCAGGGCGGACTGTGGTACTTCATCCCGCAGCTGGCGGGCTTCCTGATCTTCATGACCGCTTCGTTCGCGGAGACCAACCGCGCTCCGTTCGACCTCGTCGAGGCCGACGCCGAGCTCGTCGGCGGCTACTTCACCGAATACGGCGGCACCGCGTTCGTCGCCTACCTGTTCGCCGAGTACGCGAACATGATCGTCGTCTCCGGGGTGGCGGTGACCTTGTTCCTCGGCGGCTGGCTGATGCCGTTCGGGATCCACCCGCCCGGCTGGGTCGATCCGTTCGTGGTGCTGTTCAAGATGCTGCTCGTGCTGACCTTCTTCATCTGGGTCCGCGCTACTCTGCCGCGGCTGCGTTACGACCAGCTGATGTCGTTCGGCTGGAAGATCCTGCTGCCGCTGGCCACCCTGAACCTGCTGGTAACTGCGTGCATCGTCGTCCATTAGTCATGGGCTCACCCACCCACCCCACCTCCCCAACTTTCGAACCCCGGATCGGACTATGAGCCCATACGACCCCCAAGCAGACGTCGTCGAGGTGCTCCGGGCGCCCAGCTCGAGCCCGGTGATCGGCGCCTACCGCGTGTTCGGCGAGACGCTGCGCGGGCTGAAGACGACGTTCGCGCGCGTGATCGAAGGCCCGCACACGATCCAGTACCCCGAGGAGAAGACGCCGGTCTATCCGCGCTTCCGCGGGCGCCACAAGCTGCACCGCTTCGAGGACACAGGCCTGGAGAAGTGCGTCGGCTGCTCGCTGTGCGCCGCCGCCTGCCCGGCCGACTGCATCCGCGTCGTCGCCGCCGAGAACACCGCCGAGCATCGCGTCTCGGCCGGCGAGCGCTACGCGGCCGTGTACGAGATCAACCTCAGCCGCTGCATCTTCTGCGGCTACTGCGAGGTCGCGTGCCCGTTCGACGCGATCACGATGGGGCATGACTACGAGATGTCTGACTACACCCGCTCGGACCTGATCTTCACCAAGGAGATGCTGCTGGCCGAGCCGATCGAGCGTACACCGCTGAGGCGCGAGGGCGAGTAGGCCCGATGTCAGCAGTCATCTTCTTCATCGCCGCGATCGGCGCGCTGGCCGGCGCGTTCGGCGTCGTGATCGTGCGCAACCCGTTCTACTGCGTGCTGGCGCTCGTCTGTCACCTGATCTCGCTGGCAGCGCTGTTCCTGCTGTTGCGCGCGCAGTTCGTCGCCGCCGCCCAGGTCGTCGTCTACGCGGGCGCGGTGATGGTGCTGTACCTGTTCGTCGTCGCCTACATCGGCGAGGCCGACGAGCCGCTGCACCGCCCCGGCGGCGCGCTGCGAATCCTCTCGCCGCTGTTCGGCCTGGCAATCGCGGTCGAGCTCTGCATCGCGGTGCTCGGCACCGCGCTGAAGGGGATCGACACCAAGGGCGCCCCGTTCGCCTCCGCGTTCGGCACGCCGAAGCAGATCGGGCAGGCGTTCCTGACCCAGTTCCTGCTGCCGTTCGAGCTTGCCTCGCTGCTGCTGCTGGTGGCTGCGATCGGCGCGGTCGTGCTGGCGCGCCGGCGCCGCGGCCTGGACGACGGCGGATTCGACGAGCGGCTGGGGGCGAGGCTGCGGCCGGCGTTCACGGGGACGATGGCCGAGTCCGGCGGCATCGCGGAGGGGCACATTCCCGAGGCGCATGAAGTCACGATCGAGCTGCCCGAGAGCGTCGGCGCCGGCTCACGGCCAGAGCAGTTCGACGACTCCCCGGAAGGTGGCTGGCAATGAACATCGGGTGGTATCTCGTCGTCTCGGCCTTGATCTTCTGCATCGGCACCGCGGGCGTGCTGATCCGCCCCAACCCGATGGTGATCCTGCTGTGCCTGGAGCTGATGCTCAACGCCGGCAACCTGGCGCTGGTCGCGTTCTCACGGATGTGGGGCAGCGATGACGGCCAGATCTTCGCGTTGATCGTGATGGTGGTCGCGGCCTGCGAGGTGACGGTCGGCCTCGGGCTGATCGTGGCGCTGTACCGGCGTCAGCTGCCCGTCGACGTCGACGAATTGACGGAGCTCCGCGGATGAGGTTCCCACCCCCCACCCCCACTGCCGGATGAAGACGACCACATACGGTTGGCTGATCCTGCTGTTCCCGCTGCTCGGGACGATCCTGATCGGCCTCGGCTACAAGCGCCTGGGCCAGGCGTCGGGGTGGGTTGCCTCGCTGGCGATCGCGCTCGCGTTCGCGGCGTCGGTCGGCGCGCTGCTGTCGCTGCTGGGCCATTCCGACGGTCACCGTGAGCTGACCAGCTCGCTGTGGAACTACGACGTGTCGGCGGGCGTCAACGCCAAGCTGCAGGTCCTCGTCGACCCGCTGTCGGTGTTCATGTGCCTGGTCGTGTCCGGCGTCTCGACGTTGATCCACATCTACTCGATCGGCTACATCCGCTCCGACCGCGGCGAGTCCCGGTACTTCTCATACCTGAACTACTTCGTGTTCTCGATGCTGCTGCTGGTGCTGGCGGGCAACTTCCTGCTGCTGATCGTCGGCTGGGCGTTCGTCGGCGCCGCCTCGTACATGCTGATCTCGTTCTGGTACCGGCGCACCACGGCGACGTCGGCCGGGATCAAGGCGTTCGTGATCAACGTGCTGGGCGATGTCGGGCTGGTGCTGGGGACGTTCTTCATCTTCCGCCACACCCATACGCTGTCGTTGCTCGGCACGTTCGCGGCGGCACCGCACGTGTTCGCGCACAACTCCACCGACCTCGTCGCCGGCTGCCTGCTGTTGCTCGTCGGCGCGTTCGCCAAGTCCGCCCAGATCCCGCTGCACACCTGGCTCCCGGACGCGATGGAGGGTCCGACGCCGGTCTCGGCGCTGATCCACGCCGCGACGATGGTGACCGCCGGCGTGTATCTGATCGCGCGCATGCACCCGCTGTTCGAGATCGCCACGACCGCCGCCGACGTGGGCGCGATCGTCGGCTGTCTGACGTTGCTGGTGGCGGCGACGATCGCGATCGTCCAGACCGACCTCAAGCGCGTGATCGCCTACTCGACGATGTCCCAGATCGGCTACATGATCATGGGCGTCTCGGCCGGCGCCTACGCGGGCGGCCTGTTTCACCTGATGACCCACGCGTTCTTCAAGGCGCTGCTGTTCATGGGCGCGGGCTCGCTGATCTCGGCGATGGGCGGCGAGCAGTCGCTCGACAAGATGTCAGGCTTCCGCAAGGCGCTGCCGTTCACGTTCGCCTGCTTCATCCTCGGCGGCCTGGCGCTGTCGGGGATGCCGCCGTTCTCCGGCTGGTTCTCCAAAGACGACATCCTCGGCTATCTCCTGCATCGGGGCGGCCTGTTCGTGGTGCTCGGGATCCTCGGTTACGCCGGCGCGCTGCTGACCGGCATCTACACGTTCCGGATGATCTTCCGCGCGTTCTTCGGCGACCCCTGCGCGGAGGCCGTGGAGCTCGAGCACGGTCACCTGCACCATGCCGAGTCCGGCTTCAACCCGAACAACCACGAGCTCGAGGACACCGACGTCGGCTTCCCCGGCCCTGAGCACAACATCGCCGAGCGCAACTGGACGATGATGTTTCCGATGGCGACCCTCGGGGTGCTGGCGCTGGTCGGTGGCTTCATCGAGATCCCCGGCGTCGACGACGTGATCACCAAGTTCCTGCGCCCCACGTTCGCCGGCTCGCGCCTGTTTGCGATGGAGCCCACAACCGGCAACGCCTGGATCGGACTGATCGTCGGCGCGGTGATCGCGGTCGCCGGCGTCTCGATCGCGTTCGTGCTCTGGATCCGCGAGCCCGGCGCCTCGGCCCGGTTGCAGCAGCGCCTGCCGGCGCTGCACACGTTCCTCTACAACAAGTGGTACTTCGACGAGCTGATCGACGTGCTCGTCGTCAGGCCCGCCCAGATGACCGGCCGCTTCGCCCAGGCCGCGCTCGACGGCGGCCTGATCGCCGACGGCGTGACCGGGTCGGGCACCGGGATCGTGCGGGCCGCCTCGGGCGCGGTCCGCCGCGCCCAGACCGGCTTCCTGCGCTACTACGTGGCGCTGATGATCGTCGGGATCGGCGGCATCGCGCTCTACTTCCTGATCGCCTCGACATGACCCTGACGATCCTCATCTGGTTGCCGCTGGCGATCTCGCTGATCGGTGCGCTGCTGGTACCGGCGCCGCTGGCGCGCGTCGTCGCCGTGATCGGCTCGCTGGCGACGCTCGGGATCGCGATCTCGTTCGTCGCGCGCTTCCACAGCGGCCATGCCGGTCTGCAGTTCGTCACCGACCGCGTCTGGATCTCGGCGCTCGGGATCCACTACAAGCTCGGCCTCGACGGGCTCAACGTGCTGCTGATCCTGATCGCGACGATCGTGTTCGCGGCCGGCATCCTGTACGCCGCAGGCCAGGAGTGGAATAACCCGCGCGTCTTCTACCTCAACTTCGCCCTGGCCGAGTCGGCCGTGCTCGGCGCGTTCTGCGCCCAGGACCTGGCGCTGTTCGTCGTGTTCTTCGACCTGATGCTGATCCCGTTCTACTTCCTGTCGGGCATCTGGGGCGGCGAGGACCGGATCCGGGCGACGACGAAGCTCGTGATCTACACGCTGATCGGCTCGTTCCTGATGCTGGTGGCGGCGGTCGCGACCGGCGTGATCGCATCCTCCGAACACCACACCCCGATCACGTTCGTGCTCTCGCAGCTGCAGGGACTGCCGCTCTCGCACAGCTCGCAGATCTGGATCTTCGCCTGCTTCGCGGTCGCGTTCCTGGTCAAGATGCCACTGGTCCCGTTTCACGGCTGGCTGCCCGATGGGTATAAGGCGATGCCGATCCCGGCGGTCGCGGTCTTCTCCGGGATCCTCTCCAAGGTCGCCGCCTACGGGTTCCTGCGGATCGTGCTGCCGCTGTTCCCGTACGCGTCGGTCCACTTCCAGACGCTGATGCTGATCATCGCGCTGGTATCGGTGCTGTGGGGGACCGTGATCGCGCTGACGACACCCGACGCCCGCCTGGTCGTCGCGTACTCGTCGGTCGCGCAGCTCGGCTTCATCGTGCTCGGAATCTTCACGCTGACACCGCAGGGTGCGCAGGGCGCGCTGATCCAGATGGCCAACCACGCGCTCGTCACCGTGCCGCTGTTCTTCATCGTCGCGGCGGCCGCGATGCGCGCCGGCGGCTCGGAGAAGCTCGCCGACATGGGCGGGATCGCGTTCCGCGCGCCGCTGCTGGCGACGCTGGCCCTGATCGTCACGCTGGCGAACCTGGCGATGCCGGGCTCGTCGAACTTCATCGGCGAGTTCAACATCCTGCTCGGGCTGTTCGACTCCAAGCTGCCGATCGCGATGATCGCCTCGGTCGGGGTCGTCGGCGCGGCCGCGTACGCGCTGCGGCTGTACATCCGCGCGATGCACAACCGCGTCGGCCCGAAGGTGACGTCGTTCGAGATCAAGCGCTGGGAGGCCGTGGCGATCGTGCCGATGGTGCTGCTGATCCTGGTGTTCGCGTTCTATCCGCAGTTCGCGCTGCGGCGATCGCAGTCAGCGACACGGACCGCGATCGCCGCCGCACACGCCCAGCGGTCGACTCTGCAAACCGGCCCGGTCGAGGCCGCGCAGGTGCCATGACGACGCTCGCGCTCGCAGCCGCCCACCTGCACGGCCCCCACATCGACTGGGCGGCGTTCATGCCGATCCTGATCCTCGGCGGCGGCGCGTTGATCGTGCTGATCATCGGCTTGCTCGGTGGCCCGCTGGCCGAGGGCACCCGGGCCCGGGTCACCGCGTTGGTCGCGATCATGGCGTTCGCGGCGTCGCTCGTGATCGAGATCAACATCTTTCACGATCAGACCTCGATCGTCTCGTCCGCGCTGCGGATCGACGATCTGGCGCTGATCCTCGACATGCTGTTCGCGGTCGCCGGGATCGCGGCCGTGCTGCTGTCGCTGCGCAGCCCAGCCGTATCCACCGCCGGCCACGGCGAGTACTACTCGCTGATGCTGTTCAGCGTGATGGGCATGGCCGTGCTCGTCTCCGCGCAGAACCTCGTATCGCTGTTCCTCGGCTTCGAGCTGCTGTCGATCCCGCTCTACATCCTGTGCGCGTCGGAGTACCGGCGCGAGGGGTCACTCGAGTCCGGCCTCAAGTACCTGGTGATCGGCTCGGTCGGCTCGGCGACGTTGCTGTACGGGCTGGCGCTCGTCTACGGCGCGACCGGCTCCACCCAGTTCTCGGGGATCGCCGCCCAGATCCACGGGGGCCATCTCGCGCACGGTGTCTACGGCGACCCGATGTTCCTGACCGGCCTCGGGCTGGTGATGGTCGGGTTCGCGTTCAAGGCTTCGGTCGCCCCCTTCCACCAGTGGACGCCGGACGTGTACGAGGGCGCCCCGACGCCGATCACCGCGTTCATGGCGACCGCGACCAAGGCGGCCGCGCTCGGCGTGCTGATCCGCTTCTTCGACGTTGCCGTGGTCGGCGCCCACCACCACTGGGCGCCGGCGCTGGCGGCGATCGCCGCAATCACGATCATCGTCGGCAACGTCGGCGCGCTCTCGCAGACGAGCGTGAAGCGAATCCTCGGCTACTCCAGCGTCGGCCAGGCCGGCTACATGCTCGCCGGCGTCGTCGTCGGCACCAAGCTCGGCGTCGACGCGACCGTCCTGTACCTCGCCTTCTACCTGATCATGAACATGGGCGCGTTCGCCGTGATCGTCGCCAATCAGAACGCCCGCTCCGACGGCGACGACCTGTCCGGACTGGCCGGGCTCGGCGCTCGCGACCCATGGCTCGCCTGGCCGCTGACGATCTCGATGCTGGCGCTCGCCGGGATCCCCGGCACGGTCGGCTTCATCGGCAAGTTCCAGCTGATCCACGCGCTCGTCAACGGCGGCTACACCTGGCTCGCGATCGTGCTCGTGCTCGGCTCGATGATCTCCCTCGGCTACTACCTGCGCGTGATCGCGGCCGTCTGGATGCGCGCCGAGACCCCGAGTCCGGGCGCGGGTTTCGCCTCGCGGTTCGCGTTCGGCACCGGCCTCGGGGCCGGGAGCCTGGCGCCGATCGCGGGCGGCTCGCCCGAGGCGGACGCGCTCGGCACCGGGGACCTGGCGCCGATCGCGGGCGGCTCGCCCGAGGCCGACACGTTCGGCGCCGGCGCGACCGCGGGCGCCGCGGCGGCCGAGCACCCGGCCGCGCACGCGGCGTCACCCGGATACCCCGAGGTCACACTCGTGGCGGTCGTGTTCTCCGCCGCGACGATCGCGTTCGGCGTGTTCCCGTCGCCGTTGTTCACGCTGGTGGCGCACGCCGGGCGCGCGCTCGGCCTGCATTAGCGACCGTCCGCGTCCCTGGGCCCGTCGCCCCGCGCGCGCCTGCGCCCGTCCCCGTCCGCCTCCGCGCCTGCGCCCGTCCCCGTCCGCCTCCGCGCCTGCGCCCGTCCCCGTCCGCCTCCGCGCCTGCGCCCGTCCCCCTCCGCCTCCGCGCCTGCGCCCGTCCCCCTCCGCCTCCGCGCCTGCGCCCATTCCCGCCCTTCTCGGCGCGAGCTCGCGCCCAACCCCGCGCACGCGGAAGCTTGGAGGTTTCGTTCGAAGGGGTCGAACTTAGTCGCCAAAGTTCACTAAGGCCGTGCCGGCGGAACTCCGAGGCCGTGCCGGCGGAACTCCGGCGAGTTGCTGCGGACGTGCCGCAGCAACTCGTCAAAGAGTCAGCGATAGGCTGGCGGTCGCGATGGTTCCGACCCCCCGGTCGCTCGTACTCGCGACCGACATCGACGTGCTGGCGATCGACCACACGGTCATCCAGCGCGACGGATACATCGTCGTACGCTCACCGAGCAACCCGGCGTTCTGGTTTGGCAACTTCCTGCTGTTCGACGATCCTCCCCAGCAGGGCGACGTGGAGCGCTGGGAGCGGCTGTTCGAGCGCGAGTTCGCCGACGAGCCGGCAGTCCGCCACCGCACGTTTCGCTGGGATCGGAACGATGGCGAGCTCGGCACGGCGACCGAGGAGTTCCTCGGCCGCGGGTATGAGCTCGAATCGCTGGTCGGCCTCGTGGCCCGACCCGACGAGCTGGTCGCCCATGCTCGGGCCAGCCACGACGTCACGATCCGGCCACTCGATCCGGCAACGGGCGGACCCGACGAGCCGCGATGGGCGGCGGTCCACGAGATTCAGGTCGCCGGGCGCGATCGGCAGATCGGCGAGCCTGAGTACCGCGACTTCAGCCGCGCCCGCCAGGGTGAGCTGCGGGCGCTGTTCAGCGCCGGCCGCGGCGCCTGGTACGTGGCGCTCACCCCGGCGGGCGAGCTCGCGGCCTCATGCGGGATCGTCACCACCGGTGACCGTGGCCGCTTCCAGGCCGTCGAGACGGCCGAGCGCCACCGGCGCCGCGGGATCTGCTCACGGCTGGTCGTCGACGCCGCCGCGCACGCCGCCGCCGAGCATTCGCTGCGCACGCTGGTGATCGTCGCCGACGCCGACTACCACGCGCTCGGGCTGTACGAGTCGCTTGGCTTCCGCCCCCGGGAGCGCGTCAGCTCGGTGTGCCGCCGGCCCGCAGGCGAGTAGCCGCGGGCACCGGCCTGCCCGCGGTTGTGCGATATGGGCGTCCACACGTACTTTTCTGCACACGCGGAGCGCCGCGGGCGGAGCGTCGCGCGCCTAGTGGTCGCGATCGAGATCACCTGTCGATACAAAACGAGCGCGCTCGGCGCGCGCCAGCTCCGCGGCCACAGCCCGCGGCCGCCGCGGAGCGCCGCGGGCCCAGCGGGCCCCGCGCGATCAGCGCACGTTCGCGTAGCGGCGGTTGACCGCCCAGCACGCGATCACGAACAGCCCGGCCGCGTACAGGAACGCGACGATGATCGGCCACGTCGTCGCTCCCGTCCCGGCCGCGGACTGGTTGAGCAGCCGCTGGGCGCCCCAGAAGGGCAGGAACTTCGCGACCGGATTGGAGACCGACAGGGTCAGCTGGACGCCGACGACGCCGATCAGGATCAGGACGGATTCGAGCTCGGATGGGACGAGCGCCCCGACCGCGAGCCCGAACGGAACCGCGCACAGGGTCACGAGGAAGACGCCGGCGAGCAGCTCCCCCGGGTCGCCCGGGTCCGAGCCGAGCACGATCACGCCGGCGAACACGAGCGCGACGAGCGCGCCGAGCGACTCCAGCAGCAGCAGCCGGCCGATCATCAGCTCACGCGGCCGGTAGCCCGCGAGCACCAGCCGCGTGTCCAGCCGGCGCGAGCTCATCACGCAGAAGATCGCGGCGCCGGAGATCGAGAAGGCCATCGCGATCCCGCCGAGCACCGGCGCGTAGTCGCTGTCGGATCGCGACGCCGCATAGAACACCAGCGGCAGCAGCGTCAGTAGGCCCAGCGCGGTTCGTCGCCGGCCCAGCTCTCGGCCGGCCATCTCGGCCGGCAGCAGCACGTGCTCGGCCCAGTGGCGGCGGGCCGGTGGTCGCCGTACCGCGGCAGCAGCAGCGGCGTCGCTCATACGGGCTCCTCCTGCTGGACCGCCGTCAGCGAGACGACGCGGTCGACGAGCTCGAGGTCCGCCAGCATGTGGGTCACGACGATCACGGCGATCCCCTGGTTGCTCCACCGTTGCACGTGATCCCAGAAGTTCATGTAGGAGCCGTGATCGAAGCCCTGATAGGGCTCGTCGAGCAGCAGCAACCGGGCGCCGCCGAGCAATGCCAGGGTCAGGTTCAGCTTCTGCTGACAGCCGCCGGACAGGTGGCGGATCTGGGCGCCGTGGTCCTTGACGGGGAACCCGAACTCGGCGAGCAGCTCGCGACCCTTGGCAACCCCCTCGCCGCGGGTCAGTCCCATCGCCGGGCTGAACAGGGCGAGATGCTCGTCGGGCGTCAGCAGCTCGTGCAGGCCCGGAATCTGCGGGCAGTACCCGACGCGGCCGTCGATCCGCAGCGCGCCCGACTGCGGCGTCAGCAGCCGCGCACAGATCTGCATCAGCGTCGTCTTACCGGCACCGTTCTCGCCGACGATCGCGACGCGCTCGCCGCTGTCGACGGTCAGCGACAGCTTGTGCAGCACCTTGCGGTCGCCGTAGCTGTGGCACAACTCGGACGCGGCCAGGACCGGCGCGCCGGTCGATGTCCTGACGCTGTCGGTGGGGCTATCAGACAAGCTGGGACTCGCCGAACGCACTGCCACGCTTATACGCGTGCCACATGAGAACAATCTAAGGGATCGGGCTCGTCGGCCGGTGAGGTTCCGCCGCGCGGCTACGTGAGCGCGGCGGCCTCGGCGTCCGCTTCGTGCCCGGCTGCCGCGGCGGCCGGCGACGCGTGACCGAATCGGAGCACCCCATCATCGACACGGTGGCGTCTGAGCGCCAGCCGATCCAGCGTGTAGTTCTGACGCACCCGCCACGGCGGCGATGGCCCCTGCGCGGGGAACGCCGCGAGCGCGCGCTGCACGTAGCCGGAGCTGAGATCGAGCAGCGGCAGGCGCGGCATGTGATCGCCGGGCGGTGGCGCGACCGCCCACGCATACTCTCGCTCACGCATGTGCTGCAGCAGCCGCGTGACGAAGCTGCAGGTGAGGTCGGCCTTCAACGTCCACGAGGCGTTCGTGTAGCCCATCACGAACGCGAAGTTGGGCACGCCGGACAGCATCGCGCCCATGTATACGGTGGTCTGCGCCGCCGACACCTCGCGTCCGTCGACGAGCAGCTGCATGCCGCCGATCGCCTGTAGCCGCAGGCCGGTGGCGGTCACGATCAGATCCGCGCCGAGCGTCACGCCCGAGCCAAGCTCGATCCCGTACTCGGTGAACGACCTCACCGTATCGGTCACGATCGACGCGCGACCGTCCGACAGCGCGTCGAACAGGTCGCCGTCGGGACAGATGCACAGCCGCTGGTCCCAGGGATCGTAGCTCGGGCTGAAATGGGTGTCGACATCGAATCCGGGGGGCAGCGCGGAGCGGGCGCCGCGGTGGATCAGTGCCTTCATCAGCTGCGGGCGCCGGCGGCTGAGTTGGAAGCTGAATGTCTGCAACGCCACGTTCTTGGCGCGCACGAGGCTGTAGGCGGCCATCTCCGGCAACCATCGCCGTGCACGGTCCGCGAGCCCGTCACGGCTGGGCAGCGAGACGACGTAGCTGGGCGAGCGCTGCAGCATCGTGACGTGCGCGGCGCGGCTCGCCAGCGCCGGCACGAGCGTGATCGCGGTCGCGCCGGAGCCGATCACCACGACTCGCTGGTCCTCGTAGTCGAGGTCCTCGGGCCACCGCTGGGGGTGCACGATCGGCCCGCGGAACCGCTCGGCGCCGGGAAACGACGGCGCGTAGCCGCCGTCATAGTCGTAGTAACCACAGCACGTGAACAAGAACGAGCAGCTCAGCTCCTCGGTTCCGCCGTCGTCGGCGCGTCGCACCTCCACGGTCCAGGCCGCAACGTCTGAGGACCACCGCGCCGACAGCACGCGGCGCCCGAACCGGACCCGCTCGGTGACGCCGTGCTCGTCGGCCGTCTGACGCACGTAGCGGAGGATCGAGGGGCCGTCGGCGATCGCCTGCGACTCGCGCCACGGCGAGAACGAGTAGCCGAGCGTGTGCATGTCGGAGTCCGAGCGGATCCCCGGATAGCGGAACAGGTCCCAGGTGCCGCCGATCGCGTCGCGCGCCTCCAGCAGCGCGAAACTGCGGTCCGGTGCATCGCGCCGCAGATGACAGGCGGCGCCGATCCCCGACAGACCGGCGCCGACGATCAGAACGTCGAAATGCTCAGCATTGGTACGCACGCGTATCAGGGCAAGCGTAGCTGCCGAGCGCGCCGCTACGATCAGCCGCCCGTGCAATACCCGGTCGAGAGCTTCACCGACGCCGAGCGCCAGCTGCTCGAGCCGCACTGCTCGAACCTGGACGGCCCGGTGTTCGCGTTGATGAACCTCCCGGAGACGGTCAAGGGCGCCCTGTTCGCGCGCTACTCACGCCATCCCGGGACGCTGCGGCGGCTGCTGCTCGACGAGTTCGCCGACGATCTCGACGTCCCGGTGGCGAGCGCTGCGGCCAGACGCAGCGAGGGCGCCGGCCGCGCGACGCAACTCTACGAGCGGATCTTCCTCGGCTACGGCGACGACTCGGTCGCACAGCTCGGCGGCGCCCACGTCGCCTGCGAGTGGGTCTCCAACGTGCTGACGAAGATCCTCCAGCGCCCGCGGCTGGGCGCCTACCTGGAGCAGTCGACGCGCTACATCGCCTACGACGCGCCGATGCCGGCCGACGGGGCGGGCCACCGGCGGCGATATCGCTATTACTCGGACCCCGAGCTCGGACTCGACTACGAGCGCGCGATGGACGATCTGTTCTCGATCTACTCGGCGTCGATCCCGGTCGTCAGCGCCTGGGCGGCAGGGGAATTCCCGATCGCCGGCGGCGACTCGCCGGCGGCGCACGCGCGCGCGATCCGGGCCAAGGCGCTCGACCTCCTGCGCGGGCTGCTGCCGGCCGCGTCGCTGTCACATATGGGCATCTACGCCTCCGGTCAGACCTACGAGCAGTTGATCATGCACCTGCTGGCGCATCCCCTGCCCGAGGCCCGCAGCTATGGCGAGATGCTGTTGTCCGAGGTCCAGGCGGTGATCCCGAGCTTCGTCGCGCGCGTACCGCGGCCCGACCGCGGCGGCGAGTGGATCGAGTATCTGCGTGAGCGCGGCCGAGCCGGCGATCGGTGGGCGGCGCGGCTCGATCTCGGGCCTGACCGTGAAACCGCCGTCCGCGGGCCATCGGTGATGCTCACGCACGTCGACGGGACCGAGGATGACCTGCTCTGCGCGCTGCTGTTCGAGGCCGCCGGTACCTCGGAGCAATCGGTCCGTGAGGCGGTGGGGGCGCTGAGCTCCCCGGAGCGGGCGACGATGCTGGCCGACCTGGTGGGCGAGCGCGCCAACCGCCGCTACCGTCCCGGCCGCGGGTTCGAGGCGCTGCGCTACCGGTTCGAGATCGTCGCCGACTACGGCGCATTCCGTGACCTGCAGCGCCATCGGATGCTGACCGTGCAATGGCAGGCGCTGACGCCCGACCTCGGCGCAGGCGTCCCCGGCCAGGTCGAGCTCGCCGGCGCCGGCGACGAGTACCGGCGCGCGCTGGACCTGTCTCGTGACGCGTACGAGCGAATCCGCGACCGGGGCCTTGAGAGCGCCGCCCCGTATGCCCTGTGCCTGGGGTACCGGTTGCGGTTCGTGCTCGACCTCAACGCGCGTGAGGCGATGCAGCTGATCGAGCTGCGCTCCGGGCGCGAGGGCCACCCCAGCTACCGCGCGGTCGCCCACGAGATGCACGCCCAGATCGCCGCCGTGCACCCGGCGGTGGCGGCGACGTTCACGCACGTCGACGACGAAACCGAGCCGCGGCTGGAGCGGATCCTGTCGGAGATGCGCAACCAGACCCGCGTCGAACGAGTGCAGTAGCCGGGCGGGGCGTGGGGGCGGGCGACGCGGACTGAGGATATGCTCCCCCTCGTGCCTGACGCAGAATCGCCGGTTGCCCAAGTGGCGACCCCCGTGGCTTCAGGGCTGGCAGAGGCGGCAGATCCGGAGGCGTTTCGAGAGACCGCGTACGCAATTGAGCGGGAGGTCACGAGGGCGATCGTGGGCCAACGCGAGGCGGTCCGAGGTGTGCTGATCTGCCTGATCGCCAACGGACACGCGCTGCTCGAGGGCGTTCCCGGGCTGGGCAAGACCTCGATGGCACGCGCGTTCGCGGCGGCGCTGGGCGTCTCGCACAACCGCGTTCAGTTCACGCCGGACCTGTTGCCGGCGGACATCACCGGTACGACGGTCTTGTCCGGCAACGCCGCACAGGGCTTGCAGCCGAGGTTCGAGCCAGGGCCGGTGTTCACAAACGTCCTGCTGGCCGATGAGATCAACCGGGCGTCGCCACGCACGCAGAGCGCGCTGCTGGAGGCGATGCAGGAGGGAACGGTGACGGTGGCCGGCGAGACGCATCCGCTGCCGCAGCCGTTCTGTGTGCTGGCGACGCAGAACCCGATCGAGATGCATGGCACCTATCCGTTGCCGGAGGCGCAGCTCGATCGCTTCTTCCTGAAGCTGGGCTTCGAGTATCCCGGCATCGAGGACCTGTTGGCGATCATCGGCAACACTGCCGAGGATTGCGTGATGGGGCTCGAGGCCGTCGCCGACGGGCCGAAGCTGTTGGCGATGAATCAGCTCGCCCGGCAGGTGCCGACCGCCACCCATGCGCTCGATTACATCGGCCGGTTGCTGCTGGCGCTGCAGCCGTCACCTGATGCAGCCCCGCTGGTCCGTGACTACGTGCGGGTGGGGCCGAGCCCCCGCGGCGGCATCGCGCTCAGCCTGGCGGGACGCGTGACGGCCCTGCTGGAGGGGCGCCACAATCTCGCCGTCGAGGACATCCAGGCGGTGGCGCTACCGGCGCTCCGCCACCGCCTCGTCATGAACTTCGACGCCGACCGTGAAGGCGTGGGGCCGGAGGCGGTGGTGACCGAGGCATTGGCGCGCGTGCGCGAGGCCGAATGACGGAGGCCGCCGAGGCGCCGCTGATCACGCGCGAGGATGTCCGGCAGCTCGAACGGCTGACCCTCGAGTCGCTCGAGGCGATCAACGTCGGGATCGTCGGACAACGTGAGGGAGCTGGAAGGGGGGAAGGCGTCGAGTTCGCCGACTATCGGCCGTACACGCCCGGAGACGATCTGCGGCGGATCGACTGGCACGTGTTCGCGCGGCTGCGCGAGCTGGTCATCAAGTCGGCGCCGCGTGAGTCCCGGGCGTCGTTGTCGGTGATGCTTGACGCCAGTCGCTCGATGGATCTCGGCGAGCCGAACAAGCTGCGCTACGGCAGACGCCTGGCGGCCCTGCTGGGCACAGTCGCGCTGCTGCGCTCCGACGAGATCCAGGTCCAAGTGCTGAGCGACGGGAATGCGGTGGCCGGCGGGCAGCTCGACGCGCCCGGGATGTTGGCGGCGCTGGCGTTCGAGGTGGCGCAGTTGCCGAGCGGCCGGACCACCCAGCTTGAGCGGAGCGTGCGCCGGGCGCGGATCTCAAGCGTTCCGCAGGAGGTGGCGGTGCTGATCAGTGACTGTCTGGTCCCGCCCGACGATCTGAACGGGGCACTGCGGCAGCTCAGCCAGTCCGCGACCGCGGCGACCCTGTTGCACGTGCTGGACCCGGCCGAGGCGTCGCCGGCGCTCCGAGGCAGTGTCGAGCTACAGGATCGGGAGACCGGCCAGCGGCTGATCGCGACCATGACCGACGAGCTCGAGCGCCGCTACGTCGAGCACTATCGCGAGTTCCTCGAGGGCACCCAGGCCGCTTGTCGCGCGAACGGCGTCCGCTACCTGCCGGCGTCGACCAGCGTCGACCCGCTTGAGCTGCTGGTCGAAAGCGGCCGGCGCGGAATCGTGATGCGGGCCAGCACCGGCGCGTGACCGAACTGGTCACTCGATCAGTCACCTAATTGCCAGTGGATCGACACGCTCGTTGCCGGTAGAGCCTCGTTGTTGTGTGCGCAACGTTAGGTCGGCGCAACGGCTTCGTTGAAGCTATAGGATTGCGCCGTTCGTAACTGGTTCTGCGTCTCGCTCCGGCTCTGGGAGAGGCGTTGACGGCCTGCAAGAGAGAGGTTGAGATGCGAGGCACGTTGCTGAGAAGGTCAGTTCTGGGATGGGTTCTGGTCGCTGCCGTTGCGGCCAGCTTGGCTCTAGCCGGCTGTGGAGGCAGCAGCAAGAAAACCACGTCGACGACGACGTCATCGACAACAACGTCAACGACGACGACGGCGGCCGCGACCACGTCAGCGACCACGTCAGCGACCACGTCAGCGACCACGACGACGCCCACGACGAGCGCGGCGGCGGCTGGATGGACGCTGCCGGGCGGCAACCTGGACAACACGCGAGACGTGAGCAGCCCGATCAACGCGTCGAACGTGTCGAGCCTGAAGGTCGCCTGGAAGGTGCCGATCAAGGCCACCGGTATCTTCGGTGGGTACGCGACCACGCCGGTCGTGGTCAACGGCGTCGTCTATACGCAGGATCTCGACTCCAACGTCGAGGCGATCAAGCTGAGCACCGGCAAGGTGCTGTGGACCCACGTCTACAACTCGCCGAACGAGGGCCCGGACGGCGTCACCGACGTGGACGGCACGGTGTACGCGACGACGTCGAGCTCGGCCGTCGCGCTGCAGGCAGCGACCGGCGAGCAGCTCTGGAGCCGGAAGCTGATCCGCAACGACCACGAGGGGATCGACATGGCCCCCGGGTACAACAACGGCACGGTGTACGTGTCGACCGTGCCGGGCAACAGCAAGGGCTTTTATCTGGGCAACGGTGAGGCGACGCTGTGGGCGCTGAACGCCAAGACCGGCAAGCCGGACTGGAAGTTTGACGAGGTCGGCGACCTGTGGTCGCACGGCAACAAGAAGCTGCAGGACATCAACTCCGGCGGCGGGCAGTGGGATCCACCGTCGTTTGACAGCGCGGGCGACGTGTACATCGGCGTCGCGAACCCGGCGCCATTCGGGGGCGCGCCCGGCTATCCCTGGGGCAGCAGCCGGCCGGGCAAGGACCTGTACACGGACTCGGTCGTGAAGCTCAGCCCGCAGGGCAAGCTGCTGTGGTACTACCAGCTGACCCCGCACGACGTCCACGACTGGGACATCAACAACTCGCCGGTGCTGACCAGCGCCAACGGTCAGCCAATCGTGATCGCCGCCGGCAAGGCCGGGATCGTGATCGGGCTCAACGAGTCGACTGGCAAGCTGGAGTGGAAGACGCCGGTCGGCGTCCACAACAATGACACGAATTCCGGCTTGCAGACGGAGAACCTGAAGCCGTCGGACAAGTCGGCTCCGTTTGGGAAGGTGCAGACGCCCGAGCCGAGCGAGCTGGGCGGAGTCGAGTCCCAGCTGGCGACCAACGGCTCGACCACCTTCGCGGCGGTCAACGACCTCGCGCTGCCGATCTTCGATCAAGGCTCGGGGGCGGCCGGCAAAGCAGCGTCGGCGAAGCTGTTCGCGTTGATCCCGAAGGGGAAGGGCGAGATGGTCGCGCTCAACAACGCGACCGGGAAGATCGAATGGGACGACAAGCTGCCGTCGTCTGCGTACGGTGCGGCCGCGGTGACGAACAATGTCGTGTTCACGACGACGTTCGACGGCTACATGTACGCCTTCAACACCGCCACCGGCGCGGTGCTGATGAAGAGCAAGTTGCCGGCGGGCACCAATGCGCCGGTGACGATCGACGGTGATTACGTGATCACCGCCGGCAGCTACCCGTCGTCGAAGTCCCAGAAGGCCGAGATCGTGGCCTACAAGCTCGGCAGCACGACGGCGGCGGCGACCA
>Ga0302184_10000483_pt1 | contig 26139 bp, 26 predicted proteins | sample I_Palsa_N3_3_FD_200233 | JGI IMG/M metagenome (GOLD analysis project Ga0302184, IMG submission 200233) | Peat permafrost microbial communities from Stordalen Mire near Abisko, Sweden - I_Palsa_N3_3 | ecosystem: Environmental > Terrestrial > Soil > Palsa > Peat permafrost | place: Sweden...
CGCCCACCAAAGCACTCCTACACCCCCACAAAGCCAGCAAAGAACTCCGCGCGATCTTCGACGAAATCGAAAGCGAACCCCGCTACGAACTCAACCTCTACGTCAGCGGCGACGACAAAGACAACGAGCAGGCCACGGTCGCGATCAGCCATGGCGCCATCTACACGCTCGGGCCGGCGGACGGCACGCTCGCAGTACGGACCAAGCGTGCCGGCGCCGCGGCGAAGGCCGGCCACGACCTGCTGCTCCATGTCACCCGCTGGGAGGCGAGCGTCGAGCTTGCGGAGGATCCGGCGAAGGTCAGGCTCGATCTGACCGCCGACGCGTCGTCGCTGCGTGTGCGCAAGGGGACCGGCGGTATGCAGCCGCTGGACGCGGACGACAAGCAGAACATCCAGCAGACGATCGACGACGAGGTTCTGCTGCGCCGGCGGATCGAGTTCCACTCGACCGCCGTGCGGCGCGGTGCCCGCGACAGCCAGCTCAGCGTCGAAGGCGAGCTGACGCTCGGCGAGACGACCAATGCGGTGGCGTTCGATCTGACGCTCGGGACCAGCGGCGGATTGAGTGCGCGCGCGGTGCTCACCCAGTCCAACTGGGGGATCGAGCCCTACACGGCGCTGTTCGGGGCGCTGAAGGTCGCCGACGACGTGGTCGTCGAGCTGAAGGCCAGCCTGCCGGCGAGCTGAGCGGCCCGCTCCGGCGACGGGCGCGGTCAGTCGGCGTAGACGGTCTGCGCGTCGAGGCCGCCCTCGACCCCGGGCGGCAGCGCCCCGGTGCCGTGGGCGTAGAGCGCGATGTCCTCGACCGTCTTGACGTTCGCCGGGTTTGACGCGTCACCGTGGACCCAGGCGCCGTTTGACCATTCGAGGTTCTTTGGCGAGGACTTCAGGGCGGCGCCGGCGAGCAGGCGAGCCTTGTCGCGAATCTTCGCCGTGGCGCTCGAGATCGCGGCCTCGGTGCCCGACGAGGGAGCGGTGTTGTAGCCGTGGCCGACGCCGAAGCGGTCAGTGTCGTGCGGCACGACCTTGACGTCGAGCGCAGGTATGCCGAGCTCCTCGGCGACGAGCTGGGCGTACTGTGGCTCCTTGCCGTCGGAGTCGATCGTCAGGCTGAGCACCATCTTGCCGGTCGGATGGACGCGCAGGAAAACTGCCCGGTAGGCCTCATCGCTCATCGCTGAAACTCCTCCTCCTCGTTGAACGGTTCGCAGATCATTTTGCACCCTTGGGCGCGGCAGATGGGCCCTCGCCGGCAAGGCGCGCGCGCTCGAGGTGCGCGGTGAGCGCGTTGTGCTCCTCGAGGTCGCAGAACGACCCCGGCGGTCCGCCGAGGGCATGGGGCGGGATCGCCGGGCGCTCGCAGCCCGGGTAGAGGCAGGTCCGGGGCGGAGCCTCACTCATCAACGGCTCCTTCGTCCTCGCGGACCCAGCCGCCGGTCGTGTTGCCGCGGCTCGGGCCGTGGCCGCTCGGCATCGCCACCGAGCTGCCGGCGACCGGCGTCGCGCTGGCCCACGGCTCCTGCTGCTCGCCTGCGCCGTCAACCGGCGGTCGGGCCCAGCTTGTCGGCGGCTGGGCGGCGCCGTCCCTGATCGCCTCGACGACCTCGGCGAGAGCCGCGTAGCTGTGGCCGCTGACAATCGCGTCACAGTAGGGGAGTGCAGCGAGCATGCCGCCGGCCTGGATCGAGAAGTCGCGGGCGCTGACGCGCGGGTTGACCCAGATGATCCGGTGGGCGAGTCGCGCGAGGCGCTCCATCTCGCGCCCGACGAGCGCCGGATCACCGCGCTCCCAACCGTCGGAGATGATCACGACGACGGCGCCGCGGGCCATGCCGCGCCGTCCGTGACGGTCGTTGAACGTGCGCAGCGCGTCGCCGATCCGCGTTCCGCTCGACCAGTCCGGGGCGGTCGCCGCGGCGCGCTCGATCGCGCGCTCCGGGTTGCGCGAGGCCAGCGCACGCGTCAGCCGGGTCAGACGCGTGGCGAAGACGAACGCCTCGGCGTCCGGCCCGCTCGCGGCGGCGCAGGTCAGGAACTGGAGGTAGGCGCGCGCGTAGGGCTCCATCGAGCCCGAGATGTCGCAGAGCATCACGAGCCGGCGGGCGGCGACGCGGCGGCGGCGGCGCGCGATGCGGATCGGGTCCCCACCCGTGCGACGGCTCGCGCGCAGCGTCTGGCGCAGGTCGATGCGCTCGCCGTGCGGGGCGCGCTCCGAGCGGCGCGTACGGCGCAGCGGCGTCGCGAGCTGGAGGCTCGACATCAGGCGGTAGAGCCGGCGCAGCTCGTCGGCGTCGAGGGCGTCGAAGCTCTTTCGCGCCAGCACCTCGTCGTCGTCGGCCATCGCGACCGGCGTCTCGACCTCGGTCTGCGGCTGCTCCTCATCAGCGTCGCGCTCGCCGGGCGCTGACGAGGACCCGAACCGGGAATCCTGCTGCGCGCCGTCGCGCGACGAGCTCTTGTGCTCCGGGCTCGGGCGCTCGTCGGGCGCGGCAGCGAGCGTCGGCGCGTCCTGCGGATCAAAGGCCTCAGCGGTAGGCGCGCCGCCGAAGACCGCAGAGAAGACCGCGTCGAAGGCGCGCAGCTGCGCCTGATCGGTGACGAATACGGCGCGCAGCGTCCAGTAAAGGCGCCGCCGGCTGATCGGCTTTACGAGCGTCAGCGCGCGTGCCAGGGCGACGGCATGATCGGCGCCCGCAGGGACGCCGGCCTGCCGCAGGCGCTCGACGAACGCGCCGGCGAGCGGCGGCAGATCGAGCTCGATCGTCTCGAGGCCGAACACGGGCCTGGGGGGTGGCGTTTCAGCCACTTCTGCTCACCAGCTGTTCGAGCCCGTCGAGGCGGACGGCGTCCTGGTCCTCGCTGTACTTGAGAACAGAGCCGAGCGTGCGGTCGATCGCCGCGGCGTCGAGGGTCTCGACCCCGAGCAGGTTGAGCGCGGCGAGCCAGTCGATCGCCTCGGCAATCCCGGGCGGCTTCTGCACATCGCTGTCGCGCATCCGCGAGACGGCGTCGGCGACCTGGACGGCGAGCGTCTGGGAGGCCTCCGGCACGCGGCGGCGGACGATCTCGACCTCGCGCTCCGGCGTCGGATAGTCGATCCAGTGGTAGAGGCAGCGGCGCTTGACCGCGTCGTGCAGGTCGCGGGTCCGGTTGGAGGTCAGGACGATGATCGGCGGATGGGTGGCGCGGATCGTGCCGAGCTCGGGGATCGTCACGCTCGCCTCCCCCAGCAACTCGAGCAAGAAGGCCTCGAAGTCGTCGTCGGCGCGGTCGATCTCGTCGATTAGCAGGACCGCCGGGCGCGGTCCCGGGTGCTCGAGTGCCTGCAGCAGGGGGCGGCGGATCAGGTAGTCGGGACCGAACAGCTCCTCCTCGGCGAGCGTCGATCCGCCGGCGTCGGCGAGGCGGATACTGAGCAGCTGGCGGGGGTAGTTCCACTCGTAGAGCGCCTCGGCGACATCGATCCCGTCGTAGCACTGCAGGCGGATCAGCGGCGTATCGAGCACCATCGCCAGCGACCGTGCGGCCTCGGTCTTGCCGACCCCGGCCTCGCCCTCGAGCAGCAGCGGCTGGGGCAGGCGCAGGCTGAGAAAGATCGATGTCGCGAGCCCCTCGCCGACGAGATAGTCGACACTGGCGAGCAGCCGCGCGAGCGTCTCGACGTCCGGCACGAGGCGGCGCAGCTCCTCCGCGGACTCGCCGCCAGCGGCCTGCGCAGGGCTCATCTCACGCCCCGGACCCGGCCGCCGCGAGGACCGCCTCGTAGTCCTCGCGCGTATCGACGTCACGCGGGATCGGCCCCGCGATCGCGACCTCGACGACGTCGCCGGCGCGCTGGTCGAGCAGGCGCCAGACGCCCTTGTCGCCGTGCAGCACGGCGAGGTCTGCGAACGTGCTGCGCGCGAAGGCGATCGGGTGTCCGCGGCCGTCGTCGTAGCGGCAGACGGCGAGCGGCGCGTCGCCGCGGGCGTCGAGCAGCGCGGCAACCGTCGCCGCGGGGACGCCGGGCTGGTCGCCGAGCATCAGCACGATGACGTCACAGCGGGGATCGAGCTGGGACAGCGCGGCGGCGATCGAGGAAGAGCAGCCGGCGCCGTAGGCGTCGTTGACGACGACCTCGGCGCCCTCGAGGTCGACCTGCGCGCGGACCTCGTCGGCGGCGCCGCCGATCGCGACGATCAGCTGGTCGAACTGGCAGGCGCGGGCGACGGCGACGACGTGGCCGAGCAGCGTGCCCTCGCCGTAGGGCAGCAGCTGCTTGGGAGCGCCGAGGCGGCGCGAGCCGCCGGCACCGAGGACGAGGCCGGTGACGAACTGGCTACTGCGATGCGACGGCATGCTCATGCTCGGCCACGAACTTGGCCTTGCAGCCCTCGCAGCAGAAGTAGATCGTCTCGCCATCGAGCTCGACCGACGGCGTGCCGGCGACGGCTGCGACCGTCATGCCGCAGACCGGGTCGACGGCGATCACCGGCGCAGCGGCACTCGCGCGTGAGCGCGCGGTCGTGGTCGCCGCGGGTCGTGGACCAGGATGCTCGCCACGGCGCACCTCGACGACCTTGGCGAGGATCGACAGTGCGATCTCGGCCGGTGTCTCGGCGCCGATCGCGATGCCGGCGGGCACGTCGATGCGCTCGAGCTGCTCGTCGGGGACGCCGTCGGCGCGCAGCTCCTCGAGCACGCCGGCGCCGCGCTTGACGCTCGCCACGAGGCCGACGTAGGGCAGCTCCGCAGCGAGGCCGAGGCGCAGCGTGTGGAGCTCGTCGCGGCCATGCGCGGCGACGATCAGCGCGAGGTCACCGGGTTCGGGGCCCTCGCCCCCGGCCTCCATCGTGACCAGCTCGAGGCCGAGCTCGGCGCCGATCTGGCGCACCGCGCCCGCGATCGGGGTGTCGCCGACGACGAGCACGCGCGGCGCCGGCAGCAGCGGCTCGAGGAAGACCTCGATCGCGCCGCCCGAGAGGCACGGGTTCTGGACCGTGACCGAGCCCTCCTCACTCGGCAGGACCTGAGCCAGCGCGTCGATCTGCTCCGCTTCGAGCGGCGTGTCGGCGTTGATCCCCGACTGCGCGGCGGCGTCGGCGTCGGGCAGGATCCGCAGCAGGACGGCGTCGCCGCTGGCGATCGCCCGCAGCGAGTAGACGCGCACGCTGTGCTCGGCGCAGACGCCGCCGACGAAGCCCTGGATCGTGCCGTCGTCGAGGATCAGGGCGACGTTGCCGGCCTGGACGCTGGTCGGATGCTGCGCCCGGACAACCGTCGCGAGCACGCAGGCGCGGCCCTGCTCGGCGAGCTCCTGCGCCCGCCGCGAAAGGCCGGCGGTGATCATTGCGGTGGCTCGGGGCGCCCCTGCATCGCGGCCCAGACGCGAGCCGGCGTGCAGGGCATGTCGATGTGATCGACGCCGTGCGTCTCGTGCAGCGCGTCGATCACCGCGTTGACGATCGCCGGCGGCGAGCCGACGTTCGGCGACTCACCGACGCCCTTGGCGCCGAGCGGGTGGTGCGGGCAGGGCGTGACGGTCTCGCCGAGCTCGAAATCGGGGCATTCGAGCGCGGTCGGGATCAGGTAGTCCATGAATGAGGAGTTGAGGCAGTTGCCCTCCTCGTCGAAGGAGATCAGCTCCATCAGCGCGATGCCGACACCCTCAGCGAGCCCGCCGTGGATCTGGCCCTCGACGACCATCGGGTTGATCCGCACGCCGCAGTCGTCGACCGCGATGAAGCGCCGCACCGTCACCGCGGCGGTGTCGGGATCGATGTCGACGACCGCGATGTAGGCGCCGTAGGGGTAGGTGAGGTTCGGCGGGTCGTAGATCACCTGGGCGTCGAGACCGCCCTCCATATCGGCGGGCATCGGCTCACCGCTGTAGGCGCGCTGCGCGATCTCCTCGATCATCGCGCCCTTCTCCGGGTCGCCCTTGACGAACCAGCGGCCCTTCTCCCAGGCGAGATCCTCGGGGCGGGTCTCGAGCATCGTCGCGGCGATCATCCGGGCCTTGTCGCGGACCTTGCGCGAGACGACAGCCACCGCGGCACCGGAGACGGGGGTCGAGCGGCTGCCGTAGGTGCCGAGCCCATAGGGCGACTTATCGGTATCGCCGGCGCGGACCTCGACGTCCTCGGGCGGGATGCCGAGCTCCTCGGCAACGATCTGGGCGAACGTCGTCTCGTGTCCCTGGCCCTGGGGCTGGGAGCTGATCGAGACGACCGCCTTGCCGGACGGGTGCACGCGCAGGTCGGCGCCGTCGTTCATCGCCAGGCCGAGGATGTCCATGTGCTTGCGCGGGCCGGCGCCGACACCCTCAGTGAAGAACGAGATCCCGATCCCCATCAGCTCGCCCCGCTTGCGCTTCTCGAGCTGCTCGCGGCGGAGCTCCTCGTAGCCGGCGATACCCATCGCGACGCGCATCGTCTCGGCGTAGTTGCCGGAGTCATAGGTCCAGCCGGTTGTCGTCTCGTAGGGGAACTGCTCGGGAGCGATGAAGCTGTTCATCCGCAGGTCGATCGGATCGACGCCCATCTCGACCGCGAGCGCCTCGACCATGCGCTCGACGAGGTAGACGGCCTCGGTGATCCGGAACGAGCAGCGGTAGGCGACGCCACCGGGCGCCTTGTTCGTGTAGACGGCCTTGACCTTGACGTGTGAGGCCTTGAGGTCGTAGGAGCCGCAGACGATGTGGAAGAAGCCGGCCGGAAACTTCGTCGGCTGCGCGGTGCTGTCGAAGGCGCCGTGGTCGGCGAGCACATCGGCGCGCAGACCGGTGATCCGGCCGTCCTTCGCGCAGATCTCACTGTGCATGATGTAGTCGCGGGCAAAGCCGGTCGAGGTCAGGTTCTCGGTGCGGTTCTCGACCCACTTGACCGGTACGCCGGCCACGATCGAGCCGGCGATCGCGCAGACATAGCCGGGGTACACGGGCACCTTGTTGCCGAAGCCACCGCCGATGTCGTTGCACATGATCCGGATCATGTGCTCGGCGAGGCCGGCGACGTGCGCGTAGACCGTGCGGTGCGCGTGCGGCGCCTGGTTGCCGTTGTAGATGTCGAGCTGCCCGGTCTGCGGGTTGAAGTCGGCGATGATGCCGCAGGTCTCGAGCGGCGCCGGGTGACAGCGCGGATAGATGATGTCGCGCACGACGACCGTGTCGGCCTCGGCGAAGGCGGCGTCGGTCGCCGCCTCGTCGCCGGCCTCCCAGGTCGGGCTCGCGAGGTTGTCGCGCTGGCCGATCTTGTCGTCGCGGATCAGCGGCGCGTCGGGATCGAGCGCCTTGCGGGCGTTGACGACCGCAGGCAGGGGGTCGTACTCGACGTCGATCAGCGTGAGCGCGTCGTTGGCCGAGTACTCGTCGGTCGCGATCACGAACGCGACCTCCTGGCCCTGGAAGCGGACCTTGTCGCCGGCGAGCACCGCCTGGGTGTCGTAGGAGATCGTCGGCATCCACGCCAGCCCGAGCGTCTCGAGGTCCTTGGCCGTGACGACCGCGGCGACGTTGGGATGAGCCAGGGCCTTGGAGGTGTCGATCGAGACGATCCGGGCGTGGGCGTAGGGACTGCGCAGCACGGCGCCGTAGACCATTCCGGGCAGGCGGATGTCGTCGAGGTAGGTGCCCTCGCCGCGGATGAAGCGAGCGTCCTCCTTGCGCTTGAGGCGACCGAAGCCGATCGGACGCTCGGTCTCGGGCCCTGGCAGGTTCTGCTCGACGACGGCCATGCTCATACCTCCTGTTTTGCTGCGGCAGCTTCGTGCTCGGCAGCCCAGCGAATCGCGCTGACGATGTTCATGTAACCGGTACAGCGACAGATGCCGCCGGAGATCGCGGTGCGGATCTCGTGGTCTGTCGGATCGGGGTTCTCGTTCAAGAGCGCGCGCGCCGTCATCATCATCCCCGGCGTGCAGAAGCCGCACTGCAGGGCGTGCTGCTCGTGGAAGCCCTGCTGGACCGGATCCAGCTGGCCGTCGACCTCGAGTGACTCGACCGTGTGAATCTCGTGGCCTTCGCACATCGCCGCGAGGATCGTGCACGACTTCACCGGCTTGCCGTCCATGTGCACGACGCAGGCGCCGCAGTTGGAGGTGTCACAACCCCAGTGGGTACCGGTCAGGCCCTCGGTGTCGCGGATGAAGTGCACGAGCAGCTGGCGCGGCTCGATCTCGCGGGAGACCTTCTCATCGTTGATCGAGATCGATACCTTCATCGTCCGGCCTCCTGGTGCAGGGCGCCCGCGACCGCTCGGCGCAGCGCACGTTGGGTGAGCACGTCAGCGAGATGGCGCTTGTAGTCGACGGGCCCGCGGCCGTCGGCGCTCGGCGAGCAGTCCGCTGCCGCGATCTCGCCGGCCTGCGCGAAGAGCTCGTCAGAGGGCGCCTTGCCGCGCAGCAGCTCCTCGGCGCGCGTGACGTGGATCGTCGTCAGCCCGACCGCGCTGAGCGCGAGCCCGGCGTCGACGATGCTGCCGCCGTCGACCCAGACGGCAGCCGACGCGGCGACGATCGCCCAGTCGCCGGCGCGCCGCTCGACCTTCTCGTGCGCGCTGCCGGCGCCCGGGCGCAGCGGCAGGCGGATCTCGGTCAGCAGCTCGCCGTCGCTGACCGCCGTCATGTAGGGCCCGACGTGGAAATCCTCCATGCCGACAACGCGCTCGCCGTCGGCGCTGCGGATCACGACCTTGGCCTTGACCGCCGAGCAGACCGACGAGAGGTCCTCGGCCGCGTCGGCCTGGCAGAGCGACCCGCCGATCGTGCCGCGGTTGCGCACGACCGGGTCGGCGATCACCTGCTCGGCATCGCGAAAGAGCGGGAAGCGCTCGGCGAGCAGCTCGGAGTTCAGCAGGTCGACGTGGCGCGTGAGCGCGCCGATGCGGATCTCGTCGCCCTGCTCGCGGATGTAGGCGAGCTCGACGAGATCGTTGATGTCGATCAGGTGCTCGGGGTTCGCGAGGCGGAGCTTCATCATCGGCAGCAGGCTGTGGCCGCCGGCGATCACGCGCGCGCCGGAGCCGCGCTTCTTCAGCGAGGCGATGACGCCATCGACGCTGGTTGCGCGCTCGTACTCGAATGAGGCCGGGGTCTGCACCGGGGGCTCCTATCGTGTCGGGGAAACGACCGGGAACGCCGCTTGCTCAGCGTAGCAAGCGGTTTTAAGTGTCCAGAAAGGCGTAGCGGGTGTCGATCGACGGACCACGGGGCGTCGGCGCGCTACCGCGCCGGCATCCGCTTGCGCGGCTCGCCGATGTCGTCGCGCTGCTCGTATTGCTCCGGGGCGTCGGTGCCGATGACCGGCGAGCGCGCGAGCGTCTTGGGTCGCTTCTGGCGCCGGTCCGGGTAGAGCAGGCGCGCCGCGAGGCTGCCGCCCTCGACGTTGCGCAGGACCGGACCGTCGGCGGGGTTGGCGACAGCGACCGGCGCCTCGCGACCGAGCCGGGCGAGCGTCAGCGTGCCCTTGGTGTAGACCTCGCCGATTCGCGGCGGGGTGATCGCCCCGCTCTCGGGGTAGTTGCGGAAGCCGGCGGCGGCGGCGCCGGGGTACATGCCGTCGACCAGGCCGACGGCGTCATCGATCCCGGCCTTCTTGACGAGCAGGCCCTCGAGCGCGTCGACGCCGGCATCGAGGTTCGCGTTGATCGTCGTGACGATGTCGTTGACCGGCGCGCTCTTGGCGATGATCTCGCTGACGCCGACGATCACCTCGTCGAGGCCCTTGGTGATCTTCCACAGCGCGACGATCACCGAGACGAGGTAGTAGACGAGCGCGAGGACGATCAGCGCGACGGCGAGGATCATCACGCCGGCGGCCGGGGCGAAGGCGAGCACGGGTGCCACGTAGCCGCTCATCAGGCGTCGTCGAGGATCACGTCGAGCGATCCGCCGTAGTTGGCAACACCGGCGATCGTCTCGATCGCCTGCTCCTGCGTGCGCACCAGCAGTGCGCCGGCGTCGAGGTCCTTGGAGCCCGCCGCGGCGACCGTGGCGATCGCCTGGACGCTCGGGACGATGCTGTTGGCGACGTTGAGGACGCCGCGCAGCAGGTAGACGACGATCGGGACGACGACCAGCAGGAGGACCGCGTCACCCAGCCACCAGAGGATCATCGCGGCCTCCGCTCGGCGACGATCGCGGCCTTGCCGGCGATCCCCGGCAGCGCGCCGAGGATGATGTCGAACTGCTCGTTGATCGCGGTGACCGCGCCCTCGAGCGGCTTGAGGTGCTCGGACTCGACGCCCTCGAGCGCTGAGGCCAGCGTCGCGAGTCCCTGCGAGATGCGCATCAGGCCGAGGCGCACGCCGATCAGGGCGACCGCGAGGACAAGCACGACGCCGGCGGCCAGCACGACGCTCAGCAGGATCAGGAAGTGCGCGGAGCTCATGCGCCGCCGTACCCGTCGGTCAGCGCGTTCATGTAGCCGTCCTGGACGACGGCCTCGGTGACGATCAGCGACAGCACGGGCGCCGTCGCCTCCAGCTGGGGGATGTAGGTCGTGTTGGCGGCGACCTTGCCGGCCGTGTCGAGCAGGCTGTCAACCGAGCGCTCGATGTCGCCGACCGAGTGCAGCAGCAGCGTCAGCAGGATCGCGACGACAACCGCCGCGCCGAAGCCGATGCTGATCGCGATCGCCCAATCGGTGTCGCCGGAGATCGCGAGCGTGAAGATCACTTACCGACCGCAACCTTCCGCAGGGCGCGGGCCGAATGGAGGATCCGCACACCCGAGTCGTTGATCCGCGCGACGCCGCCGAGCTCCGCGGTCTGCTGGCGCACCACCTCGACGGCCTGCGCGGCAATCCGCGCCTGCTTGGCGATCCGCATCGCGAGCCAGACGATCACGATCACGATCACGGCGGCGACGGCGATCAGCACCGAGCCGATGACGATCCCGAGCGTCCACGTCCCTGACGCTGATGCCAGCGTCAGCACGAGACACCATCAACGTTTGACTTCCGGACCTGCGCCCGTGTTGTCATGCGTGGCCTCTCCCTACCGCGAAACAGGACCCCGACCGATCCGGCCGAGCCTCTCCGTCCTACTAAGCCGAGCAAGGATACTCCGCCACCATCGGAGCTGTCCAGGCGACTTCGTCTCAATCATCACCAGGTCTGCGCCCGTGTGCTTATACTGCTGGCGCAGCAGGCTCGTATCCGGCAGGAGAGGCCGGAGCCCGATCAGGGCGCGAGCGTGAGCACAGTCACCGTTGTGGCCGGCCTGCGCTCGGAGCCCACCGTGGGAGGCTCGTGATGCGCAGTACAGGCGAAGGCCGGTCCGGGGTTCTGCAGTGGGTCGTCGTGCTCGTGGTCGGCGTGCTCGTCGTGACCCTGGTGCTCGGGCTCAATCTGATCTCGCGCCTCGACGACGGGCAGAAGGTCCTCAACAAGGCGCAGCCCGCGTTCGCCGCTCAGCGCGTCGCCGGCGACCGCGCCGGGATCAACATCATTGGCGAGGACGCGAACCTCGCCAACCCGATCATCAACGCGCAGGGCGGCGCGGCGGCGGAGGTCCCGAAGCTGATCGCGTTCGTCTCGGCGAAGACCGGGCTGTCGCAGGCGAAGGTCGTTGGCGCGCTGCAAACGAACTTCCCGCATGTGCTCGCGCTGCTGCAGGCGATCCCGCTCTCGGCGGTGACCGCGGAGGAGCCGGCGCTGCTCGCGTTCCTCGAAAAGACGCTCCACCTGTCAGCCCCGCAGCTGCTCGGGGCGCTCGAGAAGAGCTTCCCGGCGCTCGCGCAGGCGCTGATCAACCTGCCGACCGTCACCAACGGCTGGGATCACATCCCGAACATCGGCGGCCTGACGCTGTTCAACGGCAGGCCGGTGCAGAGCGTGCCGCAGCTCGCGACCTACTTCAGCGGCGACGTGATCCCGGTCCTCCAGCGTCAGCAGTCCGACTTCGCCAGCCTCGACGGGACCTCGACGGTCAACTGGATCGCGCCGCTGCTGCTGATCATCGGGCTGGTCGTGATCGTCTTCGCGCTGGCGATGATCGCGCTGAACCTGCGGGGGCCGCTGCCGCGGGCCGTGCGGATCGGGAGCGCGTCGGTCGTCGCGGTGGTCGGCGTCGGCGTCGTCGTGCTCGTGCTCGCGCTCTCGCTGCTGCCGCGGCTGACCCACGGTCAGAAGCTGCTCGACGCGCTGGCGCCGCTCAACACGACGGCGCGCGTTCACGGCGACCGCGCGGGGATCACGATGGTCTCGGCGATCGCCAACCTCGAGAACCCGATCATGAACGCGCAGGGCGGCGCGGCCGGCGAGGTGCCCCAGCTGATCGCGTTCGTCTCGCAGAAGACAGGCCTGCCGCAGGCGAAGGTCGTCGCGGCGCTGAAGACGAACTTCCCGCACACGCTGGCGCTGCTCCAGACGCTGCCGCTTTCCTCGGTGAGCGCCGAGATCCCGGGGCTGTTCACGTTCCTCGAGAAGGCGCTGAAGGTGACGCCGACAGAGCTGGTCAGCGCGCTGAAGACGAACTTCCCGGCGATCACGCAGGCGATCGTCAACCTGACGCCCGTCGTCGACGGCTGGGACAACGTGCCGGGCACCGCCAGCTTCACCAACAACACCGGCACCCCGGTCAGGACCGTCCCGGCGGTCCGCAGCTACTTCAGCGATGAGCTGATCCCGGTGCTCGAGACGCAGCGCAACAACTACTGGCACCTCGTGTCGACCTCGGACATCAACTTCCTCGGGCCGCTGGTGCTGATCATCGGCCTGATCGTGATCGCCTACGGGCTGCTGATGATCCTGCTTGCCGTGCAGGTGGAGCCGAGGCCGCCGAAGGGCACGCCCGCCGCAGGCGCCGTGCCGAGCCCTGCTACCTAGTACTCCTCCGAGCGCCAGGCGGGCTTGGCAGCGAAGGTGTAGGGCGTGCTCGCCACCGTGCAGCCGGTGTACTCGCCCGCGGTGCCGGCGGGGAGGGACTGCGGGCTCGGACTCTCGGTCAGCGTGACCGTGCCGGTGACCTTCTTGTAGTGGTCCGAGTACTGGCCGGCGACCGTCATCGTGAGGCCGGTATAGCCGTAGGCGTAGAGCGGAACCGGGAAGGTGAACGCGCTGCTGGCGCTGACCGGCACCGGGTTGTCGGTGCCCGTGTAGAAGCTGCCGCCGTTGCTCAGCTTGATCGTTCCCTGGGTGCAGGTGACCGGTACGCCGGCGATGCCGCTCCAGCTGACGTTGATCGGCTTACCGCCCTTCTTGAGGAGCTTCTTGGTCAGCGCGTAGAAGTCGACCGTGGCGCCGGGGACGCCGGCGAGCTTCGCCGTGACCGCGCCGTAATCGCGATACGGCAGTCGCATGATCGTGGCGCTGGCGATCGCCGGGACTGCGACGGCGATGGCTGCGATCGCGGGCAATGCGAGCCGGCGAATTGATCTGGAGCGTCCCCCGTAAGTCATCTGGGGGCGCATATTTGCTGGCGCCCGGCAGGCTGTCAAACGAGGCTGGGGTTACATGTACGTACTCATACGTAGAGGTCGATCGCGCGGGTGGCCGTGAAGAACGGGGTTGCGCGCGGCAGTGACACCCCAAAAAAGCCGCTCAGTGGACCTCGTAGCGGTTGGGGACGAAGCGCTGGGAGTCGATCGGGGGGCGCTCGTACTTGCGCTTCTGGCGCTTGGGGAGCTTGATCCTGTCCTGGTTCTGGCGCTCGTACGGGACGCAGGAGAGGAGGTGGCTGATCAGGTTGAGGCGGGCGGTGCGCTTGTCGTCGGCGGCGACCACCCACCAGGGGCTCTGCTCGGTGTCGGTGTGCTCGAACATGCGGTCCTTGGCCTCGGCGTAGTCGACCCAGCGGGCGCGGGCCTCGCGGTCGGTCGGGCTGAACTTCCAGCGCTTGCGGGGGTCCTTGAGGCGGGCCTCGAAGCGGCGCTCCTGCTCGTCGTCGCTGACCGACAGCCAGTACTTGAGCAGCTGGATGCCGTCGTTTTGGAGCGCCAGCTCGAACTGCGGGGCGAAGCGCAGGAACTCCTCGTACTGGGCCTGCGTGCAGTAGCCCATGACGTGCTCGACGCCGGCGCGGTTGTACCAGCTGCGGTCGAAGAGGACGATCTCGCCGGCGGCGGGTAGATGGGCGACGTAGCGCTGGAAGAACCACTCGCCCTGCTCGCGCTCGCCGGGCGTCGGGACCGCGACGACGCGGCAGGTGCGCGGGTTGAGGTCGGCGAGGATCCGCTTGATCACGCCGTCCTTGCCGGCGGTGTCACGGCCCTCGAAGAGCACGACCAGGCGCCGGCGCTTGGCGACGATCCACTCCTGCATGAAGACGAGCTCGGTCTGGAGGCGATCGAGCTCCCGCTCGTACTCGCGCTGGCTGAGCTCGACGGGCGGCATCTGCTGGGAATGATCCCAGGCCGGGCGTGTCCAAGAGTGTCCAGGGCACGGCCCAAGACGAACGTCCAGCCCGTCTCGACAGCTCGCAGGGGGCCTCCGATGCCAGAGGTAAGTGGCATCCACCCGATTCAGCTCAGCTCTGGCCCGCCGGCCCCGGTTTGCGCACGCGATTCTTGGCGTGCTCGCGCTGGGAGCGGTGCTGGCGCTTGCGCCGACGGCGGGCGCGGCGGTCGTGAACGGGCAGGGGGGCGCGCGGTTTGGCGTGCAGGCGATCAGCGCGCCGGCGGCCTCGCAGAGCGCGCAGCCGATGGCGGTGGACGACGGGATGATGGCTGGGCCGGCCGACAGTGGCGACGCCGTCTACCACGGTGGTCCGGTGGTTCATGGGTTGACGACCTACGCGATCTTCTGGGATCCGGGCAGCGCCTTCCAGGGCAGCACCGAAAGCCTGATCTCGCGCTACCTGGCCGACGTCGCGCACGACAGTGGCACGACCGGCAATCTCTTCTCGGTCGCCGACCAGTACAGCGACGGGCAGGGTGGCGCGAGCTACGCGCAGAGCTTCGGCGGGGAATATGTCGACACGGACCCGTACCCGACCAGCGGTAACTGTGGCGAGAGCACCGCGACGGCAACGACCTGCCTGTATGACAGCCAGGAGATCGGCGAACTGCAGAGCTTCATCACGAGCCACAACCTGCCGCGCGGCCTCGGCGCGATGTACTTCGTGATCACCCCGGACACGACGGTGACCTGCATGGACGGGAGCAGCGAGTGCTCGAACAACTCGTTCTGCAGTTACCACTCTTATGCCGGCTCGGGCTCGCAGACCGTGCTCTATGCCGCGATCCCGTTCACGCTGCTCGACAGCGCGAGCGATGCGAAGTCCTGCCAGGACGACGGCAACGGCATCGTCGAGACCCCGAACGCCGACCCCGGATTCGGCGACGTGGCGATCAAGTCGATGAGCCACGAGGAGATGGAGACGATCACCGACCCGTTGATGAACGCCTGGTACTTCGCCAACGGCGATGAGATCGCCGATGCCTGCAACGGCGTGTTCTGGAACCCCGACGCGTTCCTGCCGAGCGAAGGCGGCAGCGCGACCGCCGGCACGCTGTTCAACCAGACGATCAACGGCGACCACTACTACGTGCAGGGATCGTGGAGCAACGCGACGCAGTCCTGCGCGCTCAGCACCGCCCTCGTGCCGAGCATCACGGCGCCGGCGAGCGCCACGCCCGGCAGCTCGGTCGCGCTCGCCGCGGCCGCCAGCACGAACGCTGCCGTCACCTACGCCTGGCAGTTCGGCGACGGGCAGACCGGCAGCGGCCAGGACGTCACGCACGTCTACGCAGCCGCCGGCACCTACACGCTGACGCTGACCGCGACCGACGCCTACGGCGACAGCGGCTCGACGACGAGCAGGATCACGATCGCGGCGGCGGCGAGCCAGACGCACGGAACGACCGCCGGCAAGACCGGCGCGCGCAAGGGCAAGACGACGACCAAGTGCGGGGCGACGCGCAGGAGCGGCGCGACGAAGACGCGCCTGTGCACGACGACGACGATCTCCTATGCGAGCCGGCAGCTCTGTAAGCGCGCGAGCGTGAAGGACGGCAAGGCGAAGGCGCGGTCATGCCGTGAGGTGACGGTCAAGATCACGCGGCGCCAGCGCTGCACGCTGAGCAATTCGAATCAGGCGGAGATCGTCTCATCGCGCTGCACGCCAGTCGTGACGCACGAAACGGTTCTCAAGCGCCGGACCTAGCGCGGAGGTGATTGAGGCCCGCTGACGCGGCCTCAATCCCTGGATTGGTGCCTGCTGCGCTTGCTGCGCGCAAGGTGACGGTTACGTAGCTTGCCGCGGTGGGCGCGGGCGCTGGGGCTAGCCGTAGGTGCGCCTGAGGTGCCCGAGTGCGTTCTGTTCGGCGCCTCCGCGGAATGGACGGTTGCTGTTGTGACTGCGGGAGAGGTCTCGGCTGGCTCGGTGTTGGAGCCAGCGCAGGTGGCACAAAGAGGCGGCCTCGACCTCGCTCACGCCAAGGTCCTGGCCTTCGCGCGCTCGAACTCCTCGTCGGTCAGCACGCCGTGGTCGCGGAGGTCGGCGAGCTTGCTGACGTGGTCGGCGGGGCTGGGCGCAGGGGCTGTCGGGCGGGTGAACAGGCGGAGGTCCAACGGGTGCCGATCCTGGGGGCGGTGTTCGTGCATGACGTGGCCGCGGACGAGGAGGTATGAGAGGACGCCGAGCAGTGGCAGCGCGAATACGAAGAGAACCCAGAGCGCCTTGCCGGCGTTGGAGAGGTCGTGGCTGGCGAAGATGTCGAGGATCACCGCGGCCGCGATCCAGATCCAGAGGAGCATGAACGCGAACTCGACGAGCGTGAGCGTCGCGTCGGCGAAGGTGAAGGCGGCGAGGAACATTCGTTTCCTTTCGTGGGCTGCGTGGAGTTAAGCAGCGCGGGCAAGACGGTATCGCTGAGCGGGGGCGGCGCTCTCCGCCTGTAATAAAGGCAGAATGGCGGGGGTGACGGGGACTGCGGATCGGTCGGAGGCTCGGGCGGAGTCCGACGCCGAGGGCTGCCGCGGGTGGAGCGGGCATGTGGTGGTCTGCGGGCTCGAGGATCTGGGGCTGCGGACGGTCGAGCAGCTGCACAATGCTGGGGCGCGGGTTGCGGTGCTCGACGAGCGGCGCGACGGGCGCTTCTCGCGGATCGTCCGGGGCTGGGGAATACCCGTGATCGTGCGCGACGCGCATCTCGCCGAGCCGTTCTTCGAGGCCGGGATCGAGGGCGCGGCGGCCGTGATCTGTGCCGAGGCGAGCGACCTGCGCACGCTCGAGACGGTGCTGCTCGTGCGCGAGCTGCGCCCCGACGTGCGGGTCGTCGCGCACATCGACAACCCGGCGGTCGCGAGCGCGGTCGAGGAGGTGACCGGCGCCGAGGGCGTGCTCGACGTCCCGTCGCTGTTCGCTCCGTCGGTCGTCGAAGTCTGCCTCGAGCGGCGCGTGCACGAGATCCGGATCGGCTCAACCGAGTTCGCGACCGTCGAGGCCGTGGCGCCGCACGAGGCGACGCTGCGCGAGCTCTACGGCAGCCTCGTGCCGCTCGGCGTCGCGACCGAGCGCGAGCAGGAGCCGATCGTCTGCCCGGGGCGCGACGAGCGCGTCGAGGCCGGCGACCGCGTGACGCTGCTCGGGACGCTCGACGCGCTCGACGAAGCGGGCCTGCGCACACGCGGCGTGGCGGGCGGCGAGGGGCGTGTGCGAGCGCCGCGAACGAACGCGCTGCGACGGCTCGCCGCGAACGTTTCGCACAGCACCGATCGGGCACTGCGGGTCGCGCTGTGGCTCGGGCTCTGGCTGGTCGTCGTCTCGACGCTGGTGCTGCACTTCGGCTACCGAAACGCGGGCGGCGGCGAGCTCTCGATCCTCAACTCGGTCTACTTCACGGTCGAGACGATCGCGACCGTCGGCTTCGGCGACTTCTCGTTCTCACATCAGCCCGGCTGGATGGAGTTCTTCGGCATCCTGCTGATCATCGCGGGGACGACGCTCGTCACGGCGACCTTCGCGCTGCTGACCAACGCACTGGTCAGCCGGCGGATCGAGCGCTCGCTCGGGCACGCGCAGATCCCGGGGATGGCGGGCCACGTCGTCGTCGTCGGCCTCGGCTCGGTCGGGATGGGCGTGATCGAGGGCGTGATCGGTGGCGGCGGCGAGGTCGTCGTCGTCGAGCGCGCCGACAGCAACCGCTACCTCAACCAGGTGCGCCAGCATGGCGTGCCGCTGGTGATCGGCGACGCCACACTCGGGCAGACGCTCGACTCGGTGAACCTGTCGCGGGCGGCGGCGGTCGCGATCATGACCTCCGACGACATGGCGAACATCGAGGTCGGGCTCGCCGTGCGCGACCGCCTCGGCGAGCGCTGGGTCGACGTGCCCGTCGTCCTGCGCGTCTTCGACCGCGAGCTTGGCGGGCGGCTCGAGCAGAGCTTCGGCTTCCGCCACGTCTGGTCGACCTCGGCGATCAGCGCGCCCTGGCTGGTCGGGGCGGTGCTCGGCATGGACGTGCTGTTCAGCTTCTACGTCGGCAACCACCCGTTCCTGCTGGCACGACTGCAGGTCGGCGCGGGCGGCGGCCTCGAGGGGCTGGCGATGAACGAGCTGGGCGCGCGGATGCGCGTGATCGCGATCGGTCGCAGCGGCAGCGCGGGCGACGAGTTGGAGTACCCGCCGCGGCGCGATACGCGGCTGCTGGCGGGCGATGACGCGTACCTGGCGGGGCCGTATGAGGAGCTGCAGCGGGTGCTGCGGCGCGAGCGCGAGGGCGGCGTGTCGGCGTGATGGCTGCGGGGCTCGACGGCTGGGGCGCTGGTGGGCGTCTACACTTGCCTGCTCATTGCGCCCGTAGCTCAGCTGGATAGAGCGTCGGTCTACGGAACCGAAGGTCGGGAGTTCGAATCTCTCCGGGCGCGTGGGAAAAGGCCGCCTTCGCGGCCTTTTCTTGTTTTGGGGGGTGGCGCGGGCGAGACCTCTTCAGAAGCTCTCGGGCGTCGCGAAGCGGTAGAAGAGAAGACCGTCACCGACGTCTTTGACGATCGCCATAAGCATCGTTGCGAACGCCTCCTGGATCGTGGCGTTCTCGAGTGGGCCGGCGTTGACCGCTTGCATGCCGATGTCACGGCTGAGCTGCTCGACGGCCGCTCGCGCGCCCTCATCGCCGACCCAGATGTTGTTCGGCCGGGCCGAGGTTGCGGCGGCCTGCTCGAACAGCTTGCCGAAATTGAGGTTGAACGCCTTCGCCGCCGGTCCGCCCGTGCTGGCCTTGACGTACTCGGTGACCGACGCGTAGCCGGTTGGCGTATCCTCGCCGCCGAGCCGGTTGGTCGCGTCGATGACGACCTGATCGCCCAAGCCGGTAACGCCCGCGAGAGCATCGGCCACCGCCGAATAGGGCACGGCGAGCAACACGACATCTGAGCCGCTGGCGTCGCCGCCGGCTCGCCCGAGCTCGGTCACCTCGTGTCCTGCGGACCTCCACATCCGTGCGAGCGTTCCGCCGATCGTGCCTTTGCCGATTGTCGTGATCTTCATGAGTGTCCCTACCTTTGCTTTGAGGTTGTCATCAGAGGCCCGAGAGGCCGGAGCGCGGTCACAGAACGTCGGCGCCCTCCGCGATCGACGGATTTTCATAGCGATCGCTACGCTGATTGGAAAAAGTGTAGCGCCCCCTATGGAAGCCAGGCTGGTGATGCATCGACACCGGTGTTCAGGCCAGCGACGGATGGCGTGAGCCAGCGCTCCCGCATATCTGTAGCGTCCGCTAGGATATTCCCGGAGATGCCTAGAGGACGAACCCGAACCTTTGACGCCGACGCCGCACTGGACCGGGCTGTCGACCTATTTGCCCGCCAGGGCTACGACGCGACGTCGATCGCCGAGCTCACGGCGATCATGGGCATCAGCCCGCCGAGCCTCTATGCGGCGTATGGCAACAAGCGCCAGCTGTTCGATCTCGTCGTCGCGCGCTACGCCGAACATCGCCGCGCGTACCTCGAAGACGTCATGGGCCAGCCAACGGCTCGCCTTGCGGCGCAGCGCTTCTTGGAGGGCGCGGTCGAGCATGACACCGAGCCGGGCGAGCCTCGCGGCTGTCTCACCGTTCAGGGCTGCCTGGCGACCGGTGAGGAGGACCAGGACATCGCAGCGCTGCTCGCCCAAAGACGAGCAGCGAACCAAGAGGCGCTTCGGCGCCGGCTCGAGCAGGGAGTCGCCGACAGAGATCTGCCCGTCGAGACCAACTGCGCAGCGCTGGCCCGCTATCTCTGCACGGTCTCGCAGGGCATCTCCGTGCAGGCTTCCGGCGGCGTCGCTCGCGAGCAACTCTTGGAAGTCACCGCGCTCGCCCTGACGGCGGTGCCACAGAACGCCCGCGCCAAGGCAGTGAACTGATGGCTAAGGCTTTTGTCACGGGGGGATCGGGATTCATTGGCGGCGCCCTGATCCGTCGGCTGATCGCCGACGGACACTCGGTGTCAGCTCTGGTCCGAAGCGACGATGCGTCTGCGGCGGTCTCCGCACTGGGTGCTGACCCCGTGACGGGGCGGTTGGACGACGCCTCTACCTATGCAGCCGCAGCGTCAGGGTCCGACGTGTTCTTCCACCTGGCGGCGAAGACGGACCTGGCGGCCGAGCTGGCGGCGCATGTGGCCGTGACCGTTGATGGGACGAGGGCCGCCCTCGACGCCGCGCGCTCGGCGTCGGTGCCGATCTTCATCCACACTGGCACCGAGGCGGCCCTGCTCGCAGGAGACCCGTTGGTCGAGGTCGACGAGACGGCGCCGCTGCGGCCCGACTCACCAGCCCACTACAGCGCCACCAAGGCCGTTGCCGAACAGCTGGTGCTGGACGCGAACGGCCCCGGCCTGCGGACGACGGTGGTGCGGCCTCGGTTCGTGTGGGGCCCGGAGAGCAATCTCATCGGCGCACTGGTCGGACTTGCGCAGGCCGGGAAGTTCGCCTGGATTGACGGCAGCCACGTCACGACGGACGTGACGCACGTCGACAACGCCGTCGAAGGCCATCTGCTCGCCTGGCGGCGCGGGATCGGCGGTCAGGCCTACTTCATCACCGACGACCAGCGGACCGATCTGCATGTGTTCCTCGCCGGGCAGTTCGAAGCCTACGGCGTCGAGGTACCAACGACTGACCTCACTGGAGAGCAGGCCGCGTCGCTGATCGACGTGCCCTTCCGATGGTTCTTCAGCCAGGAGTGCACGCTCGTGATCGACAGGGCGAAGACGCAGCTCGGCTATGTGCCTGTGCGGCAACGTGAAGAGGCATTGGCGGAGCTCCGACGACTCCACCACATAGACGCGGACGCCACGTCTGGTGCATAGACGGGATTGCCCGCGGGGCTGAGGGGCACGGCTGGTGACGCGGCGCCTGTTCGACCGGCGCCGCCAACGCGATTTGCTGTACTTGAGTTGCGACGCCGGTGATCCGATCCAACCGTGGTCGTTGGCCGCGCGCCAGCCAACCGGTCCCGCGAGCGGTGCTTGGGCAAACGCGACGAAACAGGGGCACGGGACATGGCATTCGTCAGCGAACCAACTCCGGCGGGGCTGTCGCCGCGTGCGAAGAACGTCGCGCTGGCGCTCCTGGCGATGACCCAGTTCGTCGTCGTGATCGACGCCTCGATCGTGAACGTCGCGCTGCCCACGATCGGCACCCACCTCCACTTCTCGCGGACCGACCTGTCGTGGGTCGTGAATGCGTACACGCTCACCTTCGGCGGGTTCCTGATGCTCGGCGGCCGGATGGCAGACCTACTCGGGCGCCGGCGGATGTTCATCCTCGGCCTGGTCCTGTTCTTACTGGCCTCGTTCGCCGGCGGGATCGCCCAATCGGAGGGCTGGCTACTCGCGGCCCGGACGGTCCAAGGCATGGGTGCGGCGATCGTCTCCCCGGCGGCGCTGTCGATCCTCGTCACCACCTTCGCCGATGGCGCCGAGCGCAACCGGGCGCTCGGTATCTGGGGCGCTGTCGCGGGCGCCGGCGGCGCGGCGGGCGTACTGCTCGGCGGGATTCTGACCAGCGGCCTGAGCTGGCGCTGGGTGTTTTTCGTCAACGTGCCGATCGGGATCGTCGCGGCGGCACTCGCGCCGCGGATACTGGTCGAGAGTCGTGCTCGCGGTGACGCCAGGTCGTTCGACATAGCGGGCGCCGTCACCGTCACAGCGGGCCTTTCGCTGCTCGTCTACGCGATCGTGGACACAATCAACGACGGCTGGGGATCGACGGCGACGCTAATACGACTGGCCGGCGCCGTCGTTCTGCTGACGGCCTTCCTGATCATCGAAGGACGCGAGCGCCATCCGCTGATGCCCTTCTCGATCTTTCGGCTGCGGACCCTGCGCGGAGCGAACATCGTCGGGCTGCTGATCGGCATGTCGCTGTTCTCGATGTTCTTCTTCATCTCGCTCTATCTCCAGGACGTCTTGCACTATTCGCCGATCAAGACGGGGATCTCCTACCTGCCGCTGGCGGTCGGGATCATTCTCTCTGCGGGGGTTGCCTCGCAGCTGATCACGAGGCTCGGCTTCAAGACGCCGCTGGTCATCGGCCTCCTTTCGATCGCCGGCGGGTTGGTCTGGTTCGCCCAGGTGCCGGCTACCGGCGGCGCGTTCGCTGCCGACATCCTCGGCCCTTCGCTGCTGGCCGCGGTCGGACTTGGGTTCGCCTTCGTGGCGGTCACGACCGCCGCGGTCGCGCAGACCAAGCCGCAAGAGGCTGGACTCGCCTCCGGCCTGATCAACACCTCCCAGCAGGTCGGCGGCGCGCTCGGACTCGCGATCCTCGCCACGGTTGCGAACAGTCGAACCCAGGCCCTGTTGCATTCGCACGCCGTTGCTCACGCGTCGGTCGCATTGACCAAAGGATTCGACCGCGCGTTCCTCGTCGGCGCCGGGTTCGCGCTCCTCGGGGCGATCCTGGCCGCGTTGCTGATCTCCTCGCGCGACAGTCGAGACCACTCAGAGGCCGCCCGTAGCGGCGAGCCTGCCGCGTCCGTCGCGGCAGGCTGAGACGGGCGCCATCCGGGCAGAAGCTCCGCGCAGGCAGGCCGGAACGCGTCGGGCCGCTTCGCGGGCGGGTGCACCGACCAGTGGCCAGTGATCACCGTCGCGAGGGGCCGGCAGCGGCTCGCTTTCTGGATTTTCTGGGCCAAGTACACTCTCGGACGCTCAATCCTGCGGCAGACGTATTGGAGGTTGCATGACGGCCATCGACGCCCCCGAATGGCTCTCCGCGGCGCTGGAGGCGCTACGAGCGGGCGATGCCGACTGGTTCGTAGCGACGTACGACGACGACGCGGTCCATGAGTTTCCGTGGGCGCCCGAGGGACGGCCGGAGCGGCTCGAAGGCAAGCCCGCGATCACCGAGTACATGAAGGGCCTGCCCGCGCGGGTGAAGCTCGACGCCTTCGATGACGTGCGGATTCGCGAGGCGGGCGACGAGCTGATCGTCGAGGCTACCGCCCACGGCACGCGTCCCGACAGCGGCGCGCCGTTTGACATGCAGTACGTCTGGTTCATCACGCACGACAACGGGCGCGTCACACGCTTCCGCGACTACATGAACCCGCTGCGGCTCCGATCGGCCTGAGCTCCCCGCGAGTCCCGGGCCGTCGTGATCGAGAAGGTCAAGGGATCCCTCGAGTCATACAGGAGGGTCCTTTCCAAGCGTGACGTGCGCCTGCTGTTCGGCGGGCTGGCGATTTCGGCGACCGGAAGCTGGGCCTACCGCGCGGGCCTCGTCGCGTATGTCTACAGCCGGACCCATTCGCTTGCTTGGGTTGGAATCGCCGTCCTCTGCCGGCTGCTGCCGCAGCTCCTGCTCAGTCCTTACGGAGGGCTGCTGGCCGACAGGACAGAGAAGGTCAAGGTGCTGGTGCGGGTCAATGCGCTTTGCACGTTCTGGCAGTCCTGTCTGATTGTCGTCGCGCTGACCCATGGGGCGGTCTGGATCGCACTGATCTTCGTCGCGGTCTCCGGCGGCACGAACTGCATGCAGGCTCCCGCCGCTGGGGCTGCGATCCCTGGCCTGGTGGATGAGGCGAACCTGGTCGCCGCAAACGCGCTGAACGCGACCGTGGACAACCTGACGATCATCGTCGGGCCGATGGTGGGGGCGTTGCTGTTGCTGGTGTCGGGGTCCGTGGTGGTGGTGTTCATCGCCAATGCGGCGAGCTTCGCGATCGCGGTTTTGATGGCGAGCGGAATCAAGCAGCGGCTACCGCCCGCCGAATTCGGCGGCGAGCCGGGCGGCATCTGGCAGGAGCTGACCGTCGGCGTCAAGGCGATCCTGGGTGAGCCCGCGGCGCGAACCCTGGTCGCCTTCAGCGTGCTTGTGAGCTTTGTCTCGGGCGCTGACACGGTCCTGTTCGTCGGCATCTCCGCGCACAAGCTCGGCACGGGTGCGAACGGATACAGCTACCTGCTGATCGGCCTCGGGATCGGGGGCGTGCTGATGGCGCCATTGGTGGACCGGCTGGCGGCGCGACCGCGGCTCACCTGGATCATCGTCGCCGGGGTGGCCGGGTTCTGCATTCCAACGGCCCTGATGGTCGTCATCCATAGCCCTTCGCTCGGAGTACTCGTGGAGGTCGTGCGGGGCGCCTCAACGTTGGTGGTCGACGTGCTTGCGATCACCGCCATGCAGAGGGCGGTCCCCAACAAGCAGGTCGGACGCGTGCTGGGCGTGTTCTTCGCGTTCGTACTCGGGTCCACCGTCCTCGGCGCCCTCGTGACGCCGGGGATCTCCAGCGGACTCGGCCTCGACGGCGCTCTACTGATCATGGCGTTCGCACCGTTCGCGCTGAGTCTCGGCGGTATTCCCTCGCTGCTCTCAATCGACCGGCGGGCTGCGTCTTCGAGCATCGCACTGGCACCGCGCGTGGCGCTGCTCGAACAGCTCGGGATGTTTGCCAACGCGAGTCGCCCGCTGCTCGAGAGTCTCGCGTGTGATTGGGTTGATCGCGCGTTCGTGCCCGGTGCGGCGATCATCACCCAAGGCGAGGAAGCCGACTACCTGTACGTATTGCTGGAAGGCGAGGTGCGGGTCAACTCCAACGACGAGCAGGGCGGCCCAGCCAAGTTCATCCGGACGATGAGCGCGCCGGCTTACTTCGGCGAAATCGGCATCATCCACGGGATCCCGCGAACCGCCAGCGTGACGGCGATCGACGGTTGCAAGTGTGCGTTGATCGACGGCGCCGCCCTGCTCGACGCCCTCTCCATAGCGTCAGCCTCCGGCACGCTGATGGCGACCACGCAAAGCCGCCTGGCGTTGACCCATCCGGCGCCGGCCTTGGCGGATCGTGCCGCTGCGGGTGCGTAGCGCCGTACTCCAGCGCAGCGTCGGCTTAGGCCCTCGACGGATGCCACGCCAGCGCCGCTACGCGAGAACCTTGGTCTTCGCGCGCTCGAACTCCTCGTCGCTCAGCACGCCGCGCTCGTGGAGGTCGGCGAGCTTGTGGAGGTCGTCCGCTGGGCCGCCTGAGCTCGCTCCGTGCGTGAACTGGCGGAACGCTTCGCGCTGGGCGCGGTCCTCCGCCTGGTGTTCATGCAACGTGTGGCCGCGGATGATCAGGTAGCCGAGCACGCCGATCAGCGGAAAGATGAAGATGAAGAGCATCCATAGGGCCTTCGCCCAATTGGAGAGGTCGTGGCTACGAAAGATGTCGAAGATCACGCCGACCGCGATCCAGATCCAGAGGAAGAGGAAGGCGAGCTCGAGGACCGTGAGCAGCCCGTCTCCGAAGGTGTATGTAGAAGCTGCGAGTGGCATTCGTTTCCTTTGTTTTTGGTTTTTCGCGTCGGTGAGATTGAAGGATCAGGACGGGGGACGCCAGCCCCTGTCCAGGGTCGTCTGGCCGACCTCGATCACGTAGCCGTCGGGATCGCGCATGTAGCAGCGGATCTCGGTCGCGTGCTGCTTCGGCGGCGTGAGGAACTGTGCTCCGCGCTTGCTCCACTCGGCGTACGCCGCCTGGATGTCAGCAACCCGAATGTTGAGGAAGCTGCTGACGCGATCCGGGTCGGGCGGCGTCTCGAGCGTGACGGTCGGCTTGTCATCGGTCGGACCGCCGCCGACGTTGATGATGATCCAGCTGTTGGCCAGCGCCACGTACGTCACGTCGTCATCGGCCTCGCCCGAGATCACGGTCCTGCCGCCAAGCACGTCGGTGTAGAAGCGGCGGGAGCGCTCGACGTCATCTGAAACGATGAAATGGGCCACGACCATCTCCAGCTCGACGCTGCTCA
>Ga0302184_10000484_pt1 | contig 26119 bp, 20 predicted proteins | sample I_Palsa_N3_3_FD_200233 | JGI IMG/M metagenome (GOLD analysis project Ga0302184, IMG submission 200233) | Peat permafrost microbial communities from Stordalen Mire near Abisko, Sweden - I_Palsa_N3_3 | ecosystem: Environmental > Terrestrial > Soil > Palsa > Peat permafrost | place: Sweden...
GCGTACGCGCGGCACGCAGAAACCGCAGCTGCTGCAACAACAGCGCGATGAAGCCGGCGCGCAGATCACGCGCGAACGCGCGCACGTTTCCCATTGCGACGAGTCCGCCCGATGGCATCGCGCGCTGCGGGCCAACGTCGGGGAACCCGTCGCCGCCCAAGCCCGCTCCGACGAGACCAAAGTGGTCGGTCGACAGCGGCGCCAAGGCGCGCGCTTCGCGCGCTATCGCCGCGGCGATCGATGCTTCGCCGTGGCCATTCGTGACGAACAGCACGCGCGCGTTCATTCCAACCGCTCCAGCGCGAAGTCGGCGATCGTCGCGCGGCCGCCGCTCTTGGTCAGTTCCGTGCGCGACGCGAAGCGCCCGTACGGTCCGGCGTGCACGATCGGCACACCGCCGGCGAACTCGGGCTCGGGCAGCGTGTCGTGGCTGTGCCCGCCCAAGATGAGGTCGAGGCGCGGGACCGCGCGCGCGAGCAGACGGTCATGCGGCAACCCCAAATGCGAGAGCGCGATCAACGTCGTCTCGGGCGGCGTCGTGGCGGCGATCGCCGCAGCCGTCTCGATCGGGTCGGCGAAGCGCCAGCTGAAGACGTGCTCCCACGGTGAGCCGCGCGGATATTGCACGACGAGCAAGCCGAAGAAGCGCAGCGACCACGGCGTTCCATCCTCGTCGCGTTGCAGCGTGACATCGGCGGTAAACGGGAGCGGCCGGCCTTTGGCGTCGCTCAGGTTCGCGCTGACCAGCGGGTGATGCATCTGCGCGGCACGCGCGCGCAGCGCGCCGAAGAGGTAGTGGAATTCGCGGTTGCCGATCGCCTGGACGTCGACGCCGGCGCGGTCGAGTTCGGCGATGATCGGTTCGCTGCGATGATAGACGGTCTGCGAACCGCGCAAGCTGTCGCCCGAGTCGACATACACGCCGGGCTTGGCCGCGCGCAGCGCGAGCAGCGGCGCCGCGATGTGGCGCCGGTCGTGCACGTCGCTGGTGTGGTAGATGCGCACGCGCTCAGTCGGCCGGCTCGGCCGCCGCCGCCAGCACCCAGTCGGCGTTCCGCTGCAACGCATCGGGCGGCCCCAGTGCGGCGCGCAAGCGCTCGTAGCCGTCCTGCTGGCGCGCGGGATCGCGCAGCAGCTCGAGCAGTACGTCGGCGAGCGCAGCCGGCGTGGCCTGCTCCTGCAGCAATTCGGGGATGAGCGGTTCGTCGAGCACGAGGTTCGGCAGCGTGATGTAGCGCCCGCGATAGAGGCGCCGCGCGACCTTCGCGTGCGCCTCCGCCATCACGTAGAGCGCGGCCGCCGGTGTCTGGACGAGCGCCGCTTCGAGGACGGCGGTCCCCGAGGCGATCGCGGCAACGTCGACGACGCGCAGCGCGGCGCGCGCGTCGCGCACGACGGTCACCGGCAGCGGCGAACGGAAGGCCAAGAAATGTTCGACGCGCCGCTGCGCGTCGTCATCGGCCGCGACGAGAATCGCCGTGACGCTCGGCCGGCTCTCGCGCACCCGCGCCAGCGCATCGAGCAGCAGCGGCGTGTGGTGCTCGATCTCGCTCGCGCGGCTGCCCGGGAATAATGCGAGCGTGCCGCCGTCGGGCGGCGGCGCGGGCCGCTGCGCGCGCGGCAGGATCGTCGACACCAAGGGGTGGCCGACGTAACCAATCGGAAGCCCCAGCCGCCGATAGAACTCCGCTTGATGGCGAAAGAAGGTCAGCGGATCGCTGAGCATCGCGACCGCGCGCGCGCGTTTGGGGTTGTCGAGCCACGCCGAGGGCGGCGCGTAGTACACGATGGGGCGCTTGAACCCGAACCGGCGCAGCAACCACGCGAGGCGCACGTTGAACGCGCCGAAGTCGACCAGCACCAGCAGATCGGGCGGTTTCGCACGCAGCTTCGCGGCCGTGCGAATGCAGATGCTCAGCAGCGACGGAATCTTGCGCAGCGCCTCGAGCGGCCCCATCGACGCCCAGCCGCGGGTCGACTGCACGATGCGCACGCCGGCGCGCGCCAATCGTTCGCCGCCGATCCCGCTGGCCTCGATCGCGGCGCGCGCGCGCAGCGCACCCAGCAGCTCGGCGGCGAGGAGCTCGCCCGATGCCTCGCCGGTGGAAAAGAAGACGTTTATTTCAGGATCCCGCGTTCGGAGCCGGCTTCGAGGAACGCCAACAGCGCGCGCCCCTCGTTCGTCTGCACGGTCTCGCGCAGCGCGTCGATCGCCTGCGAGACGTTCCGTTCCGAGCGATAGATGATCTTGTAGGCGTCCTTCAGTTCGGCCAGACTTTCGCGCGGCAGCGAGTGGCGGCGCAGCCCGACGGCGTTGAGACCGTAGACCGAGGCCGGGTTGCCTTCCGCCAGCAGATACGGCGGGACGTCGCGCACAATCTTCGAGTAACCGCCGACGAACGCGTAGCGGCCGATGCGCACGCCCTGGTGGATGCCGGCCATCCCGCCGATCCCGGCGTAGTCGTCGACCACTACCTGCCCCGCGAGCTGCGCCAGATTCGACATGGTCACGAAGTTGCCGATGCGGCAGTTGTGCGCGACGTGCACGTAGGCGAGCAGCAGCGAATCGTCGCCGACCGAGGTGACGGAGTTGGGCCCGGTTCCGCGGTGGATCGAGACGTATTCGCGGATGACCGTGCGCCGCCCGATCGTCGTGTACGCGATCTCCTCATCGTGCGCTTTGCGGTCCTGCGAGGGCGCGCCGATCGAGGCGAACGGATAGATCACGGTCTCGGCACCGATCGAAGTGCGGCCGTTCACGACCACGTGCGCGATCAGCTTCGCGCCGGCGTCGATCGTGACGTGCTCGCCGACGATGCAATACGGACCGATTTCGACGCCCGGCCCGATCGTTGCATTGGGGTGCACGATCGCGGTCTGATGGATCACAGATGCAGCACCGACGCATCGCTGGCGAAGGCCGAGCTGTCGCTGACGATCGAGAACATGAGCTCGGCGGTGACGGCGGACTTGCCGTCGACGGACGCCTCGCAGCTCACCCACCCGATCCCCAATTTGATCTTCACCACGCGCGCTTCCATGTCGAGGCGGTCGCCAGGGACGACGGGCCGGCGAAACTTGGCCTTGTCGATCGCGGCCAAATACGGCACCTTGCGGGCCGAATCGCCGGGCTGCAAGATCGTCGTGCCGCCGAGCTGCGCGAGCGCTTCGATCATGTACACGCCGGGCAGCACCGGGTTGCCGGGGAAATGGCCCGCGAACACCGGCTCGTTGATGCTGACGTTCTTGTAGCCGCGCGCGAGGACCATCGGTTCGAGCTCGGTGATGCGGTCGATCAGCAGCAGCGGGTAGCGGTGCGGCAAGAGCTTCATGATCTCGCGCACGTCGATGATGGACATGGTGTCGCTGCCTACGACGTCGCGATGGCCGCAGCGGCGTCGCCGCCCGCCGGGCGCAGCTCGCGCACCGCGCTGCAGTGCAGTTTGTGGCCGCTCTTGATCGCGATCACCTCGCATTGCGGGTACGCGCCGAGCAGCGCGAAGTCACCGATGAGATCGAGCATCTTGTGGCGCGCCGGTTCGGTCGGCGAACGCAGCGGCGCGAGCGGTCCGTCGGGCCCGAACACGACGGCGTTGTCGAGGCTGCCGCCCTGCGCGAGGCCGCGCTTGATCAGCGCCTCGACTTCGTGCAGAAAACCGAACGTGCGGTTCGGCCCGATCTCGCGCCGGTACACCTCCGGGGTCACCTCGGCCTCGACGTACTGCGTTCCGACCGGCGCCGGGTAGTCGACCGTCATGCGCACGCGGAACGACGATGCCGGCGCGACGACCAGCAGTTTGTCGCCGTCACGAAACACGCGCGTCTGTGGCGGCACCCAGCGCAGCCGCGTCTCCGGCAAGGTTGCGATGCCGACCGCATCGATGGCGTCGGTGAATGTCTTGGCGCTGCCGTCGGCGACGGGGATTTCGGGCCCGTCGACCGCGATGAGGGCGTTGTCGACGCCGGTGCCGAGCAGCGCCGAGAGCACGTGTTCGACCGTCGACACGCGGTGCCCGCCGCTGCCGAGTACCGTTGCGCGCGCGGTATCGACGACGTAGTCGGCGCGCGCCGGAAATTCGACCGCATCATCGAGCCGAAAGCGCAAGCCGCTCCCGGCAGGAGCCGGAAAGATCCGCATGCGGGCGGGGAGGCCGGTATGGAGCCCGACGCCTTCGATCGCGATCCCGTCGCGCAACGTCGTCTGGTACTGCACCGCTGACGGGGTTCGGCACCCGGGTTAGTCTTCTTTTTCGAGGGCCTCCACGCGCGCGTAGAGCTTGGGCAAGCGGCGGATGTAGGCCTGAAGCCGCACTTCGTCGCGATGGTTCTGCGCCGGGCGCCCGGTGATGGTCACGCCGGGTTCCACGTCGCCCCAGACGTGCGACCCGCCCCCGATCGTCGCCCCGTCGCCGACGCGCATATGGCCTCGGAAAACCGTCTGGCCGCCGACGCGCACGTAGTCGCCGATGATCGTCGTGCCGGCGAGGCCGGCGAAGGCGGCGATCACGCAATGCTTTCCGATCGCCGAGTTGTGCCCGATCTGACACAGGTTGTCGATCTTCGTTCCCTCGCCGACCGACGTCACGCCGGTCTGCGCGCGATCGATGCAGGTGTTCGCGCCGATCTCGACGTCGTCGCCGAGCGTCACGATGCCGATCTGCGGGATCTTCACCAGCCGGCCATCGAGGAACGCCCAGCCGAAGCCGTCGCTGCCGATGATCGCACCCGCCTGCAGCACGACGCGGTCGCCCACGATGCAGCGCTGCGCGACGTACGCGCGCGGATGGAACAGACAGTCCGCGCCGACCACCGCCTCGGCCCCGACCGTCACGCCGGCGTCGAGGACCGTTCGTGCGCCGATGCGTGCGCCGGCGGCGACGGTGACGTGCGCTCCGATCCAGACGTCGGCGCCGATCTCGGCTCCGTCGTCGACCGCCGCCGACGGATGCCGGAACGGACCGCGTGGGCGCACGGGTTCGAGTGCGGCCAGCAGCCCTGCCAGCGCGATCCGCGTCGAATCGACGGCCAGGATCGGTTTCGGATACGACGCGTTCGCATCGACGAGCGCGGTATCGGTCAGCACGGCCGCCGCGCGCGAGCCGAGCGCGACGCGCAAGTAGCGTTCGTCGACGGCGAAGGTCAGCGTCGTCGCGTCGGCGTCGTCGACCGCGGTGATGCGCTCGATCGCGATGCTCGGGTCGCCGACGACCCGGCCGCCGGTGCGCGCGGCAAGTTCCGCCAGCGTCCCGAGCGGCGCGCTCACGGCGTCGGCGACGCCTTCTCCACGATCTGCAAGATCTTCTCGATCTCGGGCGTGATGTCGACGCCGCCGTAGCCGACGAACTGGCGCGTGAAGACGTAGGTGAGGTGCTTGTCAGCGGCAACCTGCCGTGCCGCGTCGGTCACGTCACCGGTCAGTTCGTTCTGCTCGCGTACGAAGCGCTGCTGCAGCTGCAGCCGCTCTTGCGCTTTGCGGCGCGCCGAATCGCGCGAACGCTCGATCACTTGCGCATCGTACGAAAGCTGGTTCTGATAGTTGAGGAACTTCGGCCAGTTGGCCTTGATCCGTTCTTCGTCGATCAGACCGATGGAATTCTTGGGCGCCCCGCAGGCGGCGAGCGATGCAGCGAGCGCCGCGGCGATTACAATTCGTCTCATGTGCTATTCGTGGAGGCTTTCGATGTCCTTGAGGGCGTCGGGGGTGAGGTCGACTCCGCCGACGGGCGCGACGACGTCGCTGAGCACGACCGAGATACCGCGCTGCTGCGCCAGCACCCGGACTTCCCGTTCGATCTGAGCCACGATCTGGTCGTACAGGTCATCACGTTTCTTGCGCAGCTGGACGATCTGCGCCTGCGCGCCGCCTACCGAGGCGTCGTTCACGCCGTGGAGTTCGGCATACCGGCGGGAGAGGTCGGCGCGCGTCGCTTCGAAGCTCGCGATGGTCGTCTTCGCGTCGTCTTCGAAGCGCTTCTGATAGACGTCGTGCAGCTGCTGGATCTTGGCCCGCAGCTGCGGCGAGAGGTTCGGATTCGCTTGCGGCTGCGGCCGGCCGCCGGCACTCGTCGCGATGACCGTCCCCCCGACGCTGGCGGATTGGCGCTGCACGATCTGCTGGCGCGCGGCGAGCGAACCGCTGGAGCGTTTCTCGATCGAGCTGACCTCGGCGTTGAGCTCCTGCTGGACTTGCGTGTGCAGCTGCGCCTGCAGATTTGCCAGCGTCTGCTGATCGCGATTGCGCTGCGCGGCGAGCGCATCGCTCTCCTTGCGATCGAGTGCCTTGAGCTGGTTCTGTGCGTCCTCGCGGGCGGCGTCGTCGAGCGCGAGCGAACTCAGCTTCGTGTGGAGCGCGAGGCGCTGGGACGCGTCTTCGTTAGCGAGCGACAACGACAGCGCGGCTTCTTTCGATTGGAGTTCTTCGGCCTTCGCGCGGTAGGTGCGGGAGGCGCGGTCGTTGAGCGCCTTCTGCGCGGCGGAGATCTGCGATTGGTTGTGATGCTGCAGCGAGCTGCGGTAGGACTGCAGGTCGCGCTGCGCCTGCTGCGCGACGAACCCTTGCTGCTGCCGTGCCGTCAGGTTGACGTTGCCGGCGATCTGCGCCGCGCTGGCGCCGCCGATGTTCGCGCCTCGCAGCGCTGCGGCGATGGCCTGCGATTCTTGGGCCTGATATTGACGCTGTTTTTGATCGAGCAGTTTGCGCGTGCGGTCGGCGGCCGCGGTCAGTTCCCGTTGCAGTTCGGCCTCGCGTGCCCGCATCTGCGGATCGGCGCCGACCGCGCGCGGAGCGGTCGAGGTGAGATCGAAGGCGGCGATGCTGCGGTCGTAGCGCGCCAGCTGATCGTAGAGCGGATGTTTCTGCACCAGCTGATCCATCTGTACGTAGCCGATCGTGCCGCCGCCGGCGTTCGAACCCGCGTCGTTCGAGAGCCCGTGCGAGCACGCCGTCAGGCCGGCCAGCGCGATCAACGCGAGCCTCCCGGCTCCCGCGATCCGCGGTCCGGTCATTTCAGCTTGGCGGTCACGTCGCTCGTGATGTCCGTTCCCCCGAACACGATGTTCCCGCGGTCGATGACCAGGATCAGCCCCTTCGACCGCGCGACGTCGGCGATCGCACTGCGCGTCGCGTCGACGACGGGCTTGAGGGTGGAGGTCTGGCGGTCGTCGAGCGTCTTGTGATAGTCCTTCAGGACGGCGTCGCGGTCGGCGTCCGTCTTGGCGTCTTTGAACTTCTGCCCGTAGAGCTTGTCCTGCGTCGCTTTGAACGCCAGGAAGTCGTCGCTTGCGGCTTTGACTTTCGGCGTCTGATCGATCGCCTGCTGATCGACGTAGCCGACTTTCGACGGCGGCGGCGTCGACACGGGTGGGACGGGCGCGCCGACGCCGGTCAGCAGATCCCGAACGTTGCCGGTGATGTCGGTGCCCCCGTAGACGACGATGCGGCGGTCGACGACGACGCTCAAATTTTTCGACGACGCGACGGACGCGATCGCGACCTGCGCACGCTGCAGCAGCGGCCCGAGCACCTGGCGCTGTTTATCGGCCATGCGGTGCTGGAATTCCGCGCCGAGCTGCTGCTGCTGTGCCCGCGAAGCGTGGGCGGCGCGCTTGCTGAACTGCCGCTCGAGCCCCTGTCCGTACTGCTGGAGCTGTCTGTTCGCCACCTGGAACGCCGGCAGCGAAGCGATCGCGCCTTGATCGATCGAACCGATGTCGGTGATGTCGGTCGCGCCCACCGCCGGCAGCGCGAAGAGTGCGGCCCCAAGCGCGCAGGCCAGCGCGACGGCGCGACGGCGCGAATTCCGAACGTGCATACGTGACACTAGAAGGTCTGCCCGATTCCGAACGAGGTGTGCGTGCCGAGAGTACCCTTGGCGAAGTCGAGCCGCAGCGTGTGCAGCCCGAGCTGCGGCACGTCGAAGCGCACGCCGACACCGTAATCCGAGTGGAACTGATAGGCGTTGAGGTCGTACGTCGCGGTGCCGGTGTTGGAGATACCGCCGCGGATCCGCACGCCGCCCGTGTCCTCGAAGGTGACGATCGAGAACTTCCGGTCGGGCGTCAGCGGGATGCGGATCTCGATCTGGCCCAGCAGTTCGTTGGTGCCGTAGTATGGGTCTGAGTAGCCGCGCAGCTGCTGATCCGAGAACACGAACAGCTTGTTGGTCGGAATGGAGCCGACCGAATCGCCGACCACGCCGTGGAGGCCGAGCGTGATGTTGTGCGGCAGCGGATAGAACTTCGCCACGTCGAGCGTGTAGATCTGATACTGGAAGTCCGACGCCAACGCGCGGTCGCTGATTTCGTCGCTGATCGTCGCGAGCAGACCGCGCCGCGGGTTGAGCACGTCATCGCGCGTGTCGGCGCGCAGGCCGAGCACGATACTGTGGAGCCGGTAGGACTGGTTGTTGTTCACCTGCGCGATCGAAGGCGCGGTGATGCCGTACGCGTTCTCCAGCGAGTTGCACGACGGATCGAGCGGATCGGCCGCGCACGCTGACTGCGAGACGACGTTGGTGGCGAGCGGGAAATAATAGCCGGAGGGGAGCGACGCTCCGGCAGCCACGGTCTGAATGTTCGCTCCGGCCTGCACGGTGAAGATGTCGTTCAAACGGCGTCCGATGGTGGTCGAGAGGCCGGCCGAACGCGACGCGTATGTCGCATCGATACCGTTGACGATGTTCGTCGACACGGTCGAGAGCAGCGACACGGGGAACGGCCCGCTCGTCGGACATCCGAGCGTCGGGGAACTGGTGGGCGGTCCGATCGGTGTCGGGATCGGCGCGCCGATCATGTTGCCGGCGGCGGTGCCGACGCAGTCGTCGTAGACGGGATAATAATTGGTCTGCCGCTGCGTGAAGATCGTGCTGGCGAGGCTGTACTTCTGGGATTGTTCCGTGTTGCCGAGATACGGCACCGTGAACGACAGGCTCTCGTCGGCGACGCGGCTACCGCGCTCGATCCGGATTGACGCCCCGTTGCCGGTACCATTGATGTTGTTCTGCTGATACGAGATCGTGCCGGTCAGCCCGGTCCCCGTGATGCCGCCCGAATAGCCGGCGCCGAGCGACGCCGTACCGGTGCGCTGTTCCTTGACCTGCCAATCGAGCGTAACCAGCCCCGGGCGCTTCGGATCGGGTCCCGGCTTTGCGGTGAAGTCGACTTTTTCGAAGAAGCCCATCCCGTTGAGACGGTCGTAGTCGCGGCGCAGCCCGGCGTCGGTGACGATCATCCCCGGACGCAGCCGGAGTTCGCGCCGAATCACGTCGTCGTGCGTCTTGGTGTTGCCGGTGATCTCGATCGCGCCGACGCGCAGCACGCTGATCGTGTAGCGCACGTCCGCCGTACCGGCTTTCTGATCGATCGAGGACGGATCGACGCCCGCTTCGACGTCGCCGATCTTCATGTCGTACTTCTCGTACAGCGTCTTGAGCGCGTCGTAGTCTTTGTCGCGCTGCTCCTCGGAGTACGGGCTGCCGGGTTTGGTGACGAGCGCTTTGATGATCAACGGCGGCGGCAGCACCGGGTCGCCGTCGGGCGGCGGCGTGATGATGATGTTGCGGACCGTCAAACCTTCCTGAATCGTCAGCGTCAGCACGCCTTCCGGCGTGATGTTGACGTCGGTGACGTGTGAAGGCACCTGTCCGCCGAAGCCGATCTTGTCGTAGTAGCTGTTGATCTTCAGGACGTCTTGCTGGTAGGTCTTGATGTTGAACACCTGACCCGGTGCGGTGTCCATCAACGCAAGCAGGGTGTCCGCCGAGACGCTGCGGTCGCCGGTGAAGCGGATCGAGGTCACGACCGGATTCTCGATCACGCGGAACGTGATCGCGACGCCGTCGGGACGCTGGCGAATCACCGGCGGCGCCTGGTCGGCGAAGAACCCGAGGTCGGCGATCGCACGCAGGTCGGCTTGGACCTTAGCGGGATCGAACGGATCGCCAACCTTGGTCGAAAGGACAGCCAGAATCCGATCGGTCGGAACGTGCGCGTTTCCGGTAACGGAGACGGAGACGACCGTCGGCTCCGCGGGTGCGGCGTGTGCCGGCGGCATCACCAGACCGAAAAACGCGAGCACGGCGAGCACGGAGCGCGACGTGCGGCGGAGCCGTTCGAACAAGCGGGAGACGTCCTTCGTGAGGAGGGGACCCCGGGCGCCGAGGCGTTCGCCGGGTTGCTGATGAGCGGTCAACGCGCCCATGATTGTTCGCGTTCCCGGTCCCCAGGGTACGACACACCACGCCGAGGGCCTTGTGAATCCCGCCGCGAGCGCGGCGCGCGCCGCGGCCTCATGGGTACTTGCGGATCACCGAGAAGGTGAATCCTTGCCTGCCTGAGAGCGGCTGCAGCCCGTACTCTCGCTGCACGTAACTGAAGGGCTGGGTTCCGTTCGCGTTGGTCGTGACGTCCTCGACACCGTTCGCGGTGAAGTAATTGAACTCGATCGAGGTGGTCGCGTCGGGACGGGCCGTGAAGCCGAAGGTCGTTCGCAACGGGTACGAGAGCGTTTGGCCGAAGCTTGCGTAGATGTCGTGCTTGCCTATCTGCTTGAGCGCTTCGTAACCGACGCCGCCACCGTAGTCGACGGTCATTTCCAGATCGGTCAGGTTGAGCGCACCGCCGAGCGTGCGTTCGAGCGGCGCGAGAAAGCGTTGCGTGAACTGGCCGTTGACCAAGGAGAACGCTTCCTGGTTGAAATTGATGACGCCGACCTGGTTGGGCGCGTTGCCGGGCGGCAAGAGCGCGTTCGACTCACCCGGCGCTCCGCGCAGCGTCGTCCCGTTTTGTGCCTGTCCGAAATTGACCGCGCCGAAGACGGATGCGTCGATCAGCAGCCCGATGATTTGCTCCTGCGAGTACGGCGGGCTCGAGCTGAACGTGATGCCGGTCCCGCGCGCCAGCTCGTCGGCCGGACCGCGCACGGTAACGGTGATGTCGGCGCTGCCGAGCACGTTGCGGGTCGGGTCGGGGTCCGGGTTGACGACGTGCGCGTAGGCGCGCGCGTCGACGTAGGGCACGATGCCTTGGGCGGGGTTGAAGCGCACGACGGCTTCCTGAATGCGGAAGACGCGGTTGTAGGTCGAGAAGATCCCGCCCGGCGTCGCCGATACGACACCGTCGAGTTTCGGCGCGGCGAGCGTTCCCGTCAATGTCACGCTCCCGGTTGCGCCGACGTCGACGATCGACGACTGGACGCGCACGTTGCGTCCGGCGTGCAGCGTGAGGTCGAAGCCCAGATCGAGCGGCGGCCCGTGCGCCGCGCCGCCGCCGGCGCTGCGCGTTATCGCTGCGAACGGGATCGATGCATTCGAGAGCGTCATGTCGCCCGAGAGGATCGGCATCGTCGGTCCGCTGGCCAGCTGCAGCGTGCCGTCGAGCGTTCCGCGCAAGTACTGCGGTGAGTCGATGCCCGCGTTGCGCGCGGTGAGTTCCATCGTGTAGCCGCTCGTGTGCGCGCCCGGAAACGGGAGGTCGAGCGAACCGTGCCCGTCGAGCGTTCCGCCGCCGAGCTTCGCGTGCAGCGCTTCGAGCGCGACGCTCGTGCCTTGGAAATTGAGCCGCGCGTTCGCTGCCGTCACGCCCGCCCGGTCGAGCTGCGACGAATACGTGCCGTTGACGAGCGTCGCATCACCGGCGATGCGGGGCGCGCGCGGCGTCCCTTCGATGGCGAGCCGCCCCTCGACCGTCCCGCCGAGCTTGGTTCCGGTCCCCGGGACGAACGGCGCGAACGGAGCCAGATCGAGTGACGTCAGCGCGAGCGTGAACGAGACCGGCCGGTCCGCCGCGACTCCGAGCGGGTCGAGCTCGAGCGGGAGCGATCCCGCGATCAGCAGCTTGCCGCTCGGGAGCGTCACTTCGGCATCGTCGATCTCGAGCGTGCTTCCGTCGTAGGTCGCGCTGCCTAACACGCGTGAGATCGCGAGCGTCTTGTAACGCGCGTTCGTGATGTCGAAGCCCGCCGTTGCGTGCGGCTTGCTGACCGTACCGGTGAGGCGCACGTCGGCTTGCACGCTGCCGCCGACGTCATAGGACGGGCCTTTCGGAAACGCGGTCACGAGCGCAGTGGCGAGGTCGGGCGTCTCGCCTTCGATGGAGAGATCAAGCGGGATGTCGCGCACCAAGCCGATCGATCCGTTCAGCTCGAAGCGCGCGAAGTCGAGGTCGAGGACGCTGTTCGTGAAGGCAACGTGACTGCCGTCGCTGGTTGCGTGCAGCACGCCTTCTTTCACCGCATAGCCGTACAGGGAGCCGTCCTGGAGCGTTACCGTGCCGCCGATCGCAAGCCGCGGCATGCGCCCCGCCGCCGTGGCGTGGATGTTGAGGCTGCCCAGCAGCGGTGCCGTGATCCCGAGCGCCGGCAGCCACGTGTTGAGATCGACGTCGTTCGCATCGAGCGAGCCGCGATACGCTGCACCGCGCAGTGCGGAAACGAGCGACCCGCGTGCCGGCGTGACGATCCCCGCCGCGTGCAGCGAGCCATGCACGCCGTGGATCGCGAGCGTACCGCTGACCGTCCTTCCGCGCTGCGACCACGCCGCGTCGGTGCTGCCGAAGGCGTAGGTTCGGTAGCGGAAATCGTGCAGCGAGAGCCGGCCGTCGGTGCGCATGCGGCCGCCCTCGTCGGCGAGCGCGAACGCGACCGGACCGCGGCCGTCGAGCATGTCCGCTTCGTCGAAGTAGTCGTCGAAGTCGCTCAAGCGCGCGTCGGCACTGTGCACGTCGAAGGCGAACTCGCGCGACGGCAAGAGCACGTTGGCCGCGAGCGTGAGCTGCGTCGAGCCGACCGTCAGCGTTCCGTCGCGGGCGTCGAACGCTCCGCCGGCGTACGTGACGTTCGCCCGCCCGCCGGAGAACGCGAGGCCGTTGTACGAACCCTCGGCGACGTGCAGCGTCCCCGCCACGCGCGGGCTTCCATCGCTGCCGCCGACGTGGACGTTGGCGGCGAAGCTTCCCTCGAGGGTGCGCAGCCGCACGCGCATCGCGCTGCTCATCGTCGCGATGTCGCCGAACGGCACGCGCGCGTCGAGATCGTACGCGGGCACGCTCCCGAGTCCGTCGACGCGGCCGCGGAACGAGCCGTACGTCATGCCGAGCGCACCGCTTCCGCCGCTGACGGCGATTGCGTCGCCGCCCAGCGCGAGGTCGGCGGCGCCGCTGACCGGGTAGCCGCCCGCGATGCCGTCGTCGAGGATGACGCCGCCGTCGAAACGGGGGGCGGTGCGCAGATCGGCGCTGCCGAGAACGTCGAGGCGGCCGGCCTGCAGCGGCACGCCGGCGCCGCGGAGTGCCGCTGCATCGAGCGACGGCGCTGAGACCAGAAACGGTCCGCCCGCATCGCCCGCGACGGCGTGACCGCCCGCCACGGTGCCATCCGCCGCCACCAAACGCAGCGCCGGACCGTCGACGAGCAGCGTCCCCGCCATCCGCGAGACGGGAATTCCCCGCACGCTCCCGCCGGCAAGCTCGACGCCGGTCGTCTGCACGGCGAACTCACGGCCCCGGATCGCGGCGCGAATCGGGCCATGAAGTCCGCCGCTCGCGTCGCCCGCGCCGATGAACGGCCGCAGCTGCGCGAGCGTGCCGTCGTAGTTGCCCGCCACCGCGAAGAGGTCGTTGCCGTATGCCGCATCGCCGCGGAAACGTCCGAGCGGGCCGTCGATGCGAATACCGTTCAGACGCAGGTCGGTGAAACTGCCGCCGAGCGTGAACGCAACGTTGCCGAGCTGGTACGCGGAGACGCGCGTGTCGCTGCCGGCGAAGCTCCCGGCCAGCCCGAAGTTCGACGGCGTCCCCGCGCCGGCGACATCACCGTCGAGGGTGCCGGAGAGCGGCGGCAGCACCGGGATGCGAATCCCCGGCAGGCCGCTCCCGGCGGGCATCGGCGCCAGGCGAAAGTTGCGGAAGTGCAGCCAGCCGGCGCTCCCCGAAATGGGGCGCGCCAATTCGAACGCGCCGGCGAGCGACGAACCGTCGCTGCGCGAAAACGAGAACGGCCCGAATTCACCGACACCGTATTGATCGACGGTGAAGGTTATCGCACCGCTCGTCGCACCGGTGGCTGCGACGGTGCCGCGCGCCGCGAAGCGCTGCCCCGGCGGTTCGCTCACCAGCGCCGTGGCGTCGATCCGGGCATCCGGTGCAATTGCGCTCGTGTACGGGAGCGCTGCGCCCGCACCAGTCGTGTTCGCGACGAGGTGGATGTCGTCGCCGCGCGCGCTGAAGTCGATCGAGCCGCCGGCCATGACGGTGGCGGCACCGTAGCGCGCGCGAAAGCCCGGGATGAAGAGCGCCGCGTTGTAGTAGTCGGCATACCCGCCGACGGCTTCGATCGGGATGCGCCCGTAGACGACGCGCGGCGTCGCGAACCAGGTGCGGATCAGCGGCTTGGAGAGCTGCGCGGCGAGCAAGGTCTCGAGATGCGCCGGCCCGCTCAGCGGCAGCCGGACCGAAAACGCGAACAGCGTCCGTAGCTGGCTGATGTCGCCGTCACCGACGATCGCCATGCGGAAGCGCGGCACGCTGAACAGATCGAACAAGGCGCCGCGGCCGTGCAGCGGCATCCCCGCCATCGAACCGCGCAGCGTCATCGTCGTGAGCGAGGTGTCGCTCAGCACGAACGTCCCGCCCAGCCCGCGGATGGGGTGCTGGAGCGCGGGGACTTCGATCTGCCCGTCGCGCAGGTCGAACGTACCGCCCAGCGTGTAGGTGAACTCGGTATCCGGTTTGCCCAGCGCAAAGGCCGTCGTGTCGACGCCGTTGAGCACGCCGCCGTCGAAGCGCACCGCGTGCGTGTGGACGAGAAAGGCGAGCAATCCGCGCACCGGCAATGCGGCAGCCCGGAAACGGGTCAGCGCAAGGCCGCGCTGTTCGTCTATCAGCGAGCGTATCTCGAGCGGATACCGCTGCAGCGCCGCGCCCGACGCGGGACGCGACACGAACACGCCGGCGATGCGTGCCGTCGTGCGCGCATCGGATTTCACCGAGGCATCGACCGAGACGTCGACGATCGACTGCGTCGCAAGATCCGGCTGCAGCGGTTTCTGGTCGACGAAACGGATCACGCCGTCACGTAGCCGCGCGGTGAAGTACAGCGGCTCGACGGCGTGGCGCGTCGCCGGCGGCGGTGCGGCCGCTGCCGGACCGTTCTCGCCCGGAGGCGGTGCGAACGTCAGCGAGCCGTCGGTATGGCGCGTGATCGTCAACACCGGACGCTGAATCGACAGCGCGACGAATCCGAAGCGGCGATCGCCGCCCGGGAAGATGTCGCGCAGCACGTAGTTGACGTCGACGCGCGCGGCGTCGAGCACCGGATCGCCGTTCTTCCGCACGCGCACGTCGAAAAACGCTGCGTGTGAGAATCCTAAGCGCTGGTCGCCAAAGCGCACCTCATACCCGGTCGCCAGCGACAGCACGCCTTCCAACACGCCGCGCACCAGGACGTGCCGCGCCAAGACGCCGGCCACGACGAGCGCGACGACAATCCCGGTCAGGATCGCCGCGCGGCGCGACGGTTTCAGCCTGGCCACCGCTCCCTACGTCCCCGAGCGCCGGTCCCGGTAAACGCGTGCAGCGAGACCGATGTTACAAATCCAGGTTGCGGACGGTGCGGGCGTGCTCCTGAATGAAGAGCTTGCGCGGCTCGACCTTGTCGCCCATGAGGGTCGTGAACATGCGTTCCGCATCCTCGGACGCTTCTTCGAGAGTGACCTGCTTCAGGCGGCGCTTCTGGGGATCCATCGTGGTGTCGGCCAGCTGCTCGGCGTCCATCTCACCCAGACCCTTGAACTGCTGGATCGTCCAATCTTTGGGATCGCTGCCGTTGAAGACCGCGGTCATCTCCGCCTCGGTGAACGCCCACTCTTGGCGCTTGCCCTTCTTGAGCCCGTAGAGCGGCGGCTGCGCGATGTAGACGTAGCCGCGTTCGACGAGCTGGCGCATCTGGCGATAGAAGAACGTCAGCAGCAGCGTGCGGATGTGTGAACCGTCGACGTCGGCATCGGTCATGATGATGATCTTGTGATAGCGCAGCTTGTCGGCGTTGAACTCTTCGCCGAAACCGGTCCCGAGCGCCGTGATCATGGTGCGGATCTCTTCGTTCGAGAGCATCTTGTCGAGCCGCGCCTTCTCGACGTTGAGGATCTTGCCGCGCAGCGGCAGGATCGCTTGCGTGTTCGGATCGCGGCCGCCCTTGGCCGTGCCGCCGGCCGAATCGCCCTCGACCAAGAAGATCTCGGAGAGCGCCGGGTCCGTCGTCTTGCAGTCGACCAGCTTGCCGGGCAGACCGCTGCCTTCGAGCACGTTCTTGCGGCGGGTGAGGTCGCGCGCTTTTTTGGCGGCCTCACGGGCCCGCGCCGCCTGCATGCACTTGTCGACGATCGCGCGCGCGATCTTGGGATTCTCCTCGAGGAAGAAGTCGAGCCGTTCGCTGACCAGGCCGTACACGATCGGACGAATCTTCGCGTTGCCGAGTTTGGTTTTCGTCTGCCCTTCGAACTGCGGGTCCTGAAGCTTGACCGACACGATCGCGGTCAGGCCTTCCATGCAGTCGTCGGTGGACAGGTTGGGATCGGAGTCCTTGAGCATGCCGCGCTTGCGGCCGTACTCGTTGACCTTCCCGGAGACCGCGGTGCGGAAGCCGGTCAGATGCATCCCGCCTTCGATCGTGTTGATGTTGTTGGCGTACGAGTAGACGACTTCGTTGTACCCGTCTTGCCACTGCAGCGCGCACTCGACGACGACGTCTTCGCGTTCGCCGTTGGTCGAGATCACGGGCGTCAGCGACTCTTTGTTCTCGTTGAGCCAGTCGACGAACGAGACGATCCCGCCGTCGTAGCTGTAGGTGCGCTCGCGCAGCTCTTCCCCGCGTTCATCGCGCAGCGAGATCGACAAGCCGCGGTTGAGGAACGCGAGTTCGCGCAGTCGGTTCTCGAGGATCTTCCACGAGAGCTCGAGCGTCTCGAACACCGTGGTGTCGGGCTTGAACCACTCGTAGGTGCCGGACCCCTCGGCGCGGCGCAGCTTCTTCAGCTTCTGCACGGTGACACCGCGCTCGAACGCGATTTCCCACTCCCAGCCGTCGCGCCGCGTGCGCACGATCATCTTTTCCGAGAGCGCGTTGACGACAGAGATGCCGACGCCGTGCAGGCCGCCCGAGACCTTGTAACCGCCTTTTCCGAACTTGCCGCCCGCGTGCAGGACCGTCATGACGACCTCGATCGCCGGCAGGCCCTCTTCCGGGATGACGTCGATGGGAATGCCGCGGCCGTCGTCCTCGACGGAGACCGCACCGTCCTTGTAGAGCACGACGTTGATCGTCTTGGCGTAGCCTGCGAGGGCCTCGTCGACGGCGTTGTCGACGGCTTCGTAGACCAGCTGGTGGAGCCCCCGCTCGGCAGTATTGCCGATGTACATGCCGGGGCGCTTGCGAACAGCCTCGAGGCCTTTAAGAACCTCGATTTGCTCGCCGGTATAGTCGTTCATTCGATCAGTAGTCTTCGCCGCGGAGGCTGAAAAATCAGCCTAGCGTCTCGATCTCACGCACGAAATCGAACAGCTCCCCGAGCGCGTTCTTGCGCACCGCGGAATCCATTTCAAGGCGGTTTGGATCGATGCGCGTCTCGAGCAGCACGAACGAGCTCGCGAGCTTCCGGAGCCGGAAACGGTCGATCGGCTGACGCAGCCGGAACAGCTTGCCGGCGCGCCACATTTCGTCCCACCACGAACGCAGCAAGCGGCGGCGGACGGCGTCGTACTCTTCCGGCGTCAGCCCGGCGACCAAGGTGAGGACGTCGCTCGGCGGGAGCCACGGTGCTTCGAAAAGCAGCCGCTCGCAGGCAAAACGCCGTAGCCGTTCCACCTCGTCGCGGCACGGCGTGCAGCGCGGCGTCCCGGCGGCGATCGGCGCCTCACACACCGCGCAAAATCCGCCGCCGCCGGCGCGGTGCGCCGCGCGCCCGCGCTCGACGCTGCGCCGCAGCCGTGCAAGAGCTTCGTCGAGCGTTTGTGCCGGCGTTTCGGTGCTGGCGGCAGCTCGCGTGCGACGCGCTTGCGCAGCCGAAGCCGCCGCGGTCGGCGCGCTGCGACGCAGTTTGCCGACCCGAAAACGGAGCCGCTTCAGCGCCGCAGTTTCGGGAAGCGAGGCGAGACCGCGCACGATCTCGGGTTCGAGAAACGCCAACTGATGCGACCACGAGGCCGAGGTCGTGAGGATGACGAGCGCGTCGCGTTCGATCGCGACCGGCTGCGCCGCACGGGCGACGTCGGCGCCGACGAGTTCCGGCCACACGGAACGCGCGGCCGCGAGCGGGTCGCCGCCGGGACCGGCCTTGGGGCGCCAACTCTCGAGGACGCTGCCCAGCCTCAGCACGGTGTCAACGTCGCCGCTTCGATCGACCACGTCGCCGCAGCACCGAGGTCGCGCGGCACGTCGGTGGTGGTGAGAAATGCTTGTTCGAAGCCCTCGACGGCAGCCAGAAATCCGCCGGCGCGTTCGGCATCGAGTTCGCTTAGGACATCGTCGAGCAGCAAGATCGGAGCCTCGCCGCTGCGTTCACGCATGACGTCGTATTCGGCAACCTTGAGCGCGAGCACCGCCGTGCGCTGCTGCCCTTGCGAGCCGAACGCCGCGATGGGCTTGCCGTCGACGAGCAGCCGCAGATCGTCGCGATGCGGCCCCACCAGCGTCGTGCGGCGGCGGATCTCTGCCTCGAGCTGCGCCGCTAGCGCGGCCGCGACGTCGCCTTCGGGATTCGGCACGTAGGTGAGCGTAAGCCGTTCCCGCGCCCCGCGCCAGCGCGCGTACATCGCGCTCGTCGCCGCGGAGAGCTCGTCGACGAACGCGCGGCGCGCGGCGATCAAGGCGCTCGCCGGCGGCGCGAGTTCGTCGTTATACGCCAAGAGCAACTCGCGGTCGGGCGCGATCGCACCGCGCAGCAGCGCCGCTTTCTGCTGCACGATCTTGCCGTACAGCGCGAGGTTGTGATAGTACGACGGTGACAGCTGCGCGAGCGCGCCGTTGAGAAAGGCGCGCCGCAGGGCGGGGCCGCCGCTCGCGAGCTGCAGGTCGGCGGGCACGAACGTGACGACGCGCGTACGTCCGAGATAGCGCGCAAAGCCGACCGCGCCGCCGTTGACCGCGAAGCTCTTGCGCGTCCCCGCCGGCGTTAGGGTCAGCGTGCAGCGCAGCCGAATCTGCCCCGCGGCGATCCGCGCCTCGCCGCCGATCTCCGCGCGTGTCGCACCCGAGCGGATGAGATCGCTCTCGCGGTGGGCGCGAAATGATTTTCCCGTGCTGAGCATCGCGAGCGCTTCCAGCAGGTTCGATTTGCCTTGCGCGTTCGGTCCGGCGAACACGTTGAGCCCCGGCTGCGGGTCGAACGCAAGGCTCTCATAGTTCCGGAAATCCGCCAACCGCACGTGCTCGAGACGCACCCTAGGTGGCTTCGCTGACGCGAAGCCCTCGCGGTGCTCGCGCTGCCGCGCTGCGCTCCGCCGCCAATACGCGACTTACTGGCGCAGCGGCATGAGGACGTAGAGCTGTTCCGCGCCGTCGACGGTTTCCAAGGGGCGGATCGCGGCCGGCGAGAGCGGGCCGAGGAACTCGAGGACGGTTTGCGGCGAGTCGACGTGGTTGAGGATTTCGACCAGGTAGCGCGCGTTGAACGCGATCGAGAGATCTTCGCCGGTCTGTTCGACTTCGAGTTCTTCGTAGGCGTTGCCGGTGACGTCGGACTTCGCCGTGATCATCAGCGTTTGGTTCGCGACCTCGAGTTTCACCATCGAGGCGCGGTCGCCGGCGACGAGCTCGGCGCGCCGCAAACTGCCGATCAGTGCTTGCGTGTTGACGACGACGCGCCGATCGAACTTGGCCGGAATCACTTGCTGGTAGTTGGGGTACTGGCCGTCGACGAGCCGCACCACGATCGACGTCGTGCCCGCGCTCAGCTGCAGCTGGTTGGCCTGCGCGCCGAGCGCGGTGACTTCAACGGTTTCTGCAGCGCCCAGATTGCGCGACGCCTCGTTGAGCGCGCGCGACGGCACGATGTATTTTGCGGTTCCGTCGATGCCTTGCTCGAGGGTTGCCGTCCAGCGCGCCAGCCGGTACCCGTCGGTCGCGACGAGGGTAATCGTCGTGCCGTCGAGTTCCAGTAGCGTCCCCATGAGGACCGCGCCGCGTGCCTCCTCGTTCGAGGCGGCGAAGATCGTGGCGGCAACGCCTTCCCGGAAGCGTTTGGCCGAGATGGCGAACGACTGTCCGCGCTGGGCGCTCGGCAGGGGCGGATACTCATCGGCAGGGAGCGCGTGAAAATCGTAGTTCGAGCGCTCGGCTTTGACCGATGCCCGCGATGGGGAGCCGGTGAGCTCGAGCAGCCCGGCCGGCAAGTTGCCGAGGTAGCCGCCGAAGAGCCGGGCCGGCACGGTCACGGCGCCCGTCTCGGAGATCTCGGCCGGGAACGACTGTTCCAGCGTCAGCTCGAGATCGGTGGCACGCACCCGAATGTTGCCGTCGTCGGCGGTCAGCAGGACGTTCGAGAGGATCGGCACCGTGGTGTGAGCGTTGACGATCTTACTCGCCGCTCCGACCGCTGACGCGATGTCTTTCGTACTACACGTAAACTTCACTGATCCACCGTTGGAAGGTCGGTGCTGGGCGACGTCTAGGTTTATAGAAAGATCGTCGTACCAGCAGTAAGGCGGTGATTAGCGGGGATGGCTGCTCGATACCGGGTGTGCCGTGGCTTTGCGCCGCTTTCCGGGTGTGGACGAAAACCGAAGTTCCTCCACGCAATCCCCGTTTGCACGCGCCTCCCGCTTTTCCACGCGTGCCCACGCCACCCTGGTGGATTCATCTGCGGATGAATCCGTCGCGGTCCTCACGCCCTTACGGGCGCTCCGGTCCGCCCTCGGTCAAGATCGTGGCATGCTTCCTTCTTTCCGGAGCGCGCCAAAAGAAAGAGCCCGCCCTTGGTTGGCGAGCTTTTTGTGGGCTGGCGAAAAAGGGATTATTCGCTTTGAATTTGGGCGACGAGCGAGCGCACTTTGTTACGGAAGGCTTCGTCCGCTTCCATCATGTCGCCGATCTTGTCGCGGGCGTACATCGCGGTCGTGTGGTCTTTCTTGCCGAACTCGCGTGCGATCTGCGGCAGCGACGCGCCGGTGAGCTGCCAGGCGATGTACATCGCGATCTGGCGCGGCAGCGTCACGCGCTGATCGCGGCGCTGCGCCTCCATCTCTTTGATCGAGATGGCGTACTGCTTTGCGACACGCTCTTTGATGAGCGGGATCGTCACGCGGTGCATCGGCGCGGCCGCGACGGCGTTCTTGAGGACGTCGGCGGCCAGCTCGACGGTGATCGGCGATTTGGTGAGCGAGGCAAAGGCGACGACCCGGATCAGCGAACCTTCGAGCTCGCGGATGTTCGACGGGATGACCTTCGCGATGAAGGCCAGCACTTCGTCGGGGACCGGAACCTTCTCGGTCTCGGCCTTCTTGCGCAGAATCGCTTCGCGCGTTTCGAAGTCCGGCGGCTGAATATCGGTGAGCAGCCCCCACTCGAACCGCGAGCGGAGGCGGTTTTCGAGCGTCTGGATCTCCTTGGGCGGACGGTCGCTCGAGATCACCAGCTGCTTTTGCATCTCGTGCAGCGAGTTGAAGGTATGGAAAAACTCTTCTTGGGTTTGTTCCTTGCCTTCGAGAAACTGGATATCGTCGATCAGTAGTACGTCGACGTGCCGATAGCGGTTGCGGAATTCGACCGTCTGGTTGTTCTTGATCGCGATGATGAATTCGTTGGTGAACTTCTCCGACGAGACGTAGACGATGTTCGCGTTGGCGTTGCGCTCGAGCACGCGATGGCCGATCGCGTGCATGAGGTGCGTCTTCCCCAAACCCACGCCGCCGTAGAGAAAGAGCGGATTGTAGGCCATCGCCGGCGCCTCGGCAACCGCTTGCGCGGCGGCGTGCGCGAAACGGTTGGAATTTCCAATGACGAAGTCGTCGAAGGTGTAGCGGACGTTGAGGTGCCCGATGCGCAGATCGTCGGAGGGCGCGGGCCGGGCGGCGCTGGGCGCGACCGTGTCGGGGGTCTCGGCTTCATCGCCGGGGTCGACGACGACGCGCAAGGCGATCTCGCCGCCGAGCAGCTCGCCGAGCACCGACGTGATGTCGGACTTGAGACGGTTCTCAACCCAGTCCCGCGCGAACGTGGTCTGGACCGCCAACACGATCTCAGAGGGGGAGAGCGCGACCAGCCGCATAGGCTTGAGCCACATCTCGAAAACCGGCTTGTTGTACCGTGGTTCGAGCCGCTCTAGCGCCGCGCTCCAAAGTCCCTCGGGGGCGACCGTGCTGGTCTGGTTCATGGAGATACCTGCCAGATGAATACGAGCCGGCGAGCAATGGACGGCGCCGGAGAGATGAGGAACGGGGATTGGCAGAGGGGGGTAGGCTTCCTGCGCCCTTTTCCCCCGGAATTATGCACTTTTCCACAGGCCGGCAACGAGCGTTCTGACGAGGCGCGCGCCCTCTTTCCACGACTTTCAAACAGGCACGAAGTCGGGCAGGAATCCGTGTCTGGCGCGGGTCCGGGGCGCGCCCGGAGGCACCGCTCTCCACAGGTCTATCCACCGTTGTGGACAAAACAGGAACGGTTCGCGCTTCGCCGATTTTGCTTGACGCCCAGCTGGACGGACCCGTATACTGTCTTGTCGCACGCCAGGCCTATTTTGGTCCCGGCGCACCCGTAGGAGAACTCGTTCGTGAAGCGGACCTACCAGCCGCATAATCGGCGCCGTAAACGCGTTCACGGCTTCCTAGAGCGCATGCAGACGAAGAACGGCCGCCGCGTGCTTGCCGCGCGCCGCAAGAAGGGCCGTCACCGCCTGACGGTGTGAGGGTTTGGCGTAGGCCGAACCCAGGATGAGGATGTACGAGTCGCTGCGGCGGCGGGGTGACTTTGCTCGGGTCCGCGGCCGCGGCAAGCGCTATACGGGCGGACTCCTCACCGGCTTCGTGATCGATGGGGGTCCCCCGACGCGGGTCGGGATTACGGTCGCCACGGCGGTCGGCGGTGCGGTCGTGCGCAACCGGCTGCGTCGGCGTCTGAAAGCGATCCTCGACCGTTATCCTCTCGGCGCGCCGCCGTGGCGCGACATCGTCTTCGTCGCTCGGCCCGGCGCCGGCGAGGCGACCTTCGCCGCGCTGACGGCCGAAGTCGCGCGCGTGCTCGGTCCGGCCGCATGAAAACGCTCGCTCTGCTCGCCTTACGGCTCTACAAACGCTTCGTCTCACCGGTCTTGCCGCCGGCCTGCCGCTACGTTCCGACCTGCTCGGAGTATGCAGCCGAGGCGATCGAGAAACACGGATTCTTGCGCGGGGGTAGACTCGCGATGCACCGCCTCGTGCGGTGCGGACCCTGGCAACCGGGCGGCTACGACCCGGTCCCCTCTCGAAAGGCCCCCTGACGCCCGTGCTCGCCTCGAACGTCTTCTTCGACCCGCTGGTCAACATGCTGGGCGGTGTCCTCACCGCGATCCATCATGTCATTCCGTCGTACGGCTGGGCGCTGATCGCGCTCGCGCTCGTCGTGCGTCTCGTGCTGTGGCCGCTCTCGGACATGCAGTTCAAGTCGATGGCGGAGATGCAAAAAGTGCAGCCGCTGGTCAAAGCGCTGCAGGCAAAATTCAAGAACGACCCGCAGGCGCAGAACGCCGCGATGATGGCGCTCTACAAAGAGCACAAGGTCAATCCGCTCGCCGGCTGCATCCCGATGCTGATTCAATTTCCGATTTTGATCGGCTTGTATTGGGCGATTCAGGGTCAACTGGAATCGTTCAAAAACGAGCACTGGCTGTGGATCGGCTCCGCGATCTCGCAGCACTTCCCCACCGTTTTCGCGACGAGTCTCGCCGTACCGGACGTCGCGCTGCTCATCCTGTACGTGATCTCGATGTACTTCACGGTGCGTTACGGCAGCCCGCCGTCGCAAGATCCGCAGCAAGCGCAGACGCAAAAGATCATGGCGATCGTCTCGCCGGCGATGATCGCGTTCTTCGGATTCCGCTATCGCTGGGCATCGGCACTCTACATCTACTGGCTCGCGCTCAATGTGTTCACCGTAGCGCAGCAGTACGTCATGTTCCGCCGCTACGGCCTCATCGGCGGTCCGAAACCGGCGCTGGCGACCGCCGCAGCCGCGCCCGCAGCTCCACCGGTGACGAAAGAACTCAGCAGCGCGACCGCCGGCGTCGCATCGACGAACGGAAAACGGCGCTATCGCGCGAAGAAACGCTCCCGGCGCTGAGCCGATGAAAAGATAAGGACGCATGGACGAATACGAAGGCGCGCGCCGTCGCGAACACGGTCAGCGCCGCCGCGCAGGTCAAGCCCCGCCCGGGCGCAGCGCGCCGTCGGGCGAACGCCGCCCGCCGCGACGAGCGCCGGGACCCCCGCGCGAGCCGATGGCCGCGGTCGAACCGTCGGTCGAGCCGGATGAGGCAAAGCCAGCGCGTGCGCTGCTGGAGGAAATCCTCACGAAGATGGGGCTCGACGACGTCGAGATCGTCTATCTCGCGCGCAGCGAGGGCGAGTACTTCGAGGTGCGCGGACCGCGTCTGGCGTCGCTGATCGGACGCGAGGGCAAGACCCTCGAAGCGCTCAATCTGATCTACAACAACATCATCAACGCCGGCGTGCGCAGCAACCGGCGCTACTACACGATCGACGCCGAAGGCTATCGCGCGCGCCGTGCCGATCAGCTCAAGACGCTCGCGCTTGCGACGCTGGAGCGCGTGATTCGCGAAGCGCGGCCGATCAAGCTCGACCCGATGCTGCCCTCGGAACGGAAGATCGTCCACTTGGCGCTCGCCGATTCGCCTTTCGTGCGCACCGAGTCGGAAGGCGTGGAACCCGAACGGCGACTCGTCGTGCATCCGAAGGAAGCCGCCGCCGGCGCGTAAGCCGAACCGGCGGCACGCCGCCCGTGGATGAGACGATCGTCGCGCTCGCAACGCCGCCCGGCCGCGGCGCGATCGCAATCGTGCGCTGCAGCGGGCCGGAGGCGCGCGCCATCGCGGGGCGCGTCTTTCGCAGCCGCCGGCCGCTGCGCGACCGCGTTGCGACCTACGGCGCGCTCGTCGATCGCGACGGCCGCGTCATCGATCGCGGCTTAGCGCTGGCGATGGACGCGCCGCGCACGGTCACCGGCGAAGACGTCGTCGAATTTCATCTGCACGGCAGCCCGGTTGTGGTGCGTGAAACGCTGCGCGCCTTGCTGCAGGCCGGCGCGCGCGCTGCGGCCGCAGGCGAGTTCACGCGGCGCGCGTTTGTCAACGGGAAGATCGACTTGAGCGCGGCCGAGGCCGTCGCCGACATCATCGCGGCGGAGTCGCAGGCCGCCGCCCGCGCCGCGCAAGCGAATCTGGCCGGTGCCTTGCACCTAGCTGTCGAGGCGGCGCGCCGCCGGCTGCTCGCGATCGTTGAAGAACTCTCGGGCGCAATCGATTACCCCGACGAGATCCCCGAACCGCATGCCGACGCCGTGGCCGTGGCGATCGCCGGCGTCGACCGCGATCTCACGGGGCTGGAGGGCGATTGGGAGCGCGGGCGCCTGATCCGCGAAGGCGCCTCGGTCGCCATCGTCGGGCCGCCCAACGCCGGTAAATCGACGCTAATGAACGCCTTGCTCGGCGAAGAGCGCGCGATCGTTTCGCCGCTCCCCGGCACGACGCGCGATACGATCGAAGAGGCGGTCGTCCTCGACGGGATCGTCGTGCGCGCGATCGACACGGCGGGGATCCGCACGGCTGCCGAGCCGATCGAACGCAGCGGGATCGAACGCGCACACAGCGCGCTGGCAGCGGCGAGCGTAGCGCTCGTCGTCGTCGACGGCGCCGAACCGCTCGATGCCGATGCCCGGCAGGTACTGCGGGAAACACGCGAGCGCCCGCGCGTCGTGCTGTTCAACAAACGCGACCTGGGCAGCGCCGGCTACGCCGCGCGCGATGACGCGGAGCGCGATGCGCTCAGCGGTTCGGCGCACGACGAGGCAACCGTCGCCGACGTGCGCGACGCCATCCTGCGCGCGGTCGGTCAGAGCGAGACGCCGGACCTCACGCGCCCCCAC
>Ga0302184_10000486_pt1 | contig 26038 bp, 24 predicted proteins | sample I_Palsa_N3_3_FD_200233 | JGI IMG/M metagenome (GOLD analysis project Ga0302184, IMG submission 200233) | Peat permafrost microbial communities from Stordalen Mire near Abisko, Sweden - I_Palsa_N3_3 | ecosystem: Environmental > Terrestrial > Soil > Palsa > Peat permafrost | place: Sweden...
TGACCGGCAGGGCATCGCCGTCGGCGGCGGCCAGGCGCTGGCACCGGGCGCAGACCGGGGCATACGGATGATCATTGATCTCGCAGCCGCTGATGGTGGGCGTCCATTCATCCAGCAGCCCGGTCAGTGTCCTGATCAGGCGGGTCTTGCCCTGGCCGCGCTCACCGAGCAGGATCACGTCATGCCCGGCGATCAGCGAGCGCTCCAGCTGCGGCAGCACTGTCTGGCCGAATCCGATGATCCCGGGGAAGGCATCCTCGCCCGCGCGCAGCCGGGCTAGTAGGTTCTGCCGTATCTCTTGCTTGACGGTGACGAACTTATGATCACTGGCACGGAGTGCCGCGAGGGTCGTGGCCGCCGGAGGGGCTGACCGGGCCTGCCGCGCCGGCCGGCCCGGCTGGGCTGGCGGCGTGGCTACTGACTGGGATTCGCTCTTCGGGTCCACCGTTCGACACTATGTGCATGTTGGCTTGATGCGCACCTCGGGAGGCTGGCCGTGGACACTGACCGACCGGCGCTTGCGATCGACATCGGCGGCACGAAGCTGGCCGCCGGGGTGATCGAGCCCAATGGCCGGCTGATCGCCTGGGAGCAGACGCCGACCCGCCGGGACCTGGATTCCGAGCAGCTGTGGCGCACCCTGGACGGGCTGATCAGCCGGGCGCTGGAGGGCGCGAAGGTCAGCAGGCCGCAGTCCCTGGCCGGTGTCGGCTGCGGCTGCGGCGGCCCGATGGAGTGGCCATCGGGACTCGTCTCGCCGCTGAACATCCCCGCGTGGCGGGCGTTTCCGCTCCGCGGCAGGCTCGAGGACAGATTCCCCGGGATCGATGTCCGGGTGCACAACGACGCGATTGCCATGGCCGCGGGCGAGCACTGGCGCGGTGCCGGGCGGGGCACCAGCAACATGCTCGGCATGGTGGTGTCCACCGGCGTGGGCGGCGGCCTGATCCTGGAAGGCCGCCTGATCGAGGGCACGTCCGGCAATGCCGGTCACATCGGGCACGTGGTGATCTACCCGGACGACGGGCCGCCGTGCGTCTGCGGCGGAGTCGGCTGCCTGGAGGCGATCGCCCGCGGGCCCGCCCTGGTGGAGTGGGCGCAGGCCGAGGGCTGGCGGCCGGGCCAGGCCAGCGCCACGGCCAAGGACCTCGCCGCCGACGGCGCCGCGGGCCACCCGGTCGGCCTGGCCGCGATGCGCCGCGCGGGCAAGGCACTCGGCATCGCGATCGCCTCGGCGATGTACCTGTGCGATCTCGAGGTGGTCTCCGTCGGGGGCGGGCTGTCCCAGGCGGGCGCGCTGCTGTTCGACCCGCTGGAGGAGGCGCTGCGCGCGCATACCAGGATGGAGTTCACCAAGCAGGTCCGGGTAGTGCCCGCCGAGCTCGGCCAGAGCGCGGGCCTGGTCGGCGCCGCCGCGCTGATCTTCGCTGCGGATCGCTACTGGTCCGGCGGCTGAGCCTGATGACGATAGCCCGATGACGATGCCGCCGGCCGCTGTCGGCTTCGATGACGTGGTCGCGGCCCGCGAGGTACTCCGCGGCGTCGTCACCGCGACGCCGCTGCTGCACTCGTGGGTGCTGTCCGACCGGCTCGGCGGTCCTGTCTACCTCAAGTGCGAGAACCTCCAGCGGACCGGATCGTTCAAGGCCCGGGGGGCGTACCTCCGGATTTCCCGTCTTACCGATGCCGAGCGCAGCCGCGGGGTGGTGGCCGCCAGCGCCGGGAATCACGCCCAGGGGGTGGCCTTCGCCGCCGCCCTGCTCGGGGCACGGGCGACCGTGGTCGTGCCGGAGGGAGCGCCGCTGCCCAAGATCGCGGCCACCAGGTCCTACGGGGCAGAGATCATCTTGCATGGCGCGCGGGTGGAAGACGCGCTCGTGCGCGCCCGGGCACTGGCCCGCGAGCAGGGGTCCATCTTCATCCACCCGTTCGAGCACCCGGACATCGTGGCCGGCCAGGGGACCGCCGGGCTGGAGATCGTTGCGCAATGCCCGGAGGTGCGCACGATCGTGGTCCCGGTCGGCGGTGGCGGCCTGGCCGCCGGGATCGCCATCGCGGCGAAGGGCTCGAACCCCGCGATCCGGGTGATCGGCGTGCAGGCCGAGGCGGTGGCGCCGTTCCCCGCGTCGCTGGCGGCCGGCCATCCGGTGCCGGTGGAGTCCGCGCCGACGATGGCAGACGGCATCGCGGTCGCCCAGCCGGGGGGACTCGCGTTCGGCATCCTGGCCGAGCTCGCTGACCGGATCGTCACGGTCTCTGAGGAGGCCCTGTCCCGCGCGCTGCTGCTCTGTCTGGAGCGGGCCAAGCAGGTCGTGGAGCCGGCCGGCGCGGCCGGCGTCGCCGCGCTGCTCGACGACCCGCGATGCGCCGAGCCGCCGGTGGTGGTGGTGCTGTCCGGCGGCAACATCGACCCGCTGCTGCTGGCCAAGGTGCTGCGGCAGGGCCTGTCGGCGGCCGGGCGCTACCTGACGTTCCGCTGCCGGCTGCCAGACCGGCCCGGCGCTCTGGCCACCCTGCTCGCCGAGCTTGCCGACCTCGGCGCCAACGTCCTCGACGTGGTGCACGCCAGGATCACCCCGCACCTGCGGGTGGATGAGGTGGAGGTTCAGCTGCAGGTGGAAACCCGCGGCCCGGGGCACTGCGACGAGGTCATCGGCCAGCTGCGCAAGTCCGGCTACACCCTTATCTTCAACTGATCCGGTCTTCAACTGATCCGGGGTCAGAGTTTCCCGCGGCCGATCCGGGGTCAGAGGTTCCCGCGGCGCTCCTGCTCGCGCTCGATCGCCTCGAACAGCGCCTTGAAGTTGCCCTTGCCGAATCCCTGCGACCCGTGCCGCTCGATCAGCTCGAAGAAGACCGTCGGCCGGTCCTGTACCGGCTTGGTGAAAATCTGCAGCAGGTACCCGTCTTCGTCCCGGTCCGCGAGGATGCTGAGCTCCCGCAGTTCGGCCGCCGGCACCCTGGTCTCGCCGACCCACCCGCCCAGCGCGTCGTAGTAGCTGGCCGGCGTGTCAAGGAACTCGACCCCGGCCGCACGCATGGCCTGCACGCTGGCCACGATGTCGTCGGTGGACAGGGCCAGGTGCTGGACTCCGGGTCCGCCGTAGAACTCCAGGTACTCGTCGATCTGCGACTTCCGCTGGCCCGCGGCCGGCTCGTTGATCGGGAACTTGACCTTGCGGCTGCCGTCCGCGACCACCTTGCTCATCAGCGCGGAGTACTCGGTGGCGATGTCGTCGCCGACGAATTCCTTCATGTTCGTGAAACCCATGACCTGGTGGTAGAAGCCCACCCACTCGTCCATCTTGCCAAGCTCGACATTGCCGACGCAGTGGTCGATCTCGGTGAAGAAGGGCCGGTCCTGGGGGGTGACGAGCGGATCAGCGGCCACGTAGCCCGGCAGGTAAGGGCCGTCATAGCCGGCCCGCTGGACCAGGGTGTGCCTGGTGTCGCCGTACGTCGCGATCGAGGCAAGCACAACCTTGCCGCCGGCGTCCTGCAAGACCTCGGGCTTGTCCAGCCCGATGGCGCCGTGCGCGGTCGCGTACTCGTAGGCGGCCTCGGCGGACGGCACGCCGATCGCGAGATCGATCACGCCGTCGCCATGCGCTGCCACATGCCTGCCCAGGGCCGTTCCGGCCCGGACTGCCCCGCGGAACACGAACCGTGCCCGGCCCGACTCCAGCACGTAGGCGGCCTCATCCCGGCAGCCGGTCTCCGGGCCCCGGTAGGCGACGCACCGCATGCCGAAGGCCGCCGAGTAGAAGTGGGCTGCCTGCCTCGCGTTTCCCACCGCGAAGACCACGGCGTCCATGCCGGTGACGGGAAACTTGTCGGCGCGGATCAAGTCGGCGCGGAGCAGGAGGTCGTGATCTTCCGTCGCTGTCATCGTGCACGCTCCCTGCGGAAGTGGTGGCCCTTACCGGAAGCATCGACCTGGCGAGCAAGGTGTGCAATAGTTAGATCTGAAGCTAGACATTGTGTATAGAAATTATGATGATAGTGCAGTAAAATTGCGCACCTGTCCCAGGAAGCCATGGCTCGGCTGTCAAGGGACCGCTGCATACCTGACCCTGGGGCCCGTTGCGGGCCTGTTCGGGGGTCGTTGCTAACTGCTGCCAGGAGGCCGGTGTTGGTCGATGAACTCGACGCGCGGCTGGTCGGGCTGCTCACCGCCGAGCCGCGGGTCGGCGTGCTGGAAGCGTCGAGGCGGCTCAGGGTCGCCCGCGGGACCGTCCAGGCGCGGCTCGACCGGCTCCAGGCGCGCGGCGTGATCACCGGCTACGGCCCCGACATCGACCCCGCCGCGCTCGGCTACGGTGTCACCGCCTTCGTCACGCTGGAGATCCGCCAGGCTGGCGGGCATGACCGGGTCGCCGAGGGGCTCACGTCGATCGCCGAGGTGCTCGAGGTGCACACGATCACCGGCGCGGGCGACATGCTCTGCCGGGTGGTCGCCAGGACCAACGCCGACCTGCAGCGGGTCATCGACGCGATCGTCGACGCCACCGGGGTGGTGCGGGCGTCAACGGTGATCGCGCTCGACACGCCCCTGCGCTACCGGGTACTCCCGCTCGTCCGCGCCGCGGCGACGGGCCCGTGACCATGATCCCGAAGGATCCGGCGTCACGGGTGACGCGAATCCTTCGGGATCATGACTGGGCCAGCCCCGGCAGCACTGAGCCCAGCAGCAATGAGCCCGGCAGCACTAGCTCCGGCAGCACTAGCCCCGGCAGCACGGAGCCCGGCAGGAGTAGCCCGGCATTGCCGACAAGGCGCGATCACCGCTAGACCCGCAGGGTGCCGCCCTCGGCGATGTCCGTGGCGATGCTGAGCACGGCCGCGCACAGCTCGGCGCGGTCAGCGACCTGGTCGGCGAAGAACATCCAGCCGACGCTGACGCCGCCGAGCGCCATGGCCGCGCGCAGCCGCTCCTCCAGCGGCGCGGCCGGCCCGGTGAGCAGTCCGATCAGCGAGCTCATCCGCTCACGGAACAGCTCGCCGCGGTTCTTGGCGGCGGCGAGGCTGGTCACCGCGGCCTGGTTCTGGTGCAGCATCCGGAACACCTCGTCGCCCTCGGCGACGATGCCGACGTAGCGGCGCAGGATCTCGCCGCGCGTTGCCGCGGTGGCCGGCTGTGCCCTCGCCCAGGTGATCAGTGCGTCGACCTGGCCGAAGTAGTCCTCGACGAGGCTGCGGACGATGTCTTCCTTGGACTTGAAGTGGTAGTAAAGCGCTGCCTTGGTGACGTCCAGCCGCTCGGCGATCTCGCGCAGCGACGTTTTCTCGTAGCCCTGCTCGGCGAACAGCGCGACGGCGACTTCCTGGATGCGCGCCCTGGTGTCGCTGCGGCCGCGCGCGTCATGATGCGCAACGGGAACCTCCGGCTGGCCGCGCCTGGTCTCGTTCATCTCAGCTGTGCCGCGTCTCATGGAAGGTGGCCCCAATTTACTTGACGGCCGGTAAGTTAGCAGCTTAGCCTGCACTACGAAAGATGCTAGCCGGTCGGCAAGTAGGTTGCGAATAATCGCGCGCTGGCCGGCCAGGTCGCGCCACCCGAGGGAGCTTGATCATGGCAGTTGCACAGCCGGTACCGGCATCCGGCGCGGATGCTGCTGCCGCCAAGCGCGAGATCAAGGTCGTGCTGCCGGGCCTGATGCTCGCGATCCTGCTGGCCATGCTCGATCAGCTGATTGTGGGCACGGCGCTGCCGCGCATCGTCGGTGACCTCGGCGGGGTCGCGCACCTGTCCTGGGTGGTGACCGCCTACGTGCTCGCGTCGACCGTCACCACGCCGCTGTACGGCAAGCTCGGCGACCTCTACGGGCGCAAGAAGCTGTTCCTGACCTCGATCGTGATTTTCCTGGCCGGATCGGCGCTGTCCGGCCTGGCCCAGTCGATGACGCAGCTGATCGGGTTCCGCGCGCTGCAGGGACTGGGCGCCGGCGGCCTCATGGTCGGCGCGATATCGATACTCGGCGAGCTGGTGTCGCCGCGCGAGCGCGGCAAGTACATGGGCTACATCATGGCCGTGATGATGATCGCCACGATCGGCGGGCCGCTGGCTGGCGGTTTCATCACCGACACCTTCTCCTGGCGCTGGGTCTTCTACATCAACCTGCCGATCGGCGGCGTCGCGTTCGTCTACCTGGCCAGGGTCCTCCGGCTGCCGCCCACCCGGACCGAGCACAAGATCGACTATCTGGGCGCAGGCCTGCTCGGGCTGGCTGCGACGGCGATCGTGCTGGTGTCGACCTGGGGCGGCACGGAGTTCTCGTGGGGATCCGGGCGGATCATCGGCCTCTGCGTGCTCGCGCTGGCCGCCACGGTGGCGTTCGTGCTGGTCGAGGGGCGGGCGGCCGAGCCGATCCTGCCGCTGCACTTGTTCAGGAACAGGAACTTCTCGCTGGTGGCCGCTTTGAGCTTCCTGGTCGGCCTGGCCATGTTCGGCGCCATTACCTTCCTGCCGCTGTACCAGCAGACGGTTCAGGGCGCGTCGCCGACCGTCAGCGGCCTGCTGCTGACCCCGATGATGGTCGGGGTGATGGTGACCTCGATCATCGCGGGCCAGATCACCACCCGGACCGGCCGCTACAAGGCGCTGCCTATCCTCGGCTCGGCCGGCATGGGCGCGGGCATGTACCTGCTGTCGATGCTCGGCGTGGGGACCACCCGGGTGACCTCCGGGCTTTTCTTCGTTGTGCTCGGCCTCGGCATGGGCCTGCTGATGCAGATCACCTCGCTGATGGCGCAGAACAGCGTCGAGCTGAAGGACATCGGCGTGGCCAGCAGCTCACGGCTGTTCTTCCAGCAGATAGGCGGCTCGATCGGAGTCTCGGTGTTCGGCGCGATCTTCGCCAGCCGGCTGACCGACGTGCTCAGCGCGAAGCTGCCAGGCGCGCACCTCAATGCGCCGGGCGGGCAGATCGACCCGGCGACCGTGGCCCGGCTGCCTGTCGTGGTGCGTCACGACGTGTTCTTCGCCATCGCGCACGCGATCGACGGCGTCTTCATCTGGGCACTCCCGGCGATGGTGCTCGCCTTCGTGGTGGCGCTGTTCATCAAGGAGATCCCGCTGCGCGGCAGCGCCAGTGCCCCGGACGAGGCAGCTGCCACCTCGCCCGAGCTCGTCCACTAACGCCGGGTCAGATTCCGCCGTACGGCACCGGGTCAGATTCCGCCGCGCGGCACCGGGTCAGATTCCGCCGGTCAGATTCCGCCGTACGGGACCGACTCGAGGATCTCGACGGTGGCCACGCGGCCGTTCGGCAAGTTATAGGTGGCCGTCTCGCCGACCTTCTTGCCTGCGATCGCGTTGCCCAGCGGAGACCGCGGCGAGTAGACGTCGATCGGTGAGCCGCTTTCCTCGCGGGACGCGAGCAGGAACGTCACCTCGTCCTCGTCGCCCTGGAACCTGATCGTCACGGTCATGCCGGGACCGACCACGCCGTCGGTCCGCGGCGGGTCCCCGACCCGGGAGTTGTCCAGGATGTGCTGCAGCTGGTGGATGCGGCCTTCCTGCTTACCCTGTTCTTCCTTGGCCGCGTGGTAGCCGCCGTTCTCCTTCAGGTCGCCCTCGTCTCTGGCGGCCTCGATCTTCTTGGCGATCTCGACGCGGCCTGGCCCGGAGAGGTGGTCCAGCTCAGACTTGAGCCGGTCGTAGGCGTCCTGAGTGAGCCAGCTGACGATGTCATCGCGGGTTTCGGTCACGGGTACTCCTCGCGTGCGGTGCGGACGGGGGGTCCGCCGGGCCCTGGCAGGGCCCTAGGGGGTAATCCTTCGAGCGTACACGCTCAACAAATAACCAGGTCAGAGCTATGATGATCTTGAAAATCCAGTGCTGGCGGAGCGTTTCCCGCGGTCTAACGATCACTGCCGCTAGACATGGGGTCGGATAGAGAGCGTAAAGGACGATTCACGGCCCTGTACAGGGCGCCGGCCGACCGTTACGCATCGGCCGGCATTTACCGTACCTGGCGCTGGCCCGCATCAGCGCAGGAACGCCGCCGCCCCTCCCGTTCGGGCGGCCCTTCGCCGGGGCCGCCTGGCGCGGCTCCAGCCTGGTCATCGCGCTGTGCATTCCCGGGCCGCCCGCCCCGGGCCGCCCGGGCCGCGCGGGGCGGCCCGGCCGGCACGGGCGGCACGGTCGCGCCGCAGGGGGAATGCGCGTGCGTAGCTGGCTTGTTGTCCTGCACAATGACTTCCTGGCATCGCCGCCTTATGGCGGTGCCCTGATGGCGCGCTTGATCCCGATATGCCGCGCCGGTCTTATTCGTCGCAAGGTACCGAGGGGAATTCTTGTCAGCCGTGACCACTAATCCAGCTTCCAAGGCCGCCAGCAAGGAAAGCGCGGTGGCCGAAGAATCAGAGTGCCCTTACCCCGGGCCGCTCCGGCTGATGGCGGTCCACGCACATCCGGATGACGAGTCGAGCAAGGGCGCGGCGACCATGGCGCGCTACGCCCGCGAGAACGTCGATGTCATGGTCTGCACGCTGACCGGCGGGGAGCGGGGCGACATCCTGAACAAGGCCATGGAGCGGCCGGACGTCCGGTCTGATCTCGCCCGGGTCCGCCGCGCCGAGATGAACCGGGCCAGGGAGATTCTCGGCGTGCAGCAGCGCTTCCTCGGATTCGTCGACTCCGGCCTGCCCGAGGGGGATCCGCTGCCCCCGCTGCCGGACGGCTGCTTCGCGCTCCAGCCGCTCGATGTGGCAGCAGCGCCGCTGGTGCAGGCGGTGCGCGAGTTCCGCCCGCACGTGATGCTCAGCTACGACGAGTCCGGCGGGTACCCGCACCCGGATCACGTGAAGACCCACCAGGTGACGGTGGAGGCATTCGAGGCCGCCGCGGATCCGGACCGCTACGCCGGCTGCGGCGAGCCGTGGCAGCCGCTCAAGCTGTACTACTTCGTCAGCTTCCACCGGGCCCGGTTCACCGCCCTGCACGAGGAGATGCTGCGGCGCGGGCTGGAATCGCCGTATGCCGACCGGCTGACCAGGCTGGACGAGATGGACGGCAGCAGGCGGGAGTGGGAGATCACCACCCGGGTGCCCTGCGGTGAGTACTTCGAGATCCGTGACCAGGCGCTCATCGCCCACGCCACCCAGATCGACCCGACAAGCTCCTGGTTCAGCTGCCCGCTGGATGCCCAGCGGGCAGCATGGCCGACGGAGGACTACCATCTCGCCAGGTCGCTGGTGGATACTGAGAAGCCGGAGGACGACCTGTTCGCCGGAGTCAGGGAGAGAGCGAGACTGTAATGGTCCTGGCGGCATCGGCGGCGAGTGAAGCGGCGCCCGGGGTCCTCGGGTTCCTCGTCGTCGCCGGGATGGGCCTTATCTTGTACTTCCTCTTCCGCTCGATGGCCAAGCACCTCAGGAACGTCTCCGCTCCGCGCCAGGGCACCGTCGCGGCCAGCAAAGTGGCGACCGGCGGGGTTGCCACCGGCACCGGCGCCAGCGATGCACTGGCGAACGGAAGCCCGGTGCCGGACAGCGTCACCCGGCCGCCCGCAGACCGCGGCAGCGCGAAGGACTCCGGCACCGATTTCTGAGACTGGCCACCGCGACTGGCCACCGCGACTGGCTACTGCCGGTCCGCCAGGATCAGGCCGTAGCCGAGCAGAGTGACGCCCGGCTCTGGTGACCAGTCCCGTTCCGGGAGCCGGTGAAATCCGGCTTGCTCATACAGCTGGTGGGCCGCGCGCATGTCGGGCTGGGTGCAGAGCACCAGGTGCCGTATCCCCTCGCTGGCAGCCTGGTCGGTCACCGCGCGAATAAGCGCGCGGCCGGTTCCCCGGCGGCGCCCGCCGGGGGCCACGGCCAGCGCCCTGATCTCCGCCTCATCCGGTCCGAGCACCACCTGACCGGCGTGCGGCCAGTGCTGCAGCATGACGGTGCCGAGAATCTGCCCGTCAGCTACGGCGACCAGAATGTGGCCATCGCCGGCCGTTCCCAGGCCCCGGAGGGTCGACGCGTATCGCGAGCTGGCCGACAGGAATCCGTCAGCCTGGTAAGCGGACACCCGGATATCGCCGATCTCGGCGAATTCGCTGGGCAGTGCGGCACGAATGATCACGTCGGAGCCAAACAGGCCGCAGCGGTAGAAGATTCCGAACCTGCCTCAGGCTATCCCTGACCAGCGGAAACGAGCCAAATATCAACTCATCATGGAAACCCGGGCCAGGTTCGTGCGCAGCCGGCGTCGTCGACGCGGCGGGAGCGCGCGAACCGCGTCTCTGCTGCCCGTAGCCAGGAGATGCGTCGGTGTTCTCCGGTCTTCGGGGACAGCGGCTGCGAAGGCATCGGCGAAGGGCCTGCCTGCCGGGCAGTCACCACTCGTAGAGTGAGGTCTGCCGATTCCGGTGTCCTGCAGTCGTCAGCGTCCCGAGGGGAGCATTTAGTGAGCATGGGTGATGCCGTTCCCGGGGTTCCGGCCGCCGGCGTGCCGGACGACGCGTTCCTGCTGGACGTGCGCGAACCAGATGAATGGGCGGCCGGTCACGCGCCGGGCGCCCGGCACATCCCGCTCGGCGAACTCAGCGCGCGCAGCGCTGAGATCCCGCGGGACACCGCGGTCTACGTGATCTGCCGGTCCGGTGCGCGGTCGGCGCGCGCGACGCAGGCGCTGGCCGGCGCGGGCTGGCAGGCGCTCAACGTCGCTGACGGAATGCAAGGCTGGAATGCCGCCGGCCGCCAGATGACCACGGACTCAGGCGCCCAGCCGTTCGTGGCGTGACGGTAACCCGGCCGCTGCTGGAGCGTTGATCATGCTGACGATCCACGGGATCTGGGCGTACGGCGCGCTCGGCCTGTGGGCAGAGGACCCCGACGGCCCGGCCGTTGCCCCGCCACGGCCGGGCCGTGCGTCCCGCGTCCCGCGGCCGCACCCGTTTGCCGCTGCCGCGGATGCACTCGCCGATGTCGTCGCCGAACTGGCTGAGCCGGTCGCCGAGCTGGCACTCAAGGCCGTCGAGGACGAGCTGACCCTGTGGCTGCCCGCCACCGCGGAGGGCCCGCTGGCCTCGCCGGAGCTGAGCACGGCGCCGGACAGCCAGCCAGCGAAGGCCGCGGGCCGCAGCGCGCTCGCCGCCTGGCGCGTGCCCGCGCTGACCTTCGGGCCGTCCGCCGCGTTCGAGCTGCTCAGCGTGCTCGGCGAGGCCAGCGCCCGCGGCGCCCGGGCCGTCCAGGGCGGATCCGTGCACTACCTCACTGCCCTTGCGCAGTTGGCCGGGGACCTGGCGGCGCGTGGGCGCCTGCTGCCGGTACTGGTCGCCGGCGACGAAGGTGACGTTGCCGTGGCCGGGGGTGATGCCGTGGCCGGCGGCGTTGCGGTGGCCGGCGGCGTTGCGGTGGCCGGCGGCGATGGCCAGAGCGGTGGCTACGCCGCTCGCTGGCGGCCCGTGCTGTCAGGTGCCGACGCGCAGCGGGCACGCGAGCTTGCTGCCGCGATGCCGCCGCTGTGCCGTGCCACGTCGGCCGGGGGAGACTCGTCGGCGCTGGTGCTGACCGATGCTCTCGACGCGCTCACCGACGCAGCGGCGCGGGCCAGCCTGACCAGTCAGCCCGGCTTTGCCCTGCTGCCCGCGCGACGCGGTCGCCGGCCGGCCCGCGTTCCTGTTGCCGAGCGCTGGGCAGCGGCCCTGACCAGCGTGAACCCGCAAGTCGCCGTGATGACACCGGAAGACGAGGCCGAGGCGGCGAGCCTCGCCGCCGATCTAGCCGCCTGGCGCAGCGTCGCGCAGGCCCCGGTTGGGCCGGTCCGCACCTGCTTCCGGCTGGTCGAGCCGGCCGTCACCAACCCTGACGTCACCAACCCTGACGTCACCAGCAGTGACGTCACCAGCACTGAAGTTCCTGCCGCGGACCCGCCCTGGGCCGTCGAATTCGCGCTGCAGTCGACCGAGGATCTCAGCCTGCTGCTGCCCGCGGCCGATGTCTGGTCCGGCGCGAGCGCGGGCGGCTGGGCCATGGCCGGGATCAGGCACCCGGAGGAAGAGCTGCTCGCCGGGCTCGGCCGCGCGTCGCGGCTGTTCCCAGAGCTTGACCTTGAGCTGCGCAGCGCGGCGCCGGCCGCGGTCACGCTGGACACCGGCGGAGCGTTCCGGTTCCTGCGGGAGACCGGCCCGCTGCTGTCGGGTGCCGGCTTCGGCGTGCTGCTGCCGGACTGGGCGCGCAAGGCACGGCTTGGCCTGAAGATGACTACCCGGTCGAAGCAGGCCGCGGGCGCCGGCAGTGCCGCCAAGCCCATGTTCGGCATGACGGACCTGGTCGACTTCCGCTACGAACTGGCGCTGGGCGACCAGACGCTGGACGCGGAAGACCTTGCCGAACTCGCCAGGCTTAAGGTCCCGCTGGTGCGGCTCCGCGGCCAGTGGGTGGAGCTAGACGACCGGCACCTGCAGGCGGCCCTGAAATTCCTTGAACGCCGCAGCACCGGAACCATGCCCGCGGCGGATGCGCTGCTGGCCGGGCTGCACGGGCTGGATGACGACCTGCCTGTCGTCGGCGTGGACGCTGACGGCTGGCTGGGCGACCTGCTCTCCGGCCAGGCCGACCAGCGGCTCGCCCCGGCCGGCACCCCGGCGTCATTCCACGGCGAACTGCGTCCCTACCAGGAACGCGGCCTTGCCTGGATGTCCTTCCTCGGCAACCTCGGCCTCGGCGGAATCCTCGCCGACGACATGGGATTGGGTAAAACCCCCCAAACCCTATCTTTGCTCGCAAATGACTCTACACCGGAGGATGGCCAGTCTGCACCCACCCTTCTGGTGTGCCCGATGTCGCTGGTCGGGAACTGGGAGCGGGAGGCGGCCCGGTTCACGCCGGACCTCCGCGTGCACGTGCACCACGGGGCTGACCGGCTGACCGGACCGGAACTCGCCGAAGCGCTGAACGCCGCCGACCTCGTCATCACGACCTACGCCCTGGTCGCCAGGGACCGTGATGCCCTCAGCGGGATCGGCTGGCGCCGGGTGGTCTGCGACGAGGCGCAGAACATCAAGAATTCCGCCACCCGCCAGGCCCAGGCGGTCCGCAGCCTGCCCGCCGGATCCAGGATCGCGCTGACCGGCACCCCGGTCGAGAACCGGCTCACCGAGCTGTGGTCGATCATGGAATTCACCAGTCCGGGCCTGCTCGGCCCGGCGGAGAAATTCCGCACCGCCTACGCGAACCCGATCGAGCGCAGCGGCGACACCGAGGCAACCGCCCGGCTGAAGCGGATCACCGGCCCGTTCATCCTGCGCCGGCTGAAGACCGACAAGAGCATCATCTCCGACCTGCCGGACAAGCTGGAGATGAAGATCTGGTGCAACCTCACCCCGGAGCAGGCGTCGCTGTACCAGGCGACCGTGACGGACATGCTCGCGAAGATCGAGGCAGCCGAGGGCATCGAGCGGCGCGGGCTCGTTCTTGCCACGATGGCCAAGCTCAAGCAGGCGTGCAACCATCCCGCGCACCTGCTCGGCGACGGCTCCCGGCTGGACGGGCGGTCCGGCAAGCTCGCCCGGCTGGAGGAGATCTGCGACGAGGTGATCGCGGGCGGCGAGAAGGCGCTGTGCTTCACCCAGTACGCGGAATTCGGCCGGATGCTGCAGCCTTACCTCACCGCCCGGCTGGGCTGCCCGGTCCTTTACCTGCATGGCGGGACGCCGAAAAAGCAGCGCGACGGCATGGTTTCCCGCTTTCAGGAGACAACGGATCCCGCGGTGTTCGTCTTGTCGCTGAAGGCCGGCGGCACCGGGCTGAATCTGACCGCCGCCAATCACGTCATCCACTTTGACCGCTGGTGGAACCCGGCGGTGGAGGACCAGGCCACCGACCGGGCCTTCCGGATAGGCCAGCGCAAGGACGTCCAGGTACGCAAGTTCGTCTGCGTGGGCACCCTGGAGGAGCGGATCGACGCGATGATCGAGGAGAAGAAGGCGCTCGCGGAGCGGATCGTCGGTACCGGTGAGGGCTGGCTGACCGAGCTGTCCGTCGCCGAACTGCGCAAGGTCATCGCGCTGTCGCCAGAGGCGGTGTCGCAGTGACGCGGCGGGAGCCCGGATGAGCGACTGGCGGGACTGGCCGGAGCGGTCCCAGCCGCGCCGGGTCGAGGGCGGAATCAAGGCGCGCAGCAAGCGCGGCGCGATCGGCGAGCAATGGTGGTCGCGGCGGTTCATCGGCGTGCTCGAGTCCTTCGGCATGACCGGCAGGCTGGCCAGGGGCCGCAACTACGCCCGCCGCGGCCAGGTGCTCAACTTCGACATCTCGCCCGGGTACGTGACCGCCCAGGTGCAGGGGTCACGGCCGAAGCCGTACAAGGTCCGGATCCAGGTGCTGCCGCTGACCATCCCGCAGTGGCAGCGGGTCGAGCGCGCGCTGGCCGGCCAGGCACTGTTCCGCGCCAGGCTGCTGGCCGGCGAAATGCCCCAGGAGATCGAGGAAGTGTTCGCCGACTGCGGCACCCCGCTGTTCCCTGGCAGGCAGCGCGACATGGAGATGTCCTGCTCCTGCCCGGACTGGGAAGTGCCGTGCAAGCACCTGGCCGCGGTCTGCTACGTGCTCGCCGAGGCGTTCGACGCCGACCCGTTCGGCATGCTGGCCTGGCGCGGCCGGGGCAGGGAAGACCTGCTCGCCTCGCTGCGCGGCCTGACCGCCGCCGGGCCGGCCGCGCCCCGGCCGGTGATCGAGGTCGCGGACCGCCCGCTGGCCCAGTGCCTAGCGGATTTCTGGTCGCCGGGGATGAGCCAGGCCAGGCTGCGCTGGTTGCCCGCGGTCCCGGCCACCGCCGCGGACCTGCTGCTGCGCACCTTCGAGCCGCCGGCCGTCCAGGTGCGCGGCAACGACCTGGCTGCGCTGCTCGCACCGGCCTACCGGCGGCTGGCGGGCCAGGACGAAGGAGACGGAGGAAGCTAGATGAACTATCCAGTCCCCGAAGCCCTGGCGCAGCAAGCTAGCGAGTACCTTGCGTCGCGCCTGGCGCTGATCGAGCCGCAAACGGCTGAGGAATTTTTCGCTGTACTGCTTGACCGGGCCGTTCGCGCGACTAAATCCGGTGACTACGGAATCAGTGCCGCGCTGGCTGTCCGCTGCGATGATGTGGAACTCATTATCTTCGGGCAGAATACGATGATCTCGGCGCGTGACCCATTTGGTCATGCGGAAGCTAACGCCATCCGCTGCTTCGAGCGGTTCATGACTCTCAGCGCAGCACGCCGCACGGGGCTTGCAGCTCAATGGCATGACCCATACTCAGCGGTAGCTTCCGGCGCAGGCACCGAGGTCTTCGTCAGGCCAGTGCCGCCTTCGCCTAAGCCAGTGCCGGCTTCGCCTAAGACCGAATCGCTGCTCTATGCCACTCTCGAGCCGTGCCCGATGTGCACCGTGGCCATCATGAATTCTCGTATTCAGCACGTGATTATCGCCAGCCCAGACGAGCCGGGCGGCGCGCTCGCTCCGCAGCGCCTCGCAAGATTGCCAGAAGTATGGCCGCAGATCGCCGCTAGCCAGGGCCTTCAGGTGACATTCACTAACTCGCAGTTTCCAGCGGATACTGCTGCGTACATCCCGCCAGAATTGTCCGCAATGCTGGAAAAAGTCTTCTGGGACACGAAGGCCGAGCGCGACGCTGAAGTCGCTGGCGGTGTGCTCTTCGCCCCGGATCTGCAGCGATCGATGCGAGACATCCTCAAGAGCGCCCGGCAGCCTGACTGAGAATCTGAATATTGTTGCCGACTGCTATAGGGAGCGGTTGGCGACCGCTATAGGGAGCAGCAGTGAACATTATAGCTCGCTTGATCTACGTATTTGTGGGGCCAGTAGCCCTGACTGGTGCTGCGTTGCTGAGCGGCACAGCCCGGATCTGGCTATTTATCGCGGGCGGGCTGGCTACTTTTCTTGGGTTCTCGCTAGCGGAGCTGACGCTGTCTCAAACGGCTAAGCAAAGCATTCTTGACACCGCAGTCGACTTTCTTCATGCCAGCGGCATAAAAGATGTGCGGGCCAATTTTATGAGCCTGCAGCGGCACGGGGTGCTCAAGATGAAGTATCTCAGCACGGCGTATCGCGATTTCGAGAGAAACCAAAACTGGCGGAAAGGCGATGGTAGCTGCGCGAGCACTGCGCTCGAGGAACGAGTCCCGGTGCTGGGCGGGCACCAGGGAGAACTCGTCCCGCGGATAAATGTGGATTTTAGTATGAGAATTATGACTATGAAGATACTGGATAATGAGGAAATCAAGTCCGTGCTCTGCGTTCCGGTCTTCCACGGCGACGGCCATGACGCGGTGGGCGTCATTACCTTCGATGACATACTGCCGCTCAATCAATCTCAATTGGCGAGCCCCGATATCCTGAGAGTCGCTAAGGATCTGGGCAGGACTTTTCTCCGCGCACGCTGATCCGGGGGATGCGAACGTGTTACTGGATGCTGGCGGCATGGGAGCTGCTGATCAGCCGCTGCGCTGGGCGACAATGAGATCGTGATTGAGGTAGCACCCGACCGGTTCGAGGAGATGGTCGCCGCGGCGCTGGACGGCCTGCCCGATCAGCTCGGCCGGCTGATGCGCAACGTGGCTGTCACCGTCGAGCACGATGCGGGTCCGCCCGGCCTGCTCGGGCTCTACCAGGGAGTCCCGCTGACGAGCCGCACAACGCACTACGCCGGGGTGCTGCCCGACCGGATCACCATCTACCGCCTGGCGATCTGCGCGGTCTGCCGCACGCAGGAGGACGTCGCCGTCCAGGTGCGCCGTACGGTGGTCCATGAGGTCGCCCACCACTTCGGCATCGGCGACGCCCGGCTTCGCGAACTCGGCTGGTGAGACCGGGCATGCCGGGCGCGCAGATGTTTGACATGATCTGTTCGTGCCAGACAGCGACCTAGTCCAGCTCGCCAGGGACATCGACGCCCGATGCCGGCTGCGCGGGGTGTTCACGCTGCGCTCCGGCAAGGTATCCAGCGAGTACTTCGACAAGTACCTGTTCGAATCGGATCCGGTGCTGCTGCGGCGCGTCGTCGAGCGAATGAGCGCCCTCATCCCGGCAGGCACTGACCTGCTCGGCGGCCTCGAGCTCGGGGGCGTGCCGCTGGCCACCATGCTCAGCAGCGACACCGGCATACCGGCCCTCTTCGTGCGCAAGGAGGCCAAGACCTACGGCACATGTCAGCTCGCTGAGGGCGGCGACCCGGCCGGCCGCACGGTGCTCCTGGTCGAGGACGTCATCACTACCGGCGGTGCCGTCCGGAACGCGGCCCTGGCCCTTCGGGCCGGCGGCGCTACCGTGACGACCGTCGTCTGCGCCATCGACCGGTCCGCACCGGGAGAGAACCCGCTTGGCGCCGAGGACATCACGGTGCGGTCGGTGCTGACCAAGGACCTACTGGACTCGGTGACGTCAGGGAGGTAGGTGACGTCAGGGAGGTAGGTGACGTCAGGGAGGTAGGTGACGTCAGGGAGGTAGCGGGCCTGCGGCCGCCCCAACCGGATGCGGGTAGTCCGGCGAACGGCCCTGGAAGGACAGAATGCGCGAGTTCTGGATGACGCCGTCGCGGATCTCGATGGACCGGCGGATGGTCTCGTGCGCGTCCCACGCCCGCGGGCCGGTCAGCACCGTGCGCAGGTGCGGCAGCAGCGCCTCGCTGATCTCCCAGGTAGCGGAGTCCCACAAGTGCGACGGGCTGTGGTCTACGGCGTAGTAGTGGACGTTGTCGCCTACCACGAGCATCGGCTCGGCGAAGGATGTGGGGCGCGCCCAGCCGAAGCCCATGCCCTCATCGCAGGACACGTCGACGATGAGGCTGCCGGGCGCGAAGGAGCCCAGGTCGTCGCCGGTGACGAACATCAGCGGCGCATCGGTGTCCTGCAGTACGCAGTTGACCACGATGTCGTGCTGGGCGAGGAAGGCCGCCAGCGGCACCCGGCCGCTTTCGCCGAGCGCATGACTGCGGCCCGGGTCGTCGTCGTCCTGCTCGAAGCGCACTATGCGCGCCGAGTGGATCGGCGAGCCGACCGCGTTGACGTCACGGTGGGTCAGGACGTCGACGTCGGTCACGCCATGCGCGGCCAGGGCAGTCACCGCCCCCCGGCCGGCTGCCCCGAAGCCGATCACGGCCGCCCGCATCCGGCGGCCGTAGTCGCCCGTCCTGCCGATGAGCTGCAAGGCATGCAGCACCGAGCTGTAACCGGCCAGCTCGTTGTTCTTGTGGAAGACGTGCAAGCTGAACGACCCGTCCGCGGACCAGTAATTCATCGCCTCGAAGGCGATCAGCGTCAGCCGCCGGTCGATGCTCAGCTGGGTGATCTCCTCGTCCTGGACGCAATGCGGCCAGCCCCACAGGATCTGCCCCGCCCGCAGCGCTGCTACATCCTCATGCTGGGGCTTGGGCAGCAGGATGACATCACAGTCCGCCAGGAGCTCGCCGCGGGGACGGAGCCCGGCGACGTAGGGTGCCAGCTGCGCGTCGGGCACGCCGAAATGCTCACCGTAGCCGCGTTCGAGGTAGACGCGTCCCCGCAGGCCGGCGTCGATCCGCTCGACGTGCAGCGGGTGGATCGCGAGCCGGCGCTCGTGCTCCTTCCGCGACCGCGATATGACTCCGAGGCTGAGCTGATCCACGCGCGCTCCCTTGCTCGGATCCTTGTGTAGCACAGGCCGCAGCCACCGGGCACTCCCGGCGGCGCGGTCAGGCCTGCTTGCCGGAATCTTCCGGCAGCGGCCTGTCACCGCGCAGCTATCGTGGTACGCGTGGACGAACTGGCAGATTCCGGTGGCCTGCTGGGTGATGCCGGCGCGCTGCGCCGGCGCCTCGCGGAAGACGGATACCTCTTCTTCCGCGGCCTGCTGCCCGTCGCGGAGGTGCGGGCGGCCGGCGCAGGCGTGCTCGCTGAGCTACGCCGGGGCGGCTGGGTAGATGATCGCGGGATCCCCTCGGTGGACCGGCGGGCGCTCAACTCGATGGAGGCGCTCGGTGACCCGGCGTTCCGTGCCGCCATCACCAGCCCCGCCTTCAACCAGCTCCCCTACCTCGCGCCGCTGCGCGGCCTGATCAGGCTGATCCTCGGGCCGCAGGCTTTCTCTTACCCGGCGAAAGTCCTGCGTGCCGTCTACCCCGAGGGCCCGCCCGGCGTGGCACGCGGCCGTTACGTGCACCAGGACTACGCCGTCTCCGGCGTTCAGGACATGCTCACGACCTGGGTGCCGCTGATGGAGATCCCTGTCCGGCTGGGCGGGCTGGCGGTCCGGCCGGGCAGTCATCTCGGCCGGCCGCAGCGCCCGCGCGTGCTCCGCCGGGATGAGCGCGGCTGGGCCGCCGCGCATTACCAGGAGGGGGACGCGCTGGTCTTCCATTGCCTTACCTCGCATGCCGCACTGCCTAACCGCGGCATGTCGCTGCGCCTGTCCGGGGACTTCCGCTGGCAGCGGCCCGATCAGCGCGCCCCGGCCCAGCTTGTGCTCGGTCCTGCGGGCGGGCGACGGGAGCTGTTCAGCCGCATGTTCGCCCGCGAGCCGTGGTGGGAGCCGGTGCCGGCCGGGATGAGCCTCAGTCCGCGGGAGCAGCTGGCCGCCATCCCGCCCGGACCGTCACGTTATTTCGCTGTGCATCCCGGCTGGCAGCGCTGGCAGCCGCCCGGCGGAGTGGTCCACTAGAGGCGTGGCCAGCCCGGACGTGCCCGCAACTGGTACGTATTTCCCGGCCCGCATAGTGTCGCAGTATGAGCGAGACGCTGCCGTTGTTCCCGCTGGGCACCGTGCTCTACCCGGGCCTGCTGCTGCCTTTGCACATTTTCGAAGACCGGTACCGGCGACTGGTCCGCGACCTGCTGGATGGACCCGGGCCGCAGCGGTTCGGCGTTATCGCGATCCAGAAGGGCCGCGAGACGGGCGTGGACAGCATTTCCGCCTTGTACGAGATCGGCTGCGTCGCGACGCTGCGCCAGGTCGCCGAGCACGACGACGGCGGGTTCGATGTGGTTACCGTCGGCACCCAGCGGTTCCGGCTGCTGGAGCTTGACGACTCGCTGCCGTACCTGCAGGGCGAGGTGGACCTGCTGGCTGAGGACACTGGCGACCAGACTGCTGCTGAAATCGAGGCCGAGGCCGTGCGGCGCGGGTTCCGGGCCTATCTCGACGCGCTTGCCGCGCGCGGCGCGACTCAGGTCAGCGTCCCGGACCTGCCGGACGATCCGGTCGTACTGTCCTACCTCGTGGCCGCGTCGGTCATCATCGATCTGAGCGACCAGCAGGCACTGCTCGCCGAGCCGGATGCGGCGGGCAGGCTGGCCGCCGAGCGGGCGCTGCTGTCCCGGGAGACCACCATGCTGCGGACGCTCACCTCGACGCCGGCCCCGGACCTCAGGTACTCGCCGTACAACCCCAACTGAGCTGCGGGCAGCTGATCCGGGTCGCTGGCGCCCGATGTATTATGTAAGCAGCACGCGATGAGGCTCGCGTAACGTCGGGGATTCGCTAGCCCCGCTAATGGCCTCTACCTGCACGGCGCTGACGCGCTGCGAGCCAGGTGGAGGTCATTTTGTCTGTTCCGGTAGTCCTTGGCGTTCCGCTGTCCGCGGGCGTGCTGGCGCGCCGAGGCGGTGGTCGACCGGGTCCTTTGCAGCGCGGGAGCAGAGGAGCTGCCGGCGCTCACGCCAGCTGCTCGTTCCCATCGAAAGTCAGGTCCGGGCGGCGGCGCTGCCGCCCGGGCGTCGCGGGCTAACACGGTAGGGAGCCGATGATGTGTTGTGATCCTGCAGGCCACGCAGGTAAAGGCCGGTCAAGCCGGACAGGCCGCGGACCGCGTTCCGGGACTCAGGCGCACCTGGTACGGGCCGGGCGGTGGCTCTGGCGGATCTTGAGCGCCATCTACGTGCGGCACGATGGTCAGCCACTGCACAGCACCGCGCTCCGACCGTTGCCCTCGACCAGTGTCTTGATCCGCGAAGTGATCTACGAAGCTGAGAGGATCTGCCGGGAGGCTGCGTAGTGACAGCATGCAAGACCCAAACCTGGCGCTCGCGCTCAACACCGGGGCGTCTTGGTGGCATCGGCGGAGCCTGTCAGGACTTCTGGGCCTTCCGCGGCGCGACCAGGGTGACCCGCATGTCCGGGGATGCCCGGTCCTTCTTGACCTCGACCAGGCCCGGCAAGCGCGACAGCAGCACGCGGAAGCTCTTGGACCCGTAGTTGCGCTCGTCGAAGGCCGGATCGAGGGCCAGCATCTTGCTCTTCAGCCACGATCCGGTCGCTGACGCGTCGGGGGACTCCTCCATGGCCTCGACCACCAGCCGCTCCGCGTCCGCGATGTCGAACTTGGCGCCGACCTCGGCCCTGACCTCCGGATTGACGGCGGCGACGATCGTCCCCCAGTACTTGTACTCGGAGCAGACCGCGACCAGCCGGGCACTGGCCGACGCCTTCGTGCCGACGCCGACGACGCGCTTGCCGAACTCGCGCAGCCGCTGCACCAGCGGCGAGTAGTCACCGTCGCCGGCGACCAGCATGAACGTGCCGACATCAGGATGGGTGATCAGCACCTCCATGGCGTCCACCGCCATCAGGATGTCGGCGGCGTTCTTCTGCTGCGCGCCGAACCTGGTCACCTGGATTAGGGTGATCCCGTTCTGGGCCAGGTTGTGCTGGTGCTTGGCGAACTCGGGCCTGGACCAGTCCGCGTAGGCGCGCCGGATCGTGGTGTTGCCGTAGTCCCGGCAGAGCAACTCCAGGGCCTTGAAGGGGATCGGATCGGCCTGCCCCGGCAGGCTCTCCCCGGCGCCGAGCGCCAGATTCTCCACGTCGATGAAGACCGCCACCAGGTCGGCCGCGCTCGAGTCCGCCGTGCCTGCCACCGGCTGCCCTCCGTCTGTCGTAGTCGTCGTCGTGGTCGTCGTCGTCGTGGCTGCCGGGCCATGGCACAGCTGGGTGCCGCGTGCCTCCCGGCAACTACGACGTTAGCGCTGCTGCGGGTACTCCACGCCGATCAGCGGGGCAGTGTCGACCAGCATTAGCTCAAACATGGGCCCGGCGTCGTCGAGCGCGAAGCCCAGGTGACCGAACACCTCCAGGCTCAGGGTTCCGTAGAGGCGCGTCCAGCAGCGCAGGAAGATGAGCAGCAGGCCGAGCGGCAGGCCGGTGCCGAGCTCGCCGAGACCGTCGCGGTAGCGCTCCAGCTGCTGGCGCAGTCCGGGATCGATTGCCTCATCCGCAGTCACCGGGAACGGGTGCTTGCGCCACAGCTCCAGGATCAGCACGAAGAAGGTATTCCCGAACTCGCCGCCGCGGTCCGCGGTGATCTCGTCCTGTTCGACGTTCACCCCCGGCAGCGGCGTGCCGAACAGCATGCCGAACTCCCGCTTGTGGGTCAGCGACCAGCGCCGGAACTCCCAGCAGGCCGCGATGACCTTATCGGTCAGGTTGCCGCCGCTCGACGCGCTTGCGGACTCGATCGCAGTCCGGAGGTCATCGGTGAGCTCGGTGAAGATGTCCGCGATGACATGCTTGATCAGTTCCTCGTGACTGTCGAAGTAGCGGTAGAGCGCGGGCGCCGTCATCCCCATCTCCCGTGCGATGGCCCGCAGCGATACGGCGCCCGGTCCGTCCTGCACCAGGATCCGGCGGGCGGTCTGCTTGATTTCCTGCGTGGTCGCGGTCCGGGCGCGATCGCGCCGGCTCGGTGCCTGCACCACGCTGGCCTCCTGTCCCCGCCGGGCACGGCAAGTGCTCGCCGAGTTGCTCGTCGCGGTCACGTCCGGCTGCCAGGGCGGCTCCCTGGCAAACGAGCTTGACAGCAATAAACAGCGTATGCGAAGTTAACGGTAGTTGTTGTTTACGGCATTAACTGCGGTGAAGATTGGCAACAGTGTAGCTGCGGAGGCACCAAATGTTCGAGACCTGGGGACGTGTCATCTACCGCCGCAGGCGGCTCGTCCTGGTCATCACGCTGATCGGCGTGGTCTTCGCCGGAGTCTGGGGGACCGGCGTCTTCGGGTCGCTGCAGACCGCTGGCGGCTTCAACACGCCGAACAGCCAGAGCCAGCGCTCCAGCGACCTCGCCTCGGCCGCGTTCGGGCGTGATACCGGCGATGTCGTGGTGCTGTACCAGAGCGCGACGCGGACCGTGGCCGATCCTGCCTACCGGGCGGCAGTGACCAGGACGCTCGGCGCGCTGCCCCGCAGCAAGGTCGAGTCGGTCGCTACCTACTGGTCCACCGGATCGAGGCAGTTCGTCAGCGCCAGCGGCCACCAGACCTATGCGGTGATCGAGCTGACCGGCGCCGATGACGCCGCCAGGATCAAGAACTTCGACGCGATCGCCGGCCAGCTCGCCGCGCCCGGCCTGACCGAGCACGCCGGAGGCCAGATCCCGACCGAGGGAGCCATCAACTCCGATGTCACCTCCGACATCGGCCGGGCCGAGGGCTTCTCGCTGCCGGTTCTCCTCGTCCTGCTGCTGGTGATCTTCGGCGGCCTTGCCGCGGCCAGCCTGCCGCTGGCGATCGGCGGCATCGCGATACTCGGCTCGTTCACCGCACTTCGGTTGCTGACGCTGTTCACCGCGGTGTCCATTTACTCGGTGAACATCACCACCATCATCGGCCTGGGCCTTGCCATCGATTACGGATTGTTCATGGTCGGCCGGTTCCGCGAGGAACTGGGCCGGACGGAAAATGTCGAGGACGCCGTCGCGCGGACCGTGGCGACGGCCGGCCGGACGATCGCCGTCTCCGGCGTCACGGTCGCCGTGGCGCTGGCCAGCCTGATGCTCTTCCCGATGACGTTCCTGCGCTCCATGGGCTACGGCGGGGTCGCCACGGTCCTGGTGGACATGCTGGCAGCCCTGACGGTCATGCCCGCGCTGCTCGCCGTCCTCGGCCCGCGGGTCAACGCGCTGCGAGTGCGGCCGCAACGGCGTGCCCGGACAGCCCGGCAGCCGGCCGACGAGACCAGCGGCGCGTGGTACCGGCTGGCCCGCAGCGTCATGCGCCGCCCTGTTGTCTACGTCGTGGTGATCGTGGCCGGGCTGGCCGTGCTCGGCTCGCCGTTCCTGCACATCACCTGGGGCGGCACCGACGCCCAGGTGCTGCCCGCCGCGGCGGGCCCGCGGGTGGTGACCGAGGCGCTGAACCGGGACTTCCCCGGCAACGTGACGAACCCGATCGAGGCGGTCATCCAGTTCCCTGGCCCGGTGTCGTCGGCCGGCCGCGGCGCCGAGCTCGCTGCCTATGTGAGCCGCCTGGATCACGTTCCCGGCGTCACCGGCGGGCAGGTGACCGGGGTTCGCGGTGACATCGCGCGGGTGGACCTGCGTTATTCCCCTGGGCCTATGTCGGCGCAAGCGCGAGCCATCGTCGGGCATGTCCGGGACGCCGCGCCGCCAGCCGGCGCGCGGGTCTACGTCGGCGGCACCACGGCCCAGCTCGTGGATGAGCTGGCCGGCCTCGGTGCCACGCTGCCGTGGATGGCGCTGGTCGTCGTACTGGCTACGTTCGTCCTGCTCTTCCTCGCGTTCGGGTCGGTGGTGCTGCCGCTGAAGGCGATCGTGATGAACGTGCTGTCGCTGTCGGCCACGTTCGGGGTGGTCGTCTGGATCTTCCAGTACGGGCACCTGTCCGGGCTGCTGCACTTCACGCCGACCGGGACCATCGACCCGACCATGCCGATCCTGATGCTGGCGATCATCTTCGGGCTGTCCATGGACTACGAGGTGTTCCTGCTGTCCCGGATACGGGAGCGCTACGACGTGACCGGCGACAACACCGCTGCGGTGGCGAGCGGGCTGCAGCGGACCGGCGGGGTCATCACCAGCGCGGCGCTGCTGCTGGTCATCGTCATCGGCGCGTTCTCCGCGTCCGGCATCACGTTTATCAAGCTGATGGGCGTCGGCATGATCGTGGCGCTGATCGTGGACGCCACCCTCGTCCGGATCCTGCTGGTGCCCGCCACGATGCGGCTGCTCGGCCGGGCGAACTGGTGGGCTCCAGGCCCGCTGCGCCGCCTCTACGGGCACTACGGCATCCGGGAAGGCGACGGCGCGGAGCCTGTCGTCCCGGTATCGGAGTCGGCCAGCGCCTAGCGGTTTATCCTGTCGAAAGGTGAGGAACCGCCCAGACGGGGCGCCTGCGGCCCGTCCCCGGCGGCTCATCCTCGTCGCGTGATCGCGGCGCATGGCGGGCAGTGCCATGTATGCCCTATCGTCCCGGGAAAGAACGTTCCGGGCGTGACGCAGCGTGGAGAGCACATGATGCAAGACCTAGTCGACGAAGGCGCAACCCTGGCTACCGCGGAGATCAGGAAGGCTGGCTTTGCCAAATCTTTAACGGAAAAGCTCGAGAAAATCGGGCTGCTCAACAATGGCTCAAGCAAGGCGCCAGCGACACCTTCGGCCGGCGAGGCGGCCGCGACGGCCGGCGTCAGCACGAACGCCCTGAACGTGACGCGGGTAGCGGGACTGGCGACCACCGTCACTGTCGTCGGCGCGGCAGCACTGGCGCTCTTCCATGTCACGAGCACCACCCATCCCATCGTCGTCGTGGCGGCGTACTCCAGCGTGGGCGTCATCATCGCGGCGGCGCTGCTGACGGCCGCGATCATCATCAGCGCCGACATCAAGAGCCGCGTCGCGGTCAGCACTGCCCCCGCGCCGCCGGCCCAGCCGGCCGCAGCGGCGAGCTCATTCTCCGCCACCTGGAATGACGCGCTCCAGGTGCTGAAGGGCGCACTGGGCCGGCTGGAACGTGACACCGAGAATCCGATCAATGTCTGGCTCGACGCGTCGGGAAGTTCCGGGCTCACGGCCCGGCTCACGCCGACGGAAGACCAGGCATCCGTTCATGCCACGCTCCTGGCGTGCCAGTCCCGCATCGTGTTCACGTTCCAGGCACTCATCGGCGAAGCGGATCCCGGTCTGCGCGGCCGTGCGTCCGACGAGATCCAGGTGATACTCGACTCGATGGACAGGCTGCTGCTTCCCGCCTGAAGGGCCGCCTATGGCAGACAGGCCTTGCGGGCTCCGGCGCTGTGACGGACGCCGCGAAGCTTGGAGCCGACTAGCGCCTAG
>Ga0302184_10000490_pt1 | contig 25943 bp, 26 predicted proteins | sample I_Palsa_N3_3_FD_200233 | JGI IMG/M metagenome (GOLD analysis project Ga0302184, IMG submission 200233) | Peat permafrost microbial communities from Stordalen Mire near Abisko, Sweden - I_Palsa_N3_3 | ecosystem: Environmental > Terrestrial > Soil > Palsa > Peat permafrost | place: Sweden...
GCAGGTCCACCAGGTGCAGGACGCCGGGGTCACCGAACCGTGTTATTCCGATAGCTCGCACGCCTACGGTCAACCGTCACGAGCGGCCGGTATTCCCGAGGTTGCGCACCGGCCGACGGCCCGGCGACGTCGCGACGCAGGTCCTCTGCAAGTGCGGCGGGGGAATTAGATGATTCATGACAGCCTCTCTGTTCAGCGCGATGCGTTCCTCTTGGGTATTGGAATGGCGATCATGCTTGAGAATGCGCCGGAGTGCCAGACCCGATTGCTACGTGGCAGGACCGCTGCTAGACGTGGCGAGACGTCTCCGGAAATGTGAAGCCGCCCTTATGTGTTCCGCGGATACATTCGGATGCAGGCCAGAGGATCCGAGCACTCTTGCCGGGGCTCGGGAGGATCCATAACGAGCTTCCCAGGAGCAGATAACATCGGCAACCGACTCGATGTCGGTAGCGCGCTGCACGTATTGCCGCCAGCAGCTTTTCTGCCCAGCTCACTGGATGTAGATTGGCAACGTGGACTCGGCCGCTGAGAACGACCTTCGCCGGGCCGCCGAAGGCGGGGACCTGGCCGCCATAAACCAACTGGCGGGTGCTCTCCTCGGGAGGCGGGAGTACTCGGAAGCAGAGATCTGGCTCGACCAGGCCGCATGCCTCGGCGATAGCAGCGCTTTGACCAACCTCGGCGCGCTTATAAGCAAGCGGGATCCGGAGCGGGCGGAACGATATCTTCGGCAGGCCGCTGCTGCCGGTGACCGGCTCGCGATGCACAACCTTGGCTGCCTGCTCGAAAAGCAGAGCCGCGACGAGGCGCCGACGTGGTACCTGAAGGCCGCTCAGCGGGGCTACCCGGGTTCGATGTACAACCTCGCGATGATCATGAAGTCCCAGCGGCCCACCGAGGCGAAGCGTTGGCTGTCGTGGGCGGCACGCGAAGGATCGGCCGACTCGATGTTCGCGCTCGCGCATATGCTCGAGGATTCAGACCCTGCCGCCGCTGAGCACTGGTACCGCAGGGCGGCGGAAGCCGGGCATTCTGGCGTTGCGGCAGCGTCCGGATCTATCCCCGGGTAGTACGGCAGCCGCATTTCACTAGCTGACCAGGGCGATCTCGGCGTCGCGGGCGAGCCTGGCGCGTTTGTGGAACCATCGTGAGCGGGCTTGGTGGCGGCGCGTCCAGGTGTCCCAGTGGATGATGAGCCACCGGGGCAGGGGGCGGGCGGTCAGGGCGGCGAGCAGGCGCTTGATCTCCGGGATGGTCAGCGGGATCATCCCGGGCTCGGCGGGTGGCGGCTGATCGGGCCTGACCGGGGGTGGTGCCTGGGTATCGGTGCGGTCCTTCAGCAAGGCGGCGGTGACAGCGCAGATGGCCAGGGCGGCCATGACCAGCACGACGTGGCGGGCGATCGCGGTGTAGAGCCGGGCCTGGCACTGATCGAGGCCGAAGCAGTCCTTGCCGAACTCGAAATCTTCTTCTACTGGCCAGCGCAGCCCGGCGGCCCGGATCAGCCTCGTCTTGGTCAGCACCTGTCCTTCGGGCACGTAGCAGTAGTGGAAGGCCAGCTCGCCGGTCTTGAGGTGGCGGCGGATGAGCAGGTGATGGCGCGCCGATGCTGTGGCGATCCACGCCCAGGCGTACCAGCGGTCGCCTTTGGAGCCGCTGCCCGCGGAGCGAACCTCCCAGCGCTGCGGGTGCTTCAGCGGTGTCTTGACTGCCTCCACGCAGGTCATCTTCGTTCCCGCGGCCAGGGTGAGGGTGAAGTTCGACGGGACGCGCAGCACGTACGCCTGGCCGTTGTCCTCGAAGAACTCGCGCAGCCCGGTGCAGTTCCCGTAGACCTCGTCGCCGCAGGCGAAATCGAAGCGGATGCCGTCGGCGTACGCGCCGGCGCAGATGCCGGTGGCCAGCTGTCCCTTGGTGCGGAACTGCAGGTCCAGCGGCAGGCCCATGACCAGGGACTTCACCGGGTCCTGGAGGTGCTCGGCGGGGATCCACTGCCGGGCGCCGATCAGCGCGTGCCCGGTCTTCTCCCGCACATACGACAGGTGGACGGTATTGATCCCGTTGGCCACCCGGCCCGCGCACCCCATGTACTGGCGTTTGACCCCGGCGGTGGCCTCGCCGGCCTTTCCCTGCCCGGTCTCGTCGATGGCCCCGATCACCAGGCCACCCCGCCGTTTCCCGTGCCGCGCCGCCTCCTCCAGCCCGGCCACCGCGAACCGGCGCACCACGCCCGTCGCGGCGAAGGTGTCCCAGCTCGCGTGGTTCAGCAGCCGCTGGGTCTTATCCGGCGTCCGGTCCCCGGCATGCCGGGCGATACTCCACCCGTTGCGCTCCGGCAGCTCGCTCATCACCGCGGCCGTGTACTTGCCCGCCTGCAGCCACGGCTCCGGCCGGGCAAAACACGGCCGCAGGAGGTCCAGCAGCTCGGCCCGTTTCCGCAGCGCCAGCCCGGCGCCTATCCTGGCGGCAGCAGCCGCCTCCGATTTTGCACTCGTCACACAGGCATGATCAGCAGGCGGCTGCGCTCGCACCCGCCCGATCCGTAACAAGATCACATCAGCCACGCCAGGCACCTTCGCCAGGCCCTCAGGCGACCTGGCCGGCGACATGAAGCTGACCGATCTTGGCTAGCACCCGCCCGCGCTCCCGAACCGGCCTTCGAGCGGGAGGACGCTTCCAGCCTGACGCCTGCCGGCCAGGAAGAAGCGACGGGCATTACCACCACCCACGTGCAGGATCTCCTGGCAGGACAACTGCGCGGCCGGACTCATATCGCAGCCTTAGCGAGCGGGGCCGCGGATACCCGCAGACCGGCCAGCTGCGGGGGTAAAGTCGCTGCCATGCCGGAGCAGAACCCAGATCCGCAGGTCGTTCCGTATCTTCTCTACGCGGATGCCGACGCGGCCATGGACTGGCTGATCAAGGTCTTCGGTTTCACCGAGCGAGCCCGCGATGCGCGAGACGACGGGACCGTCAGGCACGCCGAGCTGCTTACCGGCGATGGCGGCGTCATCATGCTCGGTTCTCCCGGGCCCGGCTTCCGGGGGCCCGCCAAGCTCGGCGAGGTGACGCAGCTGGTGTGCGTCGCCATCACGGACCTGCCCGGCCACCGGGACCGGGCGCGGGCGGCCGGCGCGGCCGTATCCGAGGTCGGGGCCAGGGCGAATCGCGCGCGCAGCTACACGGTGGACGACCCAGAGGGCCATCGCTGGTATTTCAGCGAGCCGCTCTAGCCCGGCCGAGCGCGGCATAAAACGCACGCTACCGGTCTGCCTGCCAGCCTTCTGCAAAGAACGGAAGCCGCACATCACCCGATGACTGGGAGATACCCCGGCGCCCTGGCACCTTCGCCCAGCTCACGGTGCCAAGTGCGGCTGCCGTAGTAGGTGGGCCCGTGAGCGACACGGAGCGCGACCGCGAGAGCTTCGTGGCACCGGGGGAGGCTGCCGACGTCTTTGTGTCATATGCACACGAAGACCGTGCCTTCGTAGTCAAGGTGCATCAGGCCCTGCGGGAACGTGGGCGCACCGCATGGGTCGACTGGGAGGGAATCCCGCCGAGCGCGGAATGGATGGTCGAGATCGAGAATGCCATCATCCGCGCCCAGGCCTACGTCTTCGTTGTCAGCCCGCAATCGGCGTCGTCTGCTATTTGCGTGCAGGAGGCTGGCCTCGCCGCCCGCCATAACAAGAAGGTCATCCCTGTCGTCGCTGAAGCGGTCGATCCGGCACGCCTGCCGCCTGTCGTCGCGGCCCGCCAGTGGATCGACGCGGAGCCTGCCCGGGATTTCACTGCCGTTATCGACGCCCTCGTCTCGGCGATCGATACTGACCTGGAATGGATCAGCGTTCACACGCGCCTTCTCTACCAGGCGGTCCGCTGGGCTGCGGACAGCGAGCAGATCTCCCTGTTGCAGGGTCATGAGCTGGAGCAGGCCGAGGCCTGGCTGGACGCCGCCGATACGCACGAGGCGCAACCGACGCCGGAGCAGGTGACCTTCGTCGCCGCGAGCCGCTGGAGCCAATGGCTCGCTGCGGCTCTGGGATGGGCAACGCGGACAGTTGCTCGCGGTGCTTCGCGGCCACATCGCCCCCGTGACCGATGTTCGAATTCATCCCAGCGGACGGTGCGCCGTCAGTTGCTCCGTGGACGGTAGTGTGCGGCTTTGGGACCTCGACGCCGCCCGGGAACTCAATTCCTTCACTGACAACCAGGGGCCGGTTTCGGCGGTGCTGTTCCTCGACAGCGGCCGGGTCATCCTCAGCGCGTCGATCAACGGCAGCCTTCGTCTGAGGAGCACGCGAACGGGCCGGCTGCTGCGCACCCTATTCGGCATGAGCCAGACCCAGTTCGATCTCGTGCTCGAGAACGCCAGCGGTGGGACCATGCAGGTAGCGCTGAAAGGCGGGAGTGGTTACACGATCCTCCCAAATGGACCAAGCGACGGCAAATCTATCCTGGCAGGATCTTCGCAGGAAACGGCTGAGATACACCTCCTGCGCCTCGATTCTCCGAACGCACCTCCGCCGGTCGGAGAGAAGGTGGCGGATCCTTACGCGGGCTTTGAGGAACTCTATCGATCTGTGGGGCTGCGCATCGTGCGCGACGGACCAGGCGCGGGCGAGGTGGTGCTCGCCTGATGCGACAAGCCACCCCAGCGAGCCTCAGCCTGATCCCACCCAAGAGCTTGAACGCATGGCCGGGCGAAGTGATGTGTCCGCGCTGCTAGCGGTATTGTTCGTGAGCAACTCTCGCAGCAGATCACACGGGCAGCTGACGAAAAGGTAGCCACAATAGTGGTCTACAGGCCGGGCCGGGTAGAGCTCTCCCGGCGCGCCGAGGTCGGCCACACAGCGGGTGTTAGGCAGCGAATGCGTAGTCTACCTGCCGCTTCAGCGAGTCCATCTCGTCCCGATCGGCAGCAGTGAGAAGGATCCGCTTATCTTTAAGTGCTTCCCTGGCCTTCTCGTAGGCCAGGGAACTAATCTCACGCATCTCTTGAGGTGAAGGCTCAGACCTCAAACCCTTTCTGACCCCGTCGTACACGTCGTCGACCAAGCGCTTATACACGTCGCGGAAGGTGATTCCTCCAATGGTTGACGCTGCAATCGGGGTGCCGAGGATGGTGGTCAGACCGGCGTGCCCAGCGGCGGCGTGCGCAGCGGCGGCGTGCCCAGCGGCGGCGTGCGCAGCGGCGGCGTGCGCAGCGGCGGCGTGCGCAGCGGCGGCGTGCCCAGCGGCGGCGTGCGCAGCGAACCACTTTCCTGCGAAGAACATCGTGATCGGTTCCATTGTGAACCCCCTTCAGATCCCTTTACCGGACTCTCCCGGTCCAGAACGACCAGCTATCCGTAAGCGTGCCGGTCGCCTGTCCTTTGCGGTATTAACTGCTTATACGACGGTTCTCGCCGGGATGGTTCACACGGGCCGGGCAATTTACTCGGCTGAAAAAACTTGGCGGGGTAGTGAACCGTTCGGCGGGCGGGCGTCGTACAAATATGCTTGGGGACCTTATCCCCTTAGCCGATGCCGAGGATCGCGGCGCTGCCGAGGAGGCACAACTGGTAATCGCGGCGTATTGGTCGACCAGCGTCGCCATGGTCACGCCGGACTTGGGCTCGCGGCTGTTGGTGACCGTTCCCGGGAGCTTGCCGCGGTCGACCTATGCCTGCGGCCCAGTCTTGACAGCGGGCTGGAAGTAAAGCCGATGCCGGGTCACCGGATCGGGTCGGCGAAGACGTCACGCGGAACGCTCATCGAGCTGGATCTGTGGGACTGGGCCGCGGGCCGGAACTTCCTGACCGCGATGAGTGATGCGCTGGATCGGTGTGACCGAGTAGTGGCGTTGTTCTCGGCGGCGTATTTCGACCGGTCCCGGTATGCCACTGAGGAGTGGTCAGCCGCGATGCTGCACCTGCCGGACATGGAGCAGGGGCGCCTGGTGCCGGTGCGGCTGGAGGAAGTTGCGCCTAAGCAGATGCCCGCGGTGCTGCGTGCGCTGATCTTCTATGACCTGTTCGGCGTCGGTGCCGACCAGGCGCGCAGGCGGCTGCTGGAGGCGGTGAAAGGACCCCGGCCTCCCCGGCAGCTCAGCTATCGCGCCGGCCCGGGCCACGCGGGCTGTCGGCAGGAACTCTGGCGCATGCTGCAAGCTCCACCGCAGGAACTGCTCCGTCCGCCAGTTCGTCAAGGTCACGCCGGGCCCCGCTGGGTTAGCAGACTCTCAGCCACCGGATCCTGGTCCAATCAGTAGGCCGGGGAACTTTCCATGGCCACGGATAAGGCGGCACCTCGCTCATGACTCGCCGGGTCATCGGCGTGTGACGGTACTTGCTCGCGAGAACCGGCGAACCCCGCGGCCGGGCGCTCCGGGCCGTGTCCGGCCGGTGAGGGTGGCGGCACGACCGCGCTATTTCAGCCCTTCGCGAACGGTTTTGAAGTAGGCGGCCGACATTTCCCGCATGAAGTTGGCGTTGGTGGCGGCAAGTGCGTTTATCCACTCGATCTGACTGGAGACGATAGCTCGTTGCTGCAGCTGCAGCATGTTGCCGAGGACCTTCTCATAAGCCGCAAGCCAGGCCAGGCCGTTCTTCTTGGTTAGCTCGATCATGCGATCGCTAAGTTCCTTGACCCGCTGCGCGGCCGCATCGGCTTCTTTCGACATACCGGGCGTTGACATGTCTGGTCCCTTCTCGTGGAAATCGTCCCTAAACCTGGCGGGACCCAGGATCAAAGAACAACCGTCCGGATGCGACCACCCTCAGTCGAGCGGTAGCGCGACGTACGGGTTCTTGGCGAGCACCTAGGAGGCCGGCAGGGTGCCCGTGCCCAACATGGCGAGGCTCGTGTCATCCGGCAGTACGATGCTGTCCGGTCTGTGGCCGGATTCGTTCGGTTGTCCGGGCAGGTCGCCGTGTTCGGGTATGAGGGTCTGCGGCCCGGGCTGCCGGGGAAATCCGGCGGGCTCAGGTATCAGAGACGGGGCGAGCAGGTCGCCGGACTCTTCGGCGTTCCGGCACGGGATCCACGCCGATGACCCGGCTGGCGCCGAAGTGGCTGTCCATGAACTGCAAAAAGAAATTTGAGCGGCTGAGCAACCACGCACTTTCGCCTCGTTGGCTTTCGTAAAGTACCCAGACCGCATTTGGGTTACGGCGGTGCCGCCCCTTCTTAAGTGACTTCTTTCAGAAGCTGCAGAACCTGTGTGGTCCGCGTTAGATCAAGTCGCTGTCGGGTAGGGCAGGCAACTCCATCCACTGGAAGGGCGAGATCGTGGATCAAGCTACCGGCACGGGTCGGCCCCCTGCCGCGCCCGAGCGCTCGGCCGGCGACCTGATCAAGCTGATGTCCGAGCAGGTTTCGGCACTAGTCCGGGATGAGCTGAAGCTGGCTCAGCTGGAGATGACCCGCAAAGGCAAGCAGGCAGGGATGGGCGCCGGCAGCTTGGCGGCAGCGGCGCGATCGCCCTGTACGGCCCCGGCTGCCTGGTCGCATGCGTGGTCCCCGGCTGCCTGGTCGCATGCGTGGTCATTGCCATCAGCGGGGTGATCGCCGCCTGGCTCTCGGCCCTGATCGTGGGTGTCGCTCTGCTGGCCGTGGCCGGGATCGCCGCCTTGATTGGAAAGAGCAGACTGCCAAGGGCAACCCCGCCGGTGCCCCAGGAGGCGGTACACAACGTGAAGACCGATATCGACGAAATTAAGGAAAGGACCCGGCGATGACCAGCGGCCCGCCAGACATACCCGTTCCGCCGTCAGTTCCTGACACCGGCATACCCGGTCAGGAAAGTGCCGGATCAGGCGCTCCGGATGACCCCGAGCAGCTCAAGGCCAAAATCGAGCAGGCCCGGGAGCCGCTCGGCGCGACCGTGGACCAGCTGACCGCGAAGGCCGACGTCAAGGGAAGGGCGCAGGCCAGGGCGGCCGATCTGACGGACCGCGCCAAAGCCAAGACGAGCCAGGCGCGGCAGCAGGCCGCGGTCCAGGCGGGCAGCGCACGAAGCCAGCTAGCCGCCACGACCGCTGCGGCGCGCGAGCAGGCCTCGTCCGTCGGCCAGGCGGTACCCGAATCCGTCAAGCGGGTCGTGGTCAAGGGAGGCCAAGCCGCCCGGCAACACCGCAAGCCGCTGGCCATCGCCGCCGGTGTGCTCATTCTCGGCACTCTCGTGGTTAGGTGGCTGGCTAAGTGATGATCAAATTGCTCTACAAGCCGCTGAGCCTGCTCATCAGCGTGCTCAGCGGGATCCTGGCCGGAGCGATCTTCAAGAAGGTCTGGCATTTGCCGCCGGAGAAGAAGAAGCACCCGAAGCTACGGACGCGCAGCGAGGATGGCGCGAGGTACTTCTGGCCGCCACTTTGCAAGGCGCTATCTTCGCGCTGGTCAAAGCAGCCGTGGACCGTGGTGCCGCTGAAGGCACGCGTAAGCTGCTTGGCGTCTGGCCCGGCGACAACGACAGGGCCGGCGAGAAGGCCTCCTGAAGGGCTGCCGCGCGACAACGGTAGTAGCCGCCGCGCTTGTGCGGACCGCTACCAATGCCGTCCGACACCACGAAGATCTCAGTGCAGCACTGAGATCTTCGTGGTGTTAACGGCCAGGTGCGCTCCTTGCCGCAACAGCAGCACGGCGTCGCCCCGGCTGGTCAGCCCGACGCTGGCCGGGTAGGCACGCGGGTTGCCGGTCACCCGGCCGACGAACCGGACCCGGTCTCCCGCGTGGACCTGAAATGTCCGCAGCGGTCCCACTAGCTGGACCCATATCCGGGCCTGGGCCGTGCCGATCCAGAAGCCGTTCCGGGTGACCGCGGCCACCACGCTGACGCCGGAGGCGTCGGCGGCCTCACCGATCAGTGAACGGAGCGATTGTCCCGCCGCCGCGTCGTTCACCGGCTGCCCGCCGACGGACAGATGGCTGATCACGTCGGCCGTCGGCGACGCGGACGGGGAGGTCGGTACCGGGACGGGCCTAGCCGGCGCTGGGTGGGCGGGCAGCAGCACCACCGCGGCGGCGATTACCGCGGAGCCCGCGGCGACCGAGGTGGCGGTCTGCAGCGGGTGCGCCCGTGCTTTCCCCGCGGTCCAGGCCAGCAGTGCCCCGGGGACCGCGATCGCGGTGAGTGCGACGCTGCGCCGGTCCAGCGGTTCGCTCAGCGCCGCGCAGGTCTCGCAGTCAAGCAGATGCTGCCCCGCGCTGGCCTCCCGCTGCCGCCGTGTATCGCCCGCCGAGATCGCCAGCAGCACTCGGCGGCACTGCGGGGTCGGCAGCTCGACGTGCCGGAACGCCAGCAGGTACTCGAGCCGGAGCTTGGCTCGTGTCCGTGACATCCGCACTCGCAGTGCTCCCCGGGATTCCGGCGCGTTCCCGTCCGCCGCCGGATCGACGTCGTAGTAGGCCAGGACGTCGTGGCGTTCCTGCGCGGACAGCTGGCCCAGGGCGGACGTCATCGCCCGGCGCGTCTCTCCCGTCAGCAGGACGTCTTCGGGCCGGTCCGGCTCGGTGGGGTCGAGGATGCGCGGGGCCGCGTCCGCGTGCCGCATCGTGCTCTTCGCGTGCGAGCTGACCAGGTTCCGCGCGGTCACCACGGCGTAGGGCAGTACCGCCTCGGGGGCGAGGCGTACGCGGGCGGTCAACAGGCGCTCCAGGCAGTCCTGTACCAGGTCATCGATGTCCGCGGGGTTGACGGCCCGGGCGGCGACGACCCGGCGGATGACCGGCTCTACCGCGATGACCTCGTGCGCCGAGGCCATGGCCGTCTGATCTCCCACTGACTCGCCATCTCTGTTAGCCCCGGCTTCCGGCCCGCTCCCTACCCGGACGCGGTCGGGTTAGGCCATTTCTGCGCCAGCGGCAGGAATCGCCGAAATCCCGCGTAACGCCCGGCCGTCCCGGAGCTTTCAGTAGTGACAGACATAACCCAGGCTTCCGCAAGGAGATATTCATGACGACCCCGCAGCAGTGGGACAACCTGATCGGCCTGACCGCGATCGACGGCGATGGCGACAAGATCGGGAAGGTGGGACAGATCTACCTCGACGACGCCGCCGGGCAGCCGGAGTGGGTCACGGTCAGCACCGGCCTGTTCGGCACCAGGGAAAGCTTCGCGCCGCTGTACAACGCCTCAGTCCGCGACGGCCAGCTCGTCTTGGCGGTGCCCGAGCAGCTGGTCAAGGATGCTCCCAATGTCGATGACGACGGTCACCTGGCAGACACTGAGGTCGCCGCGCTCTATCAGCACTACGCCGCGCACCTGGATCCCGCGGCCGGCCGCGGGACGCGCGACGCGGACGACGACGGCTACCCCGCCCGCCACGCCGGCGAGGACGTGACCAGCGCGGCGGAAGACGACATCCCGGGTCCGGTCACCGACGACGCGATGACCAGGTCTGAGGAGCGGCTGCACGTCGGCACGGAAAGCGTGCCGGCCGGCCGGGCGCGGCTGCGTAAGTACGTCGTGACCGAGAACGTCACCACCACCGTTCCGGTGAGCCATGAAGAGGTCCGCCTGGAGCGGGAGCCGATCACCGACGCCAACCGCGACGCCGCCCTGTCCGGTACTGACATCTCCGAGGAAGAACACGAAGTCCGCCTGCACGCCGAACGTCCGGTGGTGACCAAGGAGACCGTCCCGGTCGAGCGAGTTCGCCTGGCCACCGAGACCGTCACCGGCGAACAGCAGGTCAGCTCCGAAGTGCGTAAAGAGCAGATCGGCGACCCCGAAGTTGACACCGATCCCCGGGACAACTGACGTCCGGGCAGCATAACTTTTCCCAAGGAGAAAACCCGAATGCCTGAGGCATCCGTCAATTTCGGCACGGGCGTGTCGAACGCCTGGTCCAACGTGGCGACCTTCGTCCCGAAGCTCATCGTCTTCCTGCTGATACTGATCGTGGGTTACCTGATCGCCAAGGCCATCGCCAAGATCCTGGCCAAGGTCCTGCAGCGGGTCGGCTTCGACCGGCTGGTCGAGCGCGGTGGCATCAAGCGCGCCCTGGACCGCTCCTCCTACGACGCGGCCGGCATCCTGGCCAAGATCGTCTACTACGCGATCATGCTGTTCGTGCTGTCCACCGCGTTCGGGGTGTTCGGCAGCAACCCGATCAGCGACTACCTGCGCGCGGTGATCGCCTACCTGCCGCTGGTCTTCGTGGCCATCGTCATCGTCGTGATCGCCGCCGCCATCGCCGCAGGCGCCAAGACCCTGATCGAGAACAGCCTGGGCGAGCTGTCCTACGCCCGGGTGCTGGCCAACCTCGCCTCTGGCTTCATCCTCGCCATCGGCGTCATCGCAGCCCTGGACCAGCTGCACATCGCCGCCAACGTCGTCAACGCCATCTTGTACGCCGTGCTAGCCGCGCTGGTCGGCATCGCGATCGTCGCGGTCGGCGGCGGCGGCATCAAGACGATGTCCCGGCGCTGGGAAACCGTAGCGGCCAGGTACGACGAAGAGAAGCCGAAGATCGCCGCGGCTACCCGCAACGCCCCGGGCATCGCCGACCAAGCCCGCCAGTACACCGATGACCGCAACTCGTCCCCTGGTACCGCTAGGCCTTACCCCCAGCGACCGGACGACCCCGGCCGTTACTGACCTAGGCTGCCTGGAAGGTGCCAGGCCCCGCACTAGTCAAAAGAAATATCTGCCGAACGACCGGTGGTGCTTCTCATCACACTGAGTGTGCCTGCGCGGAGACGTCGACGCTGGTGTGGCAGTGGAGCGGCTGGGTCACCGGGTCCGCGCTAGGACGGACCCGGGCTCAGTCGCCTAGTCTTCAGCGGAGTGCAGCCGCCCGAGCAGGTGGAACAGGCCTGGCAGGAGCACCCGGACGCGGCCGGCGCCCTGATCGTCAGCCCGAAGCGTATCGCCGTGTCCGTGATCGCCGCGGCCCTTATCCTCGTGATAATGGACGCCAGGCTCGCTGCGCTGCCGGCCGGAGCTTGCTGTTGACGCGTCCAGGTTAGGACCCGGCTGGGGGGTTGATCTCGGTGTACCCGACGCCGTGCACGGGTGAGCCGTCGATCTTGCCTTCGATGGAGACGTCGCCCTCCCAGTAGGCAACCCCCTGGGTGGAAAGCAGGTCAAGTTCCTGGTCAGGCAGATCGGGGGTGACCGTCAGGTGGCCGCCGGGTACGGTAACTTGCCAGCCGGAGCCGTAGGTGATCCCGGTCGCCGGGCTGGTCCAGGAACCCGTGGCCTGCTCGGCGAAGCTCGCGGGCGCTAGGTGCGTCACCCGTCCGCCGTGATCGACCCGGGTACCGATTGTCTGCACGATCTGCCCGGACTCATCGCGGATGAAGTACAGCATGTACTGCTGCCCGTTGGACAGCTGCATGCTGAACCAGTCCCATCCGGCGCCGCTGGCGAAGTTGAACGAGCCCCACTGGTGATCCATCCAGGACAACCCGGTGACCTTCACCGCGGTGCCGTGGTCGATGACCGTTCCGCTGGTCAGCAGCGATGTCCACGAGTAGTAGTAGAACGGCCCGAACGGCCCGAACGGGATGACGCCGTCCGTTCCGTGCAAGACAGCAGGCTCGGGTGGTCTGCAGCCTGAGGTCGAGCGCGTATCCGGGCAGATCGGCGTGCAGCACGTCGCGGCCAGATCCGCCGCTCATCGACCAGTCGCCGGTATGCAGCGAAAAGCTGTCATGCGTGGCCGGGACCGGGTAGGAGTCCTCTTGCACGCCATATTGGAAGGTGTGCCGGGTCAGGTCCGTGATGGACAAGTTCCCGAAGTACACCGGCTCCGGCGCGATGCCCAGGTACTGGAATGTCACGTATTCGAAGCCATAGCTGTGCACATGACCGGCCGCGTCGATGCCCTGCAGATGCCCGCTGAAATACCACCATTCATCCGGGGCATTATGCGGCGCCTCGTCTTGGGGAAGCCGGACCCCCGCTGCGCCGCTGGCGACTACGTGCCCTGCGGCTTGCCCGCAGCGGCACCGTCGTCCCCGCCGAGGCAGCACCAGAGCCCGGGCCGAGCGACATCACAGCGAGTGCCGCACAGGCCAGTGAGCACAGGGCCAGGCGGCGAGCGACCGCTTTCACCATGATCACGGTGGCCAGCGTGGCATCTGCGTGTAACGCGCGTCAATACACCTTCCAGACACCGGCGGCAGCTGCTCAATGATCTAGGAAAACCGGACAGGTGAGTACGCCTGGCAGTGCACGGAGCCCGTCAGGCAACACTCTCTATTCGCATGTGCGTGAGACGTGGGGTAGTGCGCCGCAGGCTGAGATTGCTGGCGGGCGCGCTGGCGCACGGCGATCTCTGGCTGCGGCCCGCGAGGCGGTCCCGGGCCCTGGCCTCAGCGGGGTTCTGCCTCTTCCTCCGTTTGCGTCGTCGTGGATCAGGATGTCACCGGAGGCGGTGCGATGACGATTTCGGTGCCCGGGTTGTAAGGGATCTCCGGGGTGCCGCAGACGATAATGCCGGCGCGTTCCCAGGTCCGCTGGGCGGTGTTGAAGGGTATTTCCTCGGCCATCCACCCGTCCTCGTCGAACGGCGCCCCGTCAGCGGCCCTGTTGGCCAGGTCGGCCGCCGGGCGATGGGCCGACCGGACGGCGGCGCGCCGTCCGGCCTCTCTCTCGTCGGCTTGGACCCAGATCACAGTGTCGATCAGGTGCGCTACCTCCCGGCGCCCGGCACCGTCCCCCTCGACAATCAGCAGCGGGCAGCCGGCCGGGACCTGGAGAGATCCTTCCCGGCCGCGGGAGTCCCATCGCGGCGGCCGGTAACTGACCGCCTGGCCGTGGTGCGCGGGCAGCAGGATCCCGTCGATCAGCAGGTCGGCCCAGCCGAAGCGGGAGTGTTCCCAGGCGATGTCGTCGGTGTGGATGACAGTAGATCCGGGGACCAGCTCGCTGATCCGGGCCGCCAGCGTGGTCTTGCCGTTGTTGCTCCGCCCGTCAATGGCCAGCACGGCCGGACGGCCAGAACTGCCCTGGTCCGGTCTGCGCCTGGTCACCGCGTTGACGACCGTGCTCAGCAACTCCACCCGCCACGGTCCGGCTTCAGGCTCTTCGGGGGCTAGCTGCAACGCCATGCTCCCCATCATGCCGCCTCGCCCCGCCAGGGCGGCGCCGGCAAGCTGGCAATCGGGGACTGGGCGCGGCTGAGCATCACGGCGCACCGCGCCCGCGGTTGAGTCAGACCGTGACGTGCTGCTCGGCCAGCGATGTCGCGCGGTCGGGAACCGGCGGACCCTGCTTCACCATCCAGACCCCGGCCACCAGTACCCACAGCAGCGTCGCCAGGATGCCGAAGAACCCGATGGGACCGGCCAGGCAGGCCAGGCCAAACGCGAACATGACCCATCCCATCCATTTGGGCAGGATCCGGCCCGCCACGACGGCCAGGCCGGTCAGGAGGCCGAACAGGGCGAACCCGACGAGAATGGGCAGGAAGAAATCGTTCTCGAGCAGACTCAGCGTCTGGGCCGACGCGATCGTCAGGCGGTTGTGGTCCTGCGCCAGGACCGAGTCGAAACCGAGGGAGGTCAGGAAGCCCACCCCGCCGAAGGCAGCCCCGGCCAGTGCCCCGTAGGCCAGCCAGCGGTCACCGGTCCGCACCTGCCGGGCCAGTGCCACCGCAAAGAGCACCAAGAACAAGATGGCCAGGCCCCCGATCAGATCGAACACGAAGTCCGACGTGTGGTGGCTGTTGTACCAGGCGATAACATCCGCGCCCGAGGCGTTATCGCCGGGGGAGTGCGGCCCCGCGAAGAATGCGATCGCGACGAGTATCCCCGCCAGCGTCCCGGACGCAGGCGCCCACTTGCTAAGCCATGCTGACATGTACCCACCCCTTCCCCGGGCCGGGCCTGCCACCGGCGATCCCGTCGGCGCCAGCCGCCGACGACCGGAAGGCCTCTACGGCGGCCTTCGCCTGCGGGCCGAAGACACCGTCCACCCCAGCGGGATGGCCCTGCCCAGTGAACTGAACATATGGACACTCACCCGGAGGGGAGCCACCGGCAGGTTGATCCATGGTGGGAACGGGATCAGATCGCCGGCGGCATCGAAATCTCACGTCAGCGGTGGGCGAGATAGGAGGTTCGGCTTAGTGCGGGAGGGGGCCGCCGGCCAGGGAGATGATCAGGCCGGCGGCGCCCGCGGCGAGCAGGGTGAACACGACACCTCGGCGCAGGCCGAGCAGGAGCACCATCGCGGCCGCCAGTACCGCGTATTGCCATGGCTGGGTCAGGGCGGCCGTCAGCGGGATGGCCGAGCCGAGGATCGCGCCGATGGCGGCGGGCCCGGCTCCGTCCAGGAACGCTTGAGCATGGCTGTTGCCGCGCAGCGAACTGAAATACCTGGCGCCGCCGAGCACGAACACGAATGAGGGTGAGAACGCGATCAGGGCCGCGAGCAGGCCGCCGGCCAGACCTCCTGCTGCGTAGCCGACGGCGGCGACGGTCTGGACGACCGGTCCGGGGGTGATCTGGCCCAGCGCGACCGCGTTCAGGAACTGGCTGCTGGTCATCCAGTGGTGCCCGACCGCGTCGGCTCGCATCAGCGGGATGATGACGAAGCCGCCGCCGAACGACAGCGCCCCGACCTTGAGCGCGGTCCAGGCCAGGGCCGCCAGGCCGCCTGCGGCGACCGTCGTCCCGGCGGCGCGCGCCGCTGCCCCTGGCACCATGACCAGCGGAAGCGGCGTGATCCGCGGAGCGGTGCGGGTGCCGGGCGGGTCCGGGGAACCGGCGCGGCGCGGGTGCCCGATGGCCAGTTCGGTGAGCCCGCAGCCGAGCAGGACCAAGACGAGCCACGGGCCGATGGCGGCCGCGGCAGCCCCGCCGGCCAGCAGGTAGAGCGCCCAGCGGACCCGGCGCGGCGTTCCGGCCTGCTTCGCCCGGGTCCAGCTGGGCCGGAGCAGGTTCTCACCGGCCTGGACCGCGACGGCGGCTACCGCGGCGCCCGCGCCGGCGCCGATCCCTCTGACCCACAGCGGCGGAGCGCCGGCCAGGAACAGGACGGAGAGCGCGAGGATCACGATGAGGCCGGGCACGATGAACGCGGCGCCGCCGGCCAGGGCCCCGAGAGGGCCCCGGACCCGCCACGCGCAGAAGATCGCGAGCTGGGTGGAGGCGGGTCCTGGCAGCAGGTTGCAGGCGCTGATCGCGTCCTCGAACTCCGTCGCATCGAGCCAGTGCTCGCGGTCTACGCACAGCGTGCGCAGCAGCGCGATGTGCGCCGGGGGGCCGCCGAACCCGACGCAGCCGATCCGGCCCCATTCCCGCAGCACCGTCGTCAGGCTCGCCTGGTATCTCACCTGCGGTTCACCGGTCCGGGCTGTTTCTCGCCCTGGCTCGTCAGCGGCCGGCATGGCCTAGGCGCCCGAGGAGGTATCCGATCCGGGTGTGCAAGTCGGCGGCCACGGCGCGGAACGCCGGGTAGGTCTCGGCGTCGCTGCCTCCCTCGCCCGCGGGGTCAGGGATGCTCCAGTGGATCATCTCCGGGTGCCCGGGGAATTCCGGGCATACCTCGCGGACCCGGTCGCACAGGCTGACCACGTAGTCGAACCGCTGCCCGGAAAACGTGCTCACGTGCTTGGCCTGACGGCCGGTAATATCGATGCCGTATTCGAGCATCGCCCGGACCGCGTTGGGGTGCAGGGTCTTCGGATGGCTGCCCGCACTGGCCGCCGTCATCGTGTCACCCGCCAGATGTTCAGCCAAGGCCTCGGCCATCTGGGAGCGGGCGCTGTTCCCTGTGCACAGGAACAAGACCCTGACGGACGCCTGGAGCTTCTCGGCGGGGAGCGGGACCAGCCGTAGGCCCGGGTGCAGCGCCGCCCCGGTAGCCGCCAGGAGTTCAGCGCAACGCGCCAGATCGATCCGGTAATAAGCATCACGGCGGTCAGCGGCGCTGCGGTGCATCGACACCAGGCCGCCGGTCCGGAGCTGCCCGAGGTGGTATGAGATCAGGCTCTGCCGCTCGCCGGTCAGGACCGTCAGCTCGCGGACCTGCCGGTCGCTGCGCGCCAGTTGGCTCAGCATCCGCCAGCGCAGCGGGTGGCCGGCCAGCCGCAAGAACCCCGGCGGGACGCTCTCCGGCCGTCCGTTCACCCGGTCACAGTACATCAAGTCGATTTGATCGATCAACCTGAATTGTTCGATTGCATTAGGTCGTGGCTATACGGCCCGATGCCTCATCTAGCGCCGACAGCGGGATTTAAGCGTCGCGTTTCCTGAACATGTAAGCACCGATGGCGAGCAGGCCCACCGCGTAGCAGGCGGTCACGATCATCTGGGGCCAGGACGACCACAGGTGCGGGTTGGCGCCCCCCGGGACGGTGACGGAGATGACCCGCCCGGCGGCGTCAGGGAAGAAGCGCATGATGTCCTGGCGCCAGTTATCCGGCAGCGCCTGGATGACGACCGGGATGATGAACATGAGGCCGATCACGGTGGCGATCGCGCCCGCCGTGTGCCTGATGATTGCGCCGAGGCCGAACGCGATCAGCGCGACCAGCGTGACGAACAGTGCGGTGCCGACGACGGCTCGGAGCACGGTGGACGCGGTGATCACGTCGATGCCCTGCAACGTCACTTTAGGCGGGCTGCCCGGGCCGCCCGGGCCGGTGAAGATGGCGTTCGCCGGGATCTTGACGTTCCCGAAGAGCGAGGCACCCTCCCTCGTGCTGGCCACCATCGCCTGGCCGACGAAGAACGCGACGAACGACGTGATCAGCGAGAAGACGAGCGTCACGCAGGTGAACACGATCGCCTTCGCGGCGTAGACCACGCCGCGCCGCGGCATCGCGGTCAGCGAGGTGCGGATCATCCCGGTGGAGTACTCCGAGGTGATCGTCAGCGCGCCAAGCACGCCGATGATCAGCTGGCCGATCTCGAAGAACGGGATCAGCGACACCTGAGTGCCGTCGAACCCGGCCTTGTTGCCCGGGTTGTGCGTGAGGGAGCCCGATTCTCCCCCCATGACCAGCGCGCCGACGCCGATGGACACGATCAGCAGCGCGCCCAGGGCCCAGTAGGTGGAGCGGACCGAGCGGAGCTTGGTGAACTCCGAGGCGAGCGCGCCCCGCAGCCCGGCCCGCCCGGTAGCCGGCGGCAGCGCCGGCAGCCGCCTGTCCGAGGTCGTTATCGTCGCCATCGTCTAGACCCCGCTTCCGATCGTCGTGCTCGGTTGCTGACCGCCGGGCGCGTCGGCGCGGTATTCCACGCTGCTCGCGGTCAGCTCCATGAACGCTTCTTCGAGGGAGGCCCGCACCGTGGTGAGCTCGTGCAGCCGGATGCCCTCGCTGAAGGCCAGGTCGCCGAGCTGCTCAGTCGTCATGCCGCGCACCTCGATCGACCCGTCCTCGCCGGCGGCGGCGGTCGCGCCCTGGGCGTTGATCGCCCGCATGAGCTGGTCCACCGACGGCGTGCGCACTCGTACCCAGGCACCGGAGGACCCGGCGATGAATTCGCTCATCGTGCAGTCGGCGATCAGCTTGCCCCGGCCGATCACGATCAGGTGGTCGGCGGTGTGCTCCATCTCCGACATCAGGTGGCTGGAGACGAAGACTGTGCGTCCCTCGGCGGCCAGGGCCCTCATCAGGTTCCGGATCCACAAGATGCCCTCGGGGTCAAGGCCGTTGACCGGCTCGTCGAACATCAGCACCTTCGGGTCGCCGAGCAGCGTCGCGGCGATGCCGAGACGCTGGCTCATGCCGAGGGAGAATCCCTTCGATCGCTTACCCGCCACCTCCGTCAGGCCGACAAGCTCAAGCACCTCGCCGACCCGCCGCCTGGGCAGGCTGTTGGTCTGGGCCAGGCAGAGCAGGTGGTTGCGGGCCGACCGGCCGCCGTGCACCGCCTTGGCGTCCAGCAGCGCGCCCACCTCGCGCATCGGGTACGCCAGGTCGGGATACGACTTGCCGTCCACGGCAACTGTGCCCGCGTCGGGGTAGTCAAGCCCCAAGATGCAGCGCATCGTGGTGGTCTTGCCCGCACCGTTCGGTCCCAGGAAGCCGGTGACCTTGCCCGGCTCAATGCCGAACGTCAGGTCGTCGACGGCGGTCTTCGCGCCGTACCGTTTCGTGAGCCCCCGTACCTCGATCATGGGAAATCGGTCCTCTCCAGTTGAGATGTTCCCAAGTCTGCCCTGCCGCCGACGGCCGCCGCGTCACCCTCGGTGATGATTTGTGGCGTACTCCTGCAGAGCTACTTCGCCGCCGGAGATACAGGTTGCGGGGCAGAACCCGCCGTAGCGGGCCTGAGAATCCGCCTGCCACTTGATCTAAGCGGGTAGGGGATACCCTCCTCCTAGGTGAAGCTGGGTGACAGCCGACTGCCGCACGGCGGACGCTCTCCGTAGCGTGATCGCCGAGGGTAATCTGTTCGCGAAGCTGAAGGCTGTACTTTGGGATCCTCGCTCAGCAGCGCGAGCAGCGCGTGTCGGACGCGAATGAGCTGCATACTGGGTATCATACTGGGTATTGTATTGGAGCGCAACGACGGGTGGCCAGTAAGGTCCATCGTCGAGGTACCGGAGATCTCACCGCGGCATATCACTCGCGCTCGCGTAGCGCTGAAAATGTCGAACCTCGAACAGCCGGCCACCGGTGTGGTAACTCGAATACGAGACTTGGATTGTCTACGCTTTACTTATCGACTAGGCGGGAGAAGGAGCAGCCATGGCCCAGAAGGTTCAGACCCTGTTCATCGATGACCTCGATGGCAGTGAGGCCGACGGTACCGTGCGTTTCGGGCTAGACGGCACCAACTATGAAATCGACCTGAACACCAAGCACGCCAAAGAACTGCGCGAAGCGCTCGCACGTTACCTGAGTGCTTCCCGCCGGATCGGAAGCGGTGCCCGGCGGCCTGCCCGCAACGGACGCAGAGCACTGGCGAGCGCGCTGAACACCACCGAGGTCCGCGAGTGGGCCAAGGCACAGGGAATCGACGTAAAAGACCGCGGCCGGGTGCCTGCCGAACTGGTCGTCAAGTTCAAGGCTGCGACCGGAAAGTAGGGGCCGGGACTGTAGCGGCTCGGCAGGGCTATAAGTGTGCCCGGTTAGGCCTGAGGTGAGAGTCCCGCTTAAGGTTTGGCAAGGACTTTAAGTTGGACTATCACGGTAGTGACTGAGCATCATCAGATACGTTTGTATCCTCGTTGCTTCGTCTTGGACCAAGCGCTGCGATCATTGCCCGAATGGGCACGGGCGTTCACCGACGCGTTGACCCGGGCAGACGAGCTGATCCAGCGTGCCAGGGCCCGCACGGCCCCGCTGCCGACGCCAGCGTGCCATAGCGCGCGACTCAGGAAACCTCGCCTTGCGCCGGCCTTGCGGGACCGTCTGGCCGAGGTACCGTTAGAACAAGTGCTGTCGTGCCGGGTAGGCCCTGGCCGCAGTCTCGTTGCTCCAGACCCTGGCGACGAAAGCCCGAGCGGCGTGCTCGGGAAACGCCCAGGAGGGACAGAGCGATGAAGACAACAGCACCCGGCTTTCTTGCCCTGCCGTCCGGCCGTACCTCAGTTGCAAACGGGCCGCCTGCTGCCGTCGATCCTTCGACGGCTAGCTTTCGCGCGCTGGCGCTGCAGGTACGAACGATGGGTCTGCTCGACCGCAGGCCCGGCTATTACCGGGTGAAGATCACCCTGACGATCTTCGCCTTCTTCGCTGGATGGGCCCTGTTCGTCGTGGTCGGCAACTCGTGGACGACCCTCGCCGTCGCACCATTGGTGGGGATGATGTTCACCCAGCTGGGCTTCATCGGCCATGATGCGGGGCACAACCAGGTTTTCGACACGCGCCGGCGCAATCACATGCTCGGGCTCGCCGTGGGGAACGCGCTCATCGGGCTGAGCTTTGGCTGGTGGGTTCCCAAGCACAACGCTCACCATGCGCATCCCAACGAGATGGGCCGCGACCCGGATATGGGTGAAGGAGTCGCCCTGGCCTCGTCTGACGCGCCGGAAACCGGGCGTCCGCTCGTATCGTGGCTAGCACGCTGGCAGGCGCCGCTCTTCTTCCCTCTCATGCTGCTGCGAAGCGGTGGCATGCACGTACTCGGCGTCAAGCGGCTTCTGCGCCGGCGAGACCATGCCGCGGCGGTGGAAGCCTCTCTCATCCTGCTGCATGCCGTGCTGTACCTGACGGTGGTGCTGTTGGTACTCTCCCCGCTCAAGGCACTCGCCTTCGTCGCTGTGCAGCAGGCGGTCTTCTCGCTGTACCTGGGCGTCAGCTTCGCGCCCAACCACAAGGGAATGCCGATCATCGAATCCGCAACGGCGGCCGGCTTCGCGCGCCGCCAGGTGGTCACTGCCCGAAATATCAGCGGCGGCCCGTTTACCACCTTCATGCTCGGCGGCCTTAACCGCCAGATCGAGCACCACCTATTCCCATCGATGCCCCGGCCCAATCTGCGACGGGTCCAGGGCCTCGTCAGGGACTTCTGCGTAGCGACTGATCTTGGCTACCGTGAAGAAAACTTCGTCGAGTCATTTCGCCAGATTGTTCATCACCTTAGCGACGTCGGAGCCGCCGCCAGCCACCGTCCTGACTGATTATCGTGATCTGACACCTGCGCCTCCTCCACTATCCGCAGATGCAGCACAGAAGCCCGTGCTGTCTAGGCCGGCGCCAGGTCAGCGGTCAGCTGGCCAAGCTCTGGCCGGCGCATCCCGGTCAGCCGGGTATCGGTCAGCATATCCAGGGCCTGTCTTCTTGCCGTGCCCTGGCCTGGCCTGGCCTGGCCGGGACGGGGCCGAGCGGCACCGCCCGCGGATCCAGCGTCCTGCCTCCGCAAGCTCGAAAGGCCGACTGCTGGCTGCGGAATGCCCTATGCGCGGCGCGCAAAGGGTACAATAAGGGTGTTGCTCCGGACCCCGGCAGCTGCACTCGCGCAATTTTTGAGTGCGGCGGCAGGACCGGAATTTTTTTTGCTCGTACACGGCACGGTGCCGGCACCATCCCGCTCATCCCCGAGCTCGCAACCCAGCCCCCGAAAGGGGCGACGCGTCATGCGCATTCCAGCCGGTATTACCCTCATCGTCCTCGGGGCGATCTTGACGTTCGCGCTGAAGGGCGGACACATAGGCAGCCTCGATCTGCATGCCGTCGGCGTCATCCTGATGCTCGCCGGCATCGTCGGGATGTTGCTGCCCATGCTGATACGCAACAGGTCACGCCTTTCCCGGACGACTATCCGCAGCCGCCGTGACATCACGGACGACGGGACCCGAACCGTCGTGAGCCATCCCGACGGATCGCAGACCCTCGTGGAACACGATGACGGGGCGCAGACCTTCGTGGAACACTTCGACGCCAGTCCTTCGCCCGCCGACCCTTCGCCCGCCGACCCTTCGCTCGCTGACCCTTCGCTTGCCGACCCTTCGCTCAATGGCGGCCGCAGGAATCACGGCCCTCGGCGGCGTTGGGCAGGATCGGCCCAAGGCTAGACCTGGATGCCTGTCTTGGCCGTCACCCGGCAGCGCACACCGCCTGCCCTGGCACGCGGCCAGCTAGGCGGGGAGGGGAACCACCTCTCGTTCTGAGTTAATGGTCTGCCATGGCGGTCACCACTGAGGTCCGGGCGGCGCGGCGGGCCGGCATGATCGCGGCGAGCAGGCCGGCGCAGGCGCTGATCAGCGCGAGCTGGGCATACGGGACTGACAGCACGATCCGGCCGCTCGCGGCGGAGCTGAGCGCCCGCACCATGGCCAGGCCGAAGGCTGAGCCGAGACCGATGCCGAGCACCGCGGCCAGCGCGGCCATGAGCACGGCCTCGCACAGCAGCATCCGGCGCAGCTGCCCGCGGGTCAGGCCGAGGGCGCGCAGCAGCGCCGACTCCCTGGTCCGCTCGATCACCGACAGGGTCAGCGTGCTGGAGATGCCGAACAGCGCGATCAGGATCGCCAGGCCCAGCAGCGCGGCGAACATCTCCAGGATGGTATCGACGCTGTGGTCCAGCTGCGCCTTGTAGTCGGCCGCGGTGTCCACCTCGAGCTGCGGGTCGGACGCGATCGCGCTCGTCACGACGGCACGGGAGGTGGCGGTGCCGACACCGGAGGCCGCGTCGACCACCACCATGCCCGGGCCGGCGGGCCGGTAGCCGCGCAGGTAGTCAGCGGCGGAGATGAGCACGGCGGGCAGCGGAGACTTATAGGTCCCGGCGTTGTACACCGCCACCACGCGCAGGCGCTCCGGTCCGGCGTCCGGCGTGTGCACCACGATCGTGCCGGCCTGGGACGCGTGCAGCGCCGGCAGGGCGCTGATGTCCACGGCGGCGGTGCCCGGGCCGACCGCGGTCAGCGAGCCGGAGATCATCGCGGGCCGCACCGCGGTGCCGAGCGCGTTGCGGGAGTACGCGCCGAGCGGCACCGTCTGGCGTCCCACCGTCGCCGTATTCTGGTAGACCGCCGCGACCAGGGCGAGCCGCGGTGAACGCTCGAGCGTGCTGATGATCCGCGGCGGGACCGGCTGGCCATGGGAGGTGCTGCGCACCATGTAGTCGAACGGGTAATGGCCGTCGATGGCGGCGTCGGTGGACTTCTGCGCCGAGGAGACCACCACGGAGAACGCCGTCATCAGCGTGATGCCGACGGTCAGCGCCGCCGTGGTGGTGGCGACCCGGTGCGGGTTGCGCCGCGCGTTGGCCGTGGCCAGCTGGGCGGTGACCCTGGTCAGCCGCGCGGGCAGCCAGCCGAGGAAGGCGATGACCGGCGGGGCGATCAGCGGGCCGAGGGCGAGCAGGGCCACGAAGCACAGGCAGCCGCCTGCCGCCAGCCCGACCAGCCCGGGTGGTGGAGCCCCAGATCGTGCCCGCGTAGGTGAGCCCGGCCCCGGTCGCAACCGAAGCGATCGCCACCGCCACCCGGCGCCAGCCGATCCGTGCGGTCACTGCGGGCTCGACCGCCACCGCCAGCGCCGCCAGCGGCGCGACCCGGGTCGCGGCCCGGGCCGGCAGCACCGATGCCGCCACCGTGACCAGCAGGCCGGTGGCGAGCGCGATCGTGACCGACGACGGGCTGATCACCAGCGGCGGATGGGTGCTGACGACATGCAGCAGCCCCCAGCTCACCGCGATCCCGGTCAGCACCCCGGCCACCGACGCGGTCAGGCCGGTCAGGACGGATTCCGCGAGCATGCTGCCGAACACCTGCCCCCGGCTGGCCCCGACGCAGCGCTGCAGCGCGAGCTCGCGGGACCGCTGCGCGATCAGGATATTGAAGGTGTTGTAGACGACGATGCACGCGACGACCAGGGAGATCAGCGCGACGATGAGCAGTCCGGTGGTGAGCACCTTGCTGACGTGCGTGGTGCTGTTCGCCTCATCGGTGGCCAGCTCGGCGCCGGTGATCACCTCGTAGCCCTGGCCGGACAGCCGCGCGCTGATCCTGGCGGCCAGCGCGGACTGGGACACACCGGGGACGGCGCGGGCCACGATGAGGTTGTAACCGTGCTGGCCGGTGACGGCGATCGCGGCGGCGGTCTGGAACGCGGTCACGCTGGCGTTGCCGAACTCGCTGCTCACGCCGAGGTCGATCGTCCCGGCGAGATAGAAGGTCCTGATGCCGCCGGCGGAATCGACGACCCGCAGCGCCTGGCCGAGGCGGAAATGCTCGTCGGCGGCCGTCGAGGAATCGACGTCGGCTTCATCCGGCTGGCCGGGCAGGTGGCCGGAGACCAGCGTGAAAGGGGTGAGCGCCGTCACGTTGATGCCGAAGCCGGCGCCGAGCAGTCGGCCGTCGCGGCCAAGCAACGAGGCTGGGCCGCCGAGCCGTCCGTCCGCGGCGGCGACACCGGGAATCGCGCGCACCGCGGCGAGGGTCGCGGCCGGCAGGACCTGGCCGCCGATCTGGCCGGGAGGATCACCCGACTCCCGCTCCGCCACGGCGACGCTGACATTCCGCGCGCCGGCGGAGAAGCTGCCGGAGTACGAGTGGCTGATCGAGGCGCTCATCATCAGCGTGCCGGCGACGAACGCCACGCCCAGGACGATGGCGAGGGCGGACAGGGCGAGGCGGCCCTTGCGGTAGCGCAGGCCGAGCAGGGTTACCCGCAGCATCTAGGCCTGCCTGAGGTGGTCAAGGACAGATTGCGGCGTCGGCGAGCCCAGCTCGCTGTGCAGCCGTCCGTCGGCCAGGAAGATCACCCGGTCGGAATAGCTCGCGGCCACCGGGTCGTGCGTCACCATGATCACCGTCTGGCCCAGCTCGCAGACCGAGGTGCGCAGGAAGTCCAGCACCTCGCCGCCGCTGCGCGAGTCCAGGTTCCCGGTCGGCTCGTCCGCGAACACCACGTCCGGCCTGCTGATCAGCGCACGCGCGCAGGCCACCCGCTGCTGCTGGCCGCCGGACAGCTCGGCCGGGCGATGGGAGAGCCGGCCGGTGAGGCCGAGCGAGCCGATGACCTTATCCCACCAGCCTTGGTCCGGTCTGGTGCCCGCCAGATCGAGGGGCAGCCGGATGTTCTGCGCCGCGGTGAGAGTGGGCAGCAGGTTGAACGACTGGAACACGAAACCGACCCGTTGCCGTCGCAGCAGGGTCAGCTGCTTGTCGGACAGGCCGGACAGCTCGGTGCCGCCGATCCGCACCGACCCGGCGGTCGCCGTGTCCAGGCCGGCCAGGCAGTGCATCAGGGTCGACTTGCCGGAACCGGACGGCCCCATGATCGCGGTGAACTGGGCCTGGGCGAACGCGGCGGTGACGCCGTCCAGCGCGCGGACGGCGGTATCGCCGGAGCCGTACACCTTGACCAGGTCGGTGGTCGCGACGGCGCTGAGAAGCTGAGTAGATGTCGTCATACCAGGACGCTAACCAGGCCTGGCGGTTTCCCGCGTCGGCCTGGGAGCGGGTATTGGCGTCCCTCTCAGGACTGACGTGGCCTGACCAGACCGCTCTCGTAGGCGAGTACGACGGCCTGGACCCGGTCGCGCAGGCCGAGCTTGGACAGGATCCGGCCGACGTGGGTCTTGATCGTGGCTTCGGCGAC
>Ga0302184_10000497_pt1 | contig 25779 bp, 19 predicted proteins | sample I_Palsa_N3_3_FD_200233 | JGI IMG/M metagenome (GOLD analysis project Ga0302184, IMG submission 200233) | Peat permafrost microbial communities from Stordalen Mire near Abisko, Sweden - I_Palsa_N3_3 | ecosystem: Environmental > Terrestrial > Soil > Palsa > Peat permafrost | place: Sweden...
GGCAACGTCGCGCGCTCGACGATGGCCACCGCCCGCTCGAGCGGTGCGCCGTGGGCATGCAGATGCTCGACGATGCGGGGCAATTGTGCGACTCCCATGTAGAACACGACGGTCTGCGACGGTGCGGCGAGCGAGCGCCAGTCCAGTGCCGCGGCCCCGTCGCCCATGGCGGTCACGAAAGTCACCGCCTGCGCCTCGCCACGGTGCGTGAGCGGCAACGCAGCGGCTGCGGCCGCGCCCAGCGCCGCAGTAATGCCGGGCACGACCACGACCGGGATACCCGCGGCTGTAAGCACATCGAGCTCCTCGCCGCCGCGGCCGAATATAAACGGATCCCCGCCCTTGAGCCGTGCCACGCGCAGGCCGCGAGCGGCATATTGCAGCAGCAGCGCATGAATGCGCTGCTGCGTCGCGCGGTGCTCGCCGCTGCGCTTGCCGACGAAAATGCGCTCGGCGTCGCGCCGCACGCGCGCGAGCACGGCATCACTGACGAGGCGGTCGTAGAGCACGACGTCAGCTTGCTGCAGTAACTGCAGCGCCCGCAACGTCAGCAAGTCCGGATCGCCCGGTCCGGCTCCGATCAGATAGACCTCGCCCAGCGCTGGCGGGGCTTGGTTGCCAGAGTGCGCCTGGATGGCTGCGTGCAACTGCGCCTCGAGCAGCGCGTCGGCCTCGCTCATGCTGCCGGCCAACACCTTGGAAGCGGCCGGACTGTTGAACAGGCGATCCCAGAACGCTCGGCGCTGGTTGATGTCCGGCAAAGCGCGCTGTACCCGCTCGCGCGCGCGGCCAGCAAAACCCGCGAGCTCGCCGAGCCGCTCGGGCAGCATTGCCTCGAGCTGCGCACGCACGCGCCGGACGAGCGTCGGGGACTGCCCGGCACTGCCGATGGCCACGATGACCGGCGAGCGATCGACGATGGCGGGCATCAGGCAGGATGATGCCGCGCCATCATCCACGACGTTGACGAACACTCCGCGCGCCTCAGCGGCAGCGGCAACCGCCCGATTGACCTCGGGCCGGTCGGTCGCGGCTATCGCAAAAGCTGCGCCCTCCAGATGCACGGGCTCGAACAGCGCCGCGCGATGCTCGATGCGACCCGCGTCGCGATAGAGAGCCAACTCGGGATGCAGCGCCGGGGCCACCACGAGCACGCGCGCATGCGCCTTGAGCAGCAGCTCGACCTTGCGCATGGCGACCGCACCGCCGCCCACGACCAATGCGAGCCGATCCCGCAGGTTCAGGAATACCGGCAGATAGTCCATGGCAACTACGGGTATGAGGCGCCCTGCGCTGCGGCTTGAAGCTGCGGCTAGAAGCTTCAGCCGACCGCTGCAGGCCGCGCACGCGGGTGCAGCCCGCATTCGCGCGAACCGGGCCGCTCCCACCACCAGCGCCCGGCGCGATGGTCCTCGCCGGGCTGAAGGGCACGCGAGCAAGGCGCGCAGCCAATGCTCGAATAGCCCCGATCATGCAGTGGGTTGTAGTAGAGCTGATGGGCGCGGATGTAGCTCCAGATCTCGCTCCAGCTCCAATCCAGCAGCGGACTGATCTTCTCGAGCCCATGCTGCTCGTCGCGCACGATCGGCTGTGCCGAGGCGCGCACTTCGGATTGATCGCGTCGTACCCCCGTGACCCACGCGCGATATCCCGCGATCGCTCGCCGGAACGGCTCAAGCTTACGAATAGCGCAGCAGCTGAGCCGCACCTCCAGGCTGTTGTAGAAGCCGTTGATGCCGTGTACGCGCACCAGGCGCTCGACCGCCTGCGGGTCAGGGTAATACAAGGGCATGCGCCGCCCGTAGCGTCGCTCGAGTCGCTCGAGCAGCGAGAGCGTCTCCTCTGGCAGCCGGCCGGTGTCTATGCTGACGATGTCGATCCCGGGCGCCTGAGTGCAGATCAGGTCGGTCAGCACCATGGCTTCCGCACCCAGACTGCTGGCATAAACGACGCGCTCGTAGCTGTCCAGCGCCTGGCGCAGCAGCGCGACGCTCGTCTCGACCTTCGCCGCCAGCTGCGGCTCGCTGTTCGCCTCGTATGCCATGGGCCGCCTATTGTGCACTCTGAGCTCATAACCTGGGCGTATGAGCACACAATTCCCGCGCCGGCATGACATTGTGTGACCTGCCGCGCGCTGCTTCGCGGCAGACTCAGTCGATCCATGAGTACCCTGGACCTGCGCCGCCTGCGGCAAAATGAGCATATTCGCGCCCTCACGCGCGATATCCACGTCCAGCTCGAGCAATTGGTGCAGCCCCTGTTCGTGGCCGAGGCTGCGAGCGCGCCCGAGCCTGTTCCCGGGCTTACCGGAGTGCAGCGGGAAACGAGCGACTCGCTGTTGCGCCAGGTCGAGCAGGATTTGCGCGCGGGGGTCAGCAATTTTCTGCTGTTTGGCGTGCCGCGGGCACGCAGCGAGCGCGATATCGACTGGTCTTTCACGGCCGGCCAGATTCGCGCGCTCAAGCAGCGTTTCGGGCACGACATCTGGCTGGCCGTCGATGTGTGCCTGTGCTCCTCGACCCCGCATGGTCATTGCGGCGTACTCAATGCCGAGGGCGATCATCTGGACAATCGCGCCAGCGTCGCCGAGCTCGAGCAGGCTGCCTTGAGCTATGCGCAAGCCGGGGCCGACTGCGTCGCTCCGAGCGACATGATGGACGGGCGCATCGGCGCGATTCGCGGTCGCCTTGACGGCGCCGGACTCGAGCGCACGATCCTCATGAGCTATGCGGTCAAGTTCCAATCCACATTGTATGGACCGTTTCGTGTCGCGGCGGACTCGAGCCCCAAGGTAGGCATCGCTCTGAAGGATCGCTCCAGCTATCAGCTCGATCCGGCACGTCCGAACGACGCCTGGCAGTGCGCGGAGCGCGATGCGGCCCAGGGCGCGGATATCCTGATGGTCAAACCCGGCCTGCCGTACCTGGACATGTTGCGCGAGCTCTCGCGCGCCATCCGCAAACCCTGGGCGGTCTATCAGGTCAGCGGCGAATTTGCCGCACTCGAGGCCCTGAGCGCACAGGGCCTCGCGCCGCGCGCGGCCTTGCACCGCGAGATGCTGATCGCCTTCAAACGCGCCGGCGCGGCGATGATCATCACCTACGGCGCGCGCTTCGCGCGCGACTGGCTCGCGGGATGAGCCGCGGGAGCGAGCGCTCCGAGCAGCTGTTCGCGCGCGCACAACGCGTATCCCCGGGCGGCGTGCACTCGCCGGTGCGGGCATTTCGTGGCGTCGGGGGAACACCGCGCTTCATGACCGGGGGAGCCGGGGCCTGCCTGCGCGATGTGGATGGGCGTGAGTACATCGATTACTGCATGGCCTTCGGCCCGCTGATTCTCGGTCACGGCGACACCGAGGTACGCGCCGCCGCCGAGATCGCGCTCGCGCGCGGCTGGAGCCTGGGCACTGCGGAGCCCTATAGCCTGGAGCTCGCGGAGTTCATCACCCGCCGCATTCCATGGGTGCAGAGCATCCGCTTCGTCAATTCCGGTACCGAAGCGGTCATGTCGGCATTGCGCGTGGCCCGCGCCGCCACCGGACGCTCGAGCATTCTGAAGTTCGAGGGCTGCTATCACGGCCACGCCGATGCCATGCTGATGCGCGCCGGCTCGGGCCTGGCCGAGGCGCCGCTGCCCGACAGCGCCGGTCTGCCCGCCGCGGCGAGCCAGGAGACCCTGGTCGCGCCGCTGGATGACGAGGATGCGCTCGAGGCGCTGTTTGCCAGCCACGGAGCGCGCATTGCCGCAGTCATCATCGAGCCATTGCCGGCCAATTACGGTCTGCTGCCGCAGCGAGCCGCGTTTTTGCAGGCGCTCGCGCGCCTGGCGCACGGCCACGGCGCATTGCTGATCTTCGATGAGGTGATCTCGGGCTTTCGGGTCGGCTTTGAGGGCTATGCCGGCTTGTGCGGCATCATTCCGGATCTGCTCACTTACGGCAAGGTCATCGGCGGCGGCTTTCCGGTCGGCGCCTATGGCGGTCGGCGCGAGCTCATGGAACTGGTCGCGCCGAGCGGACCGGTCTACCAGGCCGGGACTCTGAGTGCCAATCCGCTGGCCATGTGCGCAGGGCTCGCGGTGCTGCAGCGGCTGCAGGATGGCAGCGTCTATCGACAGCTCGAGCATCTGGGCGCGCGGCTCGAGCATCGGCTCGCACCGATTGCAGGCCTTGCTGTGCAGCGCGTGGGCTCGATTTTCTGGCTCTGCGTCTCCGAGCAGGCCCGCTCGCGTACGCCGATGCGCACGCCGCAGGGTTTCCCGACCGATGCCAAGGTAAACTTTGCGCCCGTGTTCCACGCGCTGCTCGAGCGCGGCATTTATCTGGCGCCGAGCGCCTTTGAGGTCGGGTTTCTCTCGAGCGCGCATACCGAGGCGCAGATCGACGCCCTGGCCGACGGGCTCACCGAAGCCCTGCGCGTCTCAAACTGAGCTCGTATCGCGCACCTCGGGCATGCCGGCAACAGCCTGCGGTTGCACCGCCGTGTCCTCTGGATCATGCACGATGAGTTCGGGCGTAGCCGCCAGTAGCGTTGCGGTCAGCAGCTGCAGACTATGCGCCGCGACCTCTAGACCTGAGTCCGTGAGCTCCTGATCGCTCAGCGCCACGTTGGCGGTGTCCAGGCGCAGCCACCAGGGGAAGGCGGGCTGAGGCAGCTGAAACACCCGCGCTGCTGAGGTGCTATTGATCAGCAGCAGACTCACCTCCGCGCACTGCTCGTCAATTCGGATCGCACGGCGCACGCACAGCAGACGCCCTTCGCTGTACTGCCAGTCTTCAATGCGCATGACATCGCCATTCTCGTCGAACCATTCGATGTCGCGCACCTGCGGCAGCGGCTCGATACGGCCATGCTGAAAATGCCTGCCGTGCAGGCTCGGGTACTCGCGCCGCAATCGGATCAGGCGCGCCACGAATTGCTGCTGCTCGATGCCAGAGGCGCTATGCGCCTGCGTCCAGTCGAACCATGAGAGCTCGGAGTCCTGGCAATAGGGATTGTTATTGCCCTGCTGCGTGCGCCCGAATTCATCCCCGCCCAGCAGCATCGGCGTGCCATGAGAGAACATCAGCGTCGCCAGCATGGCGCGCTTGACACGCGCACGCACCAGCATGATGGCCGCATCGTCCGTCGGGCCCTCCACCCCCCAGTTATAGCTCGCGTTGTGGTCGGTGCCGTCGCGATTGTTCTCGCCGTTGATATCGTTGTACTTTTCGTTGTAGCTGACCCAGTCCTGCAACGTGAAGCCATCGTGCGCGGTAACGAAATTCAACGCTTCCCAGGGCCGGCGCCGATCGTGATCGAACAGGTCCGCCGAGGCCTGCAGCCGCGCCGCCAGCGCGCCGCGCAGTCCTGAATCCCCGCGCCACACGCGCCGCACATCGTCGCGATATTGCGCGTTCCACTCCGAGATGCCCGCCGCATGCCGCCCGAGCTGAAAGCCGTCCGGACCCAGATCCCAGGGCTCGGCGATCAGCTTGATGTCCGCGAGCGTCGGATCCTGCAGCAGCGCGGCAAAGAAGCCCGCGTGCGCATCAAAGCCCCTGCTGCCGCGGCCGAGCGTTACGCTCAGGTCGAAGCGAAAGCCATCGACATGAAACTCTCGCGCCCAGTAGCGCAGCGAATCCAGCGCCAATTGGATCACGCGCGGTTGCGTGAAATTCATGGTGTTGCCGCAGCCCGTATCGTTGATGCAGTGCCTGAGGTTGTGCGCCGCGGCCCGGTAGTACACGGCGTTGTCGAGGCCACGCAGGCTCAACGTCGGACCGAGCTCACTGCCCTCCCCGGTATGGTTGTAGACCACGTCGAGCAGTACTTCGATGCCGGCGGCATGCAAAGCCTTGATCGCGCCCTTGAGCTCATCGCGGTTGCCGCTGTGCAGGTAGCGCGCCTCGGGAGCAAAGTATGCGAGCGTGTTGTAGCCCCAGTAATTGATCAGCCCGCGCTCGATCAGTGGCCGATCGTGCACGATCGCATGGATCGGCAACAGCTCGATCGCGGTGACGCCCAGGCGCTGCAGGTGAGCGATGATCTGCTCGTGGCCCAACGCGGCGGCGGTGCCGCGCACGGAGTGTGCAATGCCCTCATGGCGCATCGACAGGCCGCGCAGGTGCGCCTCGTAAATGACGGTATCGGACCAGGCGGTACGCGGCGGCCGATCCGCGCCCCAGTCAAAACGATCGAAGGTGACCACCGCCTTCGGTATCGCCGCGGCGCTGTCGCTGCGATCGAAGGACAGATCCGAGCGCGGCGAGCCGACCCGATAGCCATAGAGCGCATCGCTCCAGCGCAAGCTGCCCGCGAGCGCGCGCGCGTACGGATCGAGCAGCAGCTTATTGACGTTGTAGCGATGACCGTCTTCCGGCTCGTAGGGGCCGTGCGCCCGATAGCCATAAAGCTGGCCCGGGGCGACGTAGGGTACGAAACCGTGCCAGACCCCGTCGGTGCAATCCGGCAATGGCAGGCGCATGAGCTCCTGCTGGCCGCTCGGATCAAACAGGCACAGATAGACCTGCTCGGCGTGCCCGGCGAATACCGCAAAATGAGTGCCCTGCGCGTCCCAGTGGGCGCCGAGCGCGAGCGAAGGGCTCTCGAGCACGCGCATGGGCAGCTCTGAGCTCATGCCGGGCGCACTCGCGCTCTCACCCCGCGTGCCGCAGTAATATTGTGGCGAGCGGCGGCAAGGTCAGCTCCAGCGAAAAGGGCTGTCCATGCGAGCTCGTCGAGCTCGTGTGCACCCAGCCGCCATTGCCGAGGTTGCTGCCGCCATAGAGCTGCGCGTCAGTATTGAGGATCTCGTGCCAGCCGCCCGCGCGCGGTACGCCGATACGGTAATGCAGGCGCGGGACGGGCGTGAAGTTGCAGACCACGACGATCGGCGGGGTGTCGTCATAGCCGCTGCGGTACCAGGCAAACACGCTGTTGTGCCGATCATCACCGACGATCCAGCGAAAGCCGGCACTCTCGCAATCCTTGGCATGCAATGCGGCCTCGACGCGATACAGACGATTCAGATCCTGGATCAGCCGCTGCACGCCCAGGTGCAGCGGATGCTCGAGCGCCGCCCAGTCGAGCTGGCCATCATGATTCCATTCCCAGTCCTGCCCGAACTCCCCGCCCATGAACAGCAGCTTCTTGCCGGGCTGCGTCCACATGAAGGCGAAATACGCCCGCAGGTTCGCAAAGCGCTGCCAGGTATCCCCCGGCATGCGTCCGATCAGCGAGCCCTTGCCATGTACGACCTCGTCATGCGAGAGCGGCAGCACGAAGCGCTCGGAGAACGCGTACAGCAAGCCGAAGGTCATGTCATGGTGATCGTATGCGCGATGGATCGGGTCGTGCGACATGTAGCGCAGCGTGTCGTGCATCCAGCCCATGTTCCACTTATAGGTGAAACCCAGTCCCCAATCGCGCGTCGCTTGCGTCACGCCGGGCCAGGCCGTGGACTCCTCGGCTATCATCAATGCGCCTGGGAAGCGCTGTTCCACGACGTCGTTCAGGTGGCGCAGGAAATCGATGGCCTCGAGATTTTCCCGGCCGCCATAGCGATTCGGGATCCACTGACCTTCGCGTCGCGCGTAGTCGCGATACAGCAGTGAGGCGACCGCATCGACCCGCAGGCCATCGATGTGATAGCGATCGAACCAGTGCAGTGCGCTTGAAATCAGGAACGAGTGCACTTCCCTGCGGCCCAGATTGTAGACCGCGGTATTCCATTCCTGGTGAAAGCCCTCGCGCGCATCGGCGTGCTCGTATAGTGCAGTGCCGTCGAACCACGCCAGGCCGTGCGCATCGGTCGGGAAGTGCCCCGGTACCCAGTCGAGAATCACACCGATGCCGGCGTTATGGCAGCTGTCGACGAAACGCGCGAATGCCGCGGGCTCGCCGAATTCCGCCTGCGGCGCATATTGACTCAGTACCTGGTAGCCCCAGGAGCCGCCGAATGGGTGGCCCATGATCGGCAACAGCTCGATATGCGTGAACTTGAGCTCGCGCACGTATGGGATCAGCTGCTCGGCAAGCTCATCCCAGTTCAGCGGCCGCCAATCCGTGCTCTTGCGCCGCCAGCTTGCAACATGCACTTCGTAGATCGAGAGGGGCGCGTGCCATTGCTGCCCGCCCGCGCCGCGCGCCTGCAGCCAGCGCGCATCGATCCAGTCGAAGGGTGCCGGATCGGCCACGACCGAGGCGGTGCGCGGCACGACCTCCACCTGCAGTGCCACGGGGTCCGCCTTGAGTGGCAGCAGCCCGTGCGGGCCCAGAATCTCGTATTTATAGACGCTGCCGATGGGCAGCCTTGGAATGAACAGCTCCCAGACACCGGCCTCGACGCGCTTGCGCATCGGATGGCGGCGGCCGTCCCAGCCATTGAAATCACCGACGACCGAGACACGCCGTGCGTTCGGCGCCCAGACCGCGAAGCGCACACCGGCAATGTTGTCGATGCTCATGACCTGCGCGCCCAAGCAGCGGCCGAGCTCGAGGTGATTGCCTTCGGCGAGCAGGTAGACGTCGAGCTCGCCGAGCAATAGCCCGAATGAATAAGGATCTTCGGTGACCTGTACTGCGCCGCCGGCCCAATGGATGCGCAGCCGGTAAGCGCTTGGCGCGCTCATGCGCCCGGCATAAAGTCCCGGCCATTGCAGCGGCTGCAATGGGGCGATGACATCGCCGCCCGGGCCGATGAGCTCCACGGCCTCGGCCGAAGGCAGAAAGGCGCGCACGACCACGCCCTGGGCATCCGCGTGCGGGCCCAGCAGCGCGAAGGGATCCTCGGCGCAGCCCATCGCGAGGGCTTCGGCAGCCACAGCGTCCAGGCCCAGACCCGGATCCTCGAGCGCGGGATTGCTCACGCGCGCGTGGCGTTCAGAGACTGGGGGCGCGCTCATGCACGTGCACTATGCCCTCGCTGCCGCCCTGGTAGGCGACGCTGAAGGTCTCGAAAGCCCCGAGCGCTGCTTCCAGGTCCTCGCCAAGGTGCGGGTCAAAGGCGTCAAAGCCGCAGCGGGCCAGAAAAAACAGCAGATCGCGACCGAACGCCCCGCGAGCGCGCAGCTCACCCTCATAGCCGTAACGCTCGCGCAACAATCGCGCCTGTGAGAAGCCGCGGCCTTCCCCGGGCTTGGCGAATTCAACGACGATCCAGCGCAGCCCATCCAGCTCAGACGCGAGCGGCTCGAGCTCATCGGTCGCACGCAATAACAGTGCCGGACCGCGTTGCGCCGCGGGTATGGCCAGCCACTGGCTGGCTGTCGGCACGCTGTGAGTACCGGGCTCGAGCGCCTCGCCCTCATAGCGCAGCTCGTCGCTCACGATCTCACGCCGTCGAATGATCCGTCGCATAGACGCGCTCCTGGAATGGCTCGATACCGATGCGGCGCACCGTGTCGAGAAAACGCTCCTCCTCGTCGCGCCGCGCGCGCAGATAGACTTCAATGAGCTTGGCAATCGTATCGGCCACCGCCTCCTTGGGCACTGAAGGACCGATGACCTCGCCCAGCGCCGCCGGCGGCGCCGAGGAGCCGCCGATCGTGATCTGATACCACTCCTTGCCATGCTTATCGACGCCGAGGATGCCGATGTGGCCGATATGGTGATGGCCACAGGCGTTCATGCAGCCCGACATCTTGATCTCGAGCGGACCGATCTCGTAGAGGTAGTCCAGATCGTCGAAGCGCGCGTGAATCTGCTTGGCGATGGCGATCGAGCCGGCATTGGCGAGGCTGCAGAAATCGAGCCCCGGGCAGCAGATCATGTCGGTCAGCGTGCCGATGTTCGCGGTCGCGAGCCCGAGCTGCTCGAGCCGCTGCCACACTTCGCGCAATGCGCGCTGCGCGACGTCGGCGAGCACGAGGTTCTGATCGTGCGCGACACGAAGCATGCCGAAACTATGCTGCTCGGCCAATTGCGCGAGCCCCTCCATCTGTGCCGCGCTGGCATCCCCCGGAGCCTCGCCGTGCTTTTTGAGCGAGACGATCACGACCCGATAGCCGCTGATCTTGTGGGCGCGCGTGTTGTAGCGATACCAGGCGCAGAAGGCCGCATCGGCGGCCGGTTCCGGCTGATCGGGCAGCGACTCGTACGGCGGGGGTGTGAAAAAACTGCGCATGTGCTCGACCTGCGCTGGGCGCAGTCGCGGCGCAAAGTCTGCGCTGGCGAGGAATTCCTGCTCGACCTGACGCGTGAATTCAGCCACACCGAGCGCGCGCATTAAAATCTTGACGCGCGCTTTGTGAATGTTGTCGCGCCGGCCGTAGCGGTTGTAGACCCGAAGTATCGCCTCCAGATAAGCCAGCAGGTCGGCCTGCGGCAGCCACTCGCGGATCCTGTGGCCTATGATCGGCGTGCGTCCCAGCCCACCGCCCGCCAGTATTTCAAAACCGATTTCCCCTTGCGCACCGCGCCGCAGGTGCACGCCGATATCATGCACCTCGCTGGCCGCCCGGTCCGCGGGAGCGGCCGTGATCGCGAACTTGAATTTGCGCGGCAGGTAGCTGAATTCCGGATGCAGCGTGGCCCACTGACGGATGATCTCGCAGTAGGGCCGCGGGTCGGCGATCTCATCGGGTGCGACGCCGGCCAGATGGTCGGCCGTGATATTGCGAATGGAGTTGCCACTGGTCTGGATCGCATGCATCTCGACGCTGGCCAGCTCAGCCAGAATATCGGGCACGTCCTCGATTCTGGGCCAGTTGTACTGGATGTTCTGCCGCGTGGTGAAATGAGCGAAGTCGCGATCGTAGCGGCGCGCGATGTGCGCGAGCGTGCGCAGTTGCGTGCTCGAGAGCAGTCCGTACGGGATGGCGACGCGCAGCATCGGCGCAAAGCGCTGAACGTACAGGCCGTTGCGCAGCCGCAAGGGCCGATACTCGTCCTCGCTGAGCGCACCGGCCAGAAATCGCTGCGTCTGATCGCGAAACTGCGCGACCCGCTCGTTGACGAGGGTCTGGTCGATTTGATCGTATCGGTACACGGCTCGCTCGAATACACCGCGGGGCGGCTATCATCGGCGGGCAGTCCTGTTATATCAACCCCGTCCGGGAACATAAGCCCGCGGCGCGCAAGCGACGCTAACCGGTGGTCTGCAGGCCGCGCGCGATGCCGTTGACGCTTGCCTGCAACGCCTCGAACAGGTCGCGATTCTGCCGACCGCTCGCACGCCAGCGCTCGAGCAGATCGACCTGCATGAAGTTCATCGGATCGACGTAGGGGTTGCGCAGCGCAATGCCCCGCTGCAGCGTCGGCTCGGTGTCGAGCAGCGCGCTGCACTCCTTAATCTCCAGCACCATGGCGCAGGCGCGCTCATATTCCTCGCGCAGCGTGGCCCCATAGTGACGCAGATCGGCGCTCGAGAGCCGCTCGTAGTGCGCGGCGATCGAGAGGTCGGCGAGCGCGAGCATCGTCTCGATATCATCGATCAACGTGCGAAAGAACGGCCAGCCCTGATAGCAGCGGCGCAGCAGCAGCAGCCCGCGCTCGCTCTTGGCGAAGTGCAGCCCGGAGCCCGCGCCGTACCATCCCGGCAGCATGTGACGCGACTGTGACCAGGCGAAGACCCACGGTACGGGCCGCACGGCCTCGAGGCCCTGCTCTCTGGGCCGCGCGGACTGGGCCGAGCCGATCTGCATGCGCTCGATGACGTCGATCGGCGTCGCGGCTCGAAAGAAGTGGGCGAACTCGGTGCTCTCGTGCACCAGGGCGCGCCAGCTGCTGGCGCTGTGCGTGGCCACCAGACTCACGCAGTCAGCCAGCGCCGTGCTCTCGCGCACCGCGACGCCGCGCTTGACCGCCAGGGTCGCCAGCGCCAGCGTGCTCAGCGCGCGCTCGAGCGTGCGCATCGCATTGGGACGCAGCCCGTAGCTCTGGCTGATGCTCTCGCCCTGTTCGGTGAAGCGCAGCACGCCACTGACTGACTCGGCCGGCGCCGCACGCAGCAGCCGGTCGATGCGCCCGCCACCGCGCGGAATGCTGCCGCCGCGGCTGTAGAACAGTACATGCTCCTCATTGCCCCGGCGCAGCGCTTCGGACAGATTGCGCTGGGCGCGGTACGCCGCCAGGCGCGCCGCGATCATGCCGGCCTCCTGCGCGCTGTCGGCATAGCCGACCAGCACCGTTTGCAGGCGCCCGCGGGTCTCCAGATGCCGCTTGTACACGGCGTCCTCGAGCAAGGCGCGCATGATCGAGCCGCAGCGATCCAGCGTATCCACACCATCGAACTGCGGTGCCACGTCGAGGGCGACCTCGCCGTTGCTCTTGTTATAGGCTTCGGCCCAGCGCGCCAGCACCAGCGGCGCGAGCACATCGTCGGGCGCGCTCGCACCCGCGACGATATACAGACCGATCGCATCGGCGCCGTAGCGATGACGGCTCTGCACGATCGCGTCGAAAACCGCCAGCGTGCGCTTGCCGAGCGCATCGAATGGACCTGCCGGTCCCGCATCGTTCTCGAGAATCTCGATCAGGCGCGTATGGCGCTCGGCGGGGCTGCGCTCGAGCCATTGCGGATCATCCAGACCCTGCGCGAGCACGGCGTGGTGCACCGACGCGTGGGCGCGCAGATCGAGGGTCGCGAGATGAAAGCCGAAGGTGTCGATGCGGGCGAGCAAGCGGCGCGCCGCGAAATAACCGGCGTGCACACCGCGGTTCATCAGCAGGCTCTGCGCGATCAGCTCGATGTCGGAGCGAAATTGCGCCGGCTGATGAAACCCACTGGAGCGTCCCTCATTGGTGGCGCGCAGTCGCTCGGCGATCTGACCGAGCAATATGCGGTAGGGCATGCGATCGTGATGCGCAGCGCCCATGCCCGGCGCGGCAGGCACCAGGGTGCGATATTCCTCGATGCGCCGGGTAACGGCCGCGGACACCCCGACGCGGCGCTCGCTCTGCGAGAGCATCTGCGCCAATTGCAGGCATTCGGAGTGGTAGTTGTTGATGATGATCTGCTGGGCGCGCGCCAGGGATTCACGAATGCTCTTGGCGTGCACATCGGTCGAGGAGTCCATGTCCCCGCCCACCCAGCTGCCGAAGCGCACGATGACGGGCAGCTCCAGCGTCTCGGGCAATGCGCCATAGAGCTTGGCGAGCGCCGCGGCGATCTCCTGGTAGAAGGCCGGAATGATCCGGTAGAGGATCTCGGCAAGATAAAAGATCGCATGCTCGCGCTCATCGGCGACGGTCAGACGCTCGCGTGGGTGCTCCTCGGTCTGCCACTCGGCGCTGACCTCGGCGCGAATGCGCTCGAGCAGCGTGTGGCGCTCGTGCGGTGCAAGTGCCGCATTGCTGCGCTCGAGCAGCAGCGCCGCAAGGCGCTGCTGGCGGCGCAATATCGTGCGCCGGGTCGACTCCATCGGGTGGGCCAGAAACACCGGCTCGATCGACAACTGCCGCAGCAGCTCCAGGACCTGCTCGAGGCTCAAGCCGGCGCGCTTGAGCTCTGCGAGCATGTCCTCCACGCCCCCGGGCTGCGGCCGCTCGGCATCCTGCTGCAGGTACTCACGGCGCCGGCGGATGCGATGCACTTTCTCCGCGATATTCGCCAATTGAAACCAGGCTGAGAACGCACGTACCAACTCGCGCCCCAGGCGCGGCGGGCGCCCGCGCACGCGCACCGCGAGCGCATCGGCCGCGCCCGCGACGCCTTCGCGCCAACGGATTGCCGTGAGCCGGTCGTGCTCGACGAGCTCAAAGAGCTCCTCTCCGCCCTGCTCGCGCAGGACCTCGCCCATGAGGTGTCCGAGCGCGTGCATATCCGCGCGCAGCGGACTGTGGCGGGCGGGAAATTGGATCTGTTCGCGCTGCATGCCGGCGGCCATTCTACCGCGCCGCACCCTTGCTGCGGCCTGTCACCGGTCCATGGTCACAGTGGCATCGTAGCGATCGAAGCCGTGGATGGCGCGGCGATAGGCGTTGATCACGAGCCGCTCGGCGGCGTGGTCGGCGCGCTCGCTGAGCAGCATGCGCATGACCACATCATCGGCCGGGCGCGTTTGATCGTCGACCAGCAATTGCTCAATGAAGCGCGCGAGCCTGCAGACGATCTCGTTGGTGAAGCGCAGGCGCGCCCCATCGTGCACCTGCTCGCTGCCCGAGGCATAGGTCGTACGAGCTTCGATCGTGAGCTCGTGGAGGAACACCGCCAGCAGCCGCGCCTGGTCCACGGGCAGCAGCTCGCTGAAGTAATCGATTTCGGACTGCAGGTTCAACTCAGGTGGTCGGTACGAACTCTATTGGCTTGGTCGTGGTCATGGTCGCGACGTCCTTGGGCTCGAAGTGGAACAGCCGGACGCGGGCAACGATCTTGCGCTCAAAGTCGGGATTTTGCAGCTCGCTCGAGACCACGTGGCACTCGGTCACTTCGCCGGATGGGCTGATCGTGAACTCGAGTACGAGCTTGCCGCGCAGGTCGGGTTGATCGCGCAGTGCGCGGCCGTAGAGCGCATAGATGGCGCCCTTGTTACTGTCGAACACGAGCGCGATCTCCTCCTCGGTGCGCGAGGCCTTGCCGCTGCCGCCCCGATTCACGTTGCCGCCCGCTCCAACCGCGGCAATGCGTGAGCTCACAGAGGTCGTGTCGTGCCCGCCCAGTGAGCCCGCGCCGGTACCGAAGCCGCGGCTCGCGTTGGCCGTTGTGATGCCGCCCGAGCCCACTCCGGCCTTCGAGGTGATCAATGAGCGCTCGGCGTGACTGTCCTCACCGACCGCGGCCTGCAGGTTTTTAGTCTGTTCGAGCGGCGTGAGATCAACCTGGCGCAGATCGGCGAGCTCATCTTTGAGTTTGAGCAGTCCGGACTGCAGTGCCTTGCGCTTGGCTTCGGCCACGCGATCCACGGGCTTGGGCTGCTCGATCGGCTTGGGCACCGGTAGCGGCGGCGGTGGCGGTGGCGGCGGCTTGGGCTTCTCCTCGGCCATCAGGCGCGCCAGACGTTCGGGCACCGCCTCGGCCGGCGCCTCGGTGGCACGCGGCAGATGAATCAGCGGCAATAAGAGCCCGAGCAGCACGAGCAGCGCCAAGCCGATCAGCATGAGCCGATGGAAGCGGCGCTGCTCCTCGGGGTCGGTCTCCCAGGCGAGCGCGTAAGTGCGGTAGTACGGCGATAGTTGCATCCTTTAGGCGCTCCGCCGCTACGTGTTCGGCACCGCGCCGGCCGGCACAGGCTTGTCTTTCTGCAATACCGCGAGCGATATGCGGCCATAGTCCGCATCGGTGCAGGTGCGCATGACCTTTTTGATCACATCGTAGGGCAGCGATTTATCACCCATGACCGTGATCTCGCGCTGCGCGAGATCCTGCGCCGTGATTTCCTGTCCGACCAGCGTCGGACGCTTGAGCGCAGCGCGCAACGGCTCGATGATGTCACCGGGGCTCGCGCGCACCTCAGCCACCGAGGCGATGCGCTCGCCCTGCACAAACAGATCATCCTTGGTCAGCATCACGACCACGGTCGTGCGCGGCTGATTCTCGGAGATCGACTGCGGAATCTCGATGCCTTTGCTGTTCTGCACCACCTCGACGTTGGTCGAGTAGACCAGCAGAAACGACACCATGACGGTCAGGATGTCGATCATCGGGATCAGATTGAGCTGTCCGCCCGCGCGGTTACGCAACTGATGCTCGAGCATGTACTTGGCGCGCCGTGACATGCTCATGGCTGCACTCCGGCCGGCGCAGCGGCATTGTCGGCAACCGCAGGCGCATCGCCCAGCGAGACATCGGGAAACAGCTCGTACTGCACGACATTGAGTCCGGCATTGACTTCGAACACGCGCGTGCGATCCATGATCTGCACCACCACATCGTAGGGAATGTCCGGTTCGAGCAGCACCGTGGCTTCAGTCTTGTCCGGATATTTGGACTTGACGCGCTCCAGGTATAGCGAGAGCCCGTCGTAATCGTAGGCACCGTCATGGCTCGGAAACGATGCCAGCGGTCCGGAGTTGCGATCCTCGACCTGCAAGGAATCCTTGCGCACGACCACTTCGAGCTGCAGACCGGGCGGCGGCGGCGTGAACACCGCGTTCGAGGGCGGCAACTTGAGCTCGAGGATGACCGTGCGGGAGAACACGGCCGTCATGAGCAGAAACGTGACCAGCACCGTGAAGATATCGATCATCGGCACGAGCAGCAGCTCGGCCGGCTTGCGCTGGCGTCGCTCGAGCTTGCGCACGATGTAGGCACGGCGGCGCATGTGCGCTTCCGGTTACCTTAAGCGCGCGTCAGGCCGCGGCCGGCGCGGGCTGTGCCTGGCGCTCGGTCACGGCATTGAGGAATTTCACCGAGGCCATCTCCAGGCTGTCGATGAGATCGGTGGTCTTGGTCTGCAGCACGGCGTGGATCAGCAGCAATGGCACAGCGGTGATCAGGCCGAAGGCGGTACAGTTCATCGCCACCGAGATGCTGGCGGACAGCAGGTTCGCCTTCTCGGCCGGATTGACCGTCGCCACCGCGGCGAAGGCGTTGATCAGACCGACCACGGTACCGAGCAGACCCAGGAGCGTCGCTACATTGGCGAGCGTCGCGATGTAGTGGGTGCGCTTCTCGAGTCGCGGCACCACGTCCATGAGGCTCTCCTCCATCGCTTTCTCGATGTCATCGCGGTGACGCGCCGAAGCGACGCGCGCGAGACCGTAGCTGAGGATCTGCGCGATCGCGGAAGGCGATCGTGAGGTCAGCTGCACGGCCTGTCGGAAATTGCCCTGTTGCAGGAACGGCACGAGCTGATTCCACAGCCCGCGATTGCGCCGCTCGGTAACCTCCAGATAGATCCAGCGCTCGACCGCGATCGCGAGGCCCGCGACCAGCACGAGGGCGATGGGATACATCATCAGGCCGCCGCCCTGAAAGAAACGAACTATGTGACTGAACAAACTCATCGTGCACTCCCTTGTCTGGACGCTCCGGTCCGCCGTTACGAGCAAGCTAAGGTGATAGAAACGCCCACTGCCGCGACCTACTTCTCATCCTTCGATTCTGGCGCCGGCGCCTTGGCCGCTGCCGCGCCCGATTCGAGCGCCGCGTAGTAGCGGTTCTCGCGCCGAAAGACGTCGCGATCGACCGGCGTGAGCGCCTCATCGAGCAGGCTCTTTTGTGGCCGAGCCCCGACATCGCCGAGATCCGCCCGGCGCCAGGGCACCACGTACATGACCTTGGGCAGCTCGCGGTTGCCGCTGATCTGCGTGGTATCAAGCTCGATGCGATCCTCGGGCCGCAGGCCAGGGGCGAGTGCCTTGCCGGGGCTGCTCGCCCCGCCCTTGTTGAGCGGGGCCGGGACCGCCGCAGCCGGGGCGGCAGCCCTTGTGGGCGCCGCCGCTGCAGGCATCACCCCTGTAGGCGAGGTCTGCACCGCCGGCTCAGGCTCGGCTGTGGGCGCCTGTGCCTGCGCGAGCGCAGCCAGCGCGGTGCCCAGCCAGAGCGCGCTGGCCATGATCCCCGGGATGCTCGCTTTCATGTCTTGTCTCCTTTCTCGACGGCGGACAGTGCATTGGGCGCGGCCGTACCCACCGGCGCGGTCTCGGGCCCGGGCGCGGCCTCGGGGGCCGGCGCAGCCTCGGGCACCGGCGCGGCTTTCACGCCCGTACGCGTGCGCAATTCGGCAATCCACGTGCTCACGGGCTTGTCCTCGCCGGACAATTGCTGATAGCGCTCGAATTCGGGCAACGCCGCCATAGGCTCAGCCAGATAAATATCCAGCAAGACCCCAAGGTTGCGGTGCGCCGGGGCATAGCCCGGATCGCATTCGAGCGCCTTCTCATAGGCGGCCCGCGCATCGACGAAGCGGCCTTCCTGGCGCAGCGTCACGCCGAGCTCGCTCCAGGCCAGCGCGCTGCCCGGATCGATCTCGACGGCCCGCCGCAGCAGCTTCTCGGATTCGGGCAATTGCCCCAGGCGACGAGTCAGCAAGCCCTGATCGATGGCCGTGGCAGCGAAACCCGGATGGTGCAGCTCGAATTGCTGCAATTGCGGCTGCAGTTCGGCATCGGCGTCCTTGCCGCCCGCGGCCAGTTGGCCCATGTGCGCATAGTCGCTGAGCGCCTCGCTACCGGGTGTGGCCGCGCCTGCAGGCGCGGCGAGCGTCGCCACCCAGCTCTCGCTGCGCTCGATCTTGCCATAGCGCGCCGGCTTGAGTTGCGCCAGGGCCTGCAGGCTGCGCCGGATCGACTCGTCGTAGACACCGTCTGGTGTTCGCTTGGCATTGAGCTCATGGATCGCGATCGCCTGCTCCTCGAAGGGGAACGCCTGCTCCTCGAGCAGCGCATCGTATTGCTCGAGTGCATCGGCCGATAATCTCTTGGGACGCTCGGAGCTCAGCAGATCCTGCGCGAGCGTGCGATAGAGCTCGGCGGTCTCGTAGGTCGCGGCCGTCGTGGTCTGCGCGACCTGATATTCGGCGACCTGCTTGTAGGCCTGCACCGCGGCCTCGAGCGCCATTCTCTTCGCAGCCAGGGTCTGCTTGAGCGGTGCGACCAGCTTGATGCGCCGAAACGCGTCGCGGGTGGGCTCGGCGAGCGCGAGCTGCGCGCGCGCGGCAAGAAACCTGGTGCGCTCGCTGCGTGCAGCGCCCGCGCTCGCATCGGCCTGCACGATCTCGCGCTGCCAGTAGCGCTCGCGCTGCGCATCGCCGGCTTTGGCGGCGAAATCCAGCAGGCGCTGGCGCACTTCGATCGCATCCCCGACCGGCGTCGGATACTCGCGCACCAAGCGCTCCAGCATCGCCACGCAATGCGCCGTATCACCGGATTGCTCGTACAGATCCGCGGACTTCGCGATGGCCTCGTGCACCACGGCGCGATCCTCGCGCGCATTGTCGGCGATGCGCGCGTACTGCGCGGCCGCCTGCGCCAACTGGCCGGCGCTCTCGTAGGCCACGGCCAGTTTGCGGCCCACGTCCGCGTCGTACTGGCTGTTCGGATAATCGCGCCGGTAGGCCTCGAGCACCGTGATCGCCTGGGTCCACTGCTGGGCGTTGATCAGCGCCGCCGCCGCATCGTACTGCGCGGTCGCGACGACCTTCGAGCCCGGCGCAACGCGCGCCACGCGCAGGAAATCCTGCGCGGCACCGGCCTCATCCCCGGCGCTGCGCCGGCTCTCGGCCTGCTTGTAGACCGCGGCGGCAAGCCGCTCGCTGATTTCGGCGCGCTCCGGATCGTTCGCTGCAGCCACCGCGAGCGCTTGCGTGAAGGCGCTCTCGGCCTGCGCATAGTCGGCCTGGTTCGCGCTGACCTGGCCAATCAGGGTCCAGGCGATGCGTTGCTTCGCCGCCTCCACCGGGGGCGTGCGTGCGAGCAGCGCGCGCGCGCTTTGTGCGGCTCGCGCCTGATCGCCGGCCGCGTACAGATCCTGCGCAGCGCGCGTGAGCACGACCGCGCTCTCGGGATGCTGCGGGAAGCTCGTCGTGAATTTCAGGCCCGCCTCGAGCGCACGCTGATGCGTCGCCGCGCGCGCCTCGATGGGCTGCGAGTCCTCATACTTTTGATAGGCCACGAGCGCGGCGTAGGCGGCCTCGGCCGAGCGTGCATTGGCGGGGTAGCTATAAGCCGTGTGCTCATATTCGCCGGCCGCATCCAGATACTGCTGACTCTCGAACAACGCGTCGGCCAGCAGGTAGTTGGTCGCGGCGGCATCCGGATCGTCCGGAAACCAGCTCAGCGCCGCGCGATACCAATGCGCCGCCGCGGCATAATCCTCGCTCTTGTGACTCTTCTGCGCGCTCGCGTGATAGTACTGCGCGACATCGCGCAGATGCGTCTTGAGCTCGGCGATGACCTGCGGATAGGCGCTGTGCTCGCGTCCCTGCCAGAACGGGGCTCCAAAGCCGTAGTGCTCGATGTACTCGATCTTGCCCTGCAGCACCAGGTCGGCAAAGCCGCCTTTGCGGTAAGCCTCAATCGCCGCGCTCGACAGCGCCGGCGCGTGCTCATCGATCGGCTCACGGGTCGCGAACGCGCGATAGGTGCTCGCCGCATCCTGATAGCGCTGCTTATCGACGTACAGATCACCCAGCCTCGAATACAGCAGCCAGGCGTAGACCGCATGCGCACGACCGGCGGCAAAGGCATCGAGCGATTTCGCACCGTCCAGATACGAGAACGTGATCGCCATGACACGCAGCGTATCGTCCACGAGCTCCCGATCCGCGCGTCCGAGCGATTCCAGCGGCCGCGAGCGCGCACTGTCCTTCGGATCGCTGAGTGTCAGATCAAGCAGATCGGCGAAGGAATTGAGGCTCTCCGCATTCATGCCCTGCTTGAATTGCGACCAGCCATGCTTGTAGAGGCTCTGCATGTAGAAGTTGGAGCCTTGGCGGCCATGCGCGAGCACGGCCTCGTAGGCCAGCTGCGCTTCCGGATAACGACGCGCTGAGAACAGCAGCTCGCCGCGCCGGAACTGCACTTCAGGCAGGTCGCGGCCTTGCGGATAGCGTGCAACGATCTCATCGAGCGTCGCCAGTGCCTGGGGCGACTGTCCCGTGGTCTCGTAGGCACGCGCGAGCTGGTAGAGCACCTGATCGTTGCGCGCGTAATTCGGATAGGCCTTGAGCAGACTCGTGTACAGGCGGATTGCCTCGGCGCCGGGCAGGTCGAGCTTGGTGACTTCGTTGGCCATGCGCTCGAGATCACCAGACTCGAGGCTCAGATCACCGAGTCGCCGCAATGCTTCGGCTCGCAGGTTCGGATCCGCATTCTGCATTTGCAGGAACTGGCGATAGTTCTCCATCGCCTGGGCGGATCCGACGACTTTTGCAGGCTGCTTGCGCACCGTGACCGGCTGTGAATTCAGGTCACCGATGGTCGCGGCCGGGCTCGAGGCGCTCTGCGCCGCCAGGCACGGCGCCGCGACGAGCGCTGCGGCTGCATGCAGCAATACGCAGCCTAGCCCCGCCCGTGCAGTCCAATGCCTCATCGTGGCTCCGCGGGCGGCGCGGGGGCCGCGGGTGCCGCGGGCTGAGCGCTCGGCGGCGCCTCAACCGCGGCCGGCGGCGCGGGTGCGTTGCCGGCCTGATCGGCGGCGCGATCGTAGATACCCGCGAGCGCGAAACGCGCCTGCAAGGCATAGGCATCGAGGCGCTGCTGCTGCGCGCGCAATTCCGCGACCGCGACGCCCTCGAGATACTGATTCTGCTGCTGTGAGGCGTCCGCGAGCCGCGCGCGCACGCTCTGCACTCGAGCCGCCAGCGCCGCAATACGCGCTGAGAACTCATCGGTATCGCTGGGTACCGTGGCGCGCGCCTGCTGCACGCGCACCCAGCGATTCTGCAATTCCTCGAGCGCTGCATCGAGCTCGCGCAGCGAACGACGCTCCTCGTAGCTGCGCGCCTTGAACTCGGCGTCGAGCTGCCAGTAGAGCGTGCCTTTGATGAGCCGCAGCTTGTCTCGGGCCTGATCGCGCTGCTCGCCGGGCGGCGCTGAGGCCAGTTGCTCCTCCAGGCGCTCGACGCGCGCCCATTGCGAGCGCTCGTTCGGCGTGCCCAACGCGACCACGTCGGCGGTAGTCTCGATCGCGTCCAGGCTCGAGCCAACCCTCGCACGAACCTCGCGCAGCCGCAGCGGCGCATCGGTTTGCAGCAGTGCATCGGTGCGCGGCAGGCGCTCGGCGTAGGCGCGCGCGCGCGTCTGTGTCATGGCCGCGAATGCATCCATGCTGTCGTCCCAATGTCGCAGCGTGCCCTGCATGAACGCGAGATCGCGATAATTCTTCAGACCCTCCTGGAAATCGTTGTCCGCCAGCACGCTGTAGAGATAACGCGACTGCGGGGCATCCGGCAGCGCCTTGAGCTGCCAGAACCAGCCATAGCGCGCATCCTTGTCCTCGCCGAGCAAGTCATCGAGCATGTGGCCATTGCCGACTTTCGCGATCGCGGTATCGAGATTCTGCGACTCAGCCGCAAAGGACTGCAGCGCAGTCTCGTAATAGTCGGCCGATTGTCCGTTGGCATCGAGCTTGCCGAAGGCGTACGGGACCGCGAGGTAGGATTCCTGGACCGCCGCATCGAGCAGATCGCGCCCGTGCAATTCAAGCCAGGGCCGCAAAGCCGCCTGATACTCGCCAAGCTCGGCGTGGGCATAACCATCCCCGAGCAGTGCGCGCGTGGAATACGGCCCGTTCAGGCGCACGCGCTCGAGCGGCACGCCCGCCAGCGCGCTTTGATTGGCCTGCAGATAGGCGTAGCCGAGCGCCAGATTGGCCTTATCGCGCAGATTCAGCAGCTCGTCACTGTTGGTATTGAGCGTACCGACCTGCGTCAGGATTGGAGCGGCCTCCTCCAGGCGCCCGGCGCGCACCAGCGCGACTCCAAGATTGAAGCGCGCGTAGGCCATCCAATCCGAGCTGCCCTGAAAGGCCTGAAGCTGCGCGATAGCCGCGTCAAAGCGCTGCTGGCGCATCAGGGCGTTGACGAGCAGATGGTTGCGCTCGGCATCGAGCTCGGCGCCCATGCTGGCCCCGATGTGATCCAGTGCGGCCTCGCTGCGATCGTAGTAACCGCGCTCATACCAGATCTTCGCCAGATAGAACCAGGCGCGATTGCGCACGCCGAGCGGCACATCATTGGTGAGCAGGCGCTCGAAACGCCGGCCGGCCTCGTTGTGCATGCCGAGTGACAAATACAGCCCGCCAGCGAGCAGATCCGCATCGGCCGCATGATGCGGCATGCGCTGCCACTGGCTGAAAGCCTCGAGTTCCGTGAGCGCCTGGAATTCCTGCCCGGCGTAAAACTGGAACAAGACCTCGCCGTAATGCAGATCCTGTACGCGAATGCTCGGCAGCTTGTTGGGATCGGGCTTGCGCGCCGCCTGCGCGCCCGGCCAAGTCAGCGCCGCGCTCAGCGCAAGAGCCAAGGCGAGGCGCCTGGCGCTCATCGGCATGCTATTCCCAATCCTTGATTTCAAATTCGGGTTGCTGCGCGCGCTGGTGATCGGTGATCTTGAGCTCCAGATACTTCGCGCCGACGCCTTTCTCGAAGCGAACGCTCGCCGCCCGGCGATAGGAGCGCTCGTGCGGTCCCTTGCCATTGAATAATGCGACCAGCTCGTGCTGTCCGGATCGCAGATTGCCGACGTAGAGGCGCTGCACGCCGCCCTTGAGCAAAGCCGTGACCTCGCGCGGCGTGTACAGATAGTTACTGACCTCGTGGCTATCGATTTTCAGTGAGATCGAATCGAGCGCGAAGAAATCCCCGACATCCATCGACACGAATACGGCCACCTGGGTGTTGGCCGGAAACAATAGCTCCTCCTCGAGCATGAACAGATCCTTGTTCAGATCAATCACGTCCTTCTTGAGATCCTGGATCTGCTCATCGAGCGAACGCGTCGCGCTGCCCTCAGCGCTGGCTGCGGGACCGCTCGCCGCAGCGACGGGGGGCGGCGCATCGGCTGCCCAGAGCGGGGCAGCCAGGCCTGCGGCCAGCGCCACGGCTAGCGTCGCGACTAGCAGCGAGGAGCGTGACGCAATGTTCATGGGCATGGGCAGCGAGCGGGTGTCATTCATAAGCCACCGAATTTGTCGTCCAACAAGGCGCGGATCTGCGCGACATACGAATCATCGCCGGCGCCATCGTCGCTGTGCAGGAAGCGCACGACGCCGCCGCGGTCAATCAACACGGTAGAGGGCAAGCGCTCGATGCCAAAGGCGCGACTGACCGCCTTGGCCGAATCCAGCAGCAACGGGAATGCCATCACGTGCGCGTGGGCGTAATCCTGCGCGTGCTGCGCATCATCGTCGACGCTGACGCCCAGCACGATCAGGCCCGATGAGCGATAGGTGCCGTAATAGCGGTCCAGCGCGGCCAGTTGACGTGCGCACAGGCCGCAACGACTGCTCCAGAACGAGACAATCACCGGCTGCCCGCGGTACTCGGACAGCCGAACGTTATTGCCGATCGCCGCCGGGAGGGCAAAATCGGGCGCCGCATGGCCGATGGATCCCGCAGCGGCGAGCGCTGGCATCGCGGCACGCAGGGCCGTCGTGACCCCTAGCACGCAAAGCGCCAACGCGAAGATCCGTATTGCTCGATACTTCAGCCGCACTCGCACTCTCTACTAGCGCTATTGCTACAGCCATGGGATGCCGCCATGCGACTCCAGGCGATGATTTGACATTATCCGTCAATCGCCCGCGTCTGGCTTGAGATCCAGTCCACAGACTGCCGGCATCGCTCCCCCGGGGGGCCGGCGCGTGGCTTAGCGAATCGGCGCCAGGGCGATCAGCGCGTCGTAGGCACTGGCGCTGCCGAGTCCGGTGCCCAGACCACTCGCCCACTGTAATGTCTGGAACGCTCCCGCCTTGTTGTGCAGGGCGAGATAGTTCAGCACCACGGTTTCAGCCAGCAGATTGACCGCATTGGCGCCGGGGCTCGACGTGGTATTGACGTTGCCGTCGCTGGTGTAGTTCCCGATCTGATTGCTGATTGCCGCCGGGCGCCCGTTGGGGTTGTAGACCAGGAAGAAGGTCGCCGCCGTGGTCTGGTTGTCCGCGGTCCATACGCCCTTGCCGCGTCCGCCCACGGAGTTATCAATTGTTCCGTTCGACACCACCGAGCCATCGGTGAAGACATAGATCATCAAGGGCTGCTGCATGCGCGCGGCGTATTCGAGGCAGGCGCCGATGCACTGTCCGGCCTCCAGGTCGCGCGCCTCGCCGGTCGCGCGATCACCGGTGTGATAATCGTAGCCGCCCATCTCAATAGTACCCGCCGAGGCATAGCCGTTGACGACCATCTTCATGACGGCCGCGGTCGCCCGGAAATTGCTGTCTGCCTGATACTCCGCGGTCGAGAAGATGCCGGCGCTGCCCACGATGGCCGTATCAAGATCGGGGTTCAGGGTTGTGCTCGCATTGCCGTAGCGATCGACCGTGTCGGCCGCGCCGACATAGCCGCATTGCACGAGGTCCTTGACGACCGCATCCTGACTGCCGAGCAGCGTATTGACCGCACCGAGCTTGTTCGCGCTGATGCGCTCGATCGACTCGAGCACCGCGACCGCATCATTCTGGCTCAACAGTCCGATCAGCTGCCCGGTGCTGACCAGCCCCGTGACGTCCGAGGCCTGCGATACCTTGGTCGGCGGCACGGTCGGGTCGATCATGTATGAGGGGGCCACGGAATTGCCGCCCGAGGTCGTGCTCTCAGTGCCGATCAGAGCCAGCAGATCACCCTTGTTGCCGGCCGGCGGGCTCAGCACGGCATAGCCGGCGCTGTAGATGCCGTACATCGGGTTGTGCGGATTATTTCCGGTATCGTTCTCGCTGAGCTCCGGCATGATCGCGCCATTGACGTTCGCGGCGGTGTTGGCGCCGATGCGCTGTTTGATACCGCGCAGGTAGGCACTGTCGCTGTGAAACGCAAGCCCGAGGCTCTGATCGACAAAGCTGCCCGCGCCGGAGGCGGAATTGGGGATCATGTTGCCGGGCAATCCGAGCCGGCTATAGCCCGCGGTCGTGAGGAAATCGAGCTGGCCGCCCGGCCCGCCAACCAGCACGTTGGAGCCCGCGACGTTGCCGCCACCGGCCAGATCGAAACAGATGAACGGAATCATGCCCGAGCCCGTCGTGATATCGCAGGGCGAGATCTTCAGCGCGGCGATGTCCGGCGCGAGCATCGCGTAGGCCTTGCGCGGATCGGCGAACAGACTGAACACCGACAGGCCCGCGACCGTGGCGGTGCCGCGGATGAATCCCTGTGCGAGGAATTCGCGCCGCGTGACCGGCCGGCGATGATTCGGATGGCGCAGCGGCTCGTGCAGGCTCAGGGGGCGCGGTCGTTTGAATTTCATGGTGCTCGCTCGTGGA
>Ga0302184_10000499_pt1 | contig 25694 bp, 20 predicted proteins | sample I_Palsa_N3_3_FD_200233 | JGI IMG/M metagenome (GOLD analysis project Ga0302184, IMG submission 200233) | Peat permafrost microbial communities from Stordalen Mire near Abisko, Sweden - I_Palsa_N3_3 | ecosystem: Environmental > Terrestrial > Soil > Palsa > Peat permafrost | place: Sweden...
GCCGAAGCAAGCCCAAGGGCACAGGAAAAGGGATAAAAGACCAGATCAACAGGCCTGCGACACCCCGTAACCAAGCCGCTATGTCAGGAGCCCTGGTGCCAGGTCGACGGGCCGCCGCGGAATGCCTTGTATAGCGCGGTGACGTAGACGACCTGGGCGAACATGTTGTAGATGATCTCGGGCACGAGCAGCGCGGCGAGCAGCATGGACCGGGTGCCCTGCGCGCGGACCCCGCCCACCCGGTCGGCGATGAACACCAGGGTGAGCAGCGCCCACGGCAGCGACGTCGCCACCGTCCCGGCCGAGGCCCAGGTCGCGAGCACGGTGGCGTAGAACAGCCACATTGCCGCCAGGCCGAACAAGATCCAGGCCCGGCGCACGTGGAACGGCACGGTGACTCTCGTCCAGCCGTACCGGCGCAGGTCTTCCACGCCGCCCTGCATCCACCGGATGCGCTGGTACCAGAGCTTGCGCCAGGTCGGCATGGTGTCGGTGGCCGCGTCGCAGCCGAACGGGCTGATCGTCTGCCAGCCCAGCGTCTTAACCGCCAGGGTCAGCTCGAAATCCTCGGTCAGCGATCCGTACAGGTACACGTAGCCCGGCGGCAGCGTGCCGCTGGCGCGGGCCGCGATCACCTCGCGCAGCATCGCCACCGGCAGCAGCGTGGACGTGCCGACCAGGATGTGGGTGCGGTCGCCGCGGCGGTCGGTCATCCGGCACTCGCGGGCGAACTCGTTCCGCTGGAGCAGGCCGATCAGGCCGTTCGCGTTCCGGCAGGCGTACCGGCCGGACACTACGGCGCGGGGATTGACATCCATGACCGCGTTAGCCAGTTCGAACCAGCGCGGGACGACGACGGTGTCAGCGTCCATCACGAAGATCCGGTCCTTGTCGGCCAGGGATGCCAGCAGCGTCTCGATGCCGTAGTTGAGCGCGCCGGCCTTGCGGTGCGGATTGCGCGGCATCTCGATCACCTCGGCGCCGGCTGCCCGGGCGGCCTCGGCGGTGTCGTCGGTGCAGTTGTTCGCGATCACGACGATCAGGTCCGGCGGCCGGGTCTGGCTGCGCAGCCCGTCGATGGTGGCGGCGATGAATTCCTCCTCGTTCCATGCTGGGATCAGCGCGGCCACCACGGGCCGCTGGCGGGACGGGCGCACGATGAACCGGGTGGGGGCCTCGGCGGCCGTCATGCCAGGCGGTTGCCCGTCCGCGCCCGGGCGCGGACGCGGGTGAGCCGTTGTCATGGCGCCATCATCGGTGCGGTTATCGGTGAAGATGTCCTCGTCCGGCGTGAGCGTCTGGTCAAGCAGCGCCTCGACCCTCTCGCTCTCGTTGTGCTCCGCGGACGTCTTAGCCGGCGTGTCATTCTCCTGGCCGGCCAGGCGGATCTGTTGCCGTCCGTCACCCGGATCCCGCGGCTCGGCGTGGCGGCGGGAGACGGCGAGCCCGGGATCGCGGCGATCCGCGCTCAGGCCTGCGGTAGAGGGCGCGGGAGCGTCCATGTGGCTGGGCTCGGGTCGTATGACCGAGCAGTGCACGAGGGGCCCGTCTTCTGAGTCCGCGAGCCGGAAGACGCAGCTGGAGTTGATCTGGAGGCCATCTATCCGGTGGCCGCCGAGGAACGTCCCGTGGGTGCTCCCCGCGTCCTCGAAGACCCAGCCGTTCTGAGCCAACCGCACGACCGCGTGCCGCCACGACACGCGCGGGTCGGTGAGCACGAGGTCACACCGTGGATCGCGGCCGAGGACACATGACTGCCCGGGTTGCAGCCGCAGGGTGGACCCCTGCACCTTGATCAAGAGCGTGAGGGTCGAATGCCGCGGGAGGGAGCGGTCGGGCGCCTGCGCGGGAGATGCCGGTGGCGGTTGTTCCCACCGGGTGCTCTTGGCCTCACCCGACGAAGCCGCAGTGGCTCCACCCGTCCTCGGCGGAGACGGGGATTCCCGCCACTTCGCAGAATCAGGCGTTGCTGTGTCGACGATCATCCCGGGAGTTCCCCTCGTAATACCGATACCGAACCTTGACGACGTGATGGTGAGCCCGGCACCACCTATCGCCCCTCCTGACCAGTGCCAGCGACACCGGCGCTGGCCGCGTCCGCACGACAGCTAGCAGCTTTCATTGCCAGATCCCCCGACGCGCTGAAAGTGGGCTTATCGCCCCTTGACGGGCATACGCCGTTACAGAGCCACAAACCAGGGCGTTGATACATCCGGCTGGCCGGCCGTATCCATCTCGGCAGGTGTGACGCCTGTGCATCGGGTGATGTGGATTATCTACTGCCTGACATGAACGAAGTTGACTGAACGCGTCCGGGGAGACATCCGTGCGGTGCAGGCAAGAAGGGGCCATCTGAGACGTATCTGTGCCCCGCCTTGCCGCTCTGTAGTTTCGAATGCCCCGTCATGGGGTGATCAGTCCGCTTTCAGCGCGTCGGGGGATCCGCAGTGAAAGCTGCCTGTCATGGACCGGACGTTGCCAGAGCCGATGGCGCTGGTCCTGGTCAGGGCGGCCCTCGCTGCCGCGCAGGCGCGACGCGCGAGGCGACAGACAGAAGGGAGTACCCGCGATGTGCGGCATTGTGGGCTATACCGGTTATCGGAAGGCAACCCCGATTCTGCTCGAGGGCCTGCACCGGCTGGAGTACCGGGGTTACGACTCGGCCGGTATCGCTATGGTGGACCACGGCCAGCTGCGGGTGACCAAGGCGGCGGTGCGGGTGGCGGGCTTGCGTGACCTGGCCGGGCCACCCGCCGACGCGGTAGCCGGTATCGGCCACACCAGATGGGCGACGCATGGCGAGCCGAGCGACCTGAATGCCCACCCGCATACCGACGCGACGGGCCGGATCGCGGTGGTGCACAACGGGATCATCGAGAATGCCGAACGGCTGCGCGGCGAGCTCATCGCCAGTGGGGTGAGACTGACCTCGGACACCGACACCGAGGCCCTTCCGCACCTGATCGCGGCCGCTCTCGCCGATGGTGCCGAGTCGCTTGAGGATGCGGTGCGAGCGGTGCTGCGCCAGGTTGAAGGCACTTACGGCCTTCTGGTCCTCGACGCGCGCAGGCCGGGCGAGCTGGTGGCGGCGCGTAACGGCAGCCCGCTCGTGCTCGGTGTCGGCGCGGGCGAGATGTTCGTCGCCTCCGACGTGGCCGCGCTGGTGCGCCACACGCAGCGCGTCGTCTACCTCGACGACGGGGAGCTCGCCACGGTGCGGGCGCATGAATTTCAGACGAGCACCCTCGAGGCGCATCCCACGGACAAGGTCCCTACCACGGTCGACCTGACGGACGATGACTATGATCTCGGCGGGTTCCTCGATTACATGCGCAAGGAGATCCACGAGCAGCCCGAGGCTGTCCGGCGGGCGCTGCTCGGCCGGCTGGACGACCGGTTCGCCACCGCACGCCTCGGCGGCATCGAGATCAGCGCGCGTGACGTCCACACGATACGGCGGGTGACCTTCCTCGGCTGCGGATCTGCCTACTACGCCGGTCAGATGGGCGCCGCCATCATGGAGGACCTCGCCCGGATCCCTGCCGACGCCGAGCCGGCCTCGGAGTTCCGCTACCGCAATCCCGCGATGGAACCGAACACGCTGTTCATCGCGGTCAGCCAGTCGGGCGAGACGCTTGACACGCTCGCCGCGGTCCAGGAGATAAGGCGCAGGGGCGGCACGGTGCTTGGCACGGTGAACGTCGTCGGCAGTGCGATCGGGCGCGAGTGCGGTCATGGCATCTTCCTGCACGCCGGGCCGGAGGTGGCGGTCGCCTCCACCAAGGCCTTCACCAACATGGCCGTCGCGTTCGCGATGCTCGGGCTGCTGTTCGGCCGGGTGCGCGATCTATCCGAAGCCGACGGGCGGCGGATCCTGGCCGGCCTGCGCCTCCTGCCGGAACAGATCTCGCAGGTGCTCGCCGAGGAGGAGGCGATAGCCGAGGTGGCGAGCAGGTACGCGGACGCGCAGCACATGTTCTTCGTCGGCCGGGTGCGCGGCTGGCCGGTCGCGCGGGAGGGCGCACAGAAGCTGAAGGAGATCTCCTATGTGCACGCCGAGGCGTACCAGTCCTCTGAGCTGAAGCACGGCCCGCTGGCGCTGATCGACCCCAGCATGCCGACGGTGGCTGTCGTGCCCGCCGATGAGCTGCTCGCCAAGCACGTCGGCACGATCAAGGAGGTGAAGGCCCGCGGCGGCCCGGTCATCGCGGTCACGAACGCGGATCTGCCCGACGATCTCGCCGACGCTGTGATCCGGGTGCCGCGCAACGAGCCGGAGCTTGACCCGATCCTGCTGACGATCCCGCTGCAGCTTTTCGCCTACCACCTCGCGATCAAGCTGGGCCGGGATATCGACAAACCCCGCAACCTCGCCAAGAGCGTAACCGTGGAGTAAAGAATACGTGCGTACGCAGCGGTGTCGTTCGCGCTATCTCAGATGTCTGAGCCAAGGCGATCTTAGAGGCGGATGCCTGGCACCGCGAGCGTGTAGGGACCGCATCGTCGGTCCAGAACGAGCGACCTAGTCGTTGGCCGGGATTTCGTGGCGATTCCAGCGGCGAGTGCGGCCGAACTGGCGCTGAACCCGTGGTGGGTGTCGGTAGGAATCTCCGTGGCCGGCGAACTTCCAAGGCTTGCACATCGGGCATCCCTTGGTCCGCCGAGTGCTTGTACGCGCCATTGTTACTCCTCACACCTGCTCCGAAAAGTACCTGAATCAGGGGCGGTATTCCACTTAATAGGTTGACGGTCGACATCGGCGATGACTCGGGTTCTGCAGGTCACCTCGATCGCACTGCGGAGCTGGCGGGGAAGGCGGAGCGCACCTGCCTCCGCGATACGCGAAATGACTCACGCAGCGGACAGCCAGGCCGTGGCTAACGGATAGATCCTCGACTCGGGCGTGGCGATCCGATCTAGGGCGCTTGGCAGCAGGCCTGCTCCGGAGCCCCATTATGGCGTCGCGGCGTTAGCGATAGGCGCCCGTTGTTCGGGTGGGTCGGCAAGTCCGGTCAGCAGCCGCGGGCCATCCGTGAGCGGATCGGACGTGATGGCATGCCCGCTGGCAAGGCCGCCGCCGGGGTCGGTCTTCTACGCTGTAGGGGTGGAGACCGTCACGTTCTTGTTCACCGACATTGAGGGCTCGACGGCGCTGCTGGCGAGGCTGGGGGACGACGATTACGCGCAGGTGCTGGCCGGGCATCACGCGCTGATCCGGTCGGCGCTGGCCGCGCACGGCGGCCGCGAGGTGGACACGCAGGGGGATGCGTTCTTCGCGGTGTTCTCCTCACCGCGGGGGTGCGTGGCGGCGGTGCTGGCGATGCAGCGGGCCATCGGGGATCATGCGTGGCCGGGCGGGGAGGGGGTGCGGGTGCGGATGGGCATCCATTGCGGGGAGGCGGCGCGGACTGCTGCCGGGCTGGTGGGCCTGGAGGTGCACCGGGCCGCCCGGGTGGCCGCGGTCGCGCACGGGGGGCAGGTGCTGGTGTCGGAGGCGGCGGCGGTGCTGGTCCGCGACGGGTTGCCGCCGGGCGCGGCGCTGGCCGATCTGGGGGTGCACCGGCTGAAGGACCTGGGCCGGCCGGAACGGATCTTCCAGCTGACCGCGGCGGGCCTGCCCGCGGGGTTCCCGCCGTTGCGGTCGCTGGGCAACCCGGCGCTGCCGAATAATCTGCCCGTCCAGCTGTCGGCGTTTATCGGCCGGGACCGGGAGGTGGCCGAGGTCCGGGCGCTGGTGGAGTCGGCGCGGCTGGTGACCTTGACCGGGGCCGGCGGGTGCGGGAAGACCCGGCTGGGGCTGCAGGTGGCGGCTGAACTGCTGGATGGGTCCGGGGACGGGGTGTGGCTGACGGAGCTGGCCGCGGTCACCGACCAGGACGCGGTGCCGGCGGCCATCTCCCGGGCGCTGCGGCTGGCTGTCAATCCGGGCCAGCCGGAGCTGGAGGCGCTGCTGGATGCGCTGGCGCTGCAGGATGTGCTGATCGTGATGGATAACTGCGAGCACCTGATCGGCGGGTGCGCGAAGGTCGCGGAGGCGATCGTGCGGCGCTGCCCGAAGGTGCATCTGCTGGCCACCAGCCGGGAGCCGCTGGGCATCGGCGGGGAGAGCATCTATCGGGTGCCGTCGCTGTCGCTGCCCGGCTCTGAGGAGGCCGGTGCCGCGGCGGCCGGGTCCTGTGATGCGGTGGCGCTGTTCGCGGACCGGGCCCGGGCCAACGGGGTCGCCCTGTCCGTGGAGGAGCAGGCCGGGCCGGTGGTGGTGTCGGTGTGCCGGCGGCTGGACGGGATGCCGCTGGCGATCGAGCTGGCCGCGGCCCGGCTGCGGTCGATGTCGCTGGGTGAGCTGCATGACCGGCTGGATCAGCGGTTCCGGCTGCTGACGGGGGGCAGCCGCACCGCGCTGGAACGCCAGCAGACGCTGCGGGCGACGGTCGGCTGGTCCTATTCGCTGCTGACCGGCGCCGAGCAGCTGCTGCTGGGCCGGCTGTCGGTGTTCGCCGGCGGCTTCGGCCTGGACGCGGCCGAGGCGGTGTGCGGGTCCGGTGACCTGGATGTGCTGGATGTGGCCGGCCTGCTTGGGTCGCTGGTGGACAAGAGCCTGGTGGTGGCCGAGCCCGCCGGGGAAACCCTGCGGTACCGGCTGCTGGAGACGATCCGGCTGTTCGCCGCCGAGCGGCTCGTCGAGGCTGGCGAGGATGAGGCGGCCGCGGTCGCCGCGGCGCACTGCGCGCATTTCCTGGCGGTGGCCGAGACGGCGGCTGCTTACCTGACCGGGCCGGAGCAGGGCCGGTGGCTGGCCCGGCTGGACGCCGAGCAGGCCAACTTGCGGCGCGCCGCCGGTCATGCGGCGGGCCGGCCGGATGGGACCGCGGTGGTGCTGCGGCTGGGCGTCGCGCTGGACCGCTACTGGTGGGCCCGGTCCCGGCAGCAGGAGGCCTTCGGGCTGCTGGTGCCGGTGCTCCGGCGGCCGGACGCCGGCGCCGACCCCGCGCTGTTCGGCGCGGCACTGGACACCGCCGCGGTCGTCGCTTTCTTCATTGACCTCGCCACCGCACGGCAGCTTGCTGACCAGGCGGTGCAGGTCGCCCGCGAGCTGGGTGACGAGCGGCTGCTCAGCAGAGCCCTCGGGGCGCTGTGCGCCACGCATTTCTTCGCCGGCGACCCGGAGACAGGGCGCCCGTTCGGGCAGGAATCTGTCGAGCGGGCCCGGCGGCTCGGCGACGACGTGGAGCTGCCCTGGAGCCTGAACAGGTATCTCATGACGATCGACCCGGCCCGGTCCGGGCCGCTATACGCCGAGGCGATCGCCTGCACCGAACGCTCCGGCGACCATCTCACCAGCTCCGTCTTGCGCAGCAACGCCGGCGTTGCCGCCCTGGCCACCGGGGACCTCCCTGCCGCCCGGGCTCACCTGGAAGCCGCGGCACAAGCCGCGCAGCAGATCGGATACGAGCACGCCGGCGGGCAGGCCAACCTGGGTGACGTGCTGCGCGCGCAGAGAGACCCCGGCGGCGCCCGGTCCGCGTTCGAGGCCGCCCTGCGGATCGGGCGCCGGAACGGCGACAACTGGCACATGGCCTACGCTGTCCTCGGCCTGGCCTGCCTGGCCGGCGATGCGGGCGACTGGGACCGGGCAGCTGCGCTGCACGGCGTCGCGCAGGCCTTTCAGGACCGGACGGGCAATTCGTGGCAGGAATTCGCCGCGCGTGACCGCCGGGACAGCCTGGACCAAGCGCGTGCGCACCTGGGCGAGGAGCAGCTGGAGCGGGCGTACGCCCAGGGCCTGGCGCTCAGCCTGGAGAAGGCCCTCGACCTGGCTCTGCAAAAAACGGTCTCGACCTGACCGCTACCCCGGCGAAACCCGAGACCCGTCATGGACCGGCCAGGCCAGGGCCGCGGGGGAGTGGAGAAGATCTGCTGCGCGCTGGCGGCTTTGGTACCGTGACGATTGTGGGCTGCGTCGAGGAGGCGGTGGGCAGCGACCTGGTGCCGGGCGGAGTCCTGCGAGCCGCGATCAACCTGGGCAACCCGGTGCTGGCGCAGGGCACGGCCGCGGCGCCGAGCGGGGTGAGCGTCGAGATCGCGCGTGAGCTCGGGGTGCGGCTCGGGGTCCGGGTGGAGTTGATCGGCTGTGGTGCTGCGCAGGAGAGCCTGGCGGCGCTGGTGCGGGGCGGCGCGGATATCTGCTTCCTGGCTATCGAGCCGGCCCGGGCGGCCGAGGTCGCCTTCACCGCGCCGTACGTGGTGATCGAGGGCGTCTACGTGGTCCGGGAGGACTCCGGCTTGACCGCGCTCGCTGACATCGACCGTGAGCATGTGCGCATCGGGGTGAACGAGGGGTCGGCGTATGACCTGTTCTTGTCCCGTACCTTGCGGCATGCCACCGTGGTGCGGGCGCCGGACGGAATCGGCGCGTTCTGTGAGCAGGGCCTGGAGGCCGCTGCCGGGATCAGGCAGGTGGTCAGCGGTTTCGCCGCCCGCACGGCGGGGTTCCGCGTGATCGAGGAGCGGTTCATGCAGATCCGGCAGGCCGTCGGAGTGACGCGGGCCCATGCCCCGGGCACGGTCCGGTTCCTCGCAGCGGCCGTCGAGGAACTCAAAGCCAGCGGCTTCATCAGCGACGCGCTGCAGCGCTCCGGCCAGGACCGCTCCCTCGTGGCACCGCCCGAACAGCCGCCTGAGCCTCCGCGACCGGGCCACACCCCGTCCGGTGGACGTTGACAGCCTGGCCCGCCCGCCTGGCCGTGGCCGAAGCCCAAGCCGCTCAACGGCGCGGGTGTAGTTTGCTGGCGGGTTGAGTGATTGGCTTCTGGCGGGGTAGCCGGGTCGCCCCGCTGGCATGCGGCGCAGCTTAGCTTGGCCCGAGATCCGACGACAGCCACCGCTGCGGACGCAGGTAGATCGCGACCTGCTCGCCGAGTTCCGCCTTGGCGAACGCGAGATAGGCCGGGACCTTCTCCGGCGGCAGGTAGCGCTCCGTGATTTCCTGCAGCAGCTCATCGGTCTCCGGGATCGTACGGGTGACCGGCCCCTCTACTGATACGTACCGGATAGTCGGCGCGACCCGCTCGACCATCAGGGTGAAACGCCCGGCTGCCTCGATCAGGCGGGCCTTCCGCGACGCGGCCTCGGTCAGCACCCACGCCTCCCCGCCGGGCTCGTACTGATACCAGATCGGCACGGTCAGCGGGCCGCGGTCCGGTCCGGCCGAGACCGACAAAGCCGCGATGTGCGGCTCGGCCAAGAACAGCTCGCGGTCGCGTACAGACAACCTGTTATCCGCCATGGGCCGTGAGCCTAGCCGTAGGCACCGACAATCCAGCCTGGCAGCGAATACCTGGGTACGCGACAGATTTGTAGGCAGCCAAGCCAAGATCATCTTGTCGTTTCCGCAGGTCAAGCGGTGCTAGTCTGGTTGTGCCAGTACATCTCAGACGGACGGCTCAAAGCCGGTCGCTGTCGTGCAAGGCAGCACCGGAACCTGGCACCCGAACTCACGCCCAGGGCAGCCGCAAGCACGTCCAGCCAGCACGACCGGATCGCTCCTGCCCGAGCCGGGCGACGTCAGGCGTGACCCGGCGCGCGAGGACAGCGCAATCTGGCTCGAGTCATTGCCGGTGACTTCAGGTGCGAGCTCGTCCAGGCGCGTGAACGTGGTCAGGTCAGGCAGGCGAAGGGAACGTCAGGCACGTCGCGCCATGCGGCCATCCGAGGCATGAGCAGGTGTCGTCACGCCAGCCGAGTCGACTGGTTTCGTGGGCGTTGTCAGTGCCAGAATTCGGTGAGCTGCCCGGCCAGGGCTCTGCCTTGGTCGTAACCGGCTCGAGCGGAGGGCGGACGCGTCGACGGATCCATCAGATTGACGCCGAATGCGTCGCGGGAGTTGCTATCCGGGAAGATGGTTTCGACTCTGCTGCCGCGTGCGCGTAGTTCGTCGGCTTGTGCTGCAAGGTGCATGCCCCAGTCCAGCGGCGCCCGTGTTCTGCCGCCCAGTGGTGACAGCACCAGCACCCGCTTGTATCCGGCTGCCAGATCGGCATTCTCGGGGGATCGGTAGCCGCCGTCGATGTACCGGTTGTCGCCGATCCGGTGGGGAGGGGCACCGGGCCCGGCGGTGCTGGCGGTGACGGCGTCCGCCAGGTCGACTCCGCTGTGGCGGTCGAACACGATCGGTTCACCGGTATGGGCATCGACCGCCACGATGAGCAGCGACCGTTGCGGCCAGTGCTGACTGGGGAGCCGAGCGGCGACCGTAGCGCGCCGCTGCGTTTGCCCGGAGCTGCCCGACGCCGCATCCGTTTCGAGCGCCGCCGCGCCCAGTCTGCGGCGCATGTCGGCCGCATCCTCGGCGGCGGTGATGATCGCGCTCGTCTTCTCCAGAAGGTCCGGCGCCGGCCTATTCGGGACAGGCCTACGGTCGGATCCGACCGGACCAACCCGTGGCTGGGGCGCAGCGGCCAGGATGCCGGCCAGCAGTTCGGCCGGCTGGGTCGCGCTAGTTATCTGGGCCGCGGCCGTCGATCCGGCCGACGTCCCGATGATCAGATCGGCCTCGGTCACATCCAACCCGGCATCAAACAGGCCGGCGATGACGCCGATCTCCCACGCATTGCCTGCCGATCCGCCGCCACCAAAGACCAACGCCCGCTCGCCCGCGCCGCGCGCCCGCCTTGAGGCGTCGACCTGCTGGTCGGACCTTGGCCGGTCGCCGTGCCCTGGTGCGTCGATCGCGGCGACCGTGGACCCGTCGGCGGAACCGTTGCCCGACCCGTCGCCCGCCACTGCCCGGCGGGCGCGCTCAGCGATGCCATCGGAGGTCGTCGTCGAGGTGAAGTGCAGAGTTGAAGAAGGTGTTGTGTTCATGGGAGTCGCCTTTCGCGAATTGCCTGTCGGGCGCTCCCGGTGGCGACTATCTCAGTCGCGCGACCGTGGACTGCAGGGGAGCACCCACTGCGGATACTGCGTTCATGGGTCTCACCTCCTGCCGATGGATCACGATCGCCGGAACCGTAGCACGCCGGCGACGCGGTGCGCAACCGGGCTGCTAGGCCGCCTGGCCCGTGGTTCACACCAGCTCAGACGCCGATTCCGCGCGGGTGACCAGGCAGCTGATCAGTCGGCTTCCGGCGACCATATGCGCCAGTTATGAGCGTCTGGAGGGCCGCAGATCAGCGGCTGTTGGTCTTGCGTGATTTGGTGTCGCCGAGCCGGGCCGCCTCTGCGCCGTCCGGGGACCGTGTACCGCAGAGCTCGCGGGGGGTATAAACGCCTGATGGTGACGTGTCCGCGGTGCGGTGCGTCCCGGGGGGACGGCGACCGGTTCTGCGAGGACTGCGGAGCCCCTTTGGGGCGGTGCCCGTCATGTGGTGAGCCGGTCACGGCGGGGAAGCCGTTTTGCCGTTCCTGCGGGCATCAGCTGTCTGATCTGGCGCCAGCGTCGTCGGGGACGGCGGCGGGCGGCGGCCTGGACTGGGCGCCGGTGGCGGAGCGGCGGGTGTGCTCGGTGCTGTTGTGCGATCTGGTGGGGTTCACCCGGTTGTCAGAGTCGCGGGATCCGTAGGCGGCCCGGGAACTGCTGTCGCAGTATTTCGGGGTCGCGCGGACAGTGATCGGCCGGTACGGCGGGGTGGTGGAGAAGTTCATCGGAGACGCGGTGATGGCGGTGTGGGGAACCCCGACGGCGTCGGAGGGGGATACGGAGCGGGCGGTGCGGGCCGGGCTGGACCTGGTGGCCGCGGTGGCCGGGCTGGGGGCCGAGGCGGGGCCGCCGGGGCTGGCGGCGCGGGCGGGGGTGGTGACTGGCGAGGTCGCGGTGACCCTAGGCGCGACCGGGGAGGGGATGGTGGCCGGGGATGCCGTGAACACTGGATCCCGGGTGCAAGCGGCCGCGGAACCCGGCCAGGTGCTGGTGGACGGGGCGACGCAGCGGCTGGCGGGTGCCGGGGTCGGGGTCGGCTTTGCCGCCGCCGGCGAGCACGTGCTGAAGGGGAAGGCGAAGCCGCAGCGGCTGTGGCGGGCGACCCGGGTGCTGTCCGGGGTGGGCGGTTCCCAGCGGGTCGACGGGCTGGAGGCGCCGCTGATCGGCCGGGACGCGGAGCTGCGCACGGTCAGGGAGTTGTTCCACGCGGCGGCCGGCCGGCGGGTGCCGCGGCTGGTGGTGATCTCCGGGCCGGCCGGGGTGGGCAAGTCCCGGCTGGGCTGGGAGTTCCCAAGTACATCGACGGGCTGGCGGAGCAGGTGTGGTGGCACCGGGGCCGGTGCCTGTCGTACGGGGAGGCGGTGGCGTTCTGGGCGCTGGCCGAGATCGTCCGGCAGCGGCTGGGCATCGCCGAGGAAGATCCCCCGGAACTCGCGGCCGGCAAGCTGACCGCCGGCCTGGACCGGTTCGTGCCCGATCCGGGTGAGCGGGCGTACGCGGGGGCGCGGCTGGGCCGGCTCCTGGGAATCCCGTTCGCCGGGGACGGCGGGGGGCCGCTGGCCCGCGACGAACTGTTCGCCGGGTGGCGGCTGTTCTTCGAGCGGCTGGCCGCGGAGGGCCCGGTCGTGCTGCTGATAGAGGATGCTCAGTATGCCGACGCGGGCCTGCTGGATTTCCTGGATCATCTGATCGCCTGGGCCCGGGACCTGCCGATCTTCGTGCTGGTGTTCGCGCGGCCTGAGCTGGGGCAGGCCCGCCCCGGGTTCGGCACCGGGCGGAACCGTTCCACGCTGACCCTGGACCCGCTGGATGCGGCGTCGATGGACCAGCTGGTAGATGCCCTGGTGCCGGGCATGCCGTCGGCGGCCCGCGCCGCGGTCACGGCGCAGGCGCAGGGGATTCCGCTGTTCGCGGTGGAGACGGTCCGCTCGCTGATTGACCGGGACATCGTCCAGCCCTTCGAGGGCGTGTACCGTCTCGTCGGCGATGTGGGGGAGCTGGGCGGTGCCGGACAGCCTGCACACGCTGCTGGCCGCGCGGCTCGACGACCTTGACCCCGAGGTGCGGCGACTGGTGGCCGACGCCGCGGTGCTGGGCGACACCTTCCCCGCCGACGCGTTGATCGCGGTGTCCGGGCAGGAAGAATCCGTGATCAGGGCCGCACTGGATGAGCTGGTACGCCGCGAGGTGCTATCCGTGTCCGCCGAGCCCGTTGTCGCCTGAGCGGGGCAGCTACGGCTTCTCTCAGCAGATGCTGCGTCAGGTCGCCTACGACACCTTGTCCCGGCGTGACCGTAAGATGCGCCACTTGAGTGTGGCCGCGCACCTGCAGGCCGTCTTGCCCGGCGACGGCGAGGAAGTCGCCGACGCCATCGCCCGCCACTACCTCGACGCCCTCGCGGCCATCCCCGATGACCCGGACGCCGCTGCGATCCGTGGGCGGGCCATCGGCGCGCTGGTGCGGGCCGCCGAGCGCGCCGAGCGTACCGGCGCCCCGGCCCTGGCCGCGGCCAGCTACGCCACCGCCGCCGACCTGACCCCCCCGACCCCGCCTGACGCCACGGACAGGCTGGACATCGCGGACGGACGGCCATCTCCCGGCGAGCTATGGGAACGCACCGCCCGGGCCGCCGACGCCAGCGCCGACTGGGCCACGGCGGTCGAGCATGCCGGCCGCGCCCATGATTACTATCTCCAGCACGGCCAGGCCCGGGCGGCGGCCCGCGCCCAGGCCATCGCCGGCCAGGCGCTGCGCCGGTGGGGCCACCATGCTCAGGCCGGGATCAGCTCACCGCCGCGGTGGAGGTGCTGCGCGCAGATCTCGACACCGACACGGTGCACGCACTGGAAGAACTCGCGAACGTGGAGGTATTCGCCGGTTCGCCGCAGGCGGACAGGCTCAGCGCCGAAGCGCTGATCCTGGGTCAAGACCTCGGCGTGGACGCCGGCCAGCTCGGCGATCTGTTCGTCACCCGCGGCATCTACCTCAGCTTGGCCGGGCGGCACCCCGAAGCAATCGCCTACTTCCGCGAAGGCGTGCAGTTGGCCAGCCAGGTCGGCGACAACTTCCGCCCGGGCCGCGTCCTGCTGAACCTGTCGAATCCGCTGGCCATAACCGATCCGGGGGCGGCTGCGGAAGCGGCCCGGACCGCCGCCGGGCATCTGCGCGGGGCCGGCGACCGGGACTTCCTGGTCTTCGCGACCTGCAACCTGGTCCAGGCACTACTGATGCTCGGCGACTGGGACATCGCGGAGGAGGAACTCACCCAGGCCGCGGACTCCGACCGGCTGGCCGACCACGAGTTCCTGGCCTGTTATCGCGCCTTCCTGGCGGCGCTGCGCGGCGACGTCCCCACCGCCGAGACCATTCTCGCCGCGCTGGCGGACCTGCGGGCCAGCGAAGATCCCCAGGACAAGGGGTTCGTCAGCGCCGTCGAGGCCTTCACCGCCGTCGCCCGCGGCCGGCCACAGGACGCTCTAGGCCACGCCCGCGCCGCGCTCGATCACGTCGGCACCCTCGGGATCGGCCACGACTCTTTGCGGTGGGCCTGGCCGCTGGCCGCCCGCCGCGCCCATGAGCTCAATGACACCAACGCCACCGGTGAGCTACTCGCCCTAATCGACGCCCATAAGCCAGGGCGGCTTTCCCCGATGCAACGGGCCGAACGCGACCTGGTCCGGGCCCGCCTCGCCGCCCGCGACGGCGAGTCGGCTACGGCCGCATCCTTCGCAGCCGCCGTCACCAGCCTGCGCGAGCTGAGCACGCCGTACCACCTTGCCCACGGCCTGCTCGACCACGCCTGTTATCTCCTCCGCCGAGACGATGCTGACGCAGCCACGGCCGCCACCGAGGAGGCTCGCGCCATCGCTCATACCCTGCGCTGTCAACCACTGATGGACCGGGCAGCGCACATTATGTCCGTAAAGTCCCCCGCGCAGGCTTAGGACTCCTAACAAAAGGTGCGCGCTTGGCAGATCACACCGCGCATCGCTCGGCGCGCACTGACGACGGCTCGGCCTGGGCGTATACCGATGGGTCGTCGAGGGCGCGATCGCGCTACCGCACTGGTTTCGTCGTCTGCGCATCCGCTGGGAGATCGGCGACGACATCCACCATGCCTTCGTCACCCCGGCTGCGCCGTCATCTGCTGGCGGCGACTGCGCACCACACTCTGTCAGGAGTCATGAGCGCAGGCGAGCGCCCGGGAAGATGGTCTGCTTGATGCATCAGAACGCACTTGCAGCAGTCGGGCCCGCGCAGCCTTACAGCCGGGATCTGAGTACGTCGAACTCACAGCCTGGCGCGGACGGGTCGAAACCATGCTCGACCAGCCAGCGAGCTACCAGCAGGCTTCGCAACGACCACCACGCCCGGATCACTTCGAGGTCGATGCCGGTGCCATAGCCGGCCACGACGTCGCCGAGCTGCTCCTCGTGTCCGAGCGTCAGGGTGGCGATGTCGAACAGGGCATCACCCCGGCTCGCCTCGGACCAGTCGATGATGCCAGTGATCTCGTCGCCGTCGACGAACACGTGAGTGATCTGCAGGTCCCCGTGCGTGAACACCGGAGTCCACGGCCGGAGTGCGGCGTCGGCGACCTGGCGGTTGCGGGTGACCAGGCCGACGGGCAGCACGCCGTTCGTCACGAGCCACTCGCACTCGCCGTCGAGATCCGCCGCCAACTCGTCGAGACCCCGGCCGGGCCATGGCGGCAGCGGTGCGTCGTGCAGCTTCCGGATGGCGGCACCCGCCGCGGCCCAGGCTGCCGGCGACGCGGTCGACGGCTCGCCAAGGCGGCCAAGCGCCATCCCCGGGAGGGCGGCGATCGCGAGCACGGACGGCTTGCACCACAGGACCTCTGGAGTCGGGACCGGTGCCAGGGCCATCGCCTCAACCTCGACCTCGATGCGCGCCTGATCGGCGTCGACCTTCAGGAATACGTCGCCGACGCGCAGGGTCGCACGCTCGGAATGGGCGACGACGACCTTGACCGCTTCCACGTCGACCAGTTTCGCGGGATGACCGCCGAACGTCGACGGATTTATCGCAGGCGGCCACGTAGCTGACCGCGTCCCCGCTACCCGGTGGCCGAGTGCACAACACCGACTTGCCGCTCCGCACGGACCCGATGCCGGTGATTCCGCGCGCGCAGGGCGGTTCCCCGCAGGTCCGCCGCGGCCCGTACCCCCGGTGATCCGCAGCTCCGGTTAGTTAGGCCGGGATGTTCCTTCGGGTGGCGAGGGTGTCGGGTTGGTCGGAAATATAGTTAGCACCGCTAATTATCGGCAGGGTGTCCGTTCCCTGGGCGGGGGGCGTCGGCCCGTTCGGCGGCGTCCGGTCGCGGGCGGAGCGAGCCGGCGGCGGCGAAGGCGGCGAGGAACAGGGCGACGATGAGCCACAGGGCGTTGAGGAGGCCGGCGGACTGGGCGAGCACGCCGATGGCGGGCGGTCCGGCGAGGTTGGCGAAGTAGCCGATAGAGGCGACGACGCTGACCCTGGCGGCCGGATCTGGTCCGCTCTCGGCCGCTGCGGACATGCCGAGCGGGAAGCCCATCGAGACGCCGACCGCCCACAGCAGCACGCCAGCCAGGACGATCCAGCGATTCTGGGCCTGGATGAACAGCGCCACGCCGAGGACGCCGAGGGCGGTGGTGACCCGGATGGTATTGACCCGGCCGAGACGGTCGACGATGGGTCCGCCGAAGATCCGGGTGAGCGCTTCGGCGGCGGCGAACGCGGTGACGAACAGCGCGGCGACCGCGGTGGTCTGCCCATGGCCGTTGTGCACGGCCAGGGTCAGCCAGTTGCCCGCCGAGCCTTCGCCGAGCTCGACGCCGAGCATGACCACGCCGATGAGCAGCAGCCGCCAGTCCAGCCAGCCGCGCAGCCACTGGCGGAGCTTCGCGCCGCGGTCTTGGTGCGGCTCCTCCGCGGGCGCACGGCGCCCGCCCGGAATCCCGGCCGCCGTCCCGAGGGCGGTCGCGGCGATGACGAGGGCCTCAGCGATGAACTGCGCGGCCGGAGAGACGCCCAGCGCCGCGCAGGCCGCGCCGATCCCCGCCCCGACGGCGACCCCGATGGACCAGGCGGCGTGCATCATCGGCATGAGGGTGCGACCCGCGGCCCGCTCGACGGCGGAGCCCTCCACGTTGATCAGCACGTCGAGAATGCCGATCCCCAGCCCGATGATCACGAAGACGGCCGCGACCAGCGGAACCGAGCCCAGCATGAGCGCCAGGCCCAAGGCAGTCATCGCGGCGGCGATGAGCAGGAGCGCTCCCGCGAGGGACCGGCGGGTGCCCAGCCAGTGCAGGACCGGAGTCGACGCGAGCAACCCGAGGATGGCCCCGACGGTCACGCCCGCCAGGAGCAGCCCGATCGTGGCCGTGCCGATGCCGAGGTCCGCCTTGACGGCTGGCAGCCGCGGACCCCACGCCGAGACGGCGATCCCGCCCAGCCCGAACGCGGTCGTAACCGTCCACCGCCAGCGGACCAGCGCCGAGCGGCCGGTCCCGGCCATGGCTTCCGTCACCGGCACGCTCCCGCCGGTACCCGCCGAGCCGGCGCTGGCCGGGCACCGTTTCCGTCCCGGCGGGCCGCTGACCGGGGATGCCTGCCTGACAACGACGACACGATCCGCCTCTCCGCTAAACCTTCCCGATCACTCCGGCTGCCGGGCCGGGCTGCAGGGAACCATTGTCCCCGAGCCAGCGGCCCCGCAGTACCCGGCAATGGCGGCTGCCAGCCTCGCGGAGTCGGCGAAAAGTGAACCTTGTGCGGCTGGAATCGACTTGTCGGCACCTGCGAATGGATCTTACGTTCAGAAAGTCGTAAGCATCTCGGTGCGAAGCTCCGTGCCCAGCAAATCGCGGGAGGAACGTTGACGGAAACTGAATCTCCGGTCGCTGAGGTACAGCGCCACCGAGCCAGGCTCGAGGAGAAGTATCGCGAAGAACACGCCAAGCGACTCAGGCCCGAGGGGCTTGCCCAATACGTCGCCGTCGAGGGCAATTTCGCCCGATTTGGCGACGACCCGTACGGCGGTGAACCCGCCCTGCGGCCCGTTCAGACCGATGAGGTGGACGTTGTCATCGTGGGCGCAGGCATCAGCGGACTCTCCGCCGCAGTCGAGCTCCGCAAGGCGGGCGTGAACAACTTCCGGGTCATTGACCACGCCGCTGATTTCGGCGGAACCTGCTGTGTCGACGCTAGAAAATCCGCCAAATATATCTGGGATGAAGCGGCAGGCACTGCGCGGCGATGCTGCAAGGAATGCGCGCCGTCTCCTCGATGTCGGCCGGGCGGTCCTCAGGGAGAATCCTCAGGCTTCCGCAGAGGACATCGCCCAGGCAGCAGGTCTCGGGGTGGCAGCTTTCTATCGCCGGTTCCCCCACCCGGGAGGACTTGATCCAGGGAATTATCTGGGACATTTTCGCGACGGATATTGGCCTGGCCTTGGCCGAGGCGGAAAATCAACCTGACCCTCGGGAGGCGGTGCGTATTGCTTTCGAGGCAGCTATGAGGACTGCGAGTCGCGAAGGAATTACTTTCCCAGTAGGGATGACCCTCGAGACAGCCCGGTCATTCCTCGGGCCAGTCAGTCAGCTGATCCGCCGGGGCCAGCAGGAGGGCCTCATCCGCGCCGATCTTGACCCGGAGAAGGACACCTTGCGTCTTCTCTTCATGCTCCTGAGTGTGCTGCCAACGTTCAACCAGGGCAGCGAAGGATGGAACCGATACCTGAGACTAGTAATGGACTCTTTGCTGCAAACGCCGACGGCGCCTCTCCCGCCTGCTGAAGCTGTCGTGGACCCCTTTCGACACGGTAAATAGTCCAGGATCCATAGAGCATGGAAGCCCAGCTCCGAACCGCCGGCCATGACCGGCCTTCTCGCCGCGGCCTCGAGGAGCATCGCCGTGACCTCGGGCTAACCCTTAACAGGCTGGGTTCTTATTTAGGTTTATCGTGTAAGCCTTAGGTTTGTGCTGGCCTTCGGGGTGTTACCGGTCGTACGGGCTGCGAGGTCCGGGTGTTTCCGGTCGGGCTGGCGAGCTGGCGTTCCAGGTCGGTGAAGGCGTTGACGATCGCCGGGGCTTCGAAGGCCCGGTTTCTCCGGCCGATGGTGATCTGGGACAAGATCCCGGCGGACACCAGGCGTTCGATGGCGGCGTTGGTCTGCGGGTAGCTGCGGCTGATCAGGGTGGCGGCTCCGCCGACGGTGAGGACCGGCGCTCCGGCGATCGCCGTGATGAGCAGATCGGCAGCGGAGTTGGCACGGACGCGTCCCAGCTGGGTGCGCCATTCGGTGCGGATCTGCTGGATGCGCGTCTCGAAGGAGGCAGCGTCACTGACCGAGCGCTGGCAGGCGCCCGCGAATCTGCCTACCCACAGGTTCAGGGCCGTCTGGGCATCCTTGCCGGTTGCCGGTCCGCGGTAGCGGGTTGCGGTGAGGCCGTCGACGTAGTCGTTAGCCCATGTCGCCAGGATCACGGAGATGGGCGGCATGACGCGGGTGGCCAGTCCGCGCCGCCGCAGGACGAGCTGGATGAGCGCGCGTCCGGTCCTGCCGTTGCCGTCGGCGAACGGGTGGATGGTCTCGAACTGGGCGTGCGCGATCGCCGCCTGGGCGACTGCGGGCAGTGATTCGCTGGTGCAGAACGCGCACAGGTCGGCCATCAGCTCAGGCACGAGCTCGGGCGGGGGCGGGACGAAGGCCGCAGAGCAGGGGCTGTAGTCGCTGCCGCCGATCCAGTTCTGTTTCTCGCGGAGCCGGCCGGCGTGCCCGGCCTGCCGGGTGTTTCCGAGCAGGCGCCGGTGAAAGGTCAGCAGGGTCGCAACGCTGATCGGATCTCCTTGCCCGATCTCGCTGATTGCCTCGCTCATAGCGTCGATATTGCTGAGAACCTCGGCGGCGGTGACATCGCGGGTTGGCTCGCCCAGCTCCTTGGCGGCCTCCGCGCGGAGCAGGCGTCTTGCGCCGATCTCGAGCCCTTCGATCCGGGAGGAGGCAACAGATTCGGCGCGCAGCAGTAGCCGCGCGAGGGCCTCGGTGTCCGCCAGGGCTGACGCCTGAGCGTTCAGCCTGGTGACGGCCGTCTCGGCGTCTGCGACATCGGCGGCCACGTCGCCTTCAAGGGTGAAGTGCCTGCCAGTGAGCAGGTCGGGGCTGTAAGCGTCGTAATCGCAGGGCGTTCGTCCCTGACGCGATGGGGCACCGGGATTGCCTGGCCAGTGGCGGTGGATAACCCTCGACATCGCTCCTCCTTGTTAAGGTTTATCACACAAACCTTAATAAAGAGTACGCTGGGCCGGGCGATACTAAGCTACTGCGGGCGACGCGCGGCGATTTCGGCTCACCGTTCCGGGAGTGTCAGGCGCGCGGACTGCTCGGTAACGGAGCACGACCCGCCCCCGTTAATCGGCGTCTGGGCCTCCATCAGCCTGCGCCGCGACGGCACCCTCGTGCCGATGGACCGCGGCGGGCACCCGACCATCAACCCGTTCATCAACCCCGACGGCGAGAAAAACCTCTACAACACCCGGCAGCCTGCGCGGCAACGGCAGGTCGTCGGCAAACGGACAGGCAGGTCGTCGGGAAAACGGACCCGCCGATTCCGTTCCTGTTCACACCTGGGCATTCCCTTCGCTGGCCGCCTGCGGATCAGCTGATTCTGGCTGCCGTCGTGTCATGGCCGGGCGAGCCGTGGGCAGCCGCGCCGAGCTGCCTGAGTACGGCGATGTCGTCGCGGACGGCTAGGTGCTCGGTGATCAGGCCTGTGTCGTTGAAGGTCAGTACGTGGATCTGCCGGGCGGCGGTGCGCCGGTGTGTTGCGGGTATGCCGTGGAATCGCCCGTCGTGGGTGCCGGTCATCACGCCGATGCAGACGACCTTGCTGCCTTCTGCCACCATCGCCTGCAGGTCGAAGTGCATGTCGGAGCATCCTGCCCACAGCCGGCCGAAGACCTGCCCGGCGCCTTCGGGGCCGTCGTGGGTGCCGGGCCGCGCGTTGTGGTTGACGAATCCCGGCGCGAAGAAGCCGCGGACATTGCGGAGGTCGTGAGCGTTGAACAGCTCGGTCCAGAATGCTTGTGCGCGGGTCTTGTGGCCGGGCATGGCAGCCGTCATCGGGCGATGAAGCGGCGGGTCTTGCCGGTCTGGGGATGGCGGGCGATGCCGGCGACCTCGTGGACGTGCACGTGCGGGTCGCGAAGGCCCGCGGTGCGCAGGCTGTGCTGAAGCGCGGACGCGAGCGCGGCGTCGTCCAGGGCGCCGTCGGCGACGACCGCGGCGTCGATGCCGTGATCGGTCTGGCGGACCTGGTACTCAATGACGCCTGGCGTCTTGACCATGACTGTGCGTATGACGAGCGGGTCGATGGTGACGGTGCCATAGCGGAATATCTCATCTGCGCGTCCTTCGACGGCGGCGTGCAGGTAGGGGTTGCCGGCGGCGGGCTGGCGGATGAAGCGATCGGTGAGCTCATAGCGGATCAGCGGCTGGGTGTGGTTGTGCAGGTTGGTCAGGAGCACCTTGGCCGATGCGGTGCCGTCGGTGACGGGCTGGTTGCGGTCGTCGACCAGTTCGACGATGCACATGTCGGTGGCGAATCGCATCACCGCGTCTCCGGGCCGGGTGCACCCGGCCAGCCCCTCGGTCGAGACGAACTGGCTGGCCGGAGGTACCCCGAACGCGCCGCGGATCGCGATGCGGTCCTCGTCTGTCAGGAGCTCGCTGATCGCGGTGATCGTGTGCGGGGAGATGTGCAGGCGGCCGGCGTGCTGCTGGCCGGCCAGCAGGACGAGCGTGGAGGTGTGCGCGAGCAGGGCCGCCGGCGGGGCATCGTTCAGCCGCCGGACGATCTCCCCAGCCGGGAGCGTCGCCGGGACGGAGGTCATCTGTACCGGATAGCCGCGGGCGGCCGCGGCGGCAAAGCCACTGGAGTGGACGGGGGAGGCGGCCGCGACGATGGTGACCGGCAGGCCGCCGGGCGGCGGGCCGCCGGCGGCGAACACCGCGGCCATGGCTGGCCGCAGGACGGACGCGGCGAATTCGGTGTATTCCTCGGCGGTCTGGACGAATACCCCGCGTACGCCCGAGCTGCCGCCCGAGGCCAGGCAGGCGTACCGGCCGTCGAGCAGGCTGGGCTCATGCGCGCACGCTGCCAGCTGCTGCTCGGCCCGGGCGCGCGTCACGCGGCGGTCGGTGAGCAGTTCGTCGAAGCTCGCCATCATCTGCTGCTTGGTCATCACCGGCAGCTCGGCCAGCTGGCCGGGTTCGAACCGCCCGGGGTCGATCCCGGCCAGCCGCCGGGCGTGGAACGGGGAATGCTCCAGCGCGCACGCGAGCAGCGCCCGCAGCTCCTCGCGCTGGTGGTCGGCCAGCTGCCGGGCATCCCAGCCCAGCCGGCCGATGTGCTGCGGCAGGCGGCTGGCCAGCGCCTGCCCGAAGCGCGCGCGCAGGGCGGGCAGGGTGCTATCGGTGATCGTGGTCATGGGTTTCCTTCCCGCCGGGTGCGGACACTGAGGTAGCGGGGCGCCCCGCGATCAGTCGTGCCAGCTGTTCCGGCAGCAGCGTGGCCGGGGACGAGCCCGGCTCGGCTGCCTGCTCGAGCCTGGCGCCGGCGCCGACCGCGACCAGCAGGCGCGCGAGCTCGGCAGGCGGCAGCGGCGGCGGCTCGCCTGCGCGCTGGTACAGGCCGGTGACCGCGCGCTCCATCCCGGCCAGGGTTCGCTGGTGGGCGGCCGCGTACCGGTGGCCCAGCTGGGGATCGCGCGCGGCATGGACCCGGAACTCGATGACCAGCAGCCCCCACTCCGGCTCGGCGCGGTCCACGCTGGCGGCGTGCTCGAGCAGCCGCGCGATGCCCTCGCTCCCGGCCAGGCCCTCAACCGCCAGGGCGTTGCCGGCCGCGCGTTCGGAGATCCTCGCCTCCAGCAGCGCCAGGAACAAGTCCGCCTTGCCGCCGAACTGCGAGTACACCACGCCGGTGGAAAAGCCCGCCGCGTCAGCGATCTGGTCCACCGAGGCGCCGTAATAGCCCCGCTCCAGGAACACCCGGCGCGCGGCCGCCAGCAGCAGCGCGCGGTTGCGTTCAGACTGCTCCGCCCTGCTCAGCCGAGGTGACATAACGATGTTACTGTAATAACAACATTATCTGGATGCCAAGTCGTCAACGGGAATGTGCGCACTGGCGCCAACCAGCATGGCGACCGTCGAACTCGCGGCGCGTATTCTCTGACGCGTGAGACTGCTGGCCCTCGGAGATCGCAACCCGGACTTCCTGACCCACCGTGAGATCGATTCGACGCTGCAACTTCTGCCGGCTGACGTCGACTGCCGCTGGGTCGCAACGGACGATCCTCGCGCCCGCGAGCTGGCGGGCTACGACGGGGTGTGGCTGCTGCCCGGCACCCCGTACCGCGACGACGAGGCTGCCTACACCGCGATTGACCACTGCCTGGACACTGGCACTGTATTTCTGGGCACCTGCGGCGGTTTTCAGTACGCGGCAGTGGCGCTAGCCCGGGCACGGCTCGGACTTGCTGAGGTCGGGCACGCCGAATCGGATCCGGACGCCGATCAGCACGTCATCGTCGCTCTGCAGTGCGCGCTGTACGGCGAGCGAAGGACAGTAACACCGGTTCCCGGCACTCGGCTGGCGTCAATCTGCGGGGAGGCGCCGTTCGAGGGCTTCCACTATTGCGGCTACGGCCTGGATGACCACTTCGCCTCGAGGCTGCAGGACGCCGGCGTCGTCATCTCCGCGCACGCCGCGGATGCCGGCCCCGAGGCCCTGGAGCTGACTGAGCATCCGTTCTTCCTCGCGACCGCGTTTCAGCCCCAGGTCGGCAGCAGCCAGAGCGGCGAGCTGCATCCGATTCTCTCTGCCTGGCTACAGGCGGCGGCCGCAGGCCATCCCATAAGACCCGGCCGGTAAAGGCCATCGACTTCGCCAGCACCGTCTCAGCCGACCAGCAGCACGAGCTTCCCGCGCACGTGGGCCTGCTCGCTCACCCGGTGCGCCTCGGCCACCCCGGCGAGCGGGAAGGTCTGCGCGACCGGGAGCGCGAAGCGCCCGGACTCGATCAGCTCGCCGATCTCGCCGAGCGCGTGGACCGCGCGGCCAGCGTCCCCGCTGCTGAACCTCACCCCGTGCTCCTGCGCGCCACCGAAGTCGGCGATCGTCACGACGTGCTCCGGGCCGCCCGCGAGCTCGATGAGCTCGGGCAGGACCCCGCTCCCGGCGACGTCGAGCGCGACGTCGACGCCGTCGGGAGCGAGCGCGCGAACCCGCTCGACGAGGCCCTCACCGTAGGCGACGGGCTCGGCCCCTAGCGAGCGAAGGTACTCGTGGTTTGCCGGACTGGCGGTGCCGATCACGCGCGCGCCGCGCACCACGGCGAGCTGAACCGCGGCGCTGCCGACACTTCCGGAGGCGCCGTTGATGAGCAGCGTGCTGCCGGTCCCGACGCCGAGCTGGTCGAGCGCGCGCGTGGCCGTCTCGATGGCGGACGGCAGCGCGGCAGCGCCGGGGAAGTCAAGCGAGGGCGGGATCGGCGCATAGTAGGACAGCACCGCCAGCTCGGCCTGGGCCGCCCCCTCGGCGGAGAAGCCGAACACGCGATCGCCGACGCCGACGTCCGCAACGCCCTGGCCGAGCTCGTCGACGACGCCCGCCGCCTCGTAACCCAAGGTCTGCGGGAGCTGCTCGTCCATCAGGCCCTTGCGCTTCTTCCAGTCGCTCGGGTTGACGCCGGCCGCGCGCACCGCAATCCGGACCTGCCCGGGACCCGGATGCGGATCGGGGAGATCCACGATCTCGAGGACCTCCGGGCCCCCGAACTGGCTGAAACGGACTGCCTTCAACATTCGCTCCGATCTCGACTCCGGGTGTCCCGGGCGCGGTACTGCGCGACGGCGGCCTCGCAGACGGCCCGCACCGGCCAGCCCAGGGCCCGGGCGGCGGCTTCCGCCTCGGCCAGCTCGGCCGTGGCCGTTCCGAAGCCCGCGAGGCCATCTGTGGTGTCGGCCACCTTGACCGTCACGACCTGGCTGCTGCCCGGCGGTCCCACTTCCACCTGCACTGACGTCCGGGAGGCGGTCAGCCGGTTCATCCGCGACCAGCGGACGCCGAGCGTCCCGGTGTGGGTGAAAATTGCGGCTGCCACGGCGGAAAAGACCGGTTCAGCACACAGGGCGGTGATGACCTGCCCGGGGCGGCCGTGCCGGCCGACGATCGGGGTACACCAGCAGTCCCAGGCGCCGGCCGCCCGCACCGCCTGAAGGACCGAAGGCCACAGCCGGGGGTCGAGATCATCGACCGTGCTCTCGACGACGGTCACAGCGCCATCGCGCAGGTTCGGCTCCGCGCCGGACGCCCCGATGACCACCCGGGTGATGTTGGGCCGGTCCGGGGTGTCCCGGCCACCGCCGCCGGTGCCCACCGCGCGTACGGTCATGGCGGGAAAGCCGCCCGGCGTGGCCGCCGCCGCGAGCAGGGCTGCACCGGTCGGGGTGGTGCGCTCACCGGTCAGGTCGCCGCTGGCGAGGTCCAGGCCGGCCGCGGCGGCGATACGGAGGACGGCGGGAGCCGGCACCGGGAGGCGGCCGTGCTGGCTGGTGACGAATCCGCTTCCGGCGGCCAGGGCCGAGCAGCAGATTACCGCGCCTGGTCGCAGCAGTCCGAGATCCTCCAGTGCGGCCGCCGATCCCACCACGTCGGCCAGTGAGTCGAACGCACCCACCTCGTGGAAGTGCACGTCTTCGGGTGGCT
>Ga0302184_10000502_pt1 | contig 25601 bp, 26 predicted proteins | sample I_Palsa_N3_3_FD_200233 | JGI IMG/M metagenome (GOLD analysis project Ga0302184, IMG submission 200233) | Peat permafrost microbial communities from Stordalen Mire near Abisko, Sweden - I_Palsa_N3_3 | ecosystem: Environmental > Terrestrial > Soil > Palsa > Peat permafrost | place: Sweden...
GATGTGACCTCGAGCAAGCGCGCTATCCACCTGCCGTCCGACTCGGTGGCTGCCAGGCGCACCCAGAGCCGAGGCTCGGGCTTGAGCTGTTCGAGCAGCTCGGTCAGCGGTAAGTTGGACGTGATGGCCACGCACGCGAGTTTTGCACCGGTGCCGGAGCCAAGAACCCGCGCGTATGGCTGCGAGGCGGGTGATTTGTAACGCTGCGCCGCGCGGGGGATATCCGCGGGCGTGGGGCCTGAGTCGGCGTCGGTGCGCCTGGTGCACGATTCTTACCGCTATCCCCACTCTGGGGTGGTGATACGGACCAGAGAACTGTCCCTAGATCACCGGCTACGAGCTACGAGCGAGCGCCACCTACTGCTGGTCTCGCAGCAGGGCGAGGGCTTCTACGGCTGGCTGTCCCAAACCAAACTCGCCGTACCGGCGCAGTACCTCGCCGGCCTCGCTGCCGATTGCCTGAAGATCCTCACTGCGTGGTTCAACGGTTGGTGTAATCGCGATAGCCCCTCCCGGCTCCCTAAACGATCCGAGACCGCCTCCCTGGACCGGACCGAGATCGGCGCCGTGGTAGTAGGCGCTCTTGGCTGCTTCAACCATGAAAGCAAGCTGATCATGCTGCCCCGGCTGCTTGTTCAGCTTCCACAGCTGTGCGTCGAGGTGCTGTGCGCGTTCAAAAGCGGCTTCCGCGTCCCTGATCTCCGAACGGTCGGAGTCGGTGACGCCTCCAGCTGCGAGCGCGTCAGCGACCCAACCCGCGACGGCCGTAAGAAATCGCCATGCCTCATCCCGCTGCTCTTTGGGAGACTCCTCTTGTGCGATGAGGGGCTTGAGCTGCTGCTTGAGTGTCTCGTCGCTCTCACCGATGGCTGCCGCGAAGCGTTCGCGCAGCGTTGAGCCCATGAAGATGCTCTCGTCGGCCATGCGCCAGAGGGTACTCTCGTCGCGTGTTGGCTGGGACGTATCCCCTATGGACGGACTACGTCTCCGCTTTCGGTGCGGTCGTCGGGATTCTCATCGCCGCGATCGCGCTTTGCATCGCGGTGAGCAGCGCCAACGACGCAGCGCGAAGCGCCGACTCCGCTAAGCAGATCGCGGATGCGAGCGAGAAGACGCGCAAGGCGGCCGAGGCGCAGCAGAAGTTGGCAGAGCTCGAACGCCAGCGGATAACAGCCAACGAGGCGCGATGTCCCGTCGTCGAGCGCATAGAACTCTCGGATGTCGTACCGCGGATCGGTATTGAGACCGCGCCGGCGGCGTTGCGGATCGGCTTCACGAACACCGGCGATCGACCGCTCACGGACGCCGTGCTCACCATAATGCTCGACCCCGGCTCAGCGCCAGAGCTTACGGACCGCTGGGGCCAGCCCATAGGCGACACACCGCTTGACGAGACAACCGAGCGCTGGCCTGGCGCCAACGGCCTGCCTAGGGCCTTCGACTACATCACGCGCAACGTCAACGTGCCGGTGGGCGTCTCGAGCTTGACGTACATCCGTGTTGGCCGGCGCGGTCGGTTCGCCGTCAGAGCGAAGCTCTTCCACGCTGACCTTCACGAAGGCGGACCTTGGACAGACGTAGCGATTGAAGTCGCACCGACTGGACGCACGACGGTCGATGACATGGCTACAGAGGTATCGGGGCCGTTCCACGGCACCGATGCCGACCTCGACCGCGGCGAACTTCCCTAGTGGATGAACGGGGCTGACCGAGTCGTTCAGCACTGGGCGCTACGGGACAACCTCGGCCGGCGCGCGTATCTCCGCAGAGTCTCGGCAAACACCTCGCCGGTACGACGGACGATCAGACCGATGACGTCAAAGCCGGCCTCAGTCAGCGCTTACACCCGTAAGGTCAGGACGGGGCGACCCGCTTACGACTGCAACTGCGGTCCGGTCCTCTGACACGAGGCAACGCTCGCACCCGCGTAAGCTCGTCCGTTCGTTCGTATGTCCGTCGCCGTGAACATCACTCTGCCGCCCATCATGCGTGCACCGAACTGGCGTGCGGCGCTCGAGGAGCACTTCGCCTTTGACGTGACCCACACCGGGTGTAATCGCGCCCTCATCCGTCCGAGGATCGGCACGGAATCGACCGTCGAATACCTCAAAGCGACGCGCCTGTGCGATCGCGGTACCAAGATCACGCCCGCAACGTGGGAGCTGTTGCGGCAGTTTCCGATGACGATTACGCCGCCCCAGCACTCTCGAACGGCGGGTGAGCTCAAGCGTCGGGCGGAACGGGGGGATGTGGAGGCTGGTCTATCGGCTCTGTCGCTCGCGTTGTTGGTGTCGCCGGCCTCGGACGCTCCAGCACTGATCGAAGCCCAGCTTCCCGGCGTGTTTGCCACGTTTCCTGAAGCTTCGCTCTACCACGTGGGCACAGATCCACTGCTGCCGGCGCGCCTGGCATTTCTGCGGCTTAGCTTCGCGCTGGCAACCGCACCCGATGTCGACCTGACCGGAATGCTGCACGACCAGGTCCGGCCGCTCGCGGCCCAAAGTCTGACTAATGGCTTCCATTTCAGCGAGGCCATTAAGGCGATCTTCCTCGCCTTCTCGCCGACGGCAACCGGGTTCTCTATGTCATGGGTCCCGCATGCGATCGTCATCGACTTCGGTGGCCGCATGGACCTCCGCCGCGAACCACCAGCCTCGCGCTCGTCGTTGTACGACCCGCGGGTCTTTGGCCTGACAGTCGACTCTCCGGGCGTCACGTTCGGGAGTGGCGTGACACCCGGCCAGCTGAATTCGCTTCTCGCGTGGTGGATCAGGCGACTCAACGTCATCTATTCCCTTGCATCGGACCCAACACGCTTTTCTAACGCGCAGAACGAGTATCAACCGGCGCGTCACATGGGGTGGTATCTCACCGTTGAGCGGCTTCTTGCCGACTTTCTGATTGTCAATGCCTACCCGCAGGCTCCCTTACTCGCGCGCCTGCAAGCGGCGTTCGATCTGCTCGACAAAGCAGAGGCACTTCTCGGCTACGGTCAACAGCAGACGGGGAAGGGGTTTGAGCGCCTGCTCAACCGCACCGAGATGCTCCCGCGCATGTTTCGATCGTGGCAGCGGCTGCCCGTGCAGCTTAGGGGACGTTTCAACGCCCATTCGCGTGCGTTGTTTGACCAGGTCTACGAGGAGGTCGTTGAGCACGCCCTTCAGCAGCGGAGGACGGCTCACGCGGTCAAGGTACGCAGCGCGAGTAGGTTGACGGCGTTACCGATGGACTCGTATGTTCCGCAGCTCGCGCGCGCCGTGCGCAACTCATCGCACGGCTTGCTCGATCAGCTGACGAGCAAAGACCTCGACCTCGTCGCAACGCATGACGCGGCCCTCCCTGCATGTCTCGCCGACCTAGCAGCCCTTATTGGGATCGCGCTTTTCGCTGACGTTGAGCGCGTCGTAGACCGCACGTGGTGGGACTCTCCGAACGCCCGATAAACGCGGTTCTGTCGGCCGGACGCAGGCTTGGGCACGTCCTGACTCAAGGCGCCGATGCGCACTGGCGGCGTTGCGCCACAGGTGGCCGGATGTCCCCCGAGGCGCCATCAAGCACCTGCCATTCCAGCGGTCCCGTAGGCGCATTCCCAGCGCTGCGCATCAGCCGCTTGAAGGGCCAACAGCTCGTGCACACGGTACGCACTACTCGTGCAATTGATGCATCACGTGCAGTGGTTGCGGTACGATCGGCGCCTGTCTTACGAGCCGTTATCGCGTGCGGCATACATCGCGAGCCTCCCGACGCTCGCTGATGCCGCGACGTTCATCGGCCAGGATCCATCCGGTGTGAGCCGCGCCGTTCAACGACTCGGCATCGAGCCGTTTGCCTGGGGAAATCGCGATAAGCGTCTGGCGATCGCCGACGTTTTGCGCCTCGCGATCTACGCAAGGCGGGCCACGCCGGAGGAGGTTGCCGCCCGCCTGCTCGCGTGGGCTGACCGCTACCACCTTTCACAGGTAGAGACGTTCAAGGCCGAGATCGACGCTTTTTTCGCCGCAGACGCTGAGCCGCAGACGCGAAGCGACGAGACCTTCATCGCCGAACTCCGCGCGGCACTTCCCGAGCCCTGGGCCGAACGCGCCGAGTCGATCTACCGCGCTCACGCCGCGAACATCAGATAGCTAACGGAGCATGTGAGGCGCCTGGGCATAGCGGTCGACTTCGGCCACGCGCGTAGCTTCGGGCGTCGGAGCCGTAAAGGGCACCCCTTCGGGGCGGCCTTCGGCCGGTCCTGGCGGACTGCCCTTGACTGCTCCGATGCCCTCCGCTGGCTTTGCTCTCAAGTCGGCCCGGAGGGCCGACTTGTTGTGGAGGACAACACCGAGGTGTAGGTGCTAGGCGGCTTGAAGTTCGTGGAGGTCTGCCGCTTCGACCGCGACCCCGATCACGGGTCGCGCGAACTGCGTGTGCTCGGTGGCGGTGGCGAAGACTGTGCGTGCGCGCTCGAACGCGCCGTAGCCGTCGTCGGCCTCGACGGCAAAGGTGACGTCGATCGTGTGGGCTTGGAGGTCCTCGCCGACGATCGGGCTCGCCGGAGCGTGGCCGGCGAGAAACGCGTCGAGCAGCGCGTCAGCGTCGCCGGTGTGGTCGAGGGTGATGGTCGCGACGTATTCCATGGCTAGCGTCCCTTCCAAGTAAAGCCCATCCGACGCATCCCGCTCGCCATCAAACGGACGGAGCCGTGGTCGCCGACGCGAGCTCGTTTGGCGCGAATGCTTCGGCGAGCCGTTGCGCGTCGTCGGCTTGGCTCTTGGCGTGCAGGTAGCGGGCGGTGGTTTGGATGTGGGAGTGGCCCATCCAGGATTGGACTTGGACCAACGAGGCGCGGTTCACAGCCATCGAACCGAAGTAGTGGCGCAGCGAGTGAAACGGCAGCAGGCGCAGCTCGGCGCGACGCGCCGCAGCGTCATAGCGACGACGCAGAGCGCTCGCGTCGAGGTGGCCACCGAGCGTGCTCACAAACACGGGATCCTCATCGGCGGTGAAGCGCTCGCGCTGGCTGAGCCGGGCGAGCGCTTGCGCGACGTCGGGGACCATCGGCACGCTGCGGACCTTGCCGCTCTTGGGGGTGACGAGCTCGCCGTAGCTGTAGTTGGCGCGCACGCGGATCGCCTGCCCGGGGAAGTCGATGTCGCGCCACCGCAGTGCGACCAGCTCTCCCCTGCGCAGGCCGGTCATCGCCGCGGTGAGGTAGATCGCGGCATCCTGCTCGCTCGCCGCGGCGCGCGCCAACGCCTCGACCTCCTCGCGCGAGTAGAAGTCGTAGTCGCCCGAGTAGCGCACGTGCTGGCGCTCGAGGCGCGCCGTCGGATCGCCCTCGATCCAGTCGCGCGCTCGCGCGTGCGTGATGATCGCCCGAACCACCACGAACAGTCTCTCCGCGGTGCGACCGTATGGCAGCTTGTCGTACCAGGCTTTCAGCTTCGCGTCGCTCAAGTCGCGCAACGGCATCGAGCCAAACGGGGCGCGGGGGTAGCGCGCCTTCCTGACCTCGCCGTGCGGCGCCGGCAGGAGGTACGCGTCGAGCATCTGTCGGTAGCTCTTCAGCGTCGAGCGCTTCAGGTTACGGCGGCTCTGCCCGTGCTCAAACCACGCCTCCGCCGCGTCAGCGAACGTGACCGGGGCTCCGTCCGCGCGTCGCGCCGAGGGTCGCTTCGCCGCCTCGTGTTCCAACAGGCGCCGCAGCACAGCTTCGGCTTCGCGCGGGGTCAGATACGACTCGTCAGGTTTCGGTCCGTCGCCGGCGTGCCAGATGACCGCGCCTCGCGCCGTTCGTCGCCCCGAACTGCGGACCCATGCGGGTCCGAGCACGCGCGAGTGCTTGCCGTCGGCATCCCACCAGAACGCGCGCCAACGGCGGCTCCCGGCCTTGCCGATAACCTGCAGATGCCCGTTGGCCGCAACCTCCTGCTTTTCGTTCACGGCGCCAGTTTAGACCCCCGTGTTCCGGGGCGTGTTCCCCAGGGTGTTCCAACCTCGGAGTATTGGAGCGTACTTGAGCGTACGTGAAAGTAGCTAATAGCAGGTAAAACGACTGGGGAACACGAAACCCGGCAGGCCTTACAAGCAGGAGGTCGCTGGTTCGAGCCCAGCACCGCCCACTCGACAATGTCCTGGACATCGACCGTGCCTGGGGTCGGGGAGACGGCGGAGGGAGAATCTCCTGCATGGATGATCACAGCGGGCTGCGGGTGCTCGAGGAGCGCTGCCGGTTGCATGCGGAGGCGTTGCGCGAACTGAGCCGTCGGCTGGACGGTCGTCGCGAGTCCGCGGACCTCGGGGTGGGCTGGGAGCGAGGCGTGCCCGGCGACTGGCTGAACGCCGTTCTCGACGACTGGCGAACCTTCGATACCGTCGGGTTTCAACTCCAGCTCGACGCCCTTCCCCAGCAGTGTGCTGAGGTCGACGGTCAGACGCTGCACGTGTTGCACGCTGAAGGCCGTGGTCCGAGCCCGCTGCCGTTGCTGCTCACCCACGGGTGGCCCGGTTCATTCCTCGAGTACACGCCGATTCTCCCGCTCCTTGTTGACCCGGGCGCGCACGGCGCAGACCCCGCCGACGCGTTTACGGTGGTCGTCCCGTCGCTGCCGGGTTACGGCTTCAGTGGACCGCCGCCGCCCACCGGATTGACCGGCCGCGAGGTCGCGCGACTGTGGCATCGACTGATGACCGTGGGCCTCGGATATGACCGTTTCGTCGCGCATGGCAGCGACCTCGGGGCCGGCGTGACGGCCTGGCTTGCCCGCGATCAACCAGCGGCTGTCGCGGCTATTCACCTTGCCACGCCCGGGCTGGCCGTTGTGCCTGGCGCGCAGACTGAGCGCGAGGAGGACTTCGCGCTCGCCGTGGCGGAATGGACCGCGGAGGAAGGCGGATACATGCATGAGCACGCCACCAAGCCGTCGACCCTCGGCGCGGGGCTGTTGGACAGTCCGGCTGGGCTGGCAGCGTGGATCGGCGAGAAGGTCCTCGCCTGGAGCGCCACCCGCCCAGATGGAAGCCCGGCGTTCGACCGCGATCTGCTGCTGGCGACGCTAACGCTGTACTGGGCCACCGCGACGATCACGACCTCGCTGCTGCCCTACTGGGCGCACCGGCACATCGCCGGCGCAGCCCTACCCGCCGGCGACATCTCGCCGGTACCCACAGCGATCAGCATTTTCGCTGGCGAGCGAGTCCCGTTTCCCAAGCCGCCCCGAGAGCTCGCTGAGCGCTACTACAACGTCACCTCCTGGGCTGAGCACACCACCGGCGGCCACTTTCCCGCCGTCGCCGAGCCGGAGCTACTGGCCCGCAGCCTGCGCGACGCCTTTCGCCCGCTGCGATCGCGGGCTTGACGCACTCCCCGCCTACTTAGGGAGCAGCAGCTCAGTGCGGTATTGCGGGGCCAGGGCAACGGCTTTGGCGATGAACGCCGCGGTTCCCGCGTCGTCGAGCGCGGGCGGTGGCTCGGTTCGGCTCGCGACGGGAACGCCGACGGCCCTGAAGAACTCCTCCTGCCCGGACGGCGAACAGAGGCAGAGCAGTCGCGCGGGCCGCTGCGCGTTGTTGCGAAAGACGTGCGGCGCGTTCGCGGGCACGTTCACGGTGTCACCGGCCCTCGCGACAGTGGTCGCGCCGCGGAAGGTGAGCTCGATCTCGCCGTCGAGGATCGTGAACATCTCTTCGAAGTCGTGGCGGTGCGGCGGGGGCCCGCCGCCGGGCGGGACGTGCATGTCGATCAGGGTGTAGCGGCCAGCGGTGTCCCGACCGGAGACAAGGATTGTGTAGGTGTCGCCGACCACGCCAAGGTGTTGCAGCGATTCGTCAGTGTCAGGGCTGACGTGCGTTAGCTGCCTGTCGGGGTCGTCAGCTGGGATCGGCGCCGGAGGCTGGGACGCTGCGGGCGAGGTGTCGTTCATCGGCGTCCCTTCGTCTTGGGTAGCGGCCGAAATCATCCGCTTGGTATGAGCGTAGCCCAAGCGTCCGTGACGCTGGCGCGACACCGCGGGCCACTCGACTCTGAAGCTTCTCCTTCCTCTCGCGCCGCGATGGTGCCCAATCGCGACAATCTTGCGCGCCCCCGTAGCGCGCACACTGCCGCGAGCCCGGCATAGCGGCTCTAGACGATCGGTGGCGGGACCGCGTCGGCGCTGGCCGCGAGCGCCGGATTCCACTCGCAGACTGAGCATGCGTGGCGGAAGGCGGATCGGGCAAACTCGAGCGCGAGCGCGTGGGGATCGGGAGCTGCTCGCACGTCATCCCAGTCGAGGATGTACTCACCGAGCGTCGCTTCCCATCGCGCTGGGGCCGGTGCGATCGTCGCTGCGGCGAACCCCTCGGGCGCTGGGTGCGCATAGGCGTAGAAAGCGGCTTTCTCATAGCGGGAGTCGCCCGGCCACCAGCCGACCGCGACTTCCTGCGCGTCCATCGCGTTGCGCATGATGAAGTCGTGCGACGGCGGGTCGGCGGGCCGTCCCGAGAACAGGCTCACGGCTAGGTCAAACGAGCCCCACCACGCGTTCACCGGTGTCGAGCGGCCGCGGTAGGGGGCGCGGAAGGCTGCGAGCACGAATGCGGCCTGGGTCGCCGCGGCAAAGTAGGCGCTGACCTGGGCGGGGTCATAGCGAGCGTGCTGCTCGTCCTGATCGAGCGGCACGCTCCAGGCCACCTCCTGCGGTGCCGTGCTGATCTCGACGGCGCCGCCGAGCGCTGTCACCGCCGCCAGCACGTCGCGCGTCACGCCGCCCACGGACCGATCGGGTGTGAGCGCGACGCGCTCGGTCCGCCCGTTGCTGTGCTCCACGACGGCCTCGTGGGTGCGTAGGTCGAGTGCCGCCACAAACGCCCCGGAGCCGTCTGCTGCCGGGAGCGGGGCGGTCTCCCAGCCCCGCGCGGTCAGGCGTAGCGCGGTGTGTTGAAGCTGCGGTTCGGGTGGGGCGAGCGCCACCGCCAGCTTCCCCAGGAGCTGCGTGTGGGCGTGCAGCGTGTCGCACGTGGCGCTCCAGGACGAGTAGGAGACCACGGGCCATGCGGGGGACATACGCGCAAGCTACCGCTCGACTCCCGGAATCCGCAACCACCTGTCGCGATCCGCGTTCGCGAACCCTGCGGATGATCGCGCTGGCGCTACCTGCCGGTGCGCTCGCGGTGCTTGCAGCCCGGCCAGCAGCAGGGCCGGCGCTGACCTTCCTCCAGCTCTTCCTGGGTACGCCGGATGCGGCGCTCTCGGGTCTTCTCCTGCTTGGCATCCTCGACCCAGCAGATGAACTCGTTGCGGGCCAAAGGCGTGATGTCCTTCCAGGCATCGAGTGCCGTGGTGTTGGCGATCAGCGCCGTACGCAGATCCGAGGGGAGCTTGTGCACCACTCCGCCGGGCACTCTCTGGCCGCTCACAGTTCGATCGTAGCGAGGCGGCGTAAGGCATCTTCGCGCTCCGCGGTTCGCTCGGGTACAGCGCAGGCGCGGTGGCGCCGATGGTTATGTATCCGCATTTCTGCGGGTCCATGCCCAAGGAGGCATCATGCAACGGAGAACTACGCTGCACTCACCGAAGCATGTTCTCGTCGCGGTGGCCGGAGTGGCACTGCTCGCCGGCACCGCGGCACCGCTTACGGCAATCGCCGCGAGCACCCCGCCCGCGACAACGAGCGCGCTGCAGGCAGCGCTTGCAAAGATCGACGGCTCGAGCCCGAGCCAGGTCCAGGCGCTGATCCAGGACCTCACCGAGCTCAGCGACGGTCAGCCGACGCCGACGCTCGGCAGTGATCTCGACGCCGTGCTCGCCCCGCTCAGCCAGGCCTCGGGCCAGCCGGCGACTGTCCAGCCGGTCCTGACCGCGATCGAGGGCCTGCTCGGGACGACGACACCAACCACGGCCGGTGTCGCTGCCACCGTCATGCAGCTTGAGAACCTCGCGGGCCTGAGCGGCATCTCCGCTCCGGTCGGCGACGCCCTCTCGCAGCTCGCATCCGGGCTCACGGGTGCCGATCTGCCCGCGTTGCTCGGACAGGTGGGAAGCCCGCTGACCCCCGCCGCCGTGCAGCAGGTCGTCAGCGACCTGGCCGGGCTCGAGAATGTGCCCGTCGGTGGAACGATCGCCGCCGGAGCGCTATCGGCCGTCGGGCAGGCGCTCGACACGATCGCCAGCCAGCCGGGTGTACCGGCCACCGCAGCGAGTGCCCTTGACACCGTTGCCGGCGTGCTGGGCTCGCAGAATCCGATCACCCCGAGCACCCTCGGGGCTGCACTGGCGACGCTCCAAGGCGCCCTGCCGGCGCTGGCGACGACGCCCCTGACGGGCTCGGCGTTCGACTCGGTCGCGAGCGGCCTCGACACAGTGCTGGCGGCCTCGCCGCCGGCGAGTGGGGCAGGCGGCGGCTCGACCGGCTACGTCGAATACCTGCAATCCCCGTCACCGGCGGTCGCCGTCCCGGTTACAGGCGCGACGATCAGCTCCTTCAAGTACCGCAAGCGGCACGCGATCGTGACGGTTGCCTGTCCGGCGGCAACCACCGGTAACTGCACCACGATGATGTCCGTCAAGATCAAGAACGGCAAGTTGCTGCGTAAGCAGCTGAAGACCGCGTCCGGGAAGTCGCACACAGCGCGTCTGGCGCTCCCCCGCCACGCGACCGCGATTCGCAAGCACCCGCGCACGATGCTGCTGAAGGCGACCGCGGTGACGGGCACCTACTCGGCGACGGACAGCATCAGCGTCCATATCAAGTAGTCCCCGGACGCCCCAGCGCGTTCTGCTTCGGCACGGGCAGCGGCGTCGCGCCTCTCAGGTGTGGCGCCGCTGCCCGAGGCCCTCGAGGATGAGATCGAGCCGCCAGGGAAACTCGGCCCAGGCTGCCGCGACTCCATCATCCTGGCGGTCAGTCTGCGGGCAGAGCCGCAAACTCACGCTTGGCTTTCCTGTACCAGGCCATCCCTGACAGGGGGTTCTTCCAGCGCCCCTGCATCTCACTCAGAGCGGGCTGGTGTGTGTCATCGCCCCCGGCGACCATCGCCTTCAGATGGCGATCCTGCGCCTTGATCACGTCGTTGGCGCTGTCCCCATGATGCGCCAGATCGCAGGGCCCACCGAGTTGCTTGCAGGTCATTGTCTTCATCGGTCTCGCTTCCTTTCCCAGGCGGTCGCCGGGCTACGCGTCGTGCGCCAGTCGCTGAAGCAGGGCGTCGACGCGTTCGAAGCCGCCCTTCGCTCCCTCCTCGACCCCGTACTGCATCGATGTGTCGCGCTCCTCGGTCGTGGCGAAGCGCATCGTCTGCGTCAGCTTCGTCTGCTCGCCCAGATCCTCGAACTCGAGTGTCTGCAGGTGGTTTTGGAAGGTCTGCACGAGCCGCGCTGGCGCGTCAACCTCGCGGAACTCGCCCTCGACGACGCCGAAGCTCGTGCGAAAGCGATACCTCCCGCCGGGACGGACGTCCATCTCCTCGACGACCGTGCCGCCGCCCCACCACTCCGGGATCAGCTCCGGGTCCGTGTAGACGGAGAAGACGTGCGCGCGCGGCGCGTCGAAGATCCGCTCGACGCGGATCTCGAGTTCGTTCGGGGTGGTGACCGTGGTCGTGTTCATTGGGCTCCTTTGGTGCGTTCGACGACCTGTGCGAACCGGTCGAGCCGTGCCAGCCACGTGCTGATGCCCTCGAAGGCGTAGGGCGCGAGCATGCACATGCGGACACGGCCGACCTTCTCTGTGCTCACGAGTTGCGCCTCTTCGAGCAGCCGGACGTGCTTCTTCATCCCGGTCAGCGACATGCCGAAGGGCTCGGCTAGCTCGCTGATCGACGCGCTGCCCGAGCCGAGCCGTTCGAGGACGGCGCGGCGCGCCGGGTCAGCGAGGGCCGCGAACGCGCGGTCGACGGGCGTTGAATACTGAACCATTGAGTTCAGTATACGCCGATCTCACTGCGTTGCGCTGCGCGCACTCGTCAGCGCAACGGCGTGTTGCTCAGAGCCGCTGCTGCACGATCAGCACGGACGACGCCGAGTGCGCCACCACCGCTGCTGAGACACTGCCGAGGATGTGCCCGACGAGCCCGCGGCGACGGTGGGAGCCGAGCACGATCAGGGTCGCTGCGTGCTCCTCGGCGGCCTCGACGATCCCCTTCCAGGTCGGTGCCGCCTTGACCGCCACGCTTTCGGCCTTGAAGCCGGCCTGCTCGGCCAGCACTGCTCCGGCCGCGGCAACCTCCTCCGCAGCCTTGCGGACCTCGCCGGCCGCCGTAGCGTCGAAGTGCTGCTCGTTGCTCGGCACGAACCCGACATCAGCCGGCTGCCAAACGCAGACGACCAATGCCTTGCGCCCGTCCGCGAGCTGGCTGCCGGCTTCCTCGATCGCGAGCTTCGCCAGCTCAGAGCCGTCGTAGGCGAACAGCACGCAGCCGCCGGGCGTCGAGGCCATGTCAGCTGGCGCTTTCGGTCGCGGGGCGTGCGGCGGTCGGTGCGGAGCGAAGCCTCGCCAGCAACGGCGGCGAATACCATGCCGCGCCCTTGCCGGCCAGGAAGCCATCGATGTCGGGGGTCTGTGGGCGTGCCCCGCCGAGCGCATAGATCGTGACGCCGAGCGTGGCGCCGCCGAGTGCGATGCCGAGCCCGATCCAGAGTGCAGCGCTGGTCCCGGCGTCGACGGTGCCGCCCACGGTTGCGGCAAAGTGGGCGAAGATCGGCGCGATCATGAAGGCCGCCACCGCACGCATCAGCTCGACGATTGCAAACACGCGCTGCAGGTTGGCGGCGGGCAAGGAGAAGCCGGCGACGAACAGCGCGGGGGCGACCGTTGCGCCCAATCCGATGCCGGTCAACCCCGAGCCGACCAGTGTGAGCCCCTGGCTCGACGGTACCTTGATCAGGAAGACGCCGATCCCAGCCGCCAGGAACATCATGCCGGCCAGCGGCAGGTAGTGGAGCGCCCGTGTCTTGAGGACGATGCCCAGCGCGAGCGCGGTGATCAGTGCGCCGCCAACCTCCGGCAGATAGAGCAGCCCCAGGTGAAGCGGTGAGTAGCGTCCGGCGAGCGCGCCCGCGGTGAGTGCGGTCGCCGACACCGCTGCGGCCGCCGCGAACAGCGCCACCACGATTCCCGCGACCGGCATTGTGCTCGTCAGCATCCCGCGGATCGTCAACAGTGGCTTGGTTGCGCGGAATTGGTAGACGATCAGGACGACGATCGTTGCCAGGCCGCCGAGCAGCGGCAGAATCGTCTCGACGTCGATGAAGGGGTGGGTCAGCAACTCGGACGCGCCAAAGAACGCCGCCACGCAGCCCACGGCCGCCAGGCCGATCGCCGGCAGGTCGCGCGGCGAGTCAGGGTCAGCCGGCGGCGCGTCTTCGAACGTCAATATCGACAGGATCAGCGCGCCGGTCGCGATCGCGGCGACGACCCAGAACAGCGGCCGCCAGGCGTGGGCCTGGGCCTGTAGTCCGCCGATCGTCGGCCCGAGGGCAACCGCCCCGAAGATGCAGATGTTCATGATCATCGCTGTCGCACGCAGCTTGCTGGTCGGGAAACCGATCGCCAGCGGCGGCACGGCCGCGATCAGCAGCAGGCTCGTGCAGAGGCCCTGCAGCACGTGGCCGGCGATGTACATGATCGGATCCTGCGCGGCGGCGGCCAGCAGCGAGCCGGTCACGAGCAGCGCGGCGTAGCCGACCAGCATCCGCCGCTGCGGCAGGTGCTGGGCGAACTGGACCGCGAGTACCGTGCCGACGGCGTAGGCGGCGTTGCCGAGGCCCGAGCTGAGGCTCATCGTCTGCAGGCTCATGTGGAGCTGCTTGGCGATGATCGGCGTCAGCGGGTTGAGCGCTGCAGACAGCGCCAGGTAGGGGATCAGCGCCAGCATCACCATCGTCGCGACCGCGGGATACCGGCCGGCGAGTGGGCCCTGGCGCATCAGCAACCACCATCCGCTGGGGTGAGGTGACGCGGAGGCGTTCTTGTCATGTGGAAATGATCCAGTCTCGTTGCATTCGGACAGCCCTGTCCTCGAGATCGGCACCCAGCAAGAACCGGAACTATTTCTCCGTTTGGGGCCGTGCAGCCATCCTATCTGATGGCTATTGGCTGCCTTTTGGACTCAGACCCGACTGCCGCTGAGAACAGCGCTTCCGGCATGCAGGACGGCTGCGAACACGGCCTCCGCTTCTCTTGCCGCGCATCGCCCGCTGGGCCGCGCTACGCTCGATGAGCAGTTGGCACCCCGCGCAAGCGAGCGCGCTCAACACCCGTCAGCACGGCTCGCTGATCACACGGGCAAGCGACCACACCCCGAAGGAGACCAGCATGCTCGGAGACAGGCAGGAGCACTTCCAGGGCAAGGGCACCGACCTCGGCGCCCTTCAGTCCCACGTCGAGGAGTACCTCAAGAACGACGGTTTCAAGGTCAAGACGTCGGCCCCGAGCGACCAGGGATCGGTCATCCAGGCCAAGAAGGGCGGCTTTCTGGCTGGGGTCATCGACGCCGATCGCGCGTTGACGATCACAGTCCAGGGAAGCCCCGCCGACTTCACGGTGCGGGTCGGCGTCGGCAAGTGGCTCAAGGATCTCGAGGTGGCTGCGATCGAGACGCTCGTGCTCGGCGACATCTTCCTCGTCGTGGACGTTGCCGAGTCCGCCTGGAACCTTGAGATCGAGGAGAAGCTCATCAAGGACATCAGGTCGTTCGTCGGCTAGGAAGCACGGCTCGACCGCGCCGCTGAGCGGCGGCGCGGTCCTGTAGGTCGGAGCGCGGATCGCAGGGAGGCATTAAACTTTCTCCCGCGGACGCTGCCGCGACTGCATAATGGCCGCGTGCGGCAGTCAGTCACGATCCGTGACGTCGCGCGACTTGCTGGGGTGCATCCGGGCACGGTCTCGCGGGCGCTGAACCCGGACACGCGGGCGCTGGTCAACGCCGTGACCGCCCAGCGCGTGACCGAGGCTGCCGAGCAGCTCGGCTACCGTCCCAACCCGCTCGCGCGTGCCCTCAAGACCAACCGCTCGTACACGGTCGGCGTGCTGGTCCCCGACATCACCAACCCGCTGTTCCCGCCGATCGTGCGTGGCGTCGAGGACCGCCTCGGCGAGGCCGGCTACACGACGCTGATCGTCAACACCGACAACGACCCGGAACGCGAGCGTGCTGCGCTGGCGACGATGCGCGAACGCCACATCGACGGCTTCATCACCGCGACCGCTCGCCTCGAGGGGCACCTGCTCTCGGGATTCGCACTGGCGGGGACACCGATCGTGCTGGTCAATCGTGGTCTCGAGGACGGTTCGCTGCCGATGGTCGGGATCGACGACCGTGCCGGTGCGCGGCTCGCGGTGGAGCACGTCGCGGCGCTCGGTCATCGCGCGATCGCGCACATCGCCGGACCGCAGACGACGTCGACCGGCCACCAGCGCTACCTCGGCTTCCGCGATGCGCTGCAGCGGCTCGGCATCGACTTGGACAGTCGGCTGGTCAGCTATGCCGATGCGTTCACCGAGCCGGCGGGAGCGCAGGCGCTGGCGACGCTGCTCGACGCCCCGGCAGCGTTCACCGCGGTCGTTGCGGCCAACGACCTGCTGGCGGTCGGCTGCTACGACGTGCTGAACGAGCGCCGCCTGCGCTGTCCTGCTGATGTCTCGATCGTCGGTTTCAACGACATCCCCTTCATCGATCGCCTGCAACCGCCGCTGACCTCGGTGCGTGTCCCCCAGCGCGAGATCGGCGTTGCCGCGGCGGATCTGTTCCTCGACTACGTCGCCGATCCGTCCCTGCCGCCGCGCCAGGTCCTGCTCGAGCCGACGCTGATCGTGCGCGGGTCGACCGCTCCGCCCCGCGGTGGTCGTGCGGCTGCTACAGCGACCTGACCACGGCCGGCCGCCGCTCGCCGCTGCATTTGCCACCAATTTGACAGCCAAATTGGGCGGCGCTATAGTCGCGGCTGCAAACGTTTGCAATGGCGTCTGGCTGCGTGCTTCGCCCCCAGATCAACGCGTGCCGTAGGAGGAGAGAGAACAGTGAGAATGAGGAGAGTCGCATCGACTGCCGTCGTGCTGTTGACCGCTGGACTGATCGCCGCGAGCGGCGGCACCGCCAGCGGCTCGGCAAGTCCGATCACGATCGGAATATCGCTATCGCTGTCGGGCGATTTCTCCGCCGACGGTCAGGCCTACAAGCAGGGCTACGAGCTGTGGGCCTCAGATCAGAACAAGAAGGGCGGCCTGCTCGGCCACCCGATCAAGCTGCAGATCCTCTCCGATGCGAGCTCGGCTACGCAGGTTGTCACCAACTACAACACGCTGATCGGCTCCGACAAGGACCAGCTGGTCTTTGGCCCGTTCAGCAGCCTGCTGACGACGCCCGCCTCGTCGGTCGTCGCGCGCTACGGCTACGCCTTCGTCGAGGGAGCCGGCGGAGCGCCTTCGGTTTTTGCCAATGGCCTGAAGAACGTCTTCGACGTCAGCGTTCCGGTTGCGACCAACCTCGAGGCGTTTGCCGACTACGTGGCGTCGCTGCCCAAGAGCGAGCGCCCGAAGACCGCCGCCTACCCGACGGTCGACGACCCGTTCACCCAGCCGCAGCTGCCGCCGGCCGAGAAGATCATGGCGGCCGCCGGGGTCAAGACCGTGTATTCCAAGACGATCCCCGAGGAAGAGGTCGATTACACCGCGACCGCGAATGCCGTCGCCGCGCTGAAGCCAGACGTCGTGGTGCTGGGCGCGACCGACGTGCCGACGGTCTCGGCCTTCGTCCACGCCTTCATCCAGCAGCACTTCGACCCGAAGCTCTTCATCGCCACGGCCGGCCCGGATCAGGGCGCAGCGTTCATCAAGGCCGTTGGCGCCGGTAACGAGAACGGGTTGATGGTGCCCAACGGCTGGTACGGCGGCTCACCGAAGGCCGACAGCCAGGCGATGGTCAAGGAGTACGTCGCCAAGTACGGCGGCACCGCCTCGGAGGTCAATGCGGACATCGCCGAGGCCTACTCGGTCGGCCAGGTGGTCACGCAGGCGGTCCAGGCGACCCACGGCTTCGATAACGCGAAGATCATCGCCTACCTCCACAGCGGCGTGACGCTGAACAGCGTGCAGGGCCCGGTCAAGTTCGACTCGGTCGGGGAGAACACGGCGCTGAAGGCGACGACGTTCCAGTGGCAGGCGGGCGTGCTCAACCCGGTGATTCCCGTCGGCTCGCCGGGCACCAAGAAGCCGACGTTCCCGAAGCCGCCGTGGAGTTCGTGAGCCGCGCAGCGCGCGAGCTGCATCGACCAGGGCGTCGGCGTGTCGTTTGACGCCCTAGTCGAAGCGATCATCGATGGGGTGCTGACCGGCGGCGTGTACGCGCTGATGGCCGCCGGTCTCAGCCTGATCTTTGGCGTCATGGACATCATCAACATCGCGCAGGGTGCGATGGTGATCCTCGGGGCCTACCTCAGCTACGTGCTCTCGGTCCATCTCGGGATCGACCTCTTCCTCGGTCTGCTGATCACCGTGCCGGCGATGTTCGGCCTCGGGGTGCTGCTCGAGTGGGGCTTCATGCGGCGACTGCGTGAAGCCGACCGAACGTCGATGTCGATCCTCATCACCTACGCCTTCGCGATCATCATCGAAGGCGTGCTGACGCTGCTCTTCGGCACCGACTACGACGAGCTCAATGCCCCCTACATCAACAGCTCGGTGCACATCCTCAACTTCTACCTGCCCGACATCTACCTGTTCGGCTTCCTGATGGCCGTGGTCCTGCTGGGCGGCCTCTACGTGATGTTCTTCCGCACCAAGTTCGGTCGCGGGCTGCGCGCTTCGCTGCAGAACCGTACGGCGGCTGACCTGATCGGCGTCAACGTCAACCGCACGCGGATGCTCGCCGTCGGCATCGGCGTCGGGGTCACCGGCGCCGGCGGCATGGTCTATGGCGCGACGACCGCCTTCAACCCCGACAGCGGCTATGACCTGATCTCACGGCTGCTGGCGATCGTGATCCTCGGTGGCATGGGCAGCATCGGCGGCGCGATGGCCTCAGCTGTCCTGCTGCTGATCGCGGCTGACATCGTCGCCGTCGCCTGGGAACCGACCTGGTCGATCCTCGTCTTCTTCGCCGCGATCCTGCTGGTCCTGTCGTTCCGCCCGCAGGGCCTGTTCGGCGCCCGGGCCGTCCGCGCACAATGAGCGAGCAGCCAGGGACGGATCCCGCGACCGCGCCCGGTGCTCGCCCCCACGCGCAGCCGGCGACCCGACGACGCGTGCTGGCACTGCTGCCCGCAGTTGTCGCACTTGCCGTCGCCGCGCTGTTCCCGCTCGGCGCAAACAGCAACCAGGGAGACATGTCGATCGCCGTCTTCGTGCTGATCTACATGGCGTCGGTCAGCGCCTGGAACATCTTCAGCGGCTACTCGGGCTACCTCGCGCTTGGTCACGCGGTCTTCTTCGGCAGCGGCGCTTACGCGATCGCCCTGATGGCCCGCGACTGGCACGTCCCGGCTGGCTGGTCGACGGTCGCGTTGCTGCCGCTCTGCGGCGTCGTCGCCGGCCTGATCGCGATCCCCGTCGGGCTCGTGGCGCTGCGAACGCGCCGGCATACGTTCGTCGTCGTGACGATAGCGATCTTCTTCATCTTCCAGACGCTCGCGACGAACCTGGCGTTCACCGGCGGCACGGGTGGAATCCAGCTGCCGTACCTCTCCTGGCTGGTCAGCGTTTACAACGAGCGCTTCTACTACATCGCCCTCGTGCTGGTCGTCCTGACCGTCGCGCTCTCGTGGGCCGTCCGGCGCTCGCGCTTCGGCCTCCAGCTGATGGCGATCCGCGACGATGAGGATCGCGCCCGGGGGATGGGCGTGCGCACCCTGCGCGTCAAGCTCTCGGCCTTTGTCCTGTCGGCGATTCCGGTCGGCATCGCCGGCGGCATCTACGCCTACTTCCTCGGCTCGATCTATCCCGCCGGCAGCGGCTCCGCCTTTGATCCGCTGTTCGACATCGCCCTCGCGCTGATGGGCTTCCTCGGCGGCATCGGGACGATCTCGGGGCCACTGCTCGGTGCCCTCGTGCTCGAGGCACTGCAGGAGAAGCTCACGCAGACGTTCTCGACCGACGGCCTCTACCTGATCATCTACGGCGCGCTGTTCCTTGTCGTGATCCTGCTGATGCCGCGGGGGATCGTCCCGACGGTGGCGGGCAGGCTGCGCCAATGGCGGGAGCAGCGAAGCGGACGGACACCGGAGCCGGCCGCCGGCGTGGCCGGGGTGGCGCGATGAGCGCTCCGGCGATGATCGAGGTCGCGGGCGTCTCGAAGGCCTATGGCGGTGTGCAGGCGCTGTCGCTCTGCGACCTCAGCGTGCCCGAGGGATCGATCAGCGGCCTGATCGGACCGAACGGCTCGGGCAAGACGACGCTCTTCAACGTGATCACCGGCTACGAGCGGGCGGGGGACGGCGAGGTTCGCTTCAACGGCCGGACGATCACCAACTCCAAGCCCGATCGCGTCTTCGAGCTTGGGATCGGGCGGACCTTTCAGCTCACGCGGATCTTTGCTCGGCTGAGCGTCCTCGAGAATGTGCTCGTCGCGACACAGCGCTCAGAGGGTTGGCTCCGTGGGGTCCTGCGACTCGCGGGGTCCGCTTCGGAGCGTCGTCGTGCGATGGAGCTGCTCGACTTCGTCGGTCTCGCCAGGCTCGCCTCAGATCTCGCCGGGACGCTGTCGTTCGGCCAGCGCAAGCTGCTCGAGCTCGCCTCGCTGCTCGTCGCCGACCCGGCAGTTCTGCTGCTTGACGAACCGGCGGGAGGCGTCAACCCGACGCTGATCAACCAGCTCGCGGACCGAATTCGCGAGCTGAACAGGGCCGGCAAGACGTTCCTCGTCGTCGAGCACAACATGGAGTTCGTGATGGCGCTCTGCGACCGCGTGACGGTCCTCAGTCAGGGGCAGACGCTCGCATCCGGAACCCCCGAGCAGATTCGCGCCGACCCCGCCGTCCTCGACGCCTATCTGGGTGGCGACGTCGCCGAGGCGGCCGCCGCCGAGGACGCGAAGAAGTCGCGGGCCAAGCGCGGCGCCCCCAGGTCGGCGAGCGCCGCGAGTGGGTCCGCCCCGCTGCTCACGATCGACGGTGTGATCGCCGGCTATGGCGGCGGAGACATCCTGCGCGACGTCACGATCGACGTCACCGAGGGTGGCATAACCTGCATCGTCGGCCCCAACGGCGCCGGCAAGTCGACGCTGCTGGCAACGATCTGCGGGCTGCTGCGCCCGCGTCGCGGCGAGATTCGCTTCCGCGGCGAGCTGATCAGCGGCCTCTCCCCGGGCCAGGTGCTGGCCCGGGGAATCTCCCTCGTGCCGCAGGTACACAGCCTGTTCCCGTCGATGACCGTCCAGGAGAACGTCGAGATGGGCGCCTTCTCGATCCGCGACAAGGCGCTCATCGCTGAGCGCCTGGCGGCCGTCCAGGAGCTCTTTCCGATCGTCGTCGAACGCGCCGGCGAGAAGGCGGGCAGCCTCTCCGGCGGCCAGCAGCGACTGGTCGAGTTCGCGCGCTGCCTGATGCTCGATCCATCCCTGATCATTCTCGACGAGCCTTCGATGGGGCTCGACCCGAACACGCGCGGGATCGTCTTCGACACGGTCGCCCACATGAACACGACCGGCCGCACGATCCTCCTGGTCGAACAGAACGCCCGCGCCGGCCTGCGCCTGAGCTCGCATGGCGTGGTGCTCGAGAACGGGACCGTGCGCCTCACCGGTACCGGCCGTGAGGTGCTCGAGCACCCGGAGATCGAGGCGCTCTATCTCGGCGGCTCGGTCGAGCCGGTGCTCTAGCTGTTCCGGGGGCGCATGCGCCCCCGGCGGATCGGCGCATGCGCCGATCCGGGCCTCGGAGCATGCTCCGAGGCCTACTCGGACGGTGTGCGGGGCGTCGCCTCTTTGGCGTCGACGTGTAGCTCGGTGTTGTTCTGCGACTGCGGTTCGCGCTCGAGTGCGAGCGTTCCGCCGGCGGTGAAGTAGGGCTTGCCGGCGATCATCAGGTCCTCCGCCGGGAAGCGCGTGATGACCTCGCAACCGTCCTTTGTCACCACCAGCTGCTCCTCGATCCGCGCCGCCGACCAGCCGTCGGACGCCGGCCAGAAGGTCTCGAGCGCGAACACCATGCCCTCCTGGATCACCTCGGGGTGCTCGAGCGAGACGAGCCGGCTGAAGATCGGCTTCTCCCAGATCGTCAGGCCGACACCGTGGCCGAACTGCAGCGCGAATGCCGCCTCTTCGTCGGGGAAGCCGAACTCCGGAGCCGCCGGCCAGATCGCCGCGACCTCGCCGGTCGTCGTGCCCGGGCGGATCATCGCGATCGCCGCGTCGAGGTAGTAGCGGCAGCGCTTGTAGGCGTCGATTAGCGAGCGCGAGGCGCTCGCAACGGCGAAGGTCCTGTAGTAACAGGTGCGGTAGCCCATGTAGCTGTGCAGGATGTCGAAGTAGGCGGGGTCGCCGGGTCGCAGCGCGCGGTCGGTGAAGACGTGCGGATGTGGACTGCAGCGCTCACCCGAGATCGCGTTGACCCCCTCGACGAACTCCGAGCCCTGCTCGTAGAGCGAGCGGTTGACGAGCGCGACGCAGTCGTTCTCGCGGAACCCGGGGCGGATCGCCCGGTAGAGCTCCTCGTAGGCGGCGTCGACCATCATGCAGGCGGTGTTCAGCAGCGTGATCTCGTCACGCGTCTTGATCATCCGCGCCCGCTGGAGCATCTGCTGGCCGTCGACCAGCGTGATCCCCTCGGCCTGCAGCGCGAACAGGACCGCCGGCTCGATCGCGTCGATCCCGAGCGGTTCGCCGAGCAACCCGCGCTGCTCGAGCTCGATCCGGATCTTGCGCGCGACGTCCTCGGCGCGCCCGGACTCGGGCGACATCGCGCCGCGCATCGTCGAGATGCCGGCGCGCGAGCGCTTCTCGCCATCGAGCCAGGGGTTGTAGAGCTGGTGGTGGCGCGCGGCCGAGCCGAAGTCCCACATGATCGGCTCATCGTTCTGGGGCAGCAGGCAGAAGCGGTTCAGCTTGTCGGCGGCCCAGGTGCCGATGTGCGTCGCCGTGATGTAGCGGATGTTGGCCATGTCGAAGCACAGCAGTGCGCCGACCTCCGACGTCGCCAGCTCCGCCTTGATCCGCGCCAAGCGCTCCTCGCGCAGGCGATCGAAGCGAACGCGCTCCTCCCAGTCGACCCCCATCACGCCGTAGCTGTGCAGACCCATGCTCCGCCTCGCTCTCTTGCAATCGTTTGCAGAATCATAGCCCGCTGCTTGACCGCGCGGGCAGCGTAAACTATCTTCTGCAATCGTTTGCACGCGAAACGGGGAAAGAGCTCAAGATGAGCGACAACGGTGGTTTGACGCTTGGTTGGATCGGCGCTGGCCGCATGGGCCAGGCGCTCGCGGGACGGCTGATCGATGCCGGGCAGGACGTCACGATCTACAACCGCACGCGCTCGAAGGTCGACGCGCTCGAGCAGCGCGGCGCGAAGATCGTCGACAGCCCGGCGGAGCTCGCGGACCGCGATCTCGTTTTCACGATGGTCGCCGCCGATGACGACTTCAAAGAGGTCGTGCTCGGGCCTGACGGCCTGCTCTCGAACCCCGATGTCGCACCACGGCTGCTGGTTGACTCGACGACGATCTCGACCACCGCCGCCGAGGTTGTCAGAGCCGCCGCCGCCGAGCGCGGGACGGCCGTGATCGCGGCCCCGGTCAGCGGCAATCCGAAGGTCGCCGCCGCCGGTCGCCTGACGATCGTCGCCTCCGGCCCGAGCGAGGCCTTCGAAGAGGCGCGCCCGGTGCTCGAGTTGCTCTGCGCCGGCGTCACCTATGTCGGCGAAGGGGAACGCGCCCGGCTCGTCAAGATCTGCCACAACCTGATGCTCGGGGTCGTCGCGCAGACGCTGGCCGAGGTCACGCTGCTGGCCGAACGGGGCGGTGTGGCGCGCGCCGACTTCCTCGCCTTCCTCAACGACAGCGTGATGGGTTCGACGTTTACTCGCTACAAGACGCCGGCCTACGTCAACCTTGATTTCACGCCGAGCTTCACGCCGGCGCTGCTGCTCAAGGACTTCAAGCTCGGCCTCGCGGCAGCCGACGAGCTCGGCGGCGTGCCGATGCCGGTCGCGGCAGCCGCCCGGGATGTCGTCGCCGAGGTGGTGGCGAGCGGCGACCACGACGATGTCGACTTCGCCGTGCTGCTCGAGGTGCTTGCACGGAAGGCTGGGATGGAACTGGCCTCCGAGCGTGTGCAGGTCGACGACGGTCTGACGTCGGTCGCGGCGGCCGGCTGATGGTCAGCTCGGGCACGAAAGCCCGGGACGGTGCCGGGCAGGCAACGCGCTTTCTCGACGCCTACGAGCGGATGCTCCTGATCCGCGCCTTCGAGACGGCGATCCACCGACTTTTCCTGCGTGGCGAGGTCCACGGCACGACGCACCTCTACGCCGGCCAGGAGGCCTCGGCGGTCGGTGTCTGCCTTGCGCTCGAGCCCGACGACTACGTCGCCGGCACCTACCGCGGCCACGGGCACGCGCTCGCCAAGGGCACGCCGCCGGCCGCGCTCGCCGCCGAGATGCTCGGCCGTGCCACCGGTGTCTGCGGCGGACGCGCCGGCTCGATGAACGTGATCGACCTCGAGCACGGCCTCGTCGGCTGCTTCGGCATCGTCGGTGGCTCGATCGCGGCGGCGCTCGGCGCCGCCCTCTCGGCCAAGCGCCAGGGGCGCGTGTCGGTCGCGTTCTTCGGTGACGGCGCGACCAACCAGGGCTACTTCCACGAGTGCCTGAACATGGCCGCCGTCGCAGCGCTGCCGGCGATCTTCGTCTGTGAGAACAACCTCTACGGCGAGTTCACGCCGATGGCAGCGGTGACCGCCGGCGCCGACATTCCGGGGCGCGCACGCTCTTTCGGCATGCCCTCGCTGTCCGTCGACGGCAACGACGTCTGGGCCGTTGAGGAAGCCGCACGCGAGGCCGTCGAGCGGGCCCGCTCGGGCGGCGGACCGACGCTGCTCGAAACGCGGACCTACCGCCACTACGGGCATTCGAAGTCGGATCCTGGCGACTACCGGACCGACGGGGAGCTCGAGCAATGGATGGAGCGCGACCCGCTGCGCCTGACGCGCGAACGCCTGCTGGCCGAGGGCATCGGCGAGGAGCGGCTCGTGGCGGTCGAGGCGGCGGTCGAGGAACAGATGAGCACGGCGGTCGACGAGGCGCTGGCGGCGCCCTACCCCGACCCTGCGGTCGAGCGCGCGAGCGAGTTCCGCTGATGGCCCAGCTCGAATTCCGTGTGGCGATTCGCGATGCGCTCGCCGAGGAGCTCGAGCGCGACCCGTCGGTCGTGTTCTTCGGCGAGGACATCGCAGCCGCCGGCGGCGTCTTCAAGGCGACCCCCGATCTCTACGAGCGCTTCGGGCCCAAGCGTGTCTTTGATACGCCGATCTCGGAGCTCGCGCTCGCCGGCGCCGCCTTTGGTGCTGCCGTCACCGGACTGCGCCCCGTCTTCGAGGTGATGTTCGGCGACTTCATGGGGCTCGCGATGGACAGCCTCGTCAATCAGGCGGCGAAGTTCTGGTACATCTCGGGCGAACAGGCAAGCGTCCCGCTCGTCGTCCGCTCGGCCGTGGGGGGCGGTGGGCGCTTCGGTGCAATTCATTCGCAGATCCACGGCACCTGGTTCCAGAGCGTCCCGGGCCTGAAGATCGTCTGTCCGTCCTCGCCGGCCGAGGCCAAGGGTCTGCTGAAGGCGGCGATCCGCGACGACAATCCGGTGATCTTCCTCGAGCACAAGCGGCTCTACTCGGTCAAGGGCGCCGCACCGCCCGACGGCGAGATCCTGCCGCTCGGCGAGGCGCGGATCGCGCGGGCCGGCGACGACCTGACGATCGTCGCACTCGGCAAGAACGTCACGGACGCGCTCCGGGCCGCCGACGAGCTCGCGGCCGATGGCCTCAGCGCCGAGGTGATCGACCTGCGCTCACTGCGCCCGCTCGACCTCGACACGGTGCTCGAGTCGGTTGCGCGCACCCAACGCCTGCTGCTCGTCGAGGAAGGGCCGCGGACCGGCGGCTGGGCGACCGGCCTGCTGGGAGCGGTCACCGAGCGCGGCCTGCACGACCTCGACGACGCCTGGATCATCGCGACCGCCGAAACCCCGATCCCCTACAGCCCGACGCTCGAGGACGCCTTCATGCCCGATGCCGCAGCGATCACCCGCGAGGTGCGCGAGCGCCTCGGCGCCGGCGTCGCCTGAGACGCCCCGTCTTCAGCCGCGCGCCAGCTCGCTGTCCTGCACCTCAGGACAGCCGCGGCGCAGCAGGGCTGCGGTCAACTCGAAGCAATGCTCGAGCGGTCGCTGGAGTGCGACGGCGTCAGCGATGCGCCCGTCCGTCGCGAACTCCTGGATCGTGGCGCAGATCTCCTCCATGTGTCTGGCACCGACGGCGCGCGCGCTGCCCTTGAGCGCGTGCGCGAGCTTGCGCATCGTCTCGCTGTCTTCAGCCCGCTCGGACGCCGCCAGCTGTGCGATGCGCGTACGCGACTCGTCGCTGAACACGCCGATCAGATAGCCGCGTGACTCGCTGTTGTGGCGAAAAACGTCGGTCAGCAGAGAGTTCTCGAGCAGTGCCGC